>ERZ773035.8-NODE-8-length-186801-cov-8.898445_pt1 | contig 186801 bp, 191 predicted proteins | sample MGYA00511487_ERZ773035 | MGnify/ENA primary metagenome ERZ773035 (study PRJEB29015, sample SAMEA2737985) | human oral metagenome | biome: human oral; feature: human-associated habitat; material: dental | place: China | collected 2024 ... | reverse complement strand
TTGCAGCGTTACCTTCTTTACCTACCCACTTTTTGGTTACAGGTATAGATACTTTGCCAGTGATGGTATTTGTGATTGTAAACCCATCTTTTGCTGTTCCACTTATTACAGTGTTATAGCCATCTACTTTGACTTCCTTGATTGTATAAACAATCTCGTGACCATCCGCACTATCATACTTTAGCAGATTCTTGAATTCATGTTTCCAATTATCAGCAGCTGTCAGGTCAGCACTTCCCTTTTCTGTGCCATCTGCCAGTAGCTTTACTTCTACCTTGTTTGTGCTCTTTCCAACCCATTTCTTCTCTACAGGCACTGTTACCTTCTCAATGTTGGTATTTGTAACAGTAAATCCGCTTGCTGCATCTCCGGTTATCTCGGACTTGTAGTTTGCAATCGCATCTTCCTTGATTGTGTACTTGATTTCCTTTCCATCCTTGTACTTATCAAGTCCTGCAAACGTATGTTGCCAGTTATTGCCAGCATTTAAAGTCACAGAATCAACCTCTGTATCTCCTGCATACAGGTGTATCTTTGCAGCGTTACCTTCTTTACCTACCCACTTTTTGGTTACAGGTATAGATACTTTATTTAACTTATCCCTAACTGTGATAGTTCCACCAACATCGTCATACACATTAACTGTATATTCATTAGGATCTATTTCATACCCATTAGGGGCAACAAGCTCCTTAACCTTATATTTCCCTTGAACCAATTGTTGGGAAACAATGGTTCCGTCTGCTCCGGTTGTCAATTCAAAGCTAGTGCCGTCAACCTTAGTAACTTTGAACTTAGCACCGGCAAGGCCTACATTTGTATCAACATCTACCTTACGTATCTTTAGTCTCTTTGCAAGTACTCCAATTGCCCCGCCACCTGCAGTACGATACTTCCATACACCATCACTCTTCTGAGTAGGAAATGTACCTGAAGTAATTGTTGCTCCATTTGTTTGGACTATATCCCCATTCTCAACTGTTGATTTATAAGATAAGAAATACGATTGAGTACCGATATCCCCGAGTTCCAACCTGAACTCTGTATGATCTGCATTGAATGTAATCTTATCAGAAACATCAACTACTTCCCCATTCCAATCCTGTACATTACCAGAAGAATCATAGGTAGTTTTCATGAGTTTAAATTGTTCTGTCGTTTTTACAGCCGGGTATGATGATGGTTCCAAGAAATGCCCATTATTTGAAGTAATCTTATCCGTAATAACAACATTCTTCAAATTCTGATTAGTCCTATTGACACGAACACCCCAAGCAGCAACATTAGGTACCGTTGGCGATTTGCCCCACTTACCAATAATTTCTTTATCAGAAAGTGCTCCATCCGGCTTAACCTTAATTGGAATTGAATCTGGTGTATTTTTACCGTCTCCATTAACTTCTGTTTTAATGTTAGTAATTTTATTTTCCTGAACAACTTTTTTATTCAATTTAGCATCAAAAAATATGTTTCCTTTTACTTTATACTTTCCTTTTGCTTTATCAGTGAATGTAATACGAACATTACCACCGCCTGTAGTAGCAGTTGCCGAGTTTGGCGTTATCGTAGCTTTTGCAACAATATCTCCCTTCTCATCTGTAAGATCAAAACTCAAAGGATTTGTAGTTGCCTGTGATAAGTCAACTTCTTTTGGAATTGTTATATCAAAATAATCACCTGACTGCAAAATTTTCGTTCCACGTGTCTCGTAGTTAAACTCTAACCTGATTGTAGCAGATTTATTTATCTCTGTAGCCGGTGATCCCGAATCTGTTAAAATTTTTAGATCTGTAATCCTTGCATCTACCAGTGTTCCGTTGGCAAACACTTCAATAGGTATTACACTAAATACCGTACTAAGCGTCAACAGTAAAGACGCAAATATTCCTATCCATTTCTTTTTCTTAACAAAAAATATCATTGTAAACCTCCTTCGTATGACATTTCACACTAATATAATACACTATTACTTTAACGCATAATTTTGTATTTATATTAATATATATTGGATAAATGTCAACAGTTAATCTCAAGATTAAGATAATAATATTAGAATTTATCCAATTGTATATTGATACAAGATAAATATTTGAAACGCTAATATACATAGTAAAAATTAGAATATCTAATGCTAGGGGATTAAAAATATATAACTGAATATAGAACTTAAGGGGATATTATTAGATAGGGAGACGGACAAAACCTGGATACATATTAGGGCTCTAAAATGAGTCATTTATGTATTAAAAAGAACAGAGGGCAAAGGCGCTATGTATTTATCATCGGATAGGATCTGTTACAGATACGGTGTGCCAACTTGATTATCCCAGTAGAGAACATCTATACGCATGGATTCGTAACGAGGGAAAAACAAACGAAAGAAGCTTAATCTTAAAAATACCATCGAACATCCTATAAATCCTCCAGCAGAGTTTAAGTTAAAAGTGCTTCGTCGTTGTTTTGAAAATGGAGAGAGTGTAAAATCAGTATCAGAGGAGATTGGATACAGTCGTGCCAGCATATATACGTGGCGAAAGCGACATCTTCAAGGAGGTGTGTTTTCTCTGATGAACACGAAAAATGTTAAGCCGGAAAAATTACCGGATACGGATGTAATGATGCCTTCCGAAGAAGTAGAATCATTTAGAAAGCAGATATATGAGCTTCAATTGGAAGTAGATATCTTAAAGGAGACAATCAACGTATTAAAAAAAGACCCCCGCGCCGACTTGAACGACCTGAAGAACAGGGAGAAGGTAGCGGTGATCGATGCCGTGAAATAGAAGTACCCGCTACCAGTCCTGCTTCGAAAGATAAGTCTGTATGAGTATGATGTTCACTACTCCTCTCTCGGAGCCATACCACACACCAGACTCTTCCAGCATGCTTCTTATATTTAGGAAAATAACTGGAATCAGCGAGGCAATTACAGGTATAAGCCTAGTATGTACGATTCTGTCTATCATGTTCAGCCTCGACTCATCGTCGGAGAATATCTCATTTTCTCCTTCTGCAGTGCTTTCAACTACAGGCTTTCTGAAATAGCTCCAGTTCATGCATCCACCTATATATTCCCAGCCGTAATCCTCATACATCTGGAGGTAATCGTCGGTTGCCTTAGTCTGGTTAAATTCTAGCCTGTACGAAACCTCTTCGGGCACGCACTCTTCGAATGTGAAAAAGCACGGCGCCGTAACCTTTACTAGCTTCCAGCCATTCTTGTGCTGCTCCTCAAGCCAAGTCTGCTCTTCGTTGTAATCCGCTATTGTAAAAAATCTAATCTTTGTCTGCCTCTTACCCATTGTATTCATCTCCAATACTGTTGATATATATTCGCTTAATACGATTCATCTCGGTGGTGAGAATCTCACGTCCGAGTTCTGTAATCTCGTAAATTTTGCGCTTCTCCGCCTCACTAACGAACCTAATTAATCCATCTTTCTCCATTTTAGACAGTGTTCCGTACATCGTCCCAGGACTTATGCTGACTTCACCTTTCGTCATCGCCTTTACCTCTTGCCCTATGCCGTATCCGTGCTGAGGCTCTTGCAGGCAGAACAGTATATAAAAGGCTGTCTCCGACATTGGGACGTAAACCCTCTTTAATTTCGAATCCATTTGCTCCTCCTATATCAAGCTTTGATATATCGCAGTTCGATATATATGTCAATAGTATTTTAAAAAAGAAGATATATTCCTTACATGCGTTGGCTTCTCAAGGAAATTCGGTGTTTTTACCAACTCGTTTTGTCCGTGAAGCTGCATTATTTTATACTGCCCTAATATATTTAGGCATTAAAAGAAGGAACCGCTTGGCGATTCCTTTTGTATTTTACAATATAGAAGAGAGATGTCCCTCTGCTTGCTCAGTAATGTAAATTCTGTATTGCCGCATCATATTCCTTTCTCAAGAATATCAAACACCTCATCTACATCCTTTGATTTGCCTTCCGCAGCCTGCATATATCCAGTTCTCATAATTAAATTAAAATCATTATCATTCATATTTTCTCTGACTGGAACATTATTCGGAATGGTTAGAGAGAACGGAATGCCATTATTTAATATTATTTGTCTATAAAACATATCTATCGCAGTTGCTGTTGGAATTCCAATAGTTTCCAGTATTTGTTCCGCTTGCTTCTTGATATCTTTCTGTATTCTAACATTAACACTTGCATTCTTTGTTGCTGACATATTTATCACCTTCCTTTTAGAAATTATGAACTATTGTATTGCTTTTTGCAATACAATTTCTGTTATATTCCCTTTATTAACTTCAATCAGCAACACTGTTATATAAGTTCAACTAATTATTACACACTTTCCAGTTCCCTTTAGCACAAAGTTTGTAATAAAAAACCGCAGGAAGATTCCCGCGGTTCCTTTGCTCATAAATTATTACGTTAAAATCTACTATTCGTAGAACTTAACTCTTTCCGATATATCCTCTTTATCTTTCGGCGCTGGCTCCATAACGATTCCACCAAATGGCATCTGAGCAACGAGCTTCCAGCTCTCTGGCAGTCCAAACTTCTCACGCACGAAATCATCAATAACTGGATTATAGTGCTGGATATTCGCACCAATCCCGAGCTCACGCAGCGCACTCCAGATATTAATCTCAAGCATGCCATTTGCCTGATTCGCCCATACTAGAAAATTCTCAGCATATGCAGCGAACTTCTCCTGTAGTCCACACACTACCTCTTCATCGTAGAAATACAGAATCGTCCCTGCCGCAGCCTTGAATCCATCTATCTTCTCTCTCGCAACTTTGCCACCAAACACATCATATATGCCGTCCCACAGCTCCTCCTGTTTCTCACCGAGCGCAACGACCACGCGCGCACTCTTCATGTTGAACGCATCAGGTACTAGTTCCGTCACTTCATCTATAAGCGCATGAACCTCATCCGTGCTCACCGGTAGCTCCTTGTTAAGCTGGTAGTAGCTTCTTCTCTGCTTTAATCCTTCGTAAATATTCATCTATGTCCTCCAAATCCCTTTGTGTATCCTGTGAATTATATTTTATTCCAAATGATTAACGCGTATCTACTAAATTCGCACTGTCGTTCCGCAATCTCCTCAGGCCCCCAGGTCACATAATTACAAAGAGCTCTATTTGGTTCTATTTTAGACTCTCTATAATATTCTTTTTTTCATCAAATGGCTTATTTGACATCTTTATATTGTAATTTCCAGACATCAATGCAAGGTTTCCAAATCTCCATAAATATTCTGAGTGAACGTCTTCTGAGACGTTATCCCACAATTCCTTGTTAACAGGCATTATGTGTTCAATATGTACATCGCTAGTATCAATATTTATCTCCATTGACTTATCCAAATATGAGTGTATCTTCGACAGAGCGTATCTAACGATAGCTTTGCGGCTAGATGGAACAGTCCAACTATTAAATGCAACATCAAATTTTTCATCATCAACCATTTTTGCTCTAATTTTGTTTACAATGTCATCTACGCATTCTATTTTCCCATCATATATTGATTTTGCTAAATCTGAAAAGAACCTTTCTCCTTCATTTGCAGTTTGTCTGCAAACTGTAAAATTCCTAAATACATATGATTCAATTGAACCTATAACACATGATATATCGTCTATTTTATAGTTTTTTGTTCGAATCATTGCCATAACTACAGGATAAAAGGTCTTAGCTTTAAGAGTTTTTAAAGCAATTAGTTTTTTTATTAAAGCATCATCAGTAAAGAATATGCATTCTTCTGGTTTATCAATATCATGGTAAACATCTGCAAGGCTTTCTAAATCATCTAGAAAATCTCTACATTCTCTTGTAGTGGTAATTGTTGAACTTATTTTCCTATATAGAGCTTTCTCTCTCGTAAATTCTCTACCCGAATTCCAGAAGTGACGTATATATTTAGTTAAATCTGCACCATCAAGTTTCACATTCATTAAATTCCACTTTTTCTGCGCATCATCAACTTTTCCACATCTACTAAAGATGTAGTTTTTTAATAAGTCTGCAGTTTCAAGTTCTCGTCCTCTGGCGTTTAGAGTTTCAAATATTATATATGCCTCTTCTAACTCTGTGGCTTCCATCAACAAAACCTGGAACCTCTCTGTAAAGGCTTTATAAAATTTATCTAGCTCATCAACTTTATCCTGTATATCAGCTATTTCTGATATTTCTGCCTTTAATTTAGTATGGAAAAAAATGAAAGCTTTTCTAAGTCTCTCTTTCGACTTATGTGTTTCCTTATTTTCTGAAGGGTGTTCTGCTTCAAGTATTTTCTTTATAAAGTAATCATTATCATTATCACATAGATTCATATGATATGTTTCACATTCCTCTATATCACCAATTAATACAGTAATTGCAGAGTCTCTTTTATTCGCCTTTTTGCACGTATTAACAGAATCAAGGTAAAGTTGTGCAAATAATATTTGTAGAACCCTAATGAATATAAATGAGCTTATTGTTCTTTGTTGACCATCAATGATATACCTTTTTTCTATTTTCTTATCATCGTTCCTTGTTTCCTTTTTATGAATTACAACCTGACCGAAAAAATGGACCTCTTCATCTCCATCTTTTACGGATGATAGATCACTCCAAAAGTCAGCAAGCTCATCTTCTCCCCAAGAATATTCTCTTTGATAATTTGGAATATAGTACTGTTTCTTAAGGTAATCTTCCATTGGTATAATGCATACATTTCCTAAACTTATGATTTTACTCCTTATATTTTCTACAATCTACAAACAGAGATTGTTTTTATTTTAATGCACTAAAATAATCATAGCATTTTTTTACAAATAGATCTATATAAAACCTACAGTCATATTACTAATAACTCCCAAACTAAAAAGCCCGCGCTCACGCTCAGGCTTCCTCTTCAGTTATACAGCTTTAGTCCATTTTTACTGACCTAATCTGGCGATTGCAACAATCAGCCACAACAAAGCCCTAGAATTGCGACTTCTTCACATTACTAGCATCAAATCCTTGAGGCTTCTTGATTTCCTTCACATCGTTGATGTCGCAGTAGTATGCCTGATAGTAATCCTCGTTGTCGATTGCTCCTCCAAATTCAGGTACGTCCATCTTGGTAATAAGCTTTATCCTTGTCTGATAAGGAGTTGGACCGCCCTTGCCCTTCTTCATCACAAGGTGGATTTCAATCTTACAAGACTTTACATCCTTCTTACCCTGTTTAAGCATTTTGCTTTTAGGAATAATCGCTACCTGAAGCTTAGCCATCTGATCCAGATTGTTGCTCACATCACCTTTATAATCAAGATAGTAATGGTTCTCGTCCTCAGTCAGCTTAAACTTGTCCGCATATTTCTCGTATATATCTAAGAAAGTCTTGCTATTACCTATCTCTGGAGGATTTATATCCTTTTCCTCTTTCCATACCCACTCATAATTATTATGCACCTAAGATGAACCGGAATACACCTTTTTAGGTTTTGGGGAGTATATCTTATCACTCTTAAATATGAAGTCTGAACTTCCAAATTTCGACAGGTGATCATCAACATCCTCAGGCTCCTGAACATTAGTACTACCACTTGAGTAATATTCGCTAAAGGCCTGCGGGTCAAGCTGCATCTGGCCTTGTCTAACCTGTGACTCTCCCCTAAACACTCTATCTGAACCCTGAGATGCTACGTATCTCCTATAGGTATGGACCTCATAATCAAGGTTTTCAACCTTTTGCATCTTCTTTACAAATGTCTTAACATCACCTTTTCCACCGCAAGCTGAAAGGGTTAGGACCATCATCATGGCGATGACTACTAAAACTATTTTTCGTTTCTGTCTCATTTTATTGCACCGCCCTAGTAACCTTTAGCCTTATCAATGCCCTTAGGCTCTTCAACACGAACACCAGTGTTCTGATCGCTGAATTTTGCCACGCCCTTGAATTTAGCGCTAACTGCACTGCTATCATAATTACCAGTGTACTTGAATGATAGCGGCTTATTATCCTCCTTAGAAACGGTTAATTCAGCAACCAGCTTTCCTGTGTCGGTACTAGAGCTAACAATGATTGGCCTGAACATTGCACCAAAGAAGAGGTCACCATTTTCATCTTGAAGCTTCATATCAGTCGTCTCAAAGCGAAGTGTGTAAGTTTTCTTATCCTCTTTAACTGTGATGTCTTTCTTCTTTGTTTGTAGAAAAGCGATAAAGTCGCGGTTGAATCCAGTTGGCTGATTGCGCCACTTACTGGTATAAATATCCTGCTTCCAAGTCTTATCGCCTTTTTCTTTTTTAAACTCTGACCCGTCGGTTCCGTAGATTTCTCTAGACCCATTTTTAGAATCATTTGCATAGTTTAGCTTTCCGCGGGCTCTAACTGGACCCATCTCAAAGGTTCCCTTATACGAGTACTTATTAAAGCCCTCTGCCTTCTGTCCCTCTGATGGTTGGTGGCGGATATAGTCAGTTTTAGCTTCTATCTGAACCTTTCCGTCATCTAGATTGTAAAAGGCATCTAGCCCCTTATCAATTTTCTGTTCTTTGGTTAGATTCTCGCCACTTCCATTACCGCCTCCAGACTGTCCGCATCCAGCAAGCCCAAGTAAAGCGATCAAGCTGATAACCAATATGACTGTTCTTTTCTTGTAACCTGTCATATTCTACCTACTATCTGTAAAATACCCCCGTGCATAGGTTGCTTATAATCATAACCTAATTTGTACAGTTTTTCAATCGTGCATAAGCTATAATAATCCGAAGCAGCTTAAATTCCTGCAGGTTTCTCGATACTATTAATTTTATTAATATCGCGATAGGAAACTATGAAATTATCCTCATTTGCTAGTTTAGCTCCTGATCCATCGACCTCGCCCTTCGCCTTAATCTGTATGTGCGCCTCACTTGGTACCATTTTCTCACCAGTAGTCTTATCCTTTTTAGCTATCACAAGGTGTATGCGGAGCTTTACCGATTTAACGTACTGTTTACCTGATTTAAATACCTTATTATCTGCGAATGTCTGCTGTGCTTTACCCACCTGGTTGAAGTCCTTAGATACATCGCCACTGTAGTCAAGATATATGTAGTTATCATCTTCTGTCTTCTTAAACTTGTTAGCATACTTCTCGTATAGCTTAAGAATATCTTCGCTTCGCCCAACCTCAGGATCAGCGACTTCGTCCTTATCTATCCATACCCATCCGTTTTCCTTTGGTGATGTAAATCCTTTATACCCCTTATTAGGCTCTGGAGAATAGATTCTCGCATAGCTGTTCAGGTCGTCGGCACTTGCAAATATACGTTTCGCCTTTGCTATCTTGCCATCATCGTTCATAGTGCCATATCCGCTTAACACATACTCACTGAATACCTGAGGGTCGAATTGAATCTGCCCCTGCCTGATGGTCGTATCGGAGCTAAACTTCTTCATATACTTGTTAGCAGCGCTGTTCTTGTTATATACGGTAACTTCGTATTCTAAGTTCTTTGCGTTACGCAGCTTATCGATAAAAGTATTTACATCAGATCCCGAACTCTTCTTAAAAGACATGAGGGATAGGCTCAAAACAAACGCGAATGCAATCACAACTAATTTCTGTATCTTGTTCATCATAATCCCCCTTTCTACTTACTTGCGGCGCTGCTGATACCGCTTGGAACTTCAACTCGTACACCTGAATTTTGCTTGGAATACTTGAAGTTACCCTTAAACTTAACTGTTATCTGCGGACTTTCCTGTTCGCATGTGTACTTAACCGACATAGGCTTAAAGCCTTTCTTAGAGACTGTAAGCTCAATCTTCAATTTGTCATTCGTATCATTATCGGTGTAAATAGGTCCGTTGTAGCTTCCGCCAACTAGTATATCCCCGTTAGCCCCGAGCAGCTTCACGTCGTCAGTCTCATATACGAGTGTAAAGCTATCCTTATCGTCTGTGACCTTTATGTCCTTTTTCTTCGTCTCCAAAAATTCAATAGCTTCTCTATTTATTCCAATCGGCTTGCGATAACGAAGTCTCTTTGAATTTTCTGTGTAATTAACCCACTCTGAATCGTTTGCATTTTTTGAGTAATGTGAGATCGCATCGTTATAGAAATCGTTTTTGTTTTTACCATCATAGTAAACACCAAGCAGATGGTCTGGGCTCTCTTCAAAATCCCCCTTAAAGGTGAGAGTAGCGTCGAACTTTGACTGCTGTCCCTCCTGTTGTGATTTCAATTCGTATTTAAGATGGTTCTTCATCTCAATTTTTCCGTTCTTGAGATGCTCAAAAGCATCCAGTCCCTTGTCAATCTTCTCTTCTTCAGACAAGCTGCCATATTCGCCTTTCTTTCCACAGCCTGCAAGCCCAAGTAGAGCTATCAGGCCGATTATCAATATGACTGTTCTTTTCTTATAACCTGTCATATTCTACCTCCTCTTTGTAAAATACCCCCGTGCATAGGTTACCTGTAATCATAATATACTTTTATGCATATAACAAGAAAGCGCAAGTCCAAGCACCGAACCTAAAAGTCTCTCGTGCTGTAGAACTCACGCTTTAGATGATGGTTTCGGCCTTATGAAAATTATAAATTCATAAGACTATTTTAATAATTATTTTTTATATTCGCGATTACTCGCTTCTGAGCGCCTCCACTGGATCGCGTTTGGAAGCAGATCTAGATGGGATCAGTCCAGCAATATATGTTAGGAATACAGATATCCCTATCAGCACGAGCGCAGCACCAATCGGCAGCCTCATAATTCGTTCGACATTAAATGACGAAAGCACAACCGCATTGATTGGAATACTCACGAGGTAAACGAAAAGTATCGCAAATACACCAGATAGTAGTCCTTCGATGAATGTCTCAGCGTTGAAAATATTTGCAATATTTCTCTTCGATGCACCCATTGCGCGCAGAATTCCAATTTCCTTCCTGCGCTCCAGTACCGATATGTAAGTGATGATTCCTATCATGATTGAGCTTACAATCAGTGACACACTGATAAATGCCACTAGCACATAGCTTATCATATTTATGATATCTGTGACCGAAGACATGAGCGTACCCATGATATCAGTGTATGTGATGACGCGCGACTTGTGTCCAGATCTCTTCATACGGGCATTATAGCTATCTATGCCCTCGATTACCTTGTCCTTCCGTTCAAAGCTACTTGGATATATCGAAATAGATTCAGGGTTTGATTTGTCCGCATATCCCATCTTCTTGAGGTTAGAATCGTATGTAACGATGCCGTTATTCATGAACTGTGAGAACAGTGCTGCCATCTGCGTCTGATCCATATTCAGCGAAAATGCTTTTGCAAACGCCGAAGGATTAATACTAAATGCACTCTTCATAGCACTAGCCATATCACCGTTCATAGTCGCACCACTGCTAATCTGCGCGCCTAGTTGCTTCTGCATCTCGGTCATCACTTGATTCATGAATCTACCCATGATCTTGGCCATCCTACCCTGCATGTAATTGGTAAGTGCTCTCTCAATCGTTCCCCGAAGATCGCTTCTATTAAGATTCTGTGCTATGCGGGTTGCCGTGTTTGAAATTGCTGTCCTCGAATTAGTGCTCGATAGATATGCGTTTATTATCTCGCTCTGTGCTGCACCTGGATGATTATTCGCATAGTCGCTTGCAAATGCCGGATAACCAGCGAGCAGTGTTGCGATGAGCTGACTCGTCTCTGTGGTGATCATCGACTGCTCGGCTGGAGTCAGCGTGATATTTTGTTGCTGCAGATATGCTGGGAACTCTGCCAGTTCCTGCATGATGTCGCTCATCATGTTCTGGGCTAGGCTCGTCGTATTAACTTTGGACAACGCTTTAGAGTAGTCAATATTCGCCAGCGGACTCATACCAAATGCTTTCTGAAGCTTTGATGCGTCGAACTTGAATGCGCTCGCCAGCATGGATTGATTTATGCTGAACAATTTGCTCATATCGAGCGACGCCCCATTTTCTTCCTTGAGCGCTTCGAATGTCTTGCCTGTAAATACATCAACGTCTGGATTCGCAAGCTGCTGCTTAACTATATCTGTGTTCTTCATTCTGTCGATAATCTGCGAAGTTAAGGATGGCAGATATCCAACGCCTGGCTGAAGGGCATTGGATCTAGTCTTGCCAGTCGGCTTAATTACACCTACAACTTTAAGCTTGATTCCATTTTCCAGCTTGCCGATCATGAACGCCTTGTTCTTCGATTGATCGAGCCATGTACCTGTTGGAGAGTTGTACGAATAAATCTCGCCCGGAGAAATCACACTGTAGCTGAGCTTTAGAGCATCTCTGTATCTAAAAGGCTTTTGCTTCTCTGTGTTCATCTCAAGCTTTCCCGTCTCTCTGTACTTGATCATGGCGCGATCATACTCTTTACGGTCGTAATATCCGAGCTGATATAGAGTGAAATCAGGGATTGAGCCATCCTTGTTTAAAACGAGCACTGCTTCTGTTGACTCCTTAGGCCACTTTCCAGCAACTACCTCGTACTGCTGTTTCAGGAGCTTTTCGTCATCGAGCATCTGGTAGAAGCCCGTGTTGCTCGAATTCTGGATTCCAAAGCTCTCATAGTTCGCATCCATGCCATCAGTCGAATTGACCTGCACTGGATCTGATTCACTCTTGGTCTGGTAGATAAGCGGTGTGATTCCGTAGTTGTATGTTATCACCGAGGCGTTTCGGCGGACCTTGTTGCCCTTTGAGTCAAGATACTTCTTGAAGGCAACTAGGTCATTTTTTCTCGTGCTGCCAAAGACGTTGCCGAGCACGTTTCTCTGCTTGATTTCTGTATTCTCGGCTTTGGCTGCACTCTTTGACCTATCTGAACCGTTATGTGCCTCTGAACCATCATCTGACCCCGAGTCTCTTTCTGCATCAGAGGACCTGCTTTTATCAGTATCTTTATCCTTGTCTTTCGATATTCCAGACATCCCTGCAAACATACTCGATATGTCTGCTGCATTCTTCGAAATAGTTAATGGATACGATGAGAGAGTATCTTCCTCGACCTTAGCTATGTATCCGTTTACGCCGTTTGAAAGTGCTAAAATCGCCGCAATTCCTATAATCCCTATAGAGCCAGCAAAAGCCGTGAGTGCAGTACGCCCCTTTTTGCTCATCAGGTTTGAGAACGAAAGCGAGAGTGCTGTGCGGAAGCTCATCGAAGTCTTGGCTCCAGCATCTGATTCACCTATCCTGGTTCTCGCGCAGGCCTTTAGTTCCTCTGCTGTAACCGGCTTCTTATCTTCGAGAATCGAACCATCCTTTAGAGTAATGATTCTATTCGCATATTGTTCAGCAAGAGACGGATTATGTGTAACCATGATTACCAGCCTGTCTTTTGCAATTTCCTGCAACAGATTCATAACCTGGATACCAGTCTCAGTATCTAGCGCGCCTGTCGGTTCATCCGCTAGTACAATCTCGGGATTATTTACAAGCGCTCTTGCAATCGCCACTCGCTGCATCTGCCCACCAGAAAGCTGGCTCGGCTTCTTATTCTCATGACCTTTAAGCCCAACCTTCTCAAGCGCCTCTATAGCCCTTGTACGCCTCTCCTCGGCACCTACACCAGTCAATGTCATAGCTAGCTCTACGTTAGCCCTCACTGTCTGATGTGGTATTAGATTGTAGCTCTGGAATACAAATCCAATTCTATGGTTCCTGTATGTATCCCAATCAGCGGACTTATACTCCCTAGTCGACGTACCGTTTATAATAATTTCGCCTGAATCTGCAGTATCGAGACCGCCGAGGATATTGAGCAGCGTCGTCTTCCCAGAACCAGATGGTCCTAGAACTGCTACGAACTCATTGTCCCTGAATGTGACCGATACACCATCTAGTGCTTTCTGGATGAAGTCACCAGTCCTATATTCTTTTTTAAGCTCTCTTACTTCAATCATGTATATATCCTATATAAAAAGGGCTTCGGCGAACCGAAGCCCAGATAAGCCGTATGGACTATCTCCTTAGTAGTTTTCTGCGTGAACCTCAAAGAATGACTGTGGGTGATTGCAAACTGGGCAAACCTCTGGAGCCTTAGTTCCAACACAGATGTGTCCGCAGTTACGGCACTCCCATACCTTAACATCACTCTTCTCAAATACTTCCTTCATCTCTACGTTCTTAAGAAGTGCACGGTATCTCTCTTCGTGGTGCTTCTCAACCTCTCCAACGAGACGGAATCTTGCTGCTAGCTCTGGGAATCCCTCTTCCTCAGCAGTCTTAGCGAAACCCTCGTACATGTCTGTCCACTCATAGTTCTCACCATTAGCAGCATCCTCTAGGTTGTATGCTGTATCGCCAACTCCATCGTTGAGCTCCTTGTACCAAAGCTTAGCATGCTCTCTCTCGTTTGCAGCTGTCTTCAGAAAGATATCTGCAATCTGCTCAAACCCGTCCTTCTTAGCTCTTGATGCAAAATATGTATACTTATTAGTTGCCTGTGATTCACCAGCAAAAGCTGCTTCTAGATTCTTCTCTGTCTGTGTACCTGCGTACTTATTCTTAGCCATAATAATTACCTCCTTAAAAAAATTTCGTTAATCAATCATGCAGTAACCAGCTGCATTTACTTTCGAACTAATTATACATGTATTAGACTAATTGTGCAAAACTATTTTATGAATTATTCTTCACGCAAATGCACGTTTTGAAGTGCAAAATTCCCCTTCCCTCATATCATATGTGGTATAATCTCTTATCTTTCGTATTATTCTTTGTATGCCTATACGAGCTATATATACTGAATAAAGCGAAGAAAGGATTTATATATGGACGAAATAAGTACAAATAAAGCCGGATTCAGGGACAATATATTTTGGATCTGGGCGCTAACTTTCCTGCTCACAATAGGTGGTGAATTAATATCATTAATTTCCATTAACTACACGCTGTTCAGCGATGCGTATACGGAGACATTTAATCTTTATATAACCTTTTGGGGAATATGGTTTGTCTTCCTAATCGCCATTTTAAGCATCAAAGACAATCGCTACATACTAGATGCGTTAAAGCATCGAAAGAACGGAAACAATCTCAAGAACCTCCTTATTGGTTTCGCAGCTGGATTTGTCATGAACGGCGCCTGTGCGCTAACCGCTTACCTTCACGGCGATATTAAGCTCAGCTTTGCGAATTTCGAGTTGTTCCCGATACTACTCATGTTTATCGCGGTATTCGTTCAGTCCTCAGCAGAGGAACTTATCTGCCGCGGATTCATGTATCAGAGGGTATTGCACAGATATTCGAATCCTTGGGTGGCGGTATTGGTGACTTCTTTATTTTTTATGGCGCTTCACCTTGGAAATAACCATGTTTCATTTTTGCCACTTCTCGACATATTCCTCACAGGTTTATTGTTCGCACTCATGGTTCATTACTTTGATAGCATATGGATGGCGATGGCTTGCCACACGACCTGGAACTTCAATCAGAATATACTGCTAGGTCTTCCAAATAGTGGCGAAGTATCATCATATTCAATATTCGTTCTCGACACTAAGCATGATACAAACAGCTTCACATACAATACTGGTTTTGGACTAGAAGGGACGATTATGTCAGTTGTAGTGATGTTGATCAGTATAGCGATCATAGTTTTTGCACATAAAATATCCGAAGGTAAAAAATCATTATAGCAAGAGTTTTGAATATACAAACCAAAAGCCGGAGGCTCATGCCCCCGGCTTTTGGCGATTAACAAAATGACTTAAATATGTAGGTTGAAAGTATGATTATTATGGTTTGGATATATTTGCTTATGGTTATTAAGCATAATTATGTTTATATTATCTGTACGATTATTCGAATGTGCCATCTCTGGTCACAAGCTCACGCTTTAGGTATGATTAAGCGTTTGCTAATGCTTCACCGAGAGCCTTGCACTGTGCTAGACCTGCATCATCAGGCTCGTTGTTGCAGATAACTGGCTCTTCTACAACTACTGCACCAGCTTCTTCCATACGATCCTTCCAAGAACGCATCCACTCGCCATCGCCCCAATCGTACGATCCGAATAGAACAACCTTCTTGCCTGAACAACAACCTTCTAGCTCTGCGATGAATGGTTCAAACTCTTCCTCTTCAAGCACCTCTGCTCCCATAGCAGGGCATCCTAGAGCAAGCTTGTCCTCACCCTTTACATCTGCAACGCTCACCTCAGATACAGACACAACCTTAGCATCTGCACCGATACCTTCGCCAACGGCATTAGCCATTGCTTCAGTGTTGCCTGTAGCACTCCAATATACAACGTACATGTAAACACCTCCTGGTAATTATATACTGCATTGTTAGTTATCTCTAACTGTTGTTTATTATATTAGAGGAGTCTAACTTTGTAAAGAGCTTTTTGCAATTTTTTTAATTTTCACATTAAAGTACTAAAAATACGAAGAGCGAGCACCCTTAGCTCGCCCCTCGTATTTTAGGAATATAGAGAAAATGTTACCTATGGTATGTTCCCTAATGGAACGCTCTACCATACTTGCTTCTATTATATGCCATCTTGATTAAACTGTAAGATAGGACCATGCAACCTCCCGAAATTATAAATCCAACTGTTGCACTTACCATATCATATTCCTCCTTAATCAAGATTTTCTATTTAACTAATAATTTCTTCTGTTGTTAAATCCATTTTAGCTCATTCTGTAGCTTTGTCAAGACTTTATCACATATTTTTTATGTATGGGTTACAATTTATAATTCTTTGCAAGAATATAATTTATTATTATAAACAATAAAGCGAGCCCATCTATTGTGAACTCGCATAAATTTCTTATATTTGCTCCGCTATTTCTAAAAACATCTATATGTGGTCCTTCTTTTTCAGCACCTAACATAGGAATAAAACCGTTAATTTACAAGGCTTCCATTATATATTTGCATTAGTTAAATAATACGCAGTACATTTTTAAGATTTTTAGAGTTTCCGATGTTCAATCTATATGTATAATACTGTTTCATCGAACAGGTGTACATCTCTGACATCAGTGTACATCATCAACTCAGAAAGCTGCTGATTCATTTCTACAACCTTCTTCGCAACTCCCTCTGTACCCTCCTTTAGAAGCGGTCCAAGTATTCCGCGCCCAACAGATATTGCATCTGCACCAAGTGCGAGAAGCTTGTAGGCATCATAACCTGTATCTATAGAGCAATCCGCGAATATCGCAACTCCACTTCCATCTAGCGCATCTTTGATCCTTGGCAATATCTGGGCTGGCGCGATTCCGAAAGGAATTCTACCATGATGATGCGATACAACAATCGCTTTGCAGCCCGCATCTTTTGCTTTTACTGCATCCTGAACAGAGAGAACGCCCTTAGCTACAAATGGCAACTTCGTTGCTTCTACATACTTCTCGAGGTCAGTCTTCATAACTGGGCCGAGAGGGAACCCGTCTACCACATCGTATTTGCCATCGGTTCCAGGTACATGATCGATGTCAATACCAACAGCGATTGCCCCATGCTCTTCTGCAAATCTTATTTCATCTAAAATCTTATCGTGATCCATGAAAGGCTTAATTATTCTTACCGTTCTAGCTCCAGCAGCAGCAATTTCTGCGTACTCATCATTTGGCTCCATGCCAACCCAATTTAGCACATTTAGCTCTAGCGCAGCCTCCGCGTACTGAACCATCGGCTTCTTGCCATCCTTGCCCACCTTATTGAGGTGCGAAAAAGCAGGCATCATGATCGGGGATGCGAATTTCTCTCCTAAGATTTCACACTCTAGATTAGGCTCAACTGCATCAATTGCACGCATCTCCACGTGAATGCTATCTAGATATGCTCTGTTATATACATTTGCATCCTCCGCCTTACCGCTAGTTATCGGAATCAATCCCTTCGGTCCTGGCCACGGGCTCTTAATCTCACTCATAATATCCTCCATAATATCTATCGTATCATTAAAATTTGTATTCTTATCATTCTCTATGCCACGAATATTGTAATCAATGTATATGCAATGAGAGCTATAACAAGGAACAGCGATATAAATGCCGACATGTAGCTTTCATCATCTTCAGAGGTAACGAGCGACTGCACCTGAAGCGGTACTGGAAATCCAGTTGGGCACATGAAGTACAGCAGAATCGCTATCTCGAACACCTTCTCCTTTACGAGTGCTGGGAATACCATATAGAATAATCCAATGATTATCGAGCAGAGAACGAGCCTTACAACGGCAAGCCTCATAAGAGAAGACATCATCTCCTTCTCGAACTTAAGCTCATAGCCAAGTGTAAATAAGATAATTCCTGCTATCGGTGTTGTCACAAGATTCATAGTTGAACTAAATGTATTCTCTAGCCCAAGTTCCATAAGTTTGCCATGCAGCCCCGTCAGATTCATAAACACACCTGTTATAACGGCAACCATGAACGAGCTTGTAAAGATTTTCTTTACAAGCTCGTTCCACTCCACCTGTCCCACTACCTTTTTAGTCACGATAATAGGCAGTACTCCAAAGTTAATTAGTATACCCGCTACGTCAAATGTAACGATATTTACCGCATGAGCTGCTCCGACTATAGATATGTAAAGTGGCAGTGCCACGTTTCCACCCTCGCAAGTTACGAGCAAGTACGGTGAGATGTGCGCGTACTTTTCACCAGTAAAACGAGTGAGCTTAAATCCTATAAATAGAACCAATAGCCAGATTATATCCATATATATAATCTGAATTATAAAGGTGCTCTTTAACTCCGATGATACTAGCACGTTATATACAAGTAATGGGAATAGAATCGTAAAAACAAGCTTTTTTGCACCCTCATTCTGCGCGAAGGAAATCCACTGACGCCTACGAGACAAGCACCCGAGGAAGAGCATAAAGAATACTGGAAATAATGCTTCAATTGCTTTCATATTAATCCTTCCTATTTTGTCAAATTACAGTCTTTAATAGCCACTAACCTTTGTACAATTAAATAACATGATATTAAATTGATTATATAGAATATTATCAATGCGTCAATACCATTATCATTTTATACAATTGGAGGCTATGTGCGATTCCTGATATTTTAATGAACTATACCATTTCTGTGACATTATTTTATGACTAGAATATAGCCTACTTTATATCAAGACATTCTTCAAGAAATTCACAAACGTCACGAACGCAATCTTCACATCTACGAAGTGGCTTTCCTGTATTAACTCCTCGTAATTCTCTGCATATTAAAGATGAGTTTCTGTTCTTGAAGTTGTTAGTAATCTCTCTTATGTCTACTACTGTCTTTATCTTGTCTTCACCTTGTAGACTAAGAATCACAGCAGCTCCAGACAAGCACCCACAGTGCCCGTCTAAACTTCCTAGTCCTCCTCCAAACCCTTGATTGAGTGCATATAGTTTGCCCTCATCAAGCTCAACATAATCCGCATATGTACAGGCAACTGCCTGTGCACAGTTATAGCCTCTTTGCTTGCGTTCAACTGCTAGTTCCCCTCTTTTGCTCATACGTATTTACCTTCTTCTCCTTAATGCTGCAGTACTAGCATGACTCGCATAAATAATAGTATAGCATTGTGATATATTTTCTCTTTATCTTTAGCTGGATCCTCATTCTTAATTTACATATTCTTAGTAAATTTGTTTAAAAAATGGCGACCATCATACAATTAATGATTTGGTCACCATTTTTTATCATTATTTTCACTATTGGTTCCTACTTGCTTTTGCTTCACCACGTTATCATCATCGCACTTACGCGTGTTTCTTTCTTCTAACTATTAACACAATAAGTGCTAGAAGTGAAGATATCAGCACACATATATATAGCGAAACATTACTTGAATCACCAGTCTTAGGTGATTTTGATTTATTCGGAACTTTAGGTGTTTCTTTAGTATTGGTAATAGTGAATCCGTCCTCGGCACTTCCACTTATTACAGACTTGTACCCGTCAATTGACACTTCCTTTATTGTGTAGACAATCTTGTGTCCATCCGTTTCAGCATACTTAGGCAGGTTATCAAACTCATGCTTCCAGTTTGTTGCTGCACTAAGAGTTGCTTCCTGCTTTTCTGTGCCGTCTGCTATCAGCTTCACTTTCACAGAGTCTTTTGCTTTGCCAACCCACTTCTTCGTAACATTAACATTTATCTTCTCTATATTAGTGTTTGTTACTGTGAAACCGGATGCCATATCGCCTGTTATTTTGCTCTTGTAGTTTTCAACGGCGTCTTCCTTAATAGTGTAGACTATCTCATTGCCGTCTTTGTACTTTTCCAAATTTGCAAATGTATGCTTCCAGTTATTGGCTTTATTTAAAGTAGCTGAATCAACCTCGTCATTACCTGCAAACAGGCGGACTTTTGCTGATGTGCCTTCCGATCCTACCCATTTCTTTGTTACAGGGATGGATATGGTTTCTTTTTTATCTATGATAGTTTTCTTTACTGTTCTAGTTGTCGAGTCAAAATCTGTAGCAGCGACATTTACATCTTCAGCTAAAACATATCCCTTTGGTGCCCCTGTTTCATGAATTTTATAATCATCATGAAGCAAGCCATCTATCTTTGCATGTCCATTTGCATCCGTTTCAACATTTCCTACAACTTGTCCAGAGCGAACACGGATAATATCAAATTTTGCACCTTTTAACGGATTTCCTGATGGATCTTTTTTATCGATTTCAAGAGAATATGTGTACCCCTCTCCGGAACCACCTGCCTCAATTATTTGATAAGTAACACCATGCGTGTATTCTTTATCGTTATTAGTGAAAGTTGCTTTATTTTTGAATTTTTCACCAGCAATTGGTTTATACGGTATTTTAACGCGGTATTCAAACAATAACCCCTTACCTGCAGGAGCATTGCCTATATCTACTGTAAATTTGGAGCCATTATATGTAATTTTATTTTTATATTGTTCTGTTACATCTTTTTTATCCTTCAGCTCTAGTCCTGTTCCACCATATGTCAATTCCCATTTACCTTCATAAACGGTCATTTTACCAGGTATGTAACTTATTCCAGGATCTAAAAGTTCATCTACAACTTTTGCATTTACAAAAGCTTCGTTCTTCTGATTAATCTTAATCTGGTAAATGCCCATTGTACTATCTTGGCTCCACATCCATCCCGCTTTAAGAATATGCAATAGCTCTATTATCTTAGGCTTATAATTAAGATTGCCAGCATGAGTAGTTTCCCCACTTAAACTTAAATCAACAGGAATAATCTTCTCAGTATTGTGAATTTTATTATCAATCTGCGCATTGAAGAAAAATTTGCCTTCTAAATCAGATTTGCCTTCAACATACTTAGTATATGTTAGTATAACTTTAGTTGGATTACTATCTACAAGCTTTCCATTGGCAACAAGGTTGTTACCATCCTTAATTTGAAAATTGCTCGGCGATGCAGACACAATTCCTGCAGGCAAAGTAATTGTTGACGTATCACCCTCATGTACTATATTGTTCGGTAGTTTGTAATTAACATTAATACGAAACGCCTGCCAGGCGGCTATTGTTCCTGTCATAGGGCTTCCGTCGATTTTAGCGATAGATGCACTTGTAATTATATTATTACCCACTTCTCCCGCATATGCAGGCTCAGTAACCACACCTTGAAACAAAAAGCTTAATGTCATCACGGCGGATATCACTAGGCTTATTATTTTTTTACTCTTCATAAATGCTACAACCTTTCTTATGTTCTTTATCTCTATCTCTTTATATTTTATATAACCTGTATGTATAGTTTGGTATATTATATACGCTAGTATGCTAACATATATACACCATAAAATCCATTTGTTTATTTAACTGCATTAATCAAATCCATGGTCATCAATAGTGAGTCCATATATCATTTCGTGCTCTTCTGCATCACGTCTTGCATATTTTTTCTTAACATCCCTACAGACACACAGCAAGCTCATTAAAATGATCAAAATCAATATGGAAGAGACTATATAACACTCCTTACACATTCTCTCTCCTTAATTAATCTAATGAAAAAATAACAAATTAATTATCTTTGAAGCTTTTTCTTGTATACCGTGTTATTTAAAAAATAATCACCAAAAATCTTCAACATTTGAGCGTCTAGATTGTTAGTAATTATTTATATCTCTTCTTTGAACTAGCAAAATTATGATGGCAACAACTATAAATAAACCTGTATAGTTTATAAAAATATCTTTATAAGCACTTTCTGCCAGTAGCTCAATATAATGTGTCGACCATACGGTAATAAAAGTACAGCCCAACGCAACTATATATACTGTTACAATTCTGATAATTATATTCTTTATGGGCAAATGCATCGCCATTTCATAAGCTAGAACACCAATGAAAACAATCATTGCCCTAGTCAGCTCATGCCAATTCCCACTTAGATCTTCAATAATTTAGTCAATTACAGCAGTGTTATATTACAACTTAAGCATAGTCTTTTCAGTAATTTTTAATCAGCATTTATTGGAAAAATCACGCTGAAAACGCTTCCTTCTCCTTCTTCCGAGACTACTTCAAGCCTTGCTTTATGAAGGTCAGCAATATCTTTGACAAAAGATAATCCCAATCCCATCCCTTTATTTTGTGACTTATTTCTTGAATCGTCAACTTGGTGAAATCGATCCCATATATTTTCCAAATACCCTTGGGAAATTCCAATCCCATTATCAGCCACTTTTAGCATAACTTCATCAAAGCCGTGTTCCAATGTTATCCATATTTTACTCTCAGTAAATTTTAAGGCATTATTAATTAGATTATCAATCATCCTTATTAATAGTATTTTATGTCCCTTGATCGATATCTTAGACTCAATTTTGATTTCAAAAGTAACGGCTAGTTCATCCCATTTTCTTTCATTAGTTTTACAATATTCAGACACTACATCTGAAAGTGAAAAGTTCTCCATGTTTGACCATTCCAATTGCTGCGTTTTTGATATCTCGAGAATTTGCTCCGTCATACTCGCCATAAGTTTCGATTGTCGATGTATGGTGGCAAAAGAATCTTTTGCCTCCTCTAGGTTGTCCGCATAATTTTCTCCGAACTCACTTTCAGCCAGCACAACGGAGAGTGGTGTTCTGAGTTCATGCGAAACATTTTGATTGAATTGCTTTTCTTTCTCAAAATTCACCTGAATAGATGAAATCATGCTATTAAAAACATTTGTAAGCCTTGCAGTTTCAATATATGAGTGTTTATACGAGGGGTTTACACGTTTGGTATAGTTGCGACTTTCCGCAATATCTTCCGCCATTCGCGTAACATCTTTTATTGGTAAGAATCCACGATTTAAAATCCTTTTTCCGCCTATGGTCATGATCGTGATAGAAATTGGAGCAAATATTAATAAAGATAATAGAAATAAACGTAGCTCCTTGCTTAACCGTGATATAATGCGAATTCCACGAATCCACTTTTGTTCTTCACTATTTTACACATCAAAATAATAGAATTTGCGTCCAGATGAATTGTACCTGGAAAGCCTACCGGACTCAAACGGTGCATTCACATCAAAGCCTCTGGCAGCGTACCTTTCTCTAACTTTTTATCTTGCTCATATATTACAAAATATATTCCGTCTTCAAACGTTTCGAAATCATCTAAATACGTTGACATCTCCATGGTCTCATGTTCTAACTCGTTTCGTGCAATGTGACTAGACCATGTGTCAGATATAGCAAATGAAGCTATAAACATTACTAAAAAAATCATAGATATAAACACTGTGTACCAAAGGGTTGCCTTTGAAATGATGGAATGCGATTTATTCTCTTTCTTCTGATTTGAAAACATACTCCATTACCCTCTTGGTAGTGCTGGGTCTACTTAGGTGGTAAGGTATCACTTTTGAAATACCACCAGCCCAACATCCGTCGGATGATCAAGATATAGTGCGGTTTTAGACGTTTTATTATCTAGTATCATCTTGATTATCAGGATATCTCCACCTGCAGCAATCGTCATCAATACGCCCACTGATAGGACACGTATATCGGTCGTAATGCATCCGACTATGCATGGCACGATTCCGAGCAGCAGACCAGGCATTATCGCGCCCGTTATGTACTGCCACCTCGTAAGTGGCTCACTGCATGTGCAGTATGGTGTTAGATATTTCCAAATCACACCAAATTCGATATCTTTGAATCCTTTTTTCGTAAACCTACTCCATGTTACCCCGTGAATCATTTCATGCACCACAATTAAAGCTAAGAGCACCACAATATCAGATAGTACCGAGCTAATGGATGTTCGCGCTCTGTCAAAAGCAACTCCGTCGTATCTCAAAACATATATCACTATAAAAGGTATAGTGATAATCAGTCCATACAAAGCACCAGTGTTCGCCTTAACTGCAGACATCGTTAGGTCTGTCTTAGTGTATCCTTTGCATTCCAGTTCTTCGCATTTTAGAGAATATCTCTCTAGTCTTCTTTTCTCAGTAGCGGTAAGTACGCGTTCCTTACTTGCCATATATTTAACCCCTAGTTTCTACCTATTATCATAATTTTTCTTTAAACTGTCTTAATATTTTAAACACATGTCAGTTATAAATGCATATATTCTCTTGGATTTACATTCTAATAAAATAGTATAAAGATTTCCATTTGCAATAATTATTAAATTCTTTTTTATGAAGGACCTAATACTCCTCATATTCCAGATTACGGCGTCGTGATTTGTGTTACTGATGATGTAGGTGACCTTTCGGTGCTTTTCTCTTTCCAGTCATACGCTCAACCTCGAGCGCATACACTAGAGTCCTCGGAACAGCGGCAGGGTTAAAATATGCATTTTTATTCTCATGATAGTGATTCATGAGCTGCCTCAGAGCGTGCATCTTCTCATCGTCCGAGAGGATTCGTATCTTGCCTCTTCCGATTACACTCTCGTACGCCATCGTGCAGTATCCCTTGTCTTCGAAATATTCAAGCTCATGCTTACAGTCCATCTCGAAGGTAGCTCGATTATCCTTCTCGAATATCCCAACCTTGTAGCCCTCGAGCGCACTGTGAAAATACAGCGTCAGCTTGCCTTCATGCACCTCCGTTCCGAAGTTGAGCGGAAGTATGTACGGATATCCGTCGTCATTCAGAGCCAGCCTGCAGACGTCACAGCGATTTATAATCTCCATCAGTTTGCCGAATTCTGTTATCTCTCTGTCTTGTCTTCTCATTATATATCCCCCTTGCGATTATGCGAATCCACCTAGCATTTTCAACTTCTATGCCGAATCTCAGTAGCGTTTGCCGCACTTTGAGAATTTCATATACCTTGCAAATTCAAATTTATCTAATATCTTTTACCATATAATTTTTTTGCTAAATTTGTATATTTTTTTATAAAATCTGTTTTTGCCTCAGTATATCCATCCCTATCATGTTCAAATTCTTTCCAAAGGGATAATTTTAAGGTTTCATATTCTTTGGCTATTTCCTTATATTCATTCAAATAATCTCTGAAATATAATTCATCATTATCTCCAGCAATTCTAATATGAAGATGGAATACTTTTTCTGCAAATCCTTGTTCTGTATAGCCTTTGTTTAATGTGATTCGCGTTTCATTCATATTCATGCATAACCAACCATTATTTATAAGAATATGTTTAACCATATCCAAAGCTTCCTTGTCGTTTACTTCAACTAACATATCTACAATATTTTTTGCCCATATTCCCGATATAGCGGAACTACCGATATGATATATTCTTTTTATACTTTTGCTCGGCACTATTGATATGATCGTTTTCCTTTCTTCTTCATACCATTTTATCCACTCATTATTATGTTCAACTAGAAATATCGGAAATAGCTGCCAAAGTTCTTTTAAACTCATTTCTTCTAATTTTTTACTCACACCAAACCTCTACAATTTAAATTTATCAGTTTTTGATTTAAACTGATTTTATTTTCTCGTTTATAACTTGCAAGAACACTATAACTAAGGATATTCATTATCGGAAACAATATTATTTTTATTATCCATCTTATAAAACATCCTCTATTTCTGTTAAATCATTCTACTGTGTGTTCTTTCTTGTGTTTATTGATTCATGGATGGGATGGATTTTACATCCTTTTCGCTGTATCCAGAGAAGCTAAAGTGCAAGTCCTTATCGGACTTGCAACTCATAAAGTATATTCCTGCTGGTGATCTTTCCCATGAGTTGCCCTGCCAGAGGGCGAGGAGTTGTTGTTTTGTCATGTGCTATCCTCTATGATTATTGATTATTGCAATATGTGCTATCGCGGTTTATAGCTCTGAATCTTTATCGGTTAGTACTTTCTTCTGCCAGCAACGCTTACCGCACTTTGGGCATTTCATATATCTGTCTCTACCTCTATGCGGAGCTAAGATCACCTCTCTATAGGTCGGTACGTATCTGTGATGACAGAGCTCACATTCATAATACCCTGCTTTTTGCTCAATGCCAACTGCAATAAAGCCCACTACAAGAATCATAGCGACAGTGAATGCAACTAGCGCTACTCTGAGCCAACTTGGCATAACAAGCAATACTGCAAGAACTATGAGGATGATTCCCACTATGATTGTCGGTAGGGTCAGCCACATCTCCAGTCTAAGCATACGCTTATCGCGCTCTTCTATCTCTCGCCTCATGGCTAAAAGATTTTCCTCTACTCTCTTGTCATATGATTCTGTCATGATCTTTTCGCCCGACAGGAGTTCGTTTACGTTAATATTCAGAAGCTCGCATAACTCTAGCATGATTCCCGAGTCTGGCATGGACCTTCCAGTCTCCCATTTCGATACTGCTCGGTCACTGATGCACAGCTTCTCGGCGAGATCAGCCTGTGTCATGTGTCCTTCTTTCCTGCAGGATGCTATGAATTTTCCAATTTTGATTTGATCCATATCGGATACCTCCTTTCATGACACAAGCATATGACGAATGCGTGGGTGGGTACAGGAACTGGTGATTGAGTTGGGGAATTTATGCTGATTTGCAAGTAATAATTTACTTACTGGTATCATTAATCGTTTGTACTTTCCGATTCTGGGAGCAATAAATATTGAACTTCAACATCAATACCCTTGGTAACCTTCTGTAGCGCTTCTGCACATCTCTTAAAATATTTTATGCTCTTTTTCGCCACCTTAACCTTGGTCTTGATCTCCTTTTTCTGCTCTTTATCCATCTCATCAGACTGTTTGGAGAATTCCTCAACAATCCTCTCTAAGTTGTCAACCCTACCATCCACCTTGGTATATACAACCTCTATCATTTTATAGTTTTTTAGCTTATCTCGTAATACAACTTGGCTAAATGTTAGGAGTTTACAACATTCATTAAGTACATATCTATCTTGCGAAAGAAGGTTCATCGTCGTAACTGTAGATATTCCAGCTCCACTAATCATCCCTACAATTGCTCCGCCGCCAGTAATAATCGCCGTTCCTCCAGCCATTCCAAGACCGCCAGCAGCAAGAGATCCCCCTCCAACAGCCGCGAGGCTATAACTTACAAGAGCAGCACCTGACAAACCTGCCGCACCCTCGCCGATAATTGCAGTTGCTATTACAGGAGCAAATGTAAATGCGAGCCCTCCAGACACAAGAACTATTGCAGTTGTTCCAACTGCGCCAATGACACGGTTTCTTTGTGTGCCGGTAATTGTTGCACAAGCCTTTTTATATGTCTTCATAAAAGCTTCAATATCCTCTTTTTTGACCCGATCTTGTATTTTAATAAATTGATTATTTAGATACTTGCTTTTATTTTGAAGCTTCTTTAATCCTTTGTCCTTGTCATCATTAAATATAGGATAATATGGCTTAAAGAGACCTGCTTCCATAGATACCAAGAAAGTCCAAGTTCCATTAGTATCCTCTTGAAAATGCCTACCTATTTCCTCTTCGCTTAAGAAAAAATCATCCTTCTCAGATTGAACGATAGATAAATATTCTATTATTTCATTATGCCATGCTTCTCCCCACTCAAGCTTTAACTGCTTAGATGATTCTTTCTTTGTAATAGAAATGTCATCATCTAAGATAAGTTTTTCTAGAGAATATAAAATTCTAAGCTGCTCATAATCTAATGACCAACATTCGAGATTTGCAACACCCTTCTCAAATTCATCTTCTGTTTGGGCACGTTTTTCACTCGATTCTCGAATTTCTTCGGCAATTAATTCCCCATCCGATTTACAAGCAATGACAAAACGTCCTATGCCCACGTAGTTTATATTAACAGCAAAGTCCACAAAGAACTTTGGATTTATTCCCTTATTCTTTATTGCAGATCTTATCGCTACATCAACGCTATCAACCGCTAGAAATGTTCCAGATGCAATAGTCACCATTCTCCTAATGACTCGGTTATTGAAAGGCAGAAGCTCTGTTGTGTTTATATTCTTCAAGTCTTTTACAGAATGAATCTCCGCTGCGCCTATCGCAATATTTAGTCTCCTTAAGAAGTACATACCGCGAACCATGCATTCATTGATAAGCACAGGTACACTCTGTCTACCTAATTCTTGCAAGATACCTATTTCGCTTCTTAAATCGAACTTCACTGGCTCAATGATTTCTCCATTTTTGTCACGCTTTGCCAAAAGTGTTCCATTGAATAGTTTTGAAACCCAAACATGAAGTTCTTCTTCGCCAATCTTCTTATCTCTAAAGCACGGAATCGCGGAAACTTCCTTTATCAAGGATAAAATCGGTCCTGGAATACCAGTGCCTTTACCAGCGGTTGATTTCGAACCAGCCATATCACTGACCATATGAAAAAACCAATGTACAAATCCAAACAAAACTTTCTCTTCAAAAGTATCACCTATAAAGGTCTTATCAGTAACATCAACAACGAGCAGCTTACCGCTAGTGTCAGTTCCAACAACCTTACACGAGAACTGCGTGAAAATTGAGCACATTAGACCACATAGACTGAAATGATGCGAGAAATCACGAAGATGATGCTGCAGACCTCCTCCAAAATCAGATGTTTTACTATCCGCAGCAATACCAAATTTTCTCTCCATGAAATCGATAGCACCAGATAGTTTTCCTCCCTGATATCCATTTAGACGTGCGACCTTCTTCACGAATTTATCAGTCTTATCACTCCCCCACTCATTCGCACGTTCAATAGAGAATTTGCCGACAAAGAAGGAGTCAATAAGACCCGAAATTGCTCCACTGGAGATAGCTATAAGATAATCCATCTTATCCGCCTTTTTTACATTTTTACTCCAGTCCACTTCAATAACTTCTCTGAGGTTCTCTGAAGTTGGATAAATTACAGCAGGTAAATTTGCTTCCTCAAGAATTCCTTCAGGGATTTGGTTGTTCTGAGGCATTACTACATCGAATGTGATTGTGAGGTCATCAGCTTTTCCAAACCAGTCAGTCATGGTGGTCATTGTTGGTCTCCTATTGTTTGTGCATTATGTTCATAAACTTTGACATCTCTTACTATTTTAAATCCAGCTCAGTCCCTCAACATTTTTCATTACCATAGTTTCCCCAGTGAAGTCATTTTTTAATTCAACGTGATTCGCTTCTGCCTTCACATTATTATACCAATCACCGAGACTGGCACTTTCGCCAGTATGTATGTTGATAAGCCTGCTAGTTATGGGATTCCAAGTGTGCGCCTCCACTGTTTCTGCAAGCAAATAATACGCATCTAGAAAAATCAAATTCCTCCCATACATCCAGAACGGAAGCTTAATATCTAAGAGTGGCAATTCTGCGGAAAAGATTTCGTCGCCATGCGGAGGAACCGTCTCATAGTGAAGCTCTATCTCACTACCATAGTACGCAATAGTCGCTCCTTCGCAGCCGATATTTTGAGGAACCCCCTCTTTAGCTACTATAAACTCCATAGCATCTCTCCTTATATTTCGTTTAGTACACGCCCACCAGTTCTTTCCAAAAAGCGAGACTACTGTCAGAAGCCTCGCGTTCCATCAATTCCACAAACTCTTCTTCAGATTGCTTCCAAACAGCATATTGAGCAGTTCCCATCGCTCTTATAAATTCTTCAAAATCTGAAGCAATAAGTACTATCTCCTCACAACTCATGTCACTTGTGAATGCATATATTTTCCCAGATTTACACTCTAATAGAATAGTATACGGATCGCCATTTGCAATAATTATTAAATTCTTTTTGAGAAGAATCGGATAATCCTCATATTCCAGATTGCGGTTAATCAGCCAGCTTAGGCTCATTTCATCTCCATATCCAAACTGGTAGCTGAGAAAGCCAAAATTTCCCCAATTGTAGCTTATAATATACTCCGAAAATGTCGAATCTAAATACTCTATTCCAAGTTCGGATTTTACTTTCTCGATTTCAGACGTAGGAATTTCTTTTTTGCTAAGGACAATTCCGTCGGTTATTTCATCATCAAGTCCCTCAGTTTCTTTCATTATTGAAGATATTATTTTGTCGATTGTTAGTAATTGCATCTACAGTTCCTTCCTCTGCTTTATGACTTTATATCGCTATTTAGCCATTAACCTTGACAGCAACAATACCGTCTTGAAGGTATTCAAATTGCCAAGAAGTTTCTTCAAATGTCTCCACTCTATATGTCTCGCAATTTTATAGTTCTAGTTTTATGCCTTTTTTTCGCAAGTTTTCTATACACTCCGCTAGATATTCATTATCATGCTCTTTGTAAATAGGGGTATCTATATTTCTTTCTTCAAGATCATTATATTGTTCCGCCTTCTTTCCCCTGTAATTCTTATCTCTCCATTCTGCAGAAACCTTGTACCCTCTTTTTTCCATTTCATCCATAACTAATGAGTGATAACTAAATAAGTAATATGGAGAATATAAAAACACATAGTCTACTATCTTATGCTTTTTACCCCATCCATTGCCCCTAAGTGCACAACATTCTCTGTGTTGACCAAGAAGCTGGTTTTTAGGTAACAATTGAATAATTCGTTCATGCCACAGTCTCATCATGTTCTCCTGTTAATAAAGTAGATTCCTGTAAATACTTGTTTGGGTATTTCTTGAGTAAAATTTTGATATATTCAATTACTGATTTCTGATTGCTTTTCCCGTCCATATATTCTTCCAGTATGTTAAATAATCCTTGTTTTTCCATCTCAGTTGCCTGTTTTTTGAAGTATCCCCATAAGTGAAGGATGGCATTATTAAAATCTTTTTTACTCTCTTTCATGCACCTTACTTTTTGTATTCTTTCATTAATACATGCTATATCAACTTCTTTTTCTTTTAAATACTCTCTTATTTCTAAGTATTCTTTATGCGATTTGCTCAGCACATAATATTTGTTTTTTGCCCATATCATTTCGCATTCTTTTTTTATGTTCTTGTTGCTCACTTTAACTCTTCCTTCAAGATATTCAAATCATCTATCTATGCAGCATGTTATATATTGCTCTTGTGCAGTATCTTGGGTAGTAGACTCGACTGTAGCTGTTGCCACCTCATAAATAGTAATAATCATAGAATCATCTGTCTCTATAAAGACAGGCTCTCATCCGTAGTACATCTTCGTGTATTTATAGTAGTTTCGAATAACGTTTCCAATCTAGTCAGCAAGGCAGATCTCGCGTAATACTTTTACAATCGGCGTGTTTTTTACATTGGTTCAGATCGACATATTTTAATTTACTTAAATGAAGTCCACTCTGCTTTTGATAGGCAGGTTATGTGCTCTGTGCGAAAAACCCCTTCCAAAGCACATGGAACGTTTTCTTTTGTATGATGATAACGGAAGCCACATTTTTCCTGCACCCTTTTTGACTTTGTATTACCGTCAAAATAACCGGCCCATATTTTATCCAGTTTCAGGTCATCAAATCCATGGCTCAAAATCTCACGAACTGCTTCCGGTATAAGACCCTGCCCCCAATATGGAACTCCTATCCAGTAACCAATCTCTCCTTCAGTATCGGGAATACCTATATTACTTGCAGAGCCTACCATCAATCCTATGCTACCCACTGGTTGCATTGTTTCCTTTAAAACCACGGCATATGTCTCAGGCGAAGAAAGAACACTTTTTATAATCCCCTTACTGTCTTCAATACTGGTATGTACAGGCCAACCTGCAATCGGACCAACCTCTGGGTTGTTGGCATATTGAAATAAATCCTCCGCATCACTTTCTTCCCATGGGCGAAGAATAAGCCTTTCCGTTTCTAAAATCATTTTCTCCTCCACAAATTCAAATTTGTCTTTCTGACATATATTTTTGTATTTCGACGAAAGTTAATTTTCTAATCTGCGTATTTGGATACTCCTTATATTCTTCCACTCGGAAAACAGGAAACATCGTTTCACAGGTTTTATCTTTATTCTTTTTTAGATATACTCGCAAATCTTCACTATCTGCAAAGATTTTGTATGATAATCTGCCATTCTTGCTCTTAATCTCATAGATACCACAAGATTTTTTCATTGTATAGTCAGCAGTTCTCAAATATAACTTAGCAATTTCTAATGACTTAAAAGGAAAATTCCATCGCTGCAAGCCTCTATTTTGATCATGTTCAATACAAATGCATCTGCCACAAGTTCCACAGATATATTGTGTATGATTTTCCAAGCAATCAAATGGCTTTAAAAGTGGTGTTATTCTATTATCACCAACATAGCATTCCTTGCACATTTCAATATCACGCTCCCTCTGTGAATTCTAATTTGTTAAATAATCTCTTTAAACCAGTTAGCTAAAAAATTCATTTGTTCATCTGTATGAAACCAATGCTCTCCACCTTTCATTGTTGTTAGATTTGCATTTATCTTATTCGCAAAATTGGTCATGGTATCTACTGATGTCATGTTGTCATTATCGGCAAAAAGAATATTTGTTGGTATATCCCAATGTATGGTATTCTTTCTAACATAACTCAAATATTCCCACGATAAAGGTTCACCAAACGAAGTTTCAATTTCTTTCTCTGACATGAGCTTATCTTCCGTTATATTCTCACATTTCATCATATTCAAAATTATGCTTTCCATATCAATGATTGGCGAAATCATCATCGCTTTTTCAATAGGCATATCTGTTAAAGATATTAAAGAAAAATATGCTCCTATACTATTGGCAATTAAATAAATTTTATTATATTTAGAGATGATGGTGTTGAAATAATTTATAAATTCAATTTTAGCATCCCACGGGTTTAATGATTTATAATCAAATCCAATGATCTCAAAGTTATCATCAAAAAATTGTTTATAATAATTAGCTTCTTCTGCATTACCGCCCTTACCATGAACATATATAACAGCATTTTTCATTCAAATTTCCTTTACAACTTCTAATTTCCTATCCCTACGAAATCGGGATAGGCTTATTTCAAGCTCTTTACGAATTCCATTATAATATTATTCACCATAGCAGGATTATCAACATTGGAATTGTGATCCGCATGGACTAATATTCCTGATGTATTATACTTCCACCCTTTTTTCTTTCCGCTTCTTGTAAAATTAATCTCATCATATTCATCTTTAGTAGATGGAATGTCAAAATTAATATCATTACTGCAAGCGACTACTCCTACTCTATTATCTGCAAATTTAATCTATATAATATCCTTTTCAGAAGTTATTCCATTTAATTCTTCTTCGGCAAAAACACAACGTATACCTATTCTTCCTTTCAAAATTAGTATACAAGAATTCATATACTTTATTCTGCACATCAGAACATGCTCTTAGCCCAATTTACCGACTCTATATTTTCCTTCAGAACCAATTCCTGCCATATTCCGGCATAATAAATTCCTTCCGGATCTTTGGCTGAATTCTTGCGTTTACTCTCCCTATTGTTTATCTTGTGTATATTGTCTACATCATATGCCTTTTCCTTCTTCCATGTTGCCTTGGCTTTTCCAGGCATTGAAAGTACTCTTTTTTTATTGTAAGAAAAAATCCCACATCCGGGCATATCCGGTGCAAATGACAGATGTTCTGTAGCTGTAAATATCAGATTATTTTTTTCTTCAAATATCCGTTTCTCACAAGCATGTGGGTGCCAGAAAAATTTCTTTTGCTCTTGAGGATCCAAAATAATTTCTCCTACCTGAAGATATCCCCATATAGCCTGCATTTCTCTACCATAGTATGGATCTTCTAAGTATCGAGCTTCTAAATTTTTATTTCTGCTTACAAATTTATATTTTCCATTGCTCTCAACAACATGCTTAAAATTACCAAAAAACAAAAATAAGTCTCCCTTGGCTATCCCATTATTTATCAGATATGATGCAGACTGGTTTATTTGCCCAAATGCAGGTTTCCACCCTTCAACTGGCTCTACTCTTCTTGTAATATCCAGGTCTGGATCAAGGTGACAGCAATCATCACCTCTATAGCCAAGATCTGCAAGTATCTTATTTAGCAGAACTCCATTACAGGTCAATTCATTATATGCAATTTTATCCTTATCGTGATTCTTGCTCGGAATTGGAAATGAAAGCATTGTACCATCTTTAAATATCGGGCTTACTATACCGCCATTATTACTATCAAACCCCTTCCTGCTCAATATTACCTTCACCTTGAATCCTCTTTTCTACTTTCAAACTTGACTTGATGGAAATAAAAACTATCCGTTATCATTTTTTACTTATTGTTCATTTCAAAACTAGGTTATTTGAACCAATTTCTTAAACCTTCCGATTGCAAAACTTCAACATGCGGTCCACACTGTAGTACTCAATAAAACATAATCTTATTCCACTTTATCTACAAAAGAAATGTACCATCTTATTTTTATGTAATAGACATCTATTCCATCCATTGACCAAACACAGTATCCGCTGGATTATGCTACAGCTCGACATCTAGCTTAGATAATAATACTACCATCTCATCATGTTCTCCTGTTAATAAAGTGGATTCCTGTAAATACTTGTTGGGGTATTTCTTGAGCAACATTTGGATATACTCAATTACTGATTCCCGATTGATTTTCCCGTTCATATATTCTTCCAGTATGTTAAATAATCCTTGCTTCTCCTCTTCAGTTGCCTATTTTTTCCGCATAGACAAGGATGACTTGGGGAAATCTCTGTATTTTACAAAAAAGCGTCTCCGAAGAGGCTCCTTTATCAGCTTAAATGACTCCTAAAAAATCTGTTGCCACATGAATCGCCAACGGGATGCATATATTGTCTCTCTTCTCAATAATCCAGCAATACACAATGTGCCACAAAAACGTAATGCATATCTGAACCGTAAACAAGGCATCCCATGGCCTTATCTGCATCTGATAGGGGATATGCGATACAGCAAACATTACTGCGCCAATCAAATACCTGGCTTTCAGATTGATGCTAGGTAAAAACATGTGGCTTTGAATGAAGCCTCTGCAAACAAGCTCCTCCTGCAGTGCGATCCAGAAAATATAATATAGCCATCTGTGGATTGCGTACTCCCATGACATATGAAACAGATAGACCCCAATCAGCAATTCGATGATGAGTACGCAGCACATCACAATACCATCCTGTTTTAGATGCTTCGGATAGAATCCAAGATCCTTCAGATCGTGGTTTTGTAGATAAGTGATGGTCACTACTGCGATCGTGGGAATGATTCCTGCGCCCCAGTACACATAATCGTTGCATGAAAACCTACCCGCAAGATATAAGCAGAACATGTCCAGCAGCCAGATTGCTATCGCGAAATAAATGCCATTTTTAAACTGTTTATTGTACATACTATTGCCACCATCCTCTACATATAAGCTGTCCAGCACTTATGAACTAGACAGTGTCCGTGTTGTCCTGAAATTTAAATGAATCATGCAAGCTGGTAGTTGTAGCAGAAACAGCAGGATAATTCTCGGCAGCACTTTCCGATAGTCTTTGTTTATAAAACATAAGATGCCAAATAAATAATGCACCAAATACAGCGAACAATCCAATCCAGATACTTCATTTAGTAAAGATGTGAGCAAGTCTTCATAACAACCCAAGAATTATCACGCAAATTGGAAATTTGTCATTATGAAACCACTTTTCAAAGGCTTTTTGCCCATATACAATGACAATGGAAAGAGGGAACCTCTCGGCAATATAGTACATATACTGGAAGATGAACTTGATTGCCACAAGATTCATAAATTCTATGTATGGTTTACAGTATCCACAGTCTAAACATTTATCCGTAATGCTAATAATAAAACTCAAAAGGACAAGAATGTATTGCTTTCTTATCAACGATTAATTTTCCGATAATATTGAATTTTGTCGTTTCTTCCCTATCCATAGCACTAGAAGCCCTAATAAGCTCCAAGCCACTGTAGTTATAACCCAGTGGCAGATCATCTGCGTTTTAGTTGCTACGGAAAAAATCAATTCCCATCTTGCCTTCAATTATGAAAATAAATAATTCAAAAGCAAATACTGCGTAAGTATATAAAGCAACCCACAAATAATCGAATCCTGTGATTTTCTTCCAAGTTGTCATATTTCGTCTTTAATTTTCTCTCACAAACTTATTCAAATTCACTAAATTCAGTATAATATAGATTCTTCTAAAATTGCAATTTTGTTCCTTTACTTTCTGTCTTGGTAATATCTTCCTCATCAAGCTCCATATTTACTTCGATATGATTGTCGATATCTTTACTGCACAAAAGTGCAACCGTCTCCAGTTGTGATCTATGATCTACATAGAAAAGTCCCCTTATATCGTTCATGCCAATATTTTTAAGGTGGCTTTCATGAGTTTATCTCTTCAGAATTTACTCAGTGCATCAAAGACTAATCTGCCGCCCGGAAATCGTTCCGCCATAGCAATGACCATAGCCTTGACCTGCCGTGTGCTAAAGTTATGAAATACTCCGACCGCATAAAAAACCGCCCCGTCCCCGGTATCTATCTGATACATCCAGGAAAAATCATTCAGATCACAGGCAATATTTTCTTCCCTTTCTCCTGCAGGTATGATCTCATTGCGGCATTTGATCACATCCGAAAAATCCAGATTGTAAATGCGACAAGCTCCATTGTCAGCCCTTCTCCCCGTCATATTTAATCTGCAGCCGAGAATTACGACAGACGCTTGGGAATGGTCTTCAGATAGTCCGTAATCTCCCATATCATATCTTTCTCTCGCATGGCGCCTTACAGTGCACCATACTGATATAAGACGCTCTTTTCCTTCCCCTGTAACTGTGAGAAATCGTAGTTGAGGCGCTCGCATATTTTTGTGGCGTATGGATCTTGATACAGTGTCGGGAACTGCTCTACACACAGTTTCCGCCCATAGAGCGGCACAATCAAGGTATCCTCTACAATGCCTTTTCTGATCTGGATTTTGTCCGCCATAAAACACCTCACTGACTCCGCTTTTGAATTACACGCTTTACATGTGTCGGCTTCTTCTATAGCCATGAACGCAGTTTTTTTGCGTTCTCCGACTGTAAATTCTCTATTATTGACTTGGATAAAAGCAAAACCTTATAGGAATAGTAATAAAAGCTGTAGAACAGATCGTTTGGAAAGAGATTGTCTTCCTCGTATCTTTCTGCATCCGCTTCCTCGTCATATTCCTCCGACCACAGATACTCCTCTTTGAGCATGTCGGCAAAATGCGGGAGCGGATCGTCGTGATCGTATTCAAAGGAGTCATAAATTGACTCTGCTATATACATAAAGAGTTCCAGTAGCTCATCAAACAGTATTGCTGCAATATCATTTGTCTCCTTTTGTTCATATGCCTTTCGGAAAATCCGGAGAAGAAATACCATAGCAAAAGGTGTAGCATGTAATAAAGTGCTCTGGTGTTCTATATTTATGGCTATCTCCTCACCGTCACGCATCACATCATCCAAATTATCCATTTGGGATAGGGTGTTGAGGTACTTGGGAAAATCCGTCGCCCTGCCGTATATCGTGGACAGTCTATTCCAGGGAATATCGCTGATCTCTATGCTTTCTATATATTTTTTTGTCTCTTCATCAACAGTTCTCAATTCGTAATCTCCTTACTACAGGCCAAATGATCCTTGCCTATGCTTTGTATTATCATAAAACAAAGCAAGTTGCCGAACTCATAATCAGGATGTCCTTCTGTCCCGGGAATGACAATTTTATCCTTATATTTTCCCCTTGAATTGTCAAATCAAAATTCAATAAATGCTATCACCGTCGCTCCTATCATCGGAAGCCTATAGGGACTTAATAAAAATCCGATAATAAGTGCTTCTATTGCTGCTTTTGGATTGTATAACATAAAGAATGGACCAAATGCTACAAACACACAGATTATCATTATGATATACAGTAACGCCATTCCTATACTAAACAAGAATGTTAGAAATGCAGTGATGATACTAAGCAGCAAGCTGATTGGAAACAGTATTATTTTCGTTATCCACCTAATCAATTCTTATTCCTCGCTTCCTAAATCATTCTTTGTATCTCCACACACCATATAAATGCAAACATTCACATCAATATAATTTTTTAGGACTTTTTTCGTCCTCCGTCACCATCTTCATCAAAGACATAATGTTTGTAAAACTGCTTAAAATGCAGGATTTTCACGATTTCACTCTTTGTATCAACGCTATGCACTCAACATGCCCCAAGACAGCAGTATGGATGTCACCCGTCTGCGGAAACATATCCAAATTTCCGTCTGTATGCGGAAACATATCTACAAAATGCCTGTCGTCGGGAACGTATCAACCCGTTAATACGGGCAATAAGGGCAGTTGTAGTCATCGATATCATCGACCTCAATAGATGTAATCACTTTATTGCTTTTGCTGTAAACAGCCCTTAATTGCACCTGTAATCCCAACGTGGTCTCAAGATTGCATATGTCCCCATTTTTATCTATAACTTCCACATCCATTTCGTATTCTTCAATCTCTTTTATATCAGAACTGTTTATCAAAGATGTGACCACGCCGATACAATCCATAGTTATTCCAAGCAGTAATCTGTCATTATCAAGTTCGGATATGTCCTCTATTTGCGGTCCGACATCAGATGAAAGCTCTTTAAGCACTTCACTTCCCCCGGGAACTAAAACATCAAATCCTGATAGACTGCAACCTATCACTTTTGAACTCACAAAATCCCGCACTGGTACAAGGAATCCAATTTCGTTCTTTTCAATTCCATCTACAAGAACTTCATGTGCTTCTATTATATCGAGTTTCTGTTTCGCATATTTGTCAATGAAGTTTTTCAGACTGTTCCAATAAAAGAATCGTGATTCTGAAATTTTCATTTCCGATAGATCTTCCAGCAGATCCGGATGTAATTTCTCTCTGTCATTTTGATCTGCGAAATCCCGCGTGTTTTCAGTAATAAAATGGATTTCTTCACTGTCATATCTTCGTGCAACCTCTAAACATGTTTGCCAGACAAGATAATCCCTGTATCCTGTGCTACCGTCTGCTTTAAACGGTTTTTTCGTTGCAAGGCTCTCTTCACAACAATCTCATGCTTAATATCCGGATAGTCTTCAGCAACTGTCATGCCGCTCTCAATGATGAGCATTTCCAAAAAATCTTTATACTCGTTGCATTTTTCTTCTACATCTATTTCATCCAAAGAAACCGGAGGATCAGGTAGCATTTTGTTTAAATCCCGAAGCGCATTATTTACCTTCATCACCTGCTCCATAAGGTTTTCTTTAAATTTATTACAGACCTCATCAACTACAATTTGTCCTAATACAATCGTGCCAACTCTCTGCGCCACCTCAAATTACGACCCTTTCATACGATAATTGGAACAAAGAATATTACTATCTATGAATATCAGCATATTGCTTCCCCGCATTATTTTTACATCCAACTGCAACTTTTTTCGTCCAAATCAGTTTATAATTGGACGAAAATCATTTGCTGTCGGCACGAACATAAAACGTGCTTCTTCCTGATCCTTCTCGGATGATAAGTCCTTCTTCAGTAAGCTTCTTTAGTGCTGCAAGGGCTGAAGACCTTCCTATGCTTGGACAATGAGCTACAACATCAGCACCGGTGAATTTTCCAATCTTCTCCTCCGTATATCTTTTGACGATGTCGTAGGCAGTACTTCCATTTCCGGTATCAGTCATTAATCCGACTCTTTCCTCAAACTCTGTATAGCAAGCCAGAATAGCCTGTAACATATATCTGATAAAAGGCGTCGGATCATTTTCCTCTTCATGCCATCCGGCATCAGACGCTTCGAGCATATCGTAGTACCAATCCTTTGTTTTCTCTATCTGCTTTTCTATACTGATATACTTTCCCACACTATATCCATTCTTATATAAAAGAAGTAATGTAAGCAGTCTGCTCATTCTCCCGTTTCCATCATTGAATGGATGGATACATAGGAAATCACATATAAATGCCGGAATAAGAATCAAGGAATCGATTTTCTCATTTGCGATAGCCTGTTCATAGGCATTGCAGAGATTCTCTACTGCATCCGGAGTATCGTAAGGGGCAATCGGAGTAAATCTGGTAAACACCGTCCCATCCGGCTTTGTCTCATTGATATAGTTTTGGACATTCTTAAAATGTCCACCATAAGAAAAACCTGCCCTTTTCAAAAGATCTCGATGGAGCTGGAGTATATAAGAAGGACGGATTGGAATATATTCATTGCTTTCGTGGATGGTATTCAGAACATCTCTGTAACCCATAATCTCATCTTCATCACGATTCCTTGGAGTTGTTTTTTCTTTGAAAAGCTGTTTCATACGAGTGCTTGTCGTAACGATGCCCTCAATCTTGTTAGAGCTTTCAGTACTCTGAATCTTAGCAATTTCAACCAGACGATCCAGTTCTACTGGCTTCTGGCGAATGAATAAATCCTGTCTTCCTTTACATTCGTGAATTTTAGCTACAAGGTTCAGGATATCCGTATCCCATGCTTTTTCTGTCAGTTTACTATAATCAAACGATCTCATAAGAACTCCTTTCATCCAGCGTTCTTCCTTTTCGTCCAATTATACTCGATTTTGGACGAAAAATCAATCGGTTGGATAAATCGAGTAGGGGCTAACAAGTACCCCCTCTCACACCACCGTACGTTCCGTTCGGCATACGGTGGTTCAATTCAATTAATAATCCAGACAACTTTGATTCCAATTAAAAAGACGATAATCAATTCAATGTGTAAAAATGATTATCGTCTTTCTTTTTTCATAAAACACCCCAAACTTCGTTAAAGGTGATTTTTACAAAACCCCTAAAAAGTTTATAGAGCCCTTTTTTACAAACAAAAAAGGTGTTAGATTTAACTCTAATCACCTCTAAATTCTGTGTATTGCAACTTACTGCTATTTAAAATAGGTTTAATATGTTCCTGTTAAATATATAGAAAATTCTATCAGTTAAATCTTAAATGTACAACCAGTGTCCTGTTCCATCTATCTGCAAAATACATATATATTTTTGTACTTAACTTTAATCCATGACAATCCTTTAATGCCTTTTGGAAAAATCCATCTACTTCTAAAAGCTTGGTGTTCGTGTACTTTGCAAATTCTTTTGGGCTATCTACACTAAAATACATTTGTGCATTTGTATTTCCCGTTTTCTTCACATATTTATTGGCAAGTTTTAACCCTTTAGAATTTGTAGCATCAAAGACTAATTCTCCATTAGGAATTTGAGCTTTCATCTTTTTAATCATCTCTATAATTTTAGACTCATCAAAATACTGATAAACACCCGAAACAGAAATCAGTGTTGGAAGTGTTGTATCTATTTCTTTAATCCAATCAAGCCTGAACATATCACCTGAAATAAAATTTTCGTTATTGCCATTTCCAAGCACTCTTTTTCTAATTTCGATAACACTCGGCAAATCTACTTGATAAAAGTTGGCAGTTTTATTTCCTATACGATGATAAGCAGTTTCTAAGCCTGCACCTAAAAACACTACATTTCCATCAGGATTATCTTTAAGAAAACTTATTATCTTTTCATCTATTGTCTGTTGTCTACAAACACTCGCCATATAAAAATATTCATTGCTGTTTTTGTCTATGCTGTCTGTCGGTATATGTGACTCTAAGGATAAAGCTTTTTCATCATAGAAAAATTCAGGGAACTTTTTTGTTGCATATATTCTTCCTACAAGCGGGATATACAGGGTATCTTCCACACCATTTAGTATGCTTTCAACACTCATCATTTCACTCCTTTCTTCATCTTAATTGCCTGCAAATCAAAGCTTCTCCTATAGTATTCCTTTTTCATTTTTCCTCATTTGCTTCTACTTTTTCCTCTGCAATTTCAGTGTACTCTTTCAGCTTTTTCTGCAATAAATTTTTATCTATCAGTTTTAAGGTGTATTCCGATACCATTGTTGGTGAAAGACTTCTGCTAAGTGCAAATTCTACAACCTCATCATCTTTTGATGCACAAAGAATAACTCCGACACTTGGATTTTCCGTTTGTTTCTTAACTTCTCTATCTAATGCTTCCAAATAGAGATTCATCTTTCCTATATATTCAGGCTTAAATTCTCCAATTTTGAGTTCAAATGCAACTAAGCATGACAGTCCTCTATGATAAAATAACAGGTCGATGTAATAGTCATGATTTCCAACCTGTACCCTATACTCATTTCCTATAAAGGAAAAATCTTTTCCAATTTCTAAAACAAAGTTCTTCAAGTTCTCAAGTATTGATTTTTGAAAATCTTTTTCGTTACCACCCTTTGGTGCATCAAGGAACTCTAAAACATATTTGTCTAAAAATAAATTATGTGTTTCTTGTTTTGCTTTTTGAATTGCCGGCAACATATTGCCATTTGAAAGCATAAAGCGTTCATAGTAACCACTATCCATCTGCCTTTCCAACTCACGCTTTGAATATCTTTCTTTTACTGCCAATTCAATATAAAATCTTCTCTTCTTGGCTTTTAGAAGCTGACATTATTTTCAAGTGATTAGTCCAACTCAATTGTGTCACCAGTGGTGACACTTTTTCATCATCTTTATATAACTCGTAGAATTACTTCATTCCTCGCTTCCTAAATCGTTCTTTGTATCTCCACACACCATATCAATACAAACATAAACATCAATATAATTTTTCAGGACTTTTTTCGTCCTCCATCGCCATCTTCATTAAAGGCATAATGCCTATAAAACTGCTTAAAATGCAGGATTTTTACTATTTCACTCTTTGTATCAACGCTATGCACTCCACATGCATCGTCGCCACAAACATATCCACCGGTGTCGCCTCCACGAACTCATAACCGAGTTCGCCTAGCAGTTTGATGTCACGAGCCAGTGTTCCTGGGTCGCAGGATACGTAAACTATCTTGTCCACCTCACAACTTGCGACTGCTCGGAGAAGTGCCTCATCGCAGCCTGCGCGCGGAGGATCGAGGATGGCGATTTTTGGAGCATTTTCATCGATGTAGTCGACGAAAAGCTTATCTTCCTTATCGAGGAGTCTCGGCATCACCTGTTCTGCACGGCCTGTGTAGTAGCGCGCATTTACAATACCGTTGATTACGGCGTTGCGGTTGGCGTCGATAACGGCATTTTTTACAGACTCGATTCCAATAATCATGCCAGCCTTAGCCGCCATGCTGAGGCCGATGGTTCCGATACCGCAGTAGAGGTCAAAGACAGTTTCGCCGCCCTTGAGACAGGCGTATTCCCTGACCTTAGCGTAGAGCTTGCTCATCTGCTTCGTGTTAACCTGGTAAAACGCTGGCGCGGAAATCTCGAACTTCATGCCGTCATCCATGATGTCGGTGATTGTGTTTGAGCCTGCCACCACCTCGTAAGAGGTTGCGGGTTCGCGGACGTCTTTTGCCTTGTTCACCTCGACAACCACGCTCTGTAAGAAGTACGGCTCCTCATCAGTCGAAACTGCGTCGACTGCGTCGCTGATGGTGTAGATGACCTTCTCGGCGTTTGGCAACTGCTTTGATGTGCCTGTAAATATCAACATCATCTCGCCCGTGCCCTCGCAGACCTTGATGGTGAAGCCTCTTAGAAATCCTTTTCCGTGTCTCGCATCGTACACGGTGAGTAGCTTGCATCGTAGGATTTCGCGAACTGCATTGGCTGCTGCCATTGTCGCACGTTTTTGGAGGAGGCAGTCGGTGCAGTCGACTATTTTGTTGCTACCGCGCTTGTTGAAGCCGACGAGCGGGCCAGCGCTCGTCATAGCTACTGCGAATTCAGCCTTGTTGCGGTACCTGAACATCGATTCGAAGGACTCGCTGTCAGAACAGTCAGCAATCCCACTCTCCTCAGCCTGCCCTCCGTCGGCTCCGATTCTATCTGCGGCGCCCATGACTTCCCTGACAGTTGGATCCTCAAGGGCGCCTATACGCTCGAGCTTAGTGATTATGTTTTTGCGCTTGATACGGAGCTGTTCTCCGTAGCTAAGCTCGATCATCGAACAGCCGCCGCAGTCCTGATAGTACGGGCATGGCGGATGCACTCTAGCTGCAGAAGCCTCAAGAAGCGTGATTGTCTCAGCAAACGCGTAGCGCTTCTTGAGCCTCGTGATGCGGGCGCTAACCTTATCACCTGGAACGGCTCCCACCACAAAAATAGCAAGGCCAGACAACCTGCCCAGTCCCTTGACATCATCAGTCATATCTGTAATTTCGAGCTCTACGATCTGCCCTTCATTAACTACAAGAGCAGCAGTCTTATCAATATTATCGCTCATTTTCACCTCGGAATGTTCTCTCTAAATTTATCTTTACCTAGTATTGCTTTTTAACAATTTGTTTGCTAGAATTCTTCGCTTTTTAAACACAGATTATTTGCTTTTCGATTTCCCATCCTCTAAAATCTCCCACCTAAATCTAACATTATTTATAAAAGTGCTTGATTCGAGGCTTCTCTCCTGCTAGAATCCTCATCAAAATTAATCTTGATTCAAAACTTTGCGTCTACTAAATCCGCTGAATTTTATTTATAAAATTGCTTGATTCTAGGTCTCACCCCTGCTAAAATCCATCAATTTTATACGAATTATGACTTGATTTTTATTCCTCCAGCCACTAAAATCGGCCACTTTTGCACTTGATTTTTGAATTCCAAACCGCTAAAATCCCATCCTTAAATTTGAACTTGATTTCTAGCTTTATATCCGCTAGAATCTTACAAATTTTCAGATATTGCGCTCTTGATTCGCAATCTCCCAGCAATTTCTGGTCTCTAGCTCCCTAAGTTTCACACCAAATAGCCTAAAATCCACACTCTCATCTGTCACAGCCAGCAAAACCGAACTCCTACTCTCCAATCACTAAAAATCCCCAAATTTTTAGCCACCAGCTCCCAGCAATTTGGCACTCATCAGCCTTCAACCGGCACTTTTAGATCCAGATCGGCACTTTCAATATTATGATTTACCTCTCCAGCCCCTCCGCTATCTCCTTAAGCTTAGCGAAGCGCTTACTTACGCCTGGTTTCTTGATTGGCGGGCTCAGGGCCTCGCCTATCTCCGATAGGCTGGCACCTGGGAGCTCAAGCCTGAGCTCTGCAGTGTCGCGAAGTACAGGTTCGAGGTTTTCTAGGCCTAGCTTGTCTTTGATGATTTCTATATGGTGAATCTGTTGCTCGGCGGCGGTTAGGGTTCGGTCTACATTGGCGTTGTCGCAGTTCGAGATCCTGTTTACTTCGCGCCTGAGCCCTCTGCCGATTCTTATATTTTCGAATTCAAGCATCGCCTCATTAGCACCCATGATTCCAAGCATATCGCTGATGTATTCAGCGCGTTTCATGTATACTATATGCTCCTCTCCGCGCTCAATTAGGCCAGCTGACAGGTCGACGAAGCTGCCGATCAGCTTCCTTAGGTCATGTGCTACATGCTCGCTACCTAGCACAAACTCTAGGTGGTAGCTCTTCTTGGGGTCGGACATTGTGCCAACACCGAGAAATAGCCCTCTCAGATATGCCTTCTTGCAGCATTTGCTCCTGACAATCGGCTGGTAGATGCCGTCACTAAGGAATTCATCACCTTCTCGGATGAGCATCATGCCGGTCTCGCGTAGTATTTGCGAGCTCTTTTCCTCTGGCCTGATGACCAGAGAGTACCTGTATCTGTAGTTGCCACGCGATTTACCTGGCATCTGTGAATTTCCAACTTCGATACCTGCGTTGCTACCGAAGTATTCCTTGATCAAGGTCTTATAATGCCTTGCAATCGCAGGATTCTCTGTCGATGCTACTATTGTAAATTTTCCGCCACCAGCAAGTCTGAGGCTGCCTGCTACCCTTAGAAATCCTGTAATTTCCGCAAGCATGCAGCATTTCTTGCTCGGCATGACGCGCGCTAGTTCACCCTTAGTCTGTGATGAGAAAGACATCTATCTGTATGACTCCCTTCAAGTTATAATTGTACCGCTTGATCACTGCAAAAGGGGCTAGCGCTTATCTATAGTCTATCTATTTCTTGCTAATTCCCTTTGCGATGAAATCAAGGTCTCTATGTGTCAACGTCACTCTGTATCCATCCTCGTGGAAGAGCTCTGCCATCTTGTTGGCGATTGCCACTGATCTGTGGTGACCGCCAGTGCATCCGAATGCGATATTGAGATGATACTTGCCCTCGTGGATGTATCCAGGTATGAGCTCCTTGATAAGCGCGTGGTACTTGTCCACGAACTCATTTGCTAGGTCCGACTTGAACACGTAGTTTACGATTTTCTTATTGTTACCGGTGAGCTTCTTGAGGCTCTTTACGTAGTACGGATTCGGTATGAACCTGACATCCACCATGATGTCTGATTCGCTTGGAATTCCATGCTTGAAGCCAAATGAAGTCACGTTGATGTTGAACTGATTCCCTTCCTTGCCGAGGAATATCCTTCTCATCGCCAGGTTGAAATCAGCAACCTTCATAGTGCTGGTGTCGATGATATAATCAGCCTTCTTGCGTACGCTCTCAAGCCTTGCTCGCTCCTCTTCGATTACAGCCTGTGTAACCTTTCCGCTCGCGAGCGGGTGATGCCTTCTCGTCTCGTTGAATCTCCTGACCAGCGTTGGCGTCGACGCATCTACGAAGAATACTTCGCTCTCTATCTGCTCGCTGCTCTTTAGCTGATCGATAACCTCTACCAGATCGGCGAAAAACTCACCACCACGGACATCGGCAACGAACGCAATCTTGTCCATGCCATTTGTCATAGAAAGTTCTACGAAATTCATCACCAGCTTAGGTGGCATATTGTCGATGCAGTAGTACCCCTGATCCTCAAGCCAATCTGCAGCCTTCGTCTTGCCTGCACCCGACATCCCTGTGACTATGACAATCTTCATCTCTTACCTCTTCTCAATATTGACAATTCTCTCTAGATCGAGCCCTGCCTCGAGTGCCCTCTCTACACCAGCGATATAATTACCAACTTTATCCGGCACATGCGCATCACTGCTTATGGCAAATTTCACATCGTAATTCGCCGCTATTTCGATTTCTTCCTTGGTGAGGTGCGTGTGGCGAGTGCTGATTTCCATAAGTGTGTTCGTCTCTTCACAAGCCTTGCAGAGCTCCTTCATGTCGAACGGTCCCTTGTCCCCAGGGTGTGTCAGGAGAAATATATCGTTCTCATACAGCGCCCTTAGAGCCATATCGGTGTTCTTATTTCTGAGCTGCTCCCTGCTTCCAGACGGCAGTCCTGCGTGCCAGCATATGTAGTTTGCAGTCATGTAGCCGTGCGGAAGTCCGTAGTGGTATCCAGCGTTGACGATATCGAATTTATCTAGATTCTCCTTCTTGATATCTAGTCCATTAGGAGTATTGATGATATTAGCTTCTACTCCGAGCAGGACTTTGACATTTGGGAACTCCCTCATAGCCTCTTCGATATCCGCTCTCATAGCTGCCAGCTTGCCCATCTTGAGCCCGTAGAACTTGTGTCCCGGTCCGTGATCTGTAATCGCCAGCTCGCTCAGTCCCTTGGCTGAAGCTGCAGCAACATTCTCAAGGACTGTCCCCTTGCCATGCGCATACATCTTACCGTGCGAATACCTCGTGTGAGTGTGGTAGTCCGCCGTCAATTTATATAGCTTTTTAATGTTGTTTTCCATCAGCTTATCGCTTCCTTTTTCCCCTTGTACCCTCTTAATTCTATTCCGCATCGATAATTCTCACCTCAGGCTCGAGCTTAATCCCCGAATTCTGCTCGACTTCCTGGGCTACTATATCGATTAGTTCTCTCACGTCCTTAGAGGTAGCGCCCCCTATATTGATAACGAAGCCAGAGTGCTTCTCAGATACCTGCGCACCTCCGACTGTCCTGCCCTTTAGTCCAGCCTCCTCGATTAGAGCTGCCGCATATCCGCCTACAGGACGCTTAAAAGTACTACCTGCACTTGGGAAGTTCACCGGCTGCTTCGTTCTGCGCTTCTCAGCGAGATCATTCATCCTCGCTGCGATAGCTTCTTTATCATCCCTCTGCAATCTGACCCTTGCATAAATTGCAATATCATCATTATGCTGCAGCACACTATCTCTATATGCGAACTCCATCTCCTTACCGGACAGCTCATACACCGAGCTTCCGTCAGATTTCATAAGAGTTACGCTCTCGACTACGTCCTTCATCTCTCCACCGTATGCACCAGCATTCATGAAGAGTGCGCCGCCTAACGTCCCAGGGATTCCCGATGCGAACTCAAGTCCAGCGAGGCCGTTATCTCTTGCGAAGTTAGCAGTGCTCGATAGCATGCGAGCTGCTCCGGCTCTTATCACATCATCTCCCGCTTCGAGTAGCTCGATATGCTCGAAATCTCCACCGAGCTTCACTATCACGCCGCGGTACCCTTCGTCTGCAAAGAGTAGGTCGGAGCCATTTCCAATTAACATATATCTCACATCTTCACTATGAAGTAAGCTTAGGATGTTGCTGAGCTCCTCTTCATTACAGACGGTCACAACTACATCAGCTGGACCCCCTATGCGAAAGGACGAGTGCTTACTCATCGGCTCATCCAGTCTTATCTGAGCCTTAGGTATGTTCTCCCTTATCTTATCTATTAGGCTTGTCTTTATTAAGCTTCTCTCTGGCATGATTCTCTCCATATAATTCATTCTCCTCAATACCGAACTTGGCATAATCTGTATATGACCTGATGTCAGTCTCCTTGCTGCGTTTTCTCAGCTTGTTGTTGGTCAGTTTGCCAGCATATCTGTAGAACACTGCAAAAACCGGAACTCCCAGCGCCATGCCAAGGAATCCGAACAGTCCTCCTCCGATAAGTACAGCGATAAGAACCCAGAAGCTGCTTATTCCGATAGCGCTTCCGACAATCTTAGGCCCGATTACATTACCATCAATCTGCTGAATGACCAGAATCATGATTATGAAGTAGCCTGCCTTCACAGGGTCTTCTAACATGAGTAGACATATTGATGGAATTGCACCTAGGAATGGTCCGAAGAACGGAATTACGTTAGTTACACCGACAATTACCGCAATCAGTAGGGCAAGTGGCATATTGAAAACAAGCATGCAAATATAGGTGAGAATTCCAATTATTATGGCATCAAGAATTCTTCCTACTATGAATCCGATAAATGTCTCGTTTATGATCTTTGAAAACTCGTAAAGGTTTCTCGACTTCTGCTCGGAACATGTAGCTGCAACGATTTTACGAGTATTTGCAAATATTGTCTCTTTATAATTTAACAGGTATATAGATATGAGTATTCCGACGAACACATTCGCACTTCCGCGCACAACATTTATAATTTGTGCCGAAACCATGTTAGCTAGATTCTGGAAGTTGTCCTTAAGGATGTTATCTCTTATCCAGTCGATAATTTCGCTAGTTCCTGCGTTTGCAGCTTCGTTTATCCACTTGACGATCTGTGGGAAGTTCTGCAGGTGGTGCTCCGACCATGACGAGAAGTATGCAAGTCTCTGTGGCATAGTATTCATGAGGTTAACTATGCTCATGACAATCTGTGGCACCACAAAGTATCCTATAAGTGCAAAGAACGCTACGATTATCAGTATAGAAATTGCACTCGCACTAATCTTGGCAATTGCGAGATTCCTCTTAGTACGAGTAGTAGCATCCTCCTGAGGCATGTTTCGTCCGCCAGCAAACTTCATGCAAACTGGTCCTTTGCAGTCCTCCGGAGAGCAATTGCTGCTATCTCTAAGCCTCGTATAAATAGCCTTAACCAGTTTATTGTATATAGGGCATAGTAGGAACGCTATGAATACACCGATGTACACCGGCATGAGCGTCTTGTTAATCGTCTCCATGCCAGCGGTGAATCTCGTCTTGCTAAGCACATTTGACAGCATGATAAGCACGGAGCCACTGACAATCAGTGCGATTGAAGCTTTGATATACGGACTTTTTACAAATTTTCTGAGCAAAATTCCACCTCTCTATCTGCACATACATATACATAATTATATTACTATAAAATGCACCCCTTTTGTGGCTATCTTTGTGAAAATACAAGGTAATTCACCATATACTTTAGCCTGCCGATATTTTAGATTTCTATTTGAAGTACCTTTCCGACACTGCTATGATAGTAATGTATATTTTATTTTGAATTATTAGTCTGGAGGTATCACAAGATGAGACTAGATGCAGCAGGTAAGGCATGCCCAATCCCTGTAATTATGGCAAAGAAAGAATTAGATAATGGTACTCAGAGCCTCGATATTATCGTTGACGGACAGACACAGATCGATAACCTAGAGAGACTCGGTAACGCATATGGCAGACCTATCAGTTCAGCTCCAGAGGGCGATAAGTTCCTCGTAAGCTTTGCTGATGGAGACGGAAAGGTTCCTGAGAGCGCAATCAGCTTCTCAGCTGATAGCTACGCAGTATTTTTCAACAAGGCTTCCGTAGGCACTGGCGACCCTGAGCTCGGGCTAAACCTTGCTAAGATGGCTATTTTCACTCTCTCCGAGGGAGATAGCATCCCTTCCTACGTTCTATTCATGAACGATGGCGTCAAGCTAACTACAGGAATTGAGGAGCAGATAGTCGACAATCTAAACACCCTAATCGAGAAGGGAACTAAGGTTCTCGTATGCGGAACTTGCCTGAACTTCTACGGTGTTAAGGACGACTGCAAGGTTGGAACGATCAGCAACATGTTCGATATCCTCGGCGCAATGCAGGAAGTATCCAAGGTTATCACTCTGTAATATTGGGGTAAATTTTTTATGACTGAAGAGTATTATCTATACACATTCGAGTCAACTCACGGCGCTATAGCTACAGAGAAGCTTCTAAAGACTCTCGGCTGCACCGTCATGCCCGTTCCTCGCCATATCTCGACGAGCTGCGGTATATCGGTGAGAGTTGCTGTAGATAAGTTCGTAAGCTCCAAGGAGATTTTCCTCGGCAGCACTGACCTGTCACCCGATGAATACCACGTGTATCACATCACTGACGATAAATCTGACAGAGAGCATGGCTTCAAGTTCGAGCAGGTTGAGCTATAGCCGCACTAAAGGCTTGGGCTAGATAGCAAAAAGTTAAGCGAGGTAAGGTTAACCCTTACCTCGCTTTTGGCTTTCTCATAATTGTGTGTGTATCTCTGAGAAAGGAATTTCTATGCCCTTCTAGACTTTCTTCTGATGATAATCACCATCAGAGCTAGAATCGATGATAGCAGCACTACTCCATATACGAGTGGATACATAGTATCTCCAGTCTTAGGACCATGCTTCTTAACCACCTTAGGGGCAGGATCATTGATCCTAGTGTTGGTTATCACCATTCCATCATCCATGTTGCCAGAGTACTCAACATTGTACTTCTGAACCTCATCCTCGGTGACAGTGTATTTGATTTCCTTGCCGTTCTTGTTGACTGGCAGATTTTCAAAATCTACTGTCCAATTTCCATCTGAGTCAGGGCTAACGGTCTTGGTCTCTACCTCATTTCCATCAGCCTTTAGACGAACTGTAATCGAGGCTGGACGGTTAGCAGCGGTATCATTTTTCCAATTCTTAGTCACCTTGACTGTTCTGGTGTATGGTACATGCTTGTTGGTGAAATCATAACCGTTTTGATCTGCTGTGTACTTCTCTACTGGCACTTCCTTAACGGTGTAGTTTATCACTGCAGCATCCTCGTCATATGTGTCGAGTCCGCTGAACTCGTAATGCCAGTGGTTTGCCTTTTTCGCTTTCGCGGTCCTACCTGTGTCAACACCATTCGCAAATAGCTTGAAGGTCACTTCACTAGGTCTTACTCCGTCCTGATCATCAGCGTCATCCCAGTGCTTATCACCGGACACTGAACGTTCTACGTTGTTGAATGTATTGATAATCTTATTGCCATCATAGTGCACGGTAAAGTGTCTGTTGTTGATGTCAAGAGTTGCACCATCCTCAAGCGAGTTCCCGTCAGCATCTAGCTCTTTGAACGTATAGACGTTCTTTGCTCCTGTCACCGTATCCGAATCGAGGAGCCCTGCAAATGTCGCCTTGAAATTGTTACTGCTCGACAGCGTAGCTGTTCTATTTGTAGCAGTTCCGTTTTTATACAGCTTCACCACTACCGAATGTGCATCCTTGTAATTCTGCGATACACCGCTCCACTGCTTCGTTACAGTAACACTGCGAGTTGCCGGAATCATAGGTGACCACGGCATGGATTTTTTATTAGTGATGGTAAATCCGCTCGTCGCATCTCCAGTCGTAGTTGCAGTGTATCTATATGCGCCATAGTCAATCTTGGACTGTGCGTTAAGTCCATGCTCCTGAACTGTATATGTGTAGATATGGCCTGTTGCGATATCGAACGAAACTAGATTGTTGAATGTATAGGTCCAGTTATCGGTTGCCTTAACATCCTTGGTATCTATGACTATGCCGTCGCGAAGCAGATCAACCTTGACGCTGTTAACGGGTGCTGTATCTGTTGCCCCTGTATGGTCTGTCCACTTTTTAGTGACTTTAACATTCTTATATGGCACAAATCTCCAGTTTCCATACACTGTCTCGTTCTTGCGAACATTGACCGTTCTAATTGTACTAGTATCAGAAGCTGATTTCTTCCAGCCTCCGAATTTCCACTCACCCTGTACGCCTGCGCTTGTAGCATGCGTGCTTGATGAAAGCGGAGTAGCTAAAGTCTGGTTATGGTCATATTCGATGCCTGTTACTGTAGCTGGTACTGCATTGTCAGTTGGCAGTCCGTATGTCGGATCCCCTGTCACTACGTAATTTAAATCGTACTGGCGGATAGCCTTGTGATATGTAGTCTCACTCTTTACATCCATCGGTACGCCGTCGGCACTTGTAATCTTTGCCGTATTCTTAAATACAGTGGTCTTTACCGTCTTATCCGTTAGCTTAGTTGGGATGGTTATCGACATATCACTGTCTTTTGGCAGAGTTACGTTGAACTTCAGCTTCTGACCGTCTGTAGTGAGCCCTACTCCAGTCGCATCTCTCAGCAGCACATTGTTGAACCCTAGCGCAGTCGATTTGATGCGGATATTATCCTTATCAACTGTTAGACCATCAGGTATAACATCCTCGACGTTTATATCTCTGGTTGCTAGCAGCTCATTCTTGTTCTTGATCTTGAGAGTGTACGTGATAGGAGTATCCTTTTCGTTTGTAACTTCAGTTGGCGCAGCCTCTGTGCCTGTAGCTGGGTTCGACTCCTTATGTAGCTCTAATTCAGGATTATGAAGTGTAATCTCCGAGTGAGCTTTGTACTTTAATAGCCTGTCGCTTGGTCCTGCCGAATCACCAGCAAAGTTACGAGCATTGGCTACAGTCTCATTAACCGCCTTCTTGCCTGCAAGGTTTTTATCCTTTGCAGCATTCATATATACGTAGAAGCTGAGGCTATTACCTTGGTCTAGTATAAAATCATTGCCTTTATTAGTCTTGCGGACATCTACGGCTATAGCCTTTATGTCCTTCTTATTGGCAGGCATAGTTGTAGACCATATAGAGTGATCATCTACGTCAAATGTGCTTGGCACCGTCGTCGCATAGTACACGACTGGCTTTGCATATTCACCTTGGCGGCCGTAAGCAGATCTGCTAGTCATAGAACGAACATCTACTCTGTCCAGCGTTCCCTTCCACTCTGTAGGAGCATTCTCGCCTCCGTTATCGAGCACATCGTAGAACACGAGCTTATCAGTTCTCGTATAGTTGGAAGATGTGTATGCCAATCTATAGCTGTACTGGTTGCCGATAAATGCATCTGTCTTGCTGCCATACGCATTGTCGATAGTGTTAGCAACTTCCTTAGTCAGTCCTGACTGTGTAACCGTCACAGGGTTGAACTGAATCGGATCGCCAATGAAGCGCCAATACCTATAATCACCATTTACAAGGTTACTGAACTTGTCTTTCTCCTTAAGTCTGTTGAATTTATTAGCAATGTCGCTTTCCTTCGGTAGCACATAATCGTTACCGTCCGGATCCACCTTGAGGGCAGATGTAAGTACGACACTATTACCTCTGTCAACTATGTTGCTGTACGGATTATCTAGTGTATAACTTAAATAAATGAAATAGTTGTGATCGTTAAATGTTCTAACATCTGTAACGCTAGGCGGAAGCTTGTAGTCAACCTTCATCATGGTCTGACCTGAGCCTTCCCAGTCTTCAATCATCTCAACATTGAAGTCACTGCCCTGAGAGATAGCGCGACCCTGATATGCAGGTCCTGCTGTCATCTGTACACTCGACTTCTGCACGCTCGTACCTAGTGGCAGTAGCGTGTAAATCGTACCCTTCTTGTACACGTACTTATTCAGATAATCTCTGTCAGGTAACCCAGTGTTATTAAGAGATGAAATCTGATAATAACGAGCTGTTATCCTGTTGGACTGCACCCCCTTCACAGGGTCATCTACGATATCTTGTGGATAGTAAACGAAGTTCTCTGCAAAGCTCGGTGTTACAGCAGTCATAGCCACAGACTGTATCTTTAGCGGATTGCCTTCTGTATTAGTGGTCATACCCGCCTGTCCATTCTCGGAGTAACTAACCTTTGCACTAGACGATATGTATGAATACCCGTACTGCTCCTTATCCGCCTGCAATATGCTCTTCATATTTGCCGTCGGATGAACCTCAACGACAGTATCGGCTTTGAAGTTGTAATTGTAGTACTCACTGGTGTACTTGTACTTCAGTCCGCTCGTATTAGCTGGCAGAGGTATCTCCTTGCCCTTCGCATCGTCGACAACCGTATTGCCGTCATCAGATGTGAACGTGTACTTGCCTGTGCTGTCAAATGTTATCTTGCCATACCTAGTGTAAGAATTCTCACCTGACTTCCTAGTCCATATCTCTATAGGATGCGATCTAGATTGAGTGACATCCTCGTTGTTATCTGTGGTCCATCCTCCGATTACAGACTTCATTCCATTATGAGAAGTTAGCGTTATCGCCACACTCTTGTATGTCGCATCTTCATCCTGGAGCTTAGTCATGTCAGGAATGTTGCTACTGAAACTGTAATTAGGTCTAAGCTTGTTCATCTTGGAGGAACTGTATAGAGGGCCCTCTTCAATCTCGGCAGTATACGGCTTAACGGTATACTCTCCGGTAGCATTGTTGTATGTAGGTTCTGTTCGCGGACTTCCCTCAACCTCGGTCTCGAAGGTCTTCTGCTGCCCCCTAACACGAAGCTCTCTAGTTTCCCCATTCAATGCGAACTCTAGAGTACCTGCCAGACTTGACCCGCCATAAGTGTGGTTGTTGTAGTCATACTTCCAGATGTTATTAGTACCAGTATAATTATCTACTTTAACCGTCGCTGTCGCAGTATCTGTCTCGGCCATGACTTTACCGCTTGCGAGCTTGGTCTTGACCGTAACCTTGTTGCTCACCGGTATACCGGTAGCAGAGAGGTCTACTCCGCGGTTCTTAGCATCTTCGAGCATCGTCATAGGATAACGCTTCAGCATTACCATCCTGTCGCTATCCCATTCTGTGTAAGTCCATCCTTGCAATGTATGTAGGTAGATACCAGAGGTGTATTCTTTAAACATTCCATTCTGGTTAAGCCTGCTCTGCCATCCGTTAGCAGCGATATCTGGATACGAAGTGTCTGTTTTAGGGTCAATGTCTCCTGCCGATAGCCATCCTCGCTTATCGTAAGGTGGCCTGTAGTAATTGTTGCGTTTAGTCGCTCCAATCAGCTCACCATCGCTGTTATCCTGTATGACTTCATAATCAAACGGAATGGTATCATTCCTTGCACGCTTCATGTCTGCGTACCACACTACGTAGAAGTAATCCTTGGCATCGCTAGGAGCTGGTCCCCATGAGTTCTGCCAGTTCATGTATACGCCATCGGCCTTCGATAGATTATCCTTCTTTAGATTTAACGATACCGGCTTTGTCTTGTTCTGTATCTCCGCCGTAAGCGAACGATTAGTGGTCACATCAGGAGTACCGTCACCGTTGGTATCTATCTCAAGTTTAAATTCTAAGTTCCTCTGCTGTACGCCATCGCTGTCTACCTTGATATATGAAGGTCTGAACTGAAACGCCTGCTCAAAGTGAAGCTTAGCACCGCCTGCAACCTCCTTGAAGTTGGTCACTGTGTAAGTGCCATCGCCGTTATCAACGTAGTTAAAGTCACTCACTGCAGATGTCTCAGGAGCCTTAGGAATCTGCCAGGATACTGTATTCCTAGGTTTGCCACTGTCCACTCTATTCACCGCATACTTATCAGTCCATGAATCGAACAGGTAGTTCGGCATGGTTATCTTGATAGAGCCTGCTGGTAGCTTAGTATTTGCATCGTTATTGATAGCTAAAGAATACCCTACAGTTCCGACCTTAAGATTGTCGTTAGTAGGTGTCATAATAAGCTTCTTATGATTTGGATCTGTGGCATCATCATAGTGATAGTCGACTACTCCAGATGATACTCCGTTCGCCCAATCTACATTGAAATTGTAGTCAAGAGGATGGGATGAGCCTGATCTAGTTGCTAGCGTCCTTGATGGAGAGCCACTATCAGCCCATACAAAAAGTGAATTAAATCCTGCACTCACCATCATGAAGACAGAAAGCACAATACTCCAAATACGTTTTTTATTCATGTATCTTTACTCCTTTTAAATTACGAATACATCACTAAAAGCATTGTCTCTAGTTAACTTCCGATTGTCCTTAATCTTTAGTTTTAATATTTTGATTGTACATATATTTCATAGTTTATTCAAGACTTTCACGTTTTGTACAAATAAAAACTTTAATAATATTTTGTCAGTTTTATCCCGTCATGTCACCTATTCTGAACTTGCACTAAGCCACCACCTCTAATGCCTACACATTAAAGCAAAAGAGCGAAGCCTATGCCCCGCTCTTATTACTACTATTACTTGATTAAATATCATAGCCTCTAGGTGCTTGCTAATCACCTAGTTCGCCTTATGTGCATCCTACGCGACACTTACGCCAATCGTTACGATGGACTCTTTACCAGTGCTATGCGAAATTACTTTTACCTTTACTAAAGTGTATCCGTTCTCCGACATATTTGGGTGGTCGAGCACCTCCAGCGTTACGCTGCCGTCATTTGGTAAGTTTGAGATGAGCGCCTTGTACTCGTCTAGAGTAGGTTCTGCATCTCCAACCTTCTTGTTGATTATCTTAGATGATAGCACTGGCGTGAATTCATCCTCAACTTCTGTTCCCTCTTCAGGATTTCCCTCATCGTGGTTATCATCACCTGTGCCAGGATTATCATTGACCACATCTTCTACAAATGTGATATAGAGAGCGAAGTTAGCATTCTTATTCTTTTCATACTCCTTATTGACACAATTGAAGCTGAATTTGTATCCATATTCATCTATCTTGAACCTGCTCTCATACTTGTATTGCTTGCCGCTAACAGATGTCGTTCTGAATATAGCTTTCTTGCCAAAGTATTCCTTTTTGAGCTTTATCGTCTGTCTGTATGCTATATTATTGCTGTTTTCTTCAGACTTAGCAGGGTCAGTTACCTCTTCCCAATTTTTGCCACCATCGAAGCTGTATTCCATCTTAGTGATATAATCTGTGCTATAAGATTCAAAGAATATCGCAAACTCTGTGCGTCTCTTGGATCCCTTATGCGTAACTCTAGCGATTAACGCCTGGCTCTTCGTTTCATCCGAGAGATTCATCTTATCGTAAAGCTTCTCACCAGTGTCCCTGTTGGTCACTTCTATTCCGTATTTGCTAAACTCAGAGTATGGAACCTCAATCTTAGTGCCATCTTCTTTAACAAGCTCAACTTTAATGCTCGATAAATCAAGAGGCTTCGCAATATCGGACTTTAGAACTCTCTGACCTGTATATCCGTTCACTTCCGTAGGCTCTAGCATTTTGATATCGGTTATATCATTGCCCGTCTTCTTGTCGTTCTCCGAAAGCTCTAGGGCATTATCCACGGATAATCCAACTCCACCTGTAGTTAGCGTAGCACCAGATATTGCATCCATCATCTTCTTGCATTTGTGATGCTCTCCCAGATACTGTCTGATAACCGGCGAAACCAGCTCTGCTCTTCTCGCATCTGTAATCTTGCTCGCATACTCTTTGCCTAGAAGCTTTTCCGCCTCCTTGGCATGATCCTTTGCGCCAGCAATCTGGTCGATATACTTTCTGTACAATTTGAGAATAGCGATGTTTCTCTTGCCAGCTTCTCCGCATAGGTGTGGTATTACTCTCGATGAGATACCCATGTAATCGAGTCCTGAGTAGCCCTGACCCTCGACGAATACGATGCTCTCGATGACGTTGTTCTTGATATTGACAACAGTCTTAACTCCGCCTCTAGCCTCATCGAATCCATCACCGAGTCCTATGAACTGTCCGTCCTTAAGCTCTCCTGTCCTTATGAATTCACCGATCTCTTTTTCTACCCTAGCATCTAGATCCAGCTCAGGAGTTACCTGCTCTCCTGGATTAACCGTAGGATTAGTACCAGGGTTCACTGGATTTGAGCCAGGGTTCACACCTGGGTGTCCATCAGGAGTTGTACCAGGATTTACTCCAGGTTTTTCGCCCGGCTTTACATCTGGTTTAGATGGCTTCACAACAGGCTTTGATGGCTCTACGGCTGGCTTCGAAGGCTTTACAGCTGGTGCTGTGCTAGTTCCGTTCTTAGCCACTCGTGAAATAGCCGCCTGGTTCTGAACTCTGTTATGAGAAATAACTTTTCTAGCTCTCTGGCTATCGCCCGAGCTCCTGTTTAACGCGCTGTTACCGCTTTCCCCGTTGCTATTAGTCTCATAGTCCCCTGCAGTACCCTTATCTTCACTCTCCTGTGGCGTATTTTGCTCATCAGCTACATCCGTCTGTTCTTTCTTGTGGGAGACTGTAGATTTCCCAGACTTCTCAGCCCCTCCTCCGAACATAGCGAAAGCGATTCCCCCTGCCACTGCTAGGATGAGTGCGCCGATCAATATTGGCTTTAAGATCGCGTTCTTACCCATTCATTCCTCCTAAAATAATAGTTAGATAGTTTGAATTAAAGTTAACCATGACTAACTTTAGTATATCATAGAAGTACATATAATTTTTATCAATCTTTTAAATCACATGTATTTTATTTGTTTATTTACTATGGTTTAAGACCGCAGTCAGTAGAATTTTAAAATGCATGGATAGTAATAGTTCTAATTCTCGCACATAAAAACAGTGGATGCGCTACCCCGCACCCACTGTTCATGAAAGAAAGTACTTTAATGATATGTTGTCAATTTGAATGTGTATTATTTCTTTTTCTTCTCCTCTATGACCTTATGCTTTTCTTCATCTCTGGTGTGCTCTATATGTAGAACCATGCCAGTGAGGGCGAAGAGTGCAATAACGTTAGGGATTACCATCAGCTGGTTAAACATATCTGAGAGCTCCCATACGAGGTCATTCGAAGCACAAGTGCCGAGGAATATGAATACAAGCGCAATTGCCGTATAGACCTTTACCGACTTCTCACCAAACATGTAGATCATGTTGATCTTGCCGAACATGTTCCAGCCTAGGATAGTCGAGAAGGCGAAGAAGAATAGGCAGATAGCTACAAACATCGGTCCTATCTTGTCACCGAAAGTTGATGCAAACGCAGTCTGCGCGAGATTCGTCTTATCTATGCCCTTAGGAATAACCCCGCCAGCGATAGCGCCGTCTTCTGTGTACATAGTCGAAATAACTACTAGCGCGTTGAGCGTTAGGATGACGAATGTATCTACGAATACACCGATCATAGCTACAGTACCCTGCTCATGAGGGTTCTTAACGTGAGCCTGAGCGTGAGCGTGTGGGGTCGAACCCATACCAGCTTCATTCGAGAAAAGCCCTCTCTTAGCTCCCTGTGAGATAGCAGTCTTAAGCGCCATACCGAAGCCTCCGCCAATGATAGCCTGTGGCTCAAACGCATACTTAAAGATCATGCCAAATGTAGCTGGGATGTACTTTATGCGCATTATCAGCAGAATCAGTCCACCTAATATGAATATAGCTGCCATGATTGGTACGATTTTCTCCGTAACGGAAGCCAGTCTCTTAGTACCACCTATGAAGATAAATCCGCAAAGTATAACCAGAACAACACCAACTGTCCAGCCAGGTACGCCAAACGCTGTGCTAAATGTTGCTCCGATGGAGTTTGACTGTACCATGCAGCCGAAGAATCCGAGCGCAAGCGTAATAGCTACTGCAAAGAATCCTGCGAGGAATCTTCCGAAACCGCCTTTGAATGCAGTCCTGATATAGTAAACAGGACCTCCGAGGAATTCGCCAGATGGCGCCTTCTGCCTAGTCTCGATAGCGAGCGTAGCCTCCGCATATATTGTGGCCATTCCGAAGAATGCGATAACCCACATCCAGAATATAGCTCCCGGTCCACCGGTTAAGATAGCACCTGAAGCACCTACGATGTTACCAGTTCCAACCTGAGCTGCAATAGCAGTCGCAAGAGCCTGAAATGAGCTCATGCCGTTGTCATGCTTATGACCTCTGAGGGATATTCCGCCGAAGGTTCTCTTAAACCCCTCTTTGAAATATCTTACCTGGACAAACCTAGTCCTAAACGTATACCATAGTCCAACACCAAGCAACATGAATACCAACACATAGTCTGATAAATAAGCATTTATCTCTTGCACAATCGGAAGCATCTGTTCTCTCCTTTAACTAAATAATTCCTAATTGCTAGTCGTTATGATTCCTAGCACTATGTACTTTTATAAGTACATCATAAAGTTATATTAGCAAAGAGAGTTATTTGTGTCAACACATAAATAATTTTTTATTTTATTGTTTTGTAGTATAATTTTACATCCTTATTTTGTATCGCATTACAACTGAATTCGTTCGAATTCCTGCACACATTAACAAAAGGGGCACCTTTCGGCACCCCTTTCGCAGTACAGTATTATTTGCCTCTGCTTAGCAGATATCTTTACCATGTTAAGTTTTCCTTATAGGTAGATAATTATGATAATTTGTTTGTTCCAAATGTTGTCTTAACATTATACTTCTTATCAAAAGTTTCTCTGGAGAGAACTCTGGTGCTTAGCGAAGACTTAGAGCTTGTCTTTATAGTATCTGAGTATTTGCCAGTTGCAGTAACTACCACTTCACTGCTTCCCTTAACCTTTGTCTTTCCATTAACCTTTATTGTAACCGTTTTGCCTTTTGAATCTACAACCTTGCCACCCTTTTCTACGTTCAGATTCGAGACTGTAGTGCTCTTGGTTACAACCCACTTAGAAGACTTATCTACGTTTACTGTCAGTGGCGACTTTGATGTAGTTCCCGCCGAATTGTTTTCGATAGTTGCAGAGCCTGTCCACTTCGAGTTCTTAGTGAGATATAGATTAACATTACTGATGGTATCTACAGTGATATTTCCTTTAAGAATCTCTTTGATTCCCGTAAATGTCACCTTTCCCCCGTTACTACCCTGACTACCCCAGCTATTGGAGTTATTTCCACTAGCGTTGATTAAATCTACCTTAGAACTGTCAAAGTCAAGCTTCGTATTCTGAAGAACTACCTTAGCATTGGTATTGGTCACGTAGAACATTGCTCCGCCTGAAATTGTCGTCTTAAGTGTAGAATCTACAGCTTCAAAATCTCCTAGCTTAGAGCTTGCAGTTTCCGCATCTCCAGAGGTCGACTGGTAGATGATAACGCCATTCTTGATAGGGTCGCTTCCGGAAATTGCATCGTTTGTACTTGTGAGCGATGAGTTATAAATCAGGATTCTGTTCTGCCCCTCTATACCCGCAATCTGACTTCCTGTCGCAGTACCTTTTACTGCATCTACTTCAATGTCTCCTGTAGAGTATATTAGAGGTGAGACTGAACCTGACGTCTTAAATGTACTATTGGTCACAGATATATAACCGCCGCCACGATCAGTTGCTACAGCTGCACTGTGAGCACCCTCTGTGCTGATATTCATCTTATTTGCATAGATTACACCGCTATAAGTCGCATCGAGTCCTCGCGAATTACCGCTCTTCTTGGTAGTGATTTTGACATCGTTTGCATATACTGTAGCCTTGTCTGTCGAGAATATACCGTTGCTACCCTCACTTGTTGAAGCAATCGATGATTTCGATAAGAATAGTTTAGATCCCTTTCCAACTGCTAGAGCGGATGAATTAATGCCGTAAAAGTTAACGTTATCTCCATTGGTATCGTCTCCAGATTTCGTGATCTTAGAGTTCTTGACCGTTAGAGTTCCACCACTCTTGGCAAGAAGTGCATTTACATCTGCAGTTGTAGACTTAATTGTCTTATTACTCACTTTAACACGCTTCTTGCTTGCAGTTAATTCGCCCTTGTTAGTACCGCTGTAATCGTAGCTCTGTGTATTAGCGCCGCCACCTTGACCGCCACTTTGATTGCCCGCTGGTGGCTGACCGCCTGAAGGTGGTTGTCCGCCGCCTTGTCCATCTGACGGTGGCTTTCCTGGTGCGCCATTAGACGATTCATTACTACTCTTAGAACTTTTATTACTTTTAGCTTCTGTCGATTTCTTAGTTTTATATGTTTTCGCATTCTTGCTTTTAGATTTGCTTGAATCACTATATATCTTTGACGGGCTCACATATGTGAGTTTAACGGAGCTGTCTGCCGCCGAGGCCTGTCCAAATAGTGAAGCCCATCCACCTAATGCTGTTACAGCTATCATCACAGCTATGAGAATTGTCGCTAGCCTGTTCTTGATTACAGCCTTACGCATTTTGTCCACATCCTTTCATAATTCTCTGTTTAATTCTATATTTTAGATAATTGCTTTTCGCTAACTTAGCTTATACATATTATGCATAGCTAACCTGTAGCAAAGCTGTTCACTATCTGAAGGAAAGATATGGCAAATTGGTGTTTCTATCGACTTAATTGTGAATATATGTGTGCAAATCATATACTAAATATTATTTTTTATGTATAAAAAAACACGACCAGCATATCGCCAGTCGTGTCTAATCGCTATATCCGATTGTACGAATCTTTTTTACGCCTGAGCTGCTGCTTTAGCCTTTGCTTCAGCTGCCTTAGCAGCCTTCTCAGCCGCAGCCTTCTTCTTGGCGTTAATCGCCATCTTAGCGTGTCTCTCGTTGTAGCTGTTGATTGATCCTGTAGGACAAACGCCCATACACATTCCGCAGTTCTTACACTTCTCGTAGTCTACAGCTGCGACGTTGTTGTTAACGTGAATTGCATCGAACTTACATGCTTTCTCACACTTTCCACATCCGATACAACCGTTCGAGCACTGCTTACGAGTAACTCCACCCTTTTCAGTGTTCATACATAGAACGTGAACTTCCTTCTTATAAGGAACCATCTTGATGATGGACTGTGGACAGTTTACAACACATTTCCCACACGCAACGCATGTGTCTCTATTAACCTTAGCGACGCCATCGATAATACCGATAGAGTCGAACTCGCAGACACCAACGCAGTCTCCAAGACCGATACATCCCTGGGAACAAGCTGAGTTGCCGTTAAAGAAGGTCTTAGCACCTGCACATGACTGCATACCCTGCCACTCAAGAATCTTCTTGGAAGCATCGCATGTTCCGTTGCACATTACCTGTGCGATCTGCTTATCAGCGCCACCTGCAGCACGGCCGAGTATGTTAGCGATCTGCTCAGCACAAGCAGCTCCACCCACTGTACAAGCGCTACAGCTTGTTGACTCATCGTTAACTACTGCGTTTGCATAGTCATCACATCCGGCAAAACCGCATCCACCGCAGTTAGCACCAGGCAGAATCTCTCTTACCTCGGATACTCTCTCATCTACTGGAACGTAGAAAGCGTGCGAAGCGATTACTAGCAAGAGAGAAGCTATGAATCCTGCACAAACTACAAGTGCTACTGCTGTTATAATTGCATTCATCTGTACCCCTCCTTACTGGAATAATCCTGAGAATCCCATGAACGATAGAGAGAGAATTGTTGCACTTACGAGTACCATTGGAACTCCCTTAAATGCAGCAGGCACACCGTCTTCATTCCAGAGCTTCTCTTCACGAACACCTGCAAACAGTACCATCGCAAGTCCGAAACCTACTCCAGCTCCAGCTGTGTAAACGATAGCCTGAATGTATGTGTAGTTGTAGTTGATAGCGTTGATTGTCGCACCGAGGATAGCGCAGTTTGTTGTGATTAACGGAAGGTAGATACCGAGCGACTTCTGAAGTGCTGGCATAAACTTCTTCATGAACATCTCAACGAACTGTACTAGAGCCGCGATTACGAGGATAAACACTACAGTCTGTAGATATGCGATATCTAGCTTATTAAGTACCTGTTGGATTGGCCATGTTGTAATCTCCGCAATTACCATTACGAATATTACCGCACCACTCATACCAACCGCCGATTCCATCTTGTTAGAAACTCCGAGGAATGAACAGATTCCGAGGAACTGCGATAGCAGGAAGTTATTTACAAGAACGATCGACATAAAGATGATAACTAAATTTAACATTATGCCTCAGCTCCTTTCTCCTCTGCTGCAACTTCCTTAGCTTCTGCTAGGTTGCATGAATTGTACATTGGGCATGTGCCACAGCTGAACGATTTCTTCTTGAGAGCCTTGCCCTTAGTGAGTACATTTAGTACTGCGATGAGAACTCCGAATACGAAGAAACCACCAGGTGCGAGGTTGAAAAATCCGATTGGTGTGAACCATGAACCGAATACTGTCATACCAAACCATGTTCCTGCTCCGAGTAGCTCTCTGATTGTACCCATTACTGTAAGTGTGAGCGTGAATCCGAGACCCATTCCGATTCCGTCTAGAGCAGAATCAAATACAGTGTTCTTGTTAGCAAACGCCTCAGCTCTTCCGAGGATGATACAGTTTACTACGATTAGAGGGATGAACAGGCCGAGCGACTTGTAAAGTGCTGGCACATACGCCTCTAGCAAGAACTGAACTACTGTTACGAATCCGGCGATTACTACGATGTAGCACGGGATTCTTACTTTGTCAGGAATAACCTTACGAAGTAGTGATATTACTACGTTAGCTGCAATCAGTACCGCTGTAGTTGAGAGTCCCATACCAAGACCGTTCGAAGCGGATGAAGATGTAGCTAGTGTAGGGCAGGTACCAATTAGAAGAACCAATACTGGGTTCTCTTTGATGATACCGTTTGTGATGATAGATAATTTACTCTTATTGCTCATTTATTTAGCCCCTCCCATAGCCTTATACTGCTTTAGACCAGCAAAAACAGATTCGTGAATAGCCTGTGAGGAAATCGAAGCTCCAGTGATATACTTAACCTTCGACTTTGAATCCTTGATAGTCTCGCTTCCAAGATCCGATAGTCCCTTGTACTGTCCAAGGTGCTTTGGGTCCTGAGCCTTTGTACCGATACCAGGAGTATCTTGAGCACTCATAATCTTAACGTTCGTAATCTTACCTTTGCTATCGATACCTATCATAGCAGTTAGGGTACCACCATAACTGTTTGAGTTTACAGTCACTACTACACCTGAGCCATTTACAGCCCTGGATGCCTCTGTAACGTATATCTTATTCTTCTGAACTACTACGAGCTTTCCGTCGTAATTCTTGAATTCGCCTTTTGCCTCTGGAATCAGTTCGGACTTAGCCTTGTTCGACTCCTTAAGGTTGTTCTTATCGATGATTGGCTTCGTAACACCGTATGCCATAGCAAGTGCAAATGTAACTACGAAACAAATCAGTACGAGCACGAGGATCGGCGAAATGAAACTTGAAAATGTGCTTTCTTTTTTCTTCATTATTTCGCACCTCCCTTTACATAGCTCTTATACGACCATCTGTTGATAAGTGGTGTACAGATGTTCATGAGTAGGATTGAGAAGGAAACTCCTTCCGGATAGTTACCCCATAGACGGATAGCCATTGTGATAACTCCGCATCCTATACCGAACATGATCTGACCCCTAGTTAGCTTAGGTGATGTTACATAGTCTGTAGCCATGAAGAACGCACCAAGCATTACACCACCTGCGCATAGGTGGAAAATAGCCATATTGAAGTCACCCTTGTAGTATGCAAGAGCGATAACAAATACAGTTCCGAGGAATGCACATGGAATCGCTGGAGAGATAACCTTTCTCCAGATTAGGAAAAGCCCTCCAACGAGAAGCGCAAGAGCACTTACTTCACCGAGGGATCCGCCAGTAAATCCTAGGAACATGTCCATATTGGATGGAAGATCAGACTTGCTAGCTCCACCCGCAACGAGTGCAAGAGGTGTAGGACCTGTTACAGCATCAGTCTTAGCTGCCATTCTTGGAAGTGGCCATGTTGTCATCTGTGCTGCAAACGAGATGAAAAGGAAGATTCTGGCAGTGATTGCCGGGTTAACGAAGTTTCTTCCGATTCCACCGTAGAGCTGCTTAACAACAACGATAGCTACGAAACATCCTATTACTGCCATCCATAGCGGGAAGCTAGATGGAACGTTAAATGCTATCAGTAGGCCTGTTACTGCTGCACTGAGATCGCTGATTGTCTGTGGTTTCTTAGCGAGCATGTTGTATATCCATTCGAAGCCTACGCTGGCAACGATACATACAGCTGCAAGAAGCAGAACTCTAGCTCCGAAAATATATGTGCTGGCAACTAGAGCTGGAAGCATAGCAAGCAGAACAGTTCCCATTAATTTGGTAGTATCTTCATCTGTAACGATGTGTGGAGATGTGGATACTATCAGATTGTTATGAAATTTCTTATTATCCATTCTTCTTCGCTGCCTCCTTTACCAAGCCTTTCGCGAGCTTATTGGTAAAGCTCAAAGGTCTTCTTGCAGGACATACGTATGAGCAGCTTCCGCATTCCATACACTGCATAACCTTGAACTTATCAAGTGACTCTGCGTCATGTCTCTCGTAGAAATCTGCGTAGAGCATAGGAACGAGCTTGAATGGACATCCGTGATGACAACGACCACAGTTGATACATCCAGTCTCGGTCTTAACAGTAGCTGTCTCCTTGCCGAAGCATAGGAGCGAACCAGTATTCTTAACAGTTGGAGTCTCATCTGAATGAGTTGCACGACCCATCATAGGTCCGCCCATTACGATTTTCTTAGGCTCCTGCTTGTATCCACCGCAGAATGCAACTACATCAGCGATGCGTGTTCCGATTGGAACGAATACGTTCTTAGGCTCAGCAACAGCATCTCCATCAACGGTGATTCTTCTCTGAACGAGAGGCATACCAGTTCTGAAGTACTGTCCCAGAATTCCGATTGTCGAAACATTACATAGAATTACACCAAGCTGTGCAGGAAGAACACCAGCATTCATAACCTTACCGGTGGTCTCATATACGAGCACACGCTCAGCTCCCTTTGGGTATCTCGACTGAAGCTTGAACACCTCGATGTTATCGATGCCGTTCTGCTGAATCAGTCTGTTTAAATTTTCGATAGCGTCAGGCTTGTTCTCCTCGACTCCGATAATACCTTTCTCTAGGTTCAAATACTTCATAGTTAGAAGCATACCGTCGAGAATATCCTGTCCATCCTCTACCATAATTCTGTTATCGCCTGTGATGAATGGCTCACACTCAGCACCGTTGATAACCAGGGTAGTACATTCGTCTAGATTCTTTGGATCCATCTTGATGCTCGTTGGGAATGAAGCACCTCCTAATCCAACCATACCACTAGCTCTTACTGCCTTGACGAAATCAGCATGACTCTCAATGTGAGGAATCTGAACTTCTTCACTGATTTCCTGCTTCTTATCAGTCTCAATAACGATATGTGTCTCCATCCCGCCCATCGAGGAACGTACTGATGTGATATCAGTAACTGTTCCAGATACGCTGGAATGAATAGGAGCACTAACGAAAGCTTCTGTGTCACCGATCTTCTGACCGACTTTGACATAGTCGCCCTTTGCTACGAGAGGCTGACAAGGAGCACCAATACTCTGCGACATGCAGATTTCAACCACATCTGGAATTGGCATCACTTCGGTCTCACGACCTGCAGTATTCTTGTGATGCTTAACCAAAATGCTTGGTAAATGTTTACCTTGGCTCATCCTTAAGAACCCTTCCTTTCTTAGATTCGTACAAATAATATCCATTGCATGAGAAAAATTATACATCAAAATTCCCTATAAGTCACCTCAAATTTCCTTGAAAAGTACACAATCGCTTTCAACTTTAACTCGTCCTTCTTCATCTACCCCTAGAACCACATGTTGTGCTACTAGTTGGTCTCGGACGTACAAGATAACCGATTTATTAAGCACCTCCCCAGGACAAGCGATTGGGCTTCCAGGTGGGTAAGGAATAATTGATTCATAGAGAACTCTCCCCTCTGCGCTGTATAGAGGAATCTCTTCATAGGTGTCTGGAATCTTACGCTGCTCTAGCCGCTCTATAAGTGCTGAATCTGATGATGGAGTTCTCAGTTCTGTAATCTTGTCTAGCGGCTGTGATACATTCTTGTTCGCCGCCTGCGCTTCGTTTTTAGCTTGCTTCTGCGCCGCATTCTGGGCGGCAGGCTCGGTTTTAGAGGCAGAGCTTTCCGATTTCACACCTTGGATTCTGCCGCTATACTGCACCGAGAGGTCACGCAGGGCGCTTAGAACATCTTCGTAGTCACCTCTCTCGTTTCCTATTCCAGTCATAAGCATCACATAGTCGCCATGCGTGAGTTCCACCCAGATGTTTCTCTTCTCGAGCTCCTCCGCCAGCTTGGGGCCGCTGAGACCGAGGGCTGACATTGTGATACTGACCTTGGTTTCATCAAGGTCGATGCGATCGATGAGACCGAGGCCGGCGATCTGGGCAGCCTCCTCATAGAAGTATTTGATATCTGCATCCCAGTTCTTGATGAGATTGTAGCCGTCCATTCTGAGTATCTGCTGATTGATATCGAGGCTGCCCATCAGCAGGTAGCTCGGACTCGTGGTCTGCAGCATGCGGAGGAGCTCGCTAATCCGAGAAACATCTGGCCTCTCGGTACAGATGTTGAGAATTGCGGAGCCCGTAAATGACAGCAGCGTCTTGTGCGTGCTGTCCACCACAATGTCGGCTCCGCAATTCTCTGCCGCACGGTGCGGGAGCCCATCTTCACTGCGCAGGTAGTCAAAGAATTTAAGGTGCGCACCGTGCGCCTGATCGACAATCAAAATCCTGCCGTGCAGGTGAACGATGCTAGCAATCCGCTCGATATCCGATAGTACCCCGTAGTAGTTCGGGCTGGTCACCAGCACGGCTTTGATATTAGGATCTTCGATTAGGGCTACCTCAATTTTGTCCGGATCTAATCCGAGCTGAAGCCCAGTTTCATCGTCTATTTCAGGCATTATGTATACAGGATCTATCCCGCCAAGTCTGAGTGCTCCATATACAGATCTATGGGAGTTCCTTCCCATAAGTAGCTTACCTCCCCTTGGAACACTACCTAATATCGAGGCCATGAGCCCTGCACTGCTGCCATTTACAAGGAGCTCTGTATGCTTTACCCCATAGAGCCCGGCGTAGCCTTCCATAATATCCTTAATTCTTTCTCGTGGCTGCTGCAGCGCATCAGCTCCAGGAATTTCCGTTATATCGTTTCCCACTACATTCTTGATGAAATCTCCGAAGCCGTATATCCCATAGAGCGTGCCTCTCCCTTTGTGTCCAGGCATATGAAACGAAATCGGGTGAGTCTCCTTATGATACATAAGGAAGTCGGTCAAGCTGACTCTGTCTTTCATTTTTAGGTATCCTCCGTCTCAAGTGGCAACTGAGGAGCAGCCACCTTCCTATAGTAAAAAAGCACAACGAACTGATTGCGACCTTACCTGGCCACCGAGTCCCTTGTGCTTTTGTCGCATCATATCTAATGAGCTTCGCTCGTTTTCCAATCTAACTCTCGATTGGTTAATTTATCTTACTTAATCACGTCTCTTCCGACGTAAGGTCTTAGTGCTTCTGGCACTACAACAGTTCCATCTTCCTGCTGGAAGTTTTCAAGGATAGCAGCTACAGTTCTGCCTACTGCTAGACCAGATCCGTTCAGCGTGTGTACGAATTCAGGCTTTGCCTTCTTCTCTCTTCTGAACCTTATATTAGCTCTTCTAGCCTGATAATCTTCAAAGTTTGAGCAGCTTGAAATTTCAACATAACGGCCGTAGCTTGGCATCCACACTTCGATATCGTATGTCATCGCTGCTGAGAATCCGAGATCTCCAGAGCATAGTCTAACGACTCTGTAAGGAATACCTAGCTTTTGTAGTACTTCCTCTGCATCATGTGTGAGCTTCTCTAGTTCTTCATATGAATTCTCTGGATACGCAAGTTTAACCATCTCAACCTTATTGAACTGGTGCTGTCTGATCAATCCTCTAGTATCACGTCCAGCTGAACCAGCCTCTTTTCGGAAGCATGGTGTATATGCCGTGTAGTACACAGGCATCTCCTCCGGCTCGATAATCTCATTGGAACGGAGATTAGTAACCGGAACTTCTGCTGTTGGAATCAAGAAAAAATCCTTCGCAGGCACATAGAACATATCGTCCTCGAACTTAGGCAGCTGTCCTGTCCCTGTCATAGCATCACGGTTAGCCATGAACGGTGGTAAGATTTCAGTATAGCCCTGTTCTTCCGTGTGGAGGTCGAGCATGAAGTTTATCACAGCTCTCTCTAGCCTTGCACCTATGCCCTTGTACACGGTGAAGCGCGAGCCAGAAATCTTGGCTGCACGTTCAAAATCCAGTATGTCTAGAGCTTCTCCGATATCCCAGTGTGCCTTTGGTTCAAATGCGAACTCAGTCGGCTCTCCGAACTTACGAAGCTCGAGATTTTCGCTATCATCCTCTCCGCTTGGAACATCTGGGTGAGGTGTATTAGGGACGTAGAGTAGCGCCTTTCTGAGTTCCTCTTCTACTTCGCTAACCTCTGCGTCTAAGGATTTAATCTCTGTACTTAACTCCTTCATCTCTGCGAACAGAGCTGAAGTATCCTTACCTTCCTTCTTGAGCTTTGGCACTTCACGCGATACTGTATTCTGCTTGTTTTTAAGCTGTTCAACTTCCGCAAGGAGCTCCCTTCTCTTAGTATCAAACTTTAGCACGTTGTCGATGCCAAAGTCACCTTTGCCACGTCTTTCCACATCGGCTTTAACGCTCTCGAAGTTTTCTCTCACTCTTTTGACGTCAAGCATTTCTTAACCCCCATATTATCGTATCTTCCTAAATCTATTAAAATAAGTTCTTAATATAAGTGCTGTATGCACCTCTAAGCTCCTCAATCTTCTCCTGAATAAGCAGCTCATATCTAGATGCCGCATCGAAATCTGCAGAATCAATCGCCTCTCTCGCAAGCGTCAAAATTGATTTGCTGTCGATGGAGTCCTTTCCTAGCGCAATGCGCAGGCTGTTGACCCTTCTCCAGTTCATTATATCATAATCAGTCGCTTCGAGCTCATTATGTCTCTTCTTGCAGTTTCTGACAAAATCCATTGAGTTAGGCAAAATCCTATCGCGGAACTCCATAACCCACTTCATCGACATCTGTGCACGGTATGACATGATCACATCCTTAGCCGTCTCATCTCCGCCTGTGAGTTTTGCTAGTTCATCTTCGTGTGTGTCAAAAGCTTTCAAATTCTCCCAGACTGTAGCCGGGGCTTTTCCGAACAGCTTTTCTCTCTCTCTCTTCGTGAAGCATTCGAAAACGTTGAGTTCGCTCCTATATTCACGGTCCTTTGCGAGATAGAAGTCCTTTTCTCCAGCTTTCTTAGAGATTGATACTGCGAGCTCTGCTGGTGTCTTGCTATTAGAGAGCACTGCTTCAATTCCGTCTAGCATGAGCATGAACGATGCTCCCACAACCAGATAAGTGTTGCTATGAGGGTTTGGTGACCTGAGCTCAAACCTTGTAGCCATAGGGTTGTTCTGATCTCTAACGAGTCCTATTAAAACAGTTCTATTTCTAGAAGGTGTTACGCAGTCCTTACCCAGCGAGGTTACGATGCAGACCGGAGCCTCGTATCCTGGCTTTAGCCGCCTAAATGCATCATGCGTCTGTGCCACGAAAGGGTTTAAAAGCTCGTAGTTATTTAAAATTCCCATGAGCGCTCCGAATCCAACAGGACTCATGTATTCGTTCATTCTATCCTTTGACTCAAATAGATTTACAACCTTTCCCGACTTAAGCCTTGCAGATACACCGAGGTGAGTATGCTCTCCGCTACCTGCAACGCCTGGCATAGGTTTTGCAAGGAATGTTACCTCCAGGTTGTTAGCTCTAAATACATCCCTCACTATATGCTTGATCTGACCTTCATTATCCCCAGCCTGCACTGGCGACGAATACTTCCAGTCGATTTCAAGCTGCTCCATGATATGGTCATAGCTTCCGGAGTTGCCCATCTTAGCTCTTACTCCGCCTACTTCCTTGTGTCCCATCTCGACACCGAAGCCATAGCGATCGAGTATCTCGAGCGTCTGCTCAAGAGCTGTATTTACAGGTCCTATAGTCCTCTTCCAGTACTGCTCTTTAAGTTCCTGCGAGGTGGAAAGCTGATCTCTGTCCGCTTTGTCATCCGGAGTTTTTACCCAGAACTCGAGCTCAGTTGCACTAGTTAGGTTAATCTCTTCAATATCGTCTATCGAATTAATGCCGTCTAGGTACTCGACTACATATGGGTACTGTTTCAGCATCTCCATGAGTCTTGTCTTGAACTTGCGTATAGAATCCTTGCAGAAAATTCTCGATCCAACCATCCTATCATTGTTGTGTCTTAGGAATGATGGAATCCTCAGTGTACCGACTGGCAAGCCGGTCGCAAAATCCATGTTGCTGAAATTATACTCGACGTACCAATTCGCATCCTTATCTGGAAGTATATCAACTCTAGCATTCGCAAGGTTTGCAATCTCAGGTAACGCTACGCTGGATCCGTCGGTCTGAACACCGTTTTCGAGCAGCTTCTCCATATCATCGATGAATGTCTTGATCGGAATTTTCTCATCCGTAAAATGTCCACCAAGGTCCACGCCCGCAAATGACACGAACTTAACCTCTGGATGCGCACGAAGCACCTTCGCTACCTCTTCAATTCCATGCTCTTCAGCAGGAATTGTAAAGAGCATCTTTTCCAAATCGAAATTTATCATAACATCTCCTTATCTCGCAAAGTAAAAAGTAATTTAGGCTCAATTTCCTATCCAGCAAGCTGATCGAGATATCCAGACAGCTCGTCTAGGTACTCACCATAAGCCTTCCAGTCCCCATTCTTCTGGGCTTTAACAGCATTATCATACGCTTCCTTAGCCTTGCCAATCAGCTCTTTCTGGTTGCTGGAGCCACTAGCTCCACTAGAGCCGCCTGACGAATTGCTGCTGACACTACCTGAATTCCCTGCGCCATCCCCAAATAAGTTCTCAAGCGCCTCATCCAGTGTAGATGCATATGCTATCTTGTCCCCATAAGCGACTATTACCCTCTTAACCTCAGGAATCGCTTGGTTTGAAGCCTCGAGATATACCGGCTCTACGTACATTATAGAATTATTTACAGGAATTATAAACATGTCTCCACGTTTATACGTAGTCCCTGATGAATTCCATAGCGAGAACTCCTTGGCAATCTCAGAATTCTGATCTATCTGCGCTTCAACCTGCATTGGTCCGTACACCGTCTTGTTCTTAGGGAACTTATACACCACGAGCTTACCGTATTCGTCCCCATCATTTCTCGCCATCATGATGGCTGTCATGTTCTGCTTCGACTTAGGAGTGAACGGAATCATATTTATAAACTCTTCACGCTTCTCTCCCGGCAGATTGAATATGAAGAAGCTCGAACTCATCGGTCTCTCTTTTGTACCGTATATTTGATTTGCAATGTCCCAGAGATCTTCCTTCTGATAGAAGACCTTGACTTCATTCATATGATACTTGGTGTAAGCACCTGCCTGAATATTGAGGAGCGTCGATGGATACTTGAAATGCTTCTTTAACCCCGCCGGAATCTTATCCTTACCCTTGAACAGCGTCGGATATATCTTCGCATACGTCTTCGCAATCGGATCCTTATCATCCACAACGTAGTAATTTACATCCCCATTATAAGCATCTACAACCACCTTGATTGAGTTTCTGATATAGTTCGTCGTCCCAATCTGACCCGAATAAGGCTCAGAATACGGATAGTTGCTGCTAGTCGTATACGCATCGATAACCCAGTACAGCCTACCATCCACGATGGTCATGTAAGGGTCCTTCTCATACTCGAGGTACGGCAAAATCTTATTGACCCTCTCAAGGATATTTCTGTTAATGATTATTCTCGAATCCGAGTTGATATTTCTCGACACGAGCATCTGCATGCTTCCCTCTCTTATTGAGAATAGCAGTCTACTCACAATTCCGAGCTTTATGCCGGCTTTCCCCTTATACTTTGTATACTTGTTGTTGTTCCCATCAGGGTAATCGAATTCCTGCTCATCCCCATTGACGATTATATAATTGTTCGTGAGCTCACCGAAATAAATCTCAGGTCTCTTTATCTTTATTTCAGGAATATTTGACTCAGGTGGAATATTTTTGACGAGCACATCCGGTTGTCCGCTTGCAGTTACGGAATTAACCTTGGATAGCGCAACTCCATAACCATGAGTGTACTTCAAATGCTTGTTAATCCATGTATCACTGATCTTGGCTTCGTTAATCTCACGTGCCGATAGATACACCTGGGTCTCAGCGCCATTTATATCATATCTATCTACATCTACATCCTTGAAATCGTAGTACTGACGAATACTCTGTGTTTGATTGTAGTAGTCCTTTACAGGCTCATAGTCGTTGATCCTGATGTTACTGATTGTTGGTTTGTTACTAGCTATATCTGCAGCTGTCAGATTGTTCTGTGCTGCAAAAGAATCGACCTTAACCTTGTCTAGGCCGTACGCATGATTCGTATATTGGATGTTTTTCTTGATGTATTTACTTTCTTTGTTGATTTCATCTGGAGCAACTATCAGGCTCTGAACACCTACTTTAAGAATAGTTCCGAGGAAAAGCACCCCTATTATGAGCATCGGAACTCTAGCGAGCTTAAGATATTCTTTCTTATGCACGTGCCTTACCAAGCTAATCGCCCCAACTACCGCTAAAATCATAACCAGCAGGTAAACTTTTTGCGTAATAGCAATATCCGTAAATCCAGCACCATACACCGTTCCAGTATGTGCATGTAAGAGTGTGAACTGCTTTAATATGAAGTGGATTCCTAGCATAACGTAGAAAACAACGCCCAAAATCATCGCCTTACCAGAGGCTAGGCTAAATAGATGGTCCACATTTGACCGATTGACTTCGCGTTTATTCTCTCTATGCTTCTTAGCTTGCTCCTTCGCTTTGCCCGTAAATCCTTTTATGACTCTCGCAACATCATCTACAGGATCTCTCTTGCCGAACGGAATACTATTATCGGGACGTCCTCTCCTAACTTCATCATCTGCCGAAGTTTCATCTCCTGCCTGTGCCTCTTTCGCTGCATCATCTGCTTCAAGATCCTCAAAGACATCCTTCTTGTCGAAAATATCCGGTTTCCTTACCGAAAGCAAAACGGCATAGTAAATTAACGTTACGATAACCACTCCGACAATCACGAATATCGCAATTGAATTAAGTTTAGTTAAAAACTCGAGCTTAAATACATAGAATGAAATATCTAGTCCAAAAATTGGATCCTTTAATCCGAACTTTGAGGAGTTCGCAAACATGAGAAATGATTGCCACGTGCTCGTAGCCGATACGAACGCTGCCACAGCTCCGAAAATCACAGATATCACCCAAGATAACACGTTTAGCTTGTGCATATCCGGAATTTCGTGCGATTCTATCTTACTAAAATATCCCTTTCTAAGGCTGTTTAGATAAACTCGCACCAAAAGACCGGAAATCAAGAATATTACAATTCCGAGCTTTAGCTCTGTTGCAAGCTGCGTCCAAAATACTCTGGTAAAGCCAAGTTCTCTAAACCACATCCAGTCTGTGAGAAAGCCGACGCTTCTACCGACTATAACTATCACAAAAATTGCTATAACAAGCAGCTTTCCAAAGACATTCCGTCGCTTACCTTCACCATTAAATGTGTATGTAACTTTTCCTTTTTTCTTATCCTTAGCCATAATTTCTCCAAAAACCACATAATGCAGCGGTAGCCATCAAGCCTGCCGCTGCATATACGTATAAATCACCCTTATAGTAGCAATTCAGAATTATCACCCAGCGATGCGAAATTCGTAAACTTTCCAATCACTTCGCTGATTCTCTGCGCAACACTGCTGTCCGGAGCAAAGTTAAGTATCAGTATCACTACCAATAACAGAACTAGCAAGATTGCTACGATGACCGCAATTACCGTTAGAACTCCGCCTTTGCGCGACTCTTCATCGTCATCGTCGACTACAGACGGTGCTACACTGCTTGCCTTACTTGCCGTATTAACTGCAGCCTGAGCTGGCGAACTAACTAGAGTTGTCGCAGCAGTAATAGGTTCAGTAACATTAGCGCTATTACTGAGTTCTGATCCTGCATCCTTCTTTGCCGCTTCAAGCTTAGCCGACTCAGCCTTAACTGCAGCTTCGACTGTCTCATGATGGGCTTCAACTGGAGTTTCCTCAGCCTCTTCCTCATCCTGATAATCAGCTAGCACATCATCCATGAGCGTATAGTCGGCACTGCCTTCCTGCAGTTTCTTATACTCCTCATCTAGAAGCTGCTGGAACTCTTCATTCTTACGATAGAGAGTATAGAACTTATCTATCTTGCGAGTTGCTTCCATTCCTGCGTCATCAACATCCGTGCCAAAGAGATCCTTCTGGAGGTCATCAATCGACATAACCTCTTCTTGATTTAGATCCTCGTTATTCTCTTCCACAGCTGAAGTGTTAGCATCTGCTACATCTTCTGCAGAGAAAAGCATATCAGCCTCTTCATCTGGTTCATCATCAATTGTATCGAATCCTAAAGCAGCGAGTTCTGACTCTAGGCTTGTCAGCTCTGAATTAGCTGGAGTTGGAACTGCCTCTGGCTCTGATTTTGTCTGTACAGGTTCCTGCACTAGTTCTTCGGCCGAAACGACTTCTCTTGCTGGCAGTTCAACTGTTTCTGAAGTATCTTTACCGAGAAGTTCTGCTAGACGCTTCTGTAGGTTTGCAATTTCACTTTCTATAGCCTTTGCAGCCGCTAGCTCAGCATCCTCTGCCTTTTCAGCAGATGCTGAAGCTACCTCTACGGTTTCTGATGTTGCATTTACTGGCTCTGCCAGTGATGGTTTTGAAGCTATTTCTGCAGTTGGTTCTGAAGCTGGTTCTGAAACTTTCTCAGCAGCAACTTCTGTAGCTACTGGCTCCTCTGGCTCTTTTGGTTCAGTCGAAGTTCCCGGAACTGCTGGAACTACTTCTGTAGCTGCTTCATCACTAGTCTCATGCGAATCAACTACCTCAGCAGTCTCTAATACCGCCGACTTATCAGCCTTTTCTGTCTCTTCATCCATATATAGCTCAGAGTAGTTGACAGGCTCATCATAAGGAACATCTATGTCATCATCGCCGAATACGAAATCATCTGCTTCTTCTGTAGATTCAGTTTCAGGTTCAAGTTCGTAGTCCGTCTCTGGCTCTTTGTTATCATCTGTAAGCTCATCGTACGAGAATGTCTCTGGCTCATCATCGTCATCCTCATCATCGAGATCAAATTCCTCAGCTTCAGCGCGCTCCTGTGCACGCGAAACCCTGCTTGGCTTCACGTAGTCAAGATACTGGCTTACAGTCTCCTCATCTTCATCTGTATCTTCAATATCAATATCAAAGTTGAATAAATCATCGTCTGATTTGTCTGCATGAACATCTTCTTTATCAGCATCCTCATGGTTACCGATAAATGCAGAAAGCTCTGTCTCAAATTCATCTTCTGGAAGCTTAAACCCGTCCCTAGTATCAGCTGCGGACACATGAACCATATCATCAACGAAGTTATGTGGTGGCTCTGCCTGGAACACTTCCTCGTGCGACTTGCGGCGAGCATTTAGATACTCATCAAAATCCGCAGAAGCTGCATCTAGTCTATGCGAAACTTCCTTCTCATCCATCTCGCTTGCCTGCTTCTCCAGTTCAGCAACGATATCATCCTTGAGTTCTGTGTATCCCTGAGTGTGCTCCCTTTCTTCATTAGGAAGAATGGACTCACTAAAATCGTAGTCAGCCGAAACGGATGCTTCTTCAGCTTCCTTCGCAGCCTTCTCTCGCTCTTCTTTTTCCTGCTTCATGACCTCTATGAAATTCATAGTGCGTCCGTGACCAGATGCCGGAACAGCTACGGAATCACGCTTTAGAATTTCCTCGAGGGAATCAGGCTCCTCAGCCTTATGTGCAGGCTCAGCAGTCTTGTGTCTATCCCAATCATTATTAACCGAACTGAACGACTGTGTAACAGCTTCAGCCTCTTCGTCGTCAATCCCAGTTGTCTCCCAAGGAGATCTGATTTTCTTAGTAGGTTTCTTATGGCTCTCTTCAATTACAGAGCTCCAATCGAAAGAAACCGAGCTTGTTTTCTTCTTAGGCTCCTTAATCTCTAGATCCTCAGAACCGAAATTAAAGTCGAACTTCGTAGAAGATTCTCTCTTGTCCATCATATTTCCTTCTCTATTCGACGAACTAAACGCTGTATGTTCGTGTACTGACGGTTCTGCATCAAGGCTCAATCTTGCACCACATACACTGCAAAACTTAGCGCCTTCTGCTACTTCGTTGCCACAATTGCTACAGAACATTGTTACCTCCCAAATCCACTTAAATCACTCGAGCGGGGAACTCGCTTTTGTGCTGGTTGTCAATCTTCTATAAAGATTCATTGGAAATTATACAACAAGGATAAGTTAATAGCAAGATTTCGCTTGCAATTAGTGGAATTCGCGCAACAAATGCATAATTTTATACAAAAATATTGTCATTTTGTGCTATCTTTTCCACTTTTTTGTGATAACATTATCCGTCAAGAGGCACGCGCAACATCAATAGATAGGAATTAGTCCCACCCGTGTTCCTATTTATTGTGGAAATGTTACATTTCCTGCACCTGTTTTAAATCGCGCTGCTTCTTTTTTATTGTATCATGATTGATTTTGCTAAGGTTTAGTTATTGTGATGAATTGAAATGTTTTTAACGTATTTTATAAATACATTTGTGTATGAGCGATAAGATATAAGCACGTGAAATTGCTTATGCACATCACACGCCCTATCTGAATGTATGCGCAACTAAACGCTTAAATTAAATTCTAATTTAATTCGAATTTTTTCAAACTTTTTCTTGACTGCCTTGTAAATCAATGCTAAACTATATAAGCTGTTAAGCAAACAACTAAATATGTGTGATTAGCTCAGCTGGCAGAGCACCTGACTCTTAATCAGGGTGTCCAGGGTTCGAACCCCTGATCACGCACCATCAAAAACACCGTAATTCCAACGAGTTGCGGTGTTTTTCTTTATTGTTAAAGTTTACCCTTATTGTCGATATTACCACCTAATACCACATGTCGGTGTGGTACAAAGTGTGGTATTTTTCTTGCCAAATAAAAACAGAGGGGCTTTTTAATAGCCCCTCTACTAAAACCAAGACCAGCCTGTAGCACCAAGTTCAATTCCAACTTGAGCATTAATCAAAATAAAATTGATCCCATCTAACAAAGCATCCATGTTACACCACCGAATTCAAATATCGCTGAAATGCAGAGCATGTTGCATTCCCAGCATAGCCATCAACAGACAAGTCATATCCTTGGTTGTTAAGATACCTCTGAATACCGCACACTGTGTCATGCCCTATATATCCATCTGCACTAACACCAACAACTCTCTGTAGTATTTTTACAGTAGCAGAACCTCCTACTCCCCACTGCACACCAAATCTCATGTTCATGATATAAGGTTTACACTTAAGGAGCTGCCCGCTCAAAACACCGTCTCTATATGGTGCGCCTAGCCATCTCTGCATTGCTGTTACAGATAGACTTCCAAACTCACCATCAACAGCGAGTTTACCTGATGGAACACTAGGAGCAGATGCACCGCTAGGAGCTTTACCGCTCTTGTACAGTGCTGTAGCTTGTGCCTGAATATCCTTAAGGTAAGGATAGTATCTACCCGGACAAGCTGTTGCTACAATGTCCTTATGCCCTACTACAGGAAGCACTCTACCTACATGCTTGTAAATCATAGCAACGGTCTCGATAACTGTTTTGTAAGTGGTGCTGTCCATTTCAGGTCTGCACTCAATTCCTATAGAGTGTGTATTATACCAGCGATTTCCTGCATGCCACGCAGCTCTGCCTTCATTTACAAGACAAGCAACGTCATTACCGCCTACTACATAATGTGCGGAGACTCTAGACCTAGGGTTACAGAGCCAGTTTACAACACCCCAGAATGAGAGTCCGTCACCGCCCCAATGATGAATAACAACATACTGCGGTGTGTTACCGCCACCAATGTTTGGACTGTTCTTACTTGTGATTAGATTCATTATGCTGCCTCCTCTTCGTCTGCCTGCATGGCTAAATGTTCATTGTAATCAAACTTACCATAGGTCATAGCTCTTTCACTATCACTCGTACCTGCTGTCGTAGGGTCTACGATAACACCTATTTCGACAAGCCATGTTACGAGCATCTTAACTGTTTCAACAAGCAACTCCTGAGGTGGAACACCCTGTTTCGCGGCATTGTAAACCGCCAACACCTGATATCCCATCGCAATTAATCCTAACAAGAACGCCAGTACCCACGTTTTGTTCCTCGCCCTGATTTTCCAATTGATTTTCATCTTTTTATTTCTCCTTTCTGTTTTCCAGCGAACCGATTCGCTTTTCATGGTCGTTAAGACGACTATCATGTTCGTTATGCTTAGACCACATTCGCGAGTGAGACTCACGATCATGCAGTTCCTGTTCTCTGACAGCCTCTTCAACATCGTGAATGTCCTCATTCATGCTCTTAAGCTGCGAATCTAACGCAGCAATAGTACGATTAAGTTCATTCACAGGTTTGCTAACATAATTGTTAAGAGATGTAATCAAAGCGATTAATATCCCTAGACCAATCACTAGGTTCCCCAGCATTTCTGGATCTTTCATAAAGTACCCTCCTTTCTTCTCTTCAAATTAAAAAGCCGGGCTAACCCCGACTTAACAAACTATTCACATACCGCTAATTACTCCTCATAAACAAATAGATCACCTTGTGACAACCAATGCTGACGACGCATCTCATAAGTGTGCCCAGATAGTACAGGACACATAACAGTACCATAATGATCTTGTTTCTCAATAGTAAGCATTCCGACGTACACATTATCTATCTTGTCGTTAATAAACAAATACGCTGTGTCGTATCTTGCTCTTCCACCACACACAAGAGTTCCATCTCTAGGAGCCGTCCAAACGCTTCCTAATTCAATACGCTCCTGTTTTAACATAGTTCTACCCCCCCCATGCACTTTACCAATCATTTTATTTTCCTCCTTATTTTTTTATCTTTTCGATTTGTACAATAGATGGACCCGTCCCCGCACCATCTACAGTTGTGTTGTTCCATGAATAAAAACTAATTTGTGTTTCATTTTCAAGTTCAATCACGTGATTAATATTTACGGTTGCATATGCTCCATAATTGATACCACCTGCAAGCCGCTCTTCTGTTGGGCTCTTCTTTTCCAACGTTATCCAAAGTCTACCAGCTGAAGATGTACTAGCACTAATTGATGCGGTAACTCTATACAGCCCAGGAGACAGTGTGATTCGCCCATACTTGCACGTTACTCCAATATCATCATTTACAATGCCGACATCTAAATAACCACCTTCTCCGTAATTTCCCGCTTTAAATTTTAAGGTAGCAATTCTGCCATTGCTTCCACCTCCATGAGTTTGCCCTATCATTACTACCTCCTTGTTAAACACTAGATTCTTTTGTTAGACGAATTACCGGAATTGTAACCGTCCCAAAATCATTCTTAGACACATATACCCTTACAGCACCTACTCTTGATTCGCATATTTCATAAAACAGATTTTCTGTTTCAGGGTTCAGATAAATATCTGGTACATGTTCTTCTGTACACATACCAATAGGTATGTCTATTCTGAATGGATACTTCGTATACGTACTATCAGATACTGCAGATGCGCTATATATTCGAACATCGGGTTTAACGACGACCATTTTCGCCATGCTATTTCGTATATTGCCAGCCGCAGTTTCATCAATAGCAGAGGTGAGGAGTTTCTTAATCTCATCGATTGCTAAATCCATCACCCTAGTTGTTGTTATTCCGCACAGCTTATAGTCCATTCGAGTATCGGTAATCCTTTGTGCAGATATAGCACTTGTTCCTCGTGCTATAAAGATTTCAGCCACGCATAGCTCATATGTACTACTATTTCTTGTCAGTTCTGGTGGAGTCGGACTCGCCGACGGTGTACCTTTGAGTATGTACCAATCTGTCGCCCTTATATTTAAAGCATCATTGTGACGCACAACTACTCTATCTATTCTGTCCAAGCTCTCATCTGCGGCTTGAACGATAAGTGTTCTACCTTCTGTCGATAAGCCTCCAGAGTGTGGATCATCGTCATAGCAAAATATGCCTCTGATTCTACCCATACCCGGACTGACTACAACTGACATACCTACTCCCGGAGTAGTTTCCCATCCACCATCCGGATATACTCCATCAGTCCAATTAGCGAGTGCTTCAATTCTGTGGTCGCTCGCCCCTGTCAATCTATCCCAAGGCGGATTTGCCGACTGATCATAAATTGATTGATAAGGAAATGCTCTCATATCTCACCTCTTTTATTTCTTCTCTTTAACGTTTAATTCTCTTATGCCCTAGTGTTATAGTATAGGTCTGTATATTCTTTTCCCAAACCTCATGAACTTCTATAATCTGAGCCTCATATGTAATCCCCACTTCTGGGATTTCCACCAAAACAATATCTCCAAGATCATAATCTATTAGATATCGACAACCTGCTATCTGTAGTGGTGTAACTTCTATATCTCTAATTACATAATGATTTAAAAGTTCAAGTTGACACATCTGAACAATTTGAGCTTTAATTTTAGATTTGTTAGATGTCGTAATATCAAGTCCTTCAGGCATAGAGAAATCCATTGACATCTCTTTTCGTTTAAACCTATCCTCAACTTTAAGAGTGCTTGTAAAAGAATCTGTCTCATAGTATTTGCCACCTGCATAGGAAGTTCCGCTATAGCCTTCTTTTACAACATCATCTGGGATTTCTACATACCCTGTGCATTTATGCTTATATACCGACATATCTTGGGAATAGATAATTTCTTTCGCATTACCAATCCCCTTTGAAAAGCGAATACCTGTATCGCGAGGTTTAACAAATTTAATCTCCCACCCTTCATTCCAATTAATCTGAAATGATTCCTGGTCAAGAGCCAAGATGCGATACATCTCCACTCCAACGTCAAAACAGCGTGTCATTACTTCATCTCTCTGCTTCATGGATTCACTATCGGTCGCTTCCTTAATACCTTTGCCATTTAAGTACGTCATGAACTGGTCATTCATGCGTTTTGATGCAACAATTGTCATTCCATGACCTGTCGTAGCATCATTGGTCATATCCTCTGCAAACTTGCCTTCTGTTGTAACATATCTACCATTTGGATCAGATTTGTACGATGGCTTATATACAATACCAATCTCTCTGCGACCTTCAGCCATTATGTAAGCAGCTTCAATATAATGCTTTGACTGCTGATAGAGCGTAAATCCTCCCGGTTCTGTATTGTTCCTATCCCATAGAAGTTGTATGTATTTTAGTTCTCCTATGCGGTTCATATGTTCGTCAAATGCAAATACCTTCATAATTACATATCTCCGTTATACAGCTTGTGGTAATTGACGGTACCGAACATTTCCTTGTTGCTGACCAGTGTATTATCACCTGTCTTTAACATAGGTTCACCAAGCACAATCATATCCTTCAGCACATTCTTACCATCTAGTTGGTAAACTCCATTTTCGGAATCTATATATAGGGATTCTCCAGAGCCGACAGTTCCATTGTATTTGATAAGCGCATCATTGATTTTAACTTCCGGGTTATCAACTGCACCGTGAATTGTAATTGTAAACAGTGCCGGTGCATCTCCGTCGTTATATACGTAAACTGTTTTATTTACGTTGATTCTCTCAAATGCAGTATATGCATTAGCCGGGAGATTTTGATTAGGTTCAACAAATGCATACGGATAATGCCATAATGCCGACTGTGTATAGAAGTTCCTTACAGTATCGTCGAGTGACTTCCAATATGGATCAGCTGCATAAAAAGTAATCTCAACCTCTTCATGAGAATATAAATCCTCTGTATGCTTAGGAGTCAGTAATTCAGCATCTAGGTAAACCTCCCTGCCATTAAAGTACGACTCCACTCTGAATTTATGAAGCACATTAAAAAAGAACTCCATAAATCTTCGTGAAGCCGTTATCCCTGTATGACTTGTAATTTTATATTTCAGAGTCCTACCTTTAACTCTTTCTCCTGAATGCCAATCACCATATCCACTTCCTTTTGCATCGTAGTAGTGTTCAACTTCTACGTTACTTGTACCAGCCTTACTGAGCAGTTCGTAATCTTCTGCACCATCTCCTATATTCATGATGGCGCCATCGTCTCTGATAAACTTCAAAAATATCATTTATGCATCCACCTCCAATCCCAAACGAGCTAGTTCAGCCAATCTATCACGAGCATCTGCAGGTGTGTAGACTCTTTCATGGAAGTTTATCTCTTGCGTGATTGGTCTAGCATTAATCTGTTCAACCTTGTCTATGAGTTTATCGAGTAATCCTCGTTCTTTTGACTGCATCATAATTGAGGTCCTAGCTTGCACCGGAAGCGTTGTTCCTTTCGCAGCACTCGGAATGCTAATTTGTTTTTTTACTCCAAGTCCGATGGTGACCGGATCAACCTTCATAGCAGCCACTGTATTATTAGCAACTTGTCTAGCTTTCTTATACAGAGCCTTTGATTCGTGCATCATGCCAACTCCCACACCTTGCGTAATTGGTGCTCCGACAAGCCTTGCCGTTTTCCTTGATGGAGAACGAGACTCTATTGCTTTTTTCATGTTATCAACAACTGCATTCGCTATTGCGATTCCTGCAGCAATAACCTGTGCTTTTGCTGCAAGTATTCCGGATTTGATGCCTGTGCCGGCATTGTATCCGACACCATAAAACGAAACACTACCTGCACTTGAACGTGCTGCATTCATGAGAGATGACATAGCAGATGAAATTGTACCTCTCCATCCATGTGGTGAGCTAGATAGCTGAGATAATCTAGGAGCAAATGCGCCTTTAAGGTTTGCTCCTCCCGCAGCTTTGTTTGCTGCAGAAACTAAACTATTCATCGCAGCTTTAATTCCACCAGCATAATTTTTAGGAGACTCTGATAATTTATCAAGCTGATCATCAATAGATATATCTGATTCCTTGATTCCCTCTTGTACGCCGCCCATCATATCCTTAGTTGCAGCTTTCATCTTGCCACGATTACCTTTGACTCTTGCAGTCTGTTCTCCCAGCTTAGAATCTATAGCAGCTAGTTCTTTTTGTTTGGCCTCTGCAGCAGCTTTTACGTTATCGGATCCAGTCTTCTTATAAAGCTTATTCAATGCCTTAAGTTCTGCAGCTGTATCTTCTCTCTGCTTACGGAGTTGCTTCTTGTTCTTTTTGTTGATATCAGCCATCGCTTGAGCATGACCATCAAGTACTGCATTAATCTTGGAGTAATTACCTTTTTCAAACTCGGCTAACGCTTGTTCGTACCTAGTAATGTCCTTGTTGTATTTGTTTACTTGAGAAGCTGCTTTCTCCTTTATTTTTATACGCTTCCGCTGTCCCTCTTCATACTCACTTAACTGTCTTGCAGACATCCTATTAATTTCAGCTTGAGATTTGGTATGCTTATCAAGCTCTCTGCTAGCTTTGGCATATGCCTCTGTCGATTTGCGAATATTTCTCTGTGCCGTTTTATACGATTCCTCATATGCATCAATTACAATTTGAGCTCTTTTCTTAACCAGGTAATTATCTATAGCACGGCTAAGTGCTCCGTAATTCTGAATTACACCATTCTGCATGCTGATTTCAGCACCTTGAGATTGCAATATTGATACAATGGCAGCGGCTCTGCCTTCATAGCCTTTTTTGACACGCCCGGATGCATCCACAATGCCGTCAAGCTCTCTCTTGAGATTAATAGCATTTTCTACTTCTGCACCCTTTTGAACCATATCATTTGCAGCGGCTTTTCTCTGACTGTTATATGCCTTCTCTGCTTCCTCGTTAGCTTTAGCAAGTTTCAGCACTGCGCTATAATCCTTGTCCGCTTCTAAAGCGTGTGCCTGCATCGTCTTCTTTGCCAGCTCCACTGCTGTTACAAATGCCAGCACACCAACTACTATAGCTACATAAGGATTGATTCCAGCCATTACAGCTTGCGCTCTACCTAGAGCAAGAGTCTTTGCTTCTGCAAGTGTAAGCTTCTGAGTCAATAATCCAACCACTACACCAACACCGGATATTTCCGCCTTGGTACCTTTCAAGCTCAAACGTGCAATAGCTGCCATCTCAATTTTGTATTTTTTTGCTTCCAGCAGTCCTCTACTCCAAAGACCAGCTAGTGCACCAGCACCAGAAGTTACTCTTGGTGCTACATATAAACCTGCAATAAGAGGAGATACTATCTTGAGCACATCGATAAGTGTTCTTACCCCAGCTACAGTCTTTTTTACGTTGAATTTATCCACGAATTTGATAGCGTTAGGAAGAAGCGATGACTTAATTATGTTGCTTACGCTCTCCATTGCTTCGCCAAGTTTCGCGTGGACATTATCCTTTAGGGTCGACCAAAGACCGATTACAGTTTTTGACTGCGTTTTCATGGCATCATTAAACTGACCACCTGCAGATGTTGCTGTCTTCATAGCATCCGCTACCATATCAAAAGTGATTTGACCTTTTGCCATTTCATCCTTTAACTGCGCCATACTCTTTCCGGTCTTCTTAGATATGATAGTAAGCGGGTTAAAGCCTGCATTAATCATCTGTAGTAAATCTTGCCCCATTAGACGACCCTGTGACTTAACCTGACCAAATACAAGAGCCAATGCCGAGAACTTCTCCTTGTTACCAAGTGATATATCTCCAAGCATTTTGAGGTCACCTTCTATCAGATTGACATTCTCTCCAAAAGCAAGGAGCGTTTGGGATGCATTAGCCAAATCTGTCATTTCAAACGGCGTCTCTGCGGCAAATTTCTTGAGCATTTGCATATGCTTTGTAGCTTCCTTTGTGCTACCAAGCATTGTTTTGAAAGACTGGTAGTACTGCTCCATTTGAGCGTTATACTTAACACCGGATACCATAGCAGCTGTAATAGCTGTTCCCATAGCTATAGCTCCGCGTTTTGCATATTTTGCAAGCTGATCTGTAAGCTTGCCTCCCATGCCACCTATCTTTTTAGCTCCCTTATTAAAGCCACCTGAGTCGAGCTTTGTATTGAACATCAGATATCCTGCATATTCTTGAGCCATAACTAACCATTCCCTTCTTTAAGTAATTTATTGAATCTATCTACAGCGTTTTGTTCCTCTCTTGACCTTTGAACCTTAAGCTCTGCAATATCTGCATTTTCCGCCCACCAATCAATATCACTTTCTGTTTGCTTACCCTTTTGTTTTAGCAAACGTTGAGATACTATCGTTGTGAAACTGGATTCGCCAACTTCTGAAAAGGCCGATAGAAAGTCCCACCAATGAAAAAAGGCTTTTCCACGAACGGAAAACCCCACGGTTTTATCTACTGCCGCTATTATGAATCTCAAATCCTGATTCCATGAATATAGTCTTCTTTGACTGCCGGCAGAAGATGTTTGATTCAGCTCTCCACCATTTAGAAACCACACTGTTTTCTCTAGTGCCTCCTGTAAATAAACTCCTGGAATTACTGCATCTTTGAAGATTACCTTCATTGCTATAAAAAGCTTTTCACTGTCTGTCAGTTCAGGATCTTCAAACATCTGCATCAAACGGATACCAGCTCTATAATCACTCCTGATAGAATATTCCTTTTCTCCTAGCTTAATGCTATTCGGCAATATCAGTGTCAGCATTTTCTTCTTCTGCCTCTTCAGTAGCATTAATTACTTCTTCTGTAGGCAGCTCCTTTTTCTCTGTAGGTAATTCCTCTACTATTTCAGAGTAAACCTTGTCGATTCTATCGGATCTAGTTTGAATTTCTTTCTCAAAGATAGGATACAAGGCCATGAGCATTGCTATCATGATATATTCCCCATCACTATTAATAGCAATGGAGGATGTGTCTCCAAAAACAATTTGAGCCTGTCCTTCACCAAAAATACTATCAAAAGCACCTCTGAACCAACTGTCTATATCATCCATAAGGTCTGCAGTTTGAGCAGTAAATTCCGCTTCAGTAATATCCCCTGACTCTTCAATACCTTCTGCCCTCTTTGAAAAATCCTTCATCTTTTCTTCCGCTTCATCAACTAGTCTTAAAAAGCCTTTAAGCACTTTCTGATCTGTAGGATTAAACGAAAACTTCCGGGATGGATCACCCTGCACATACAGGGTGATTATCCCGGTATCAAAATTCAAATTTGTACCAGTCATGGTGTTTATTCCTTTCTTTTACAGAGTCTTTGTGAATTTCTTTGTGGTAGGATTGAACTTACCCTTCTCATTCACATTCGTATAGTGTAGCTCGTAAGGAATCTGGAAAGCATCCGTATTGCCTCCAAGAGACTTAACCTCTACGATTACCCCCTTCTTGATTGCCGGATATTCAGATGATTCCGGTTCAGCAAATAGGTCTACGTCTATTACGTGTGTCTCACAGTCACCATGTGTCTTGAGACCATCAGCAATTCCTTTTAGAAATGCAAAGGTCTTTGTCCCCTTATCCGCCTTATAAGGTGAAACAGACATACTTGGTGAATAACCGTCTACTGCCGTACTGTTCTTACCAAGAACATTTTTGGTCTTGCTGACATTGGCATTGAGCTCTTCAGTCAATGTATCGTTATCTTCTCCAATTGCCTCGTAGTCAAAGTTAGTCCCACCTGCATCCGGAATTCCTAGAAACGTCTGCCATAGTTCTCTTTTAATTACATTGCTCATATTGTCCTCCTATTTTCTCTTCTTGATTGTTAGTATTAACTCTACTTGATATACTCCTGCACCACTTTCCTCGATGTCATACAGCATATGATTTGATGGAACTAGATTGACTGCTTCATACTTACCTGGTAATCCAGGAAGGAGCCCTTCATCAATCTTTGTTTCAATCCATTCTGAAAGAGACTCCAAAAAGTCATACATATCTTCTCTCGCAGAATTATCTACGGCCAAATCCTTTGCGAAAAAGATATATGAATTTTCATAAGTCTTATTCCCAAGAACATCCGTCCTCGTTCTAGAATTCCCTGTTGGTGCAAGTGCGGAAGTTCCACCTTTTACTCCTCTCTTTCCCGGTGTATAGTCCGTTTCCATCTCTGACATATTTATAAGCTGCATTCCGTCATACTTAGCTAAATAATCTTGTACGCTTTTAATGATACTCATTAGTTTTATCCCCTCGTTATTGCAGCAGCTCCGGATAGTATGCTGTGTAGATGTTGCCTCTTCATTCGTTCGAACCACTTAGGACCTCTCCTAGGTGCTCCGTGATACTGCATATTACGGTTTGTAAGCTTCTTAGGTGCTTTCCCAACCATCAGCCTGCCATAATAGTGATATCTAGCATATGGTGCGTTATACACTACTTCACCTTCACCTGGTACAGTTCCTAGTATTCCGGACTTATCTAGCATACCTGAGCGAAATGGAACCATCGGACTGCACAACCTAATTACTTCATGGTCAATAAACTTTTGAGCCTTATCAAAACTTTTGCCCCATTGGTTCCCAAATCCGGGATTCCACTTTAGCTCTGCAGTGCCATCCTTGGTTACAACAATGCAGCCTCGTGGTGTCTCTATTTTGTTCGTCATCTTGCCACCACCTCTATATGCTTCTGCCCATCGCCAAAATCAAAATTTTCAGCCGACGTGACAAGAAATGCGTTCTTGTGATATAAGATATCGTTTGCCTTATTTACGGCTGTCACAGGTGAAATTCCGTCATATATGATGTCACCTTTTTCTACGACTCCATCATTGATAGATGCAAGTGGTATATATGCAATCAGTTTAGATGAGGATTCAACACCGTGTTTTCTGATTGTTTCTCCCTCAATCTTCTCTACATGCACATCATTTACCACTCTAGTTAGCCACTTATTATCTTCCACCTTGTGATAAATCGTTACAGTCTGTGTGAACATATTCACGCCCACTCAACTCCCTTCCGATATTCGGATAAATAAAGCATGGCTGCATTAAGTAGTCTATCTTTATCAGATACACTATTCACGCTGTAGTGCTTTGACCATGACCCTACAGTCTGACTTTCCAGTACCCCTTGATCTACGGTCTGTTTTGCCTCTGCAACAGCGCATATACCATGCCTATAATCATCTGCACCAACATCAAATCCTACGAAATACTTTCGAATATAAGCACTGGCGAAAGCTTCACGCCCCCGCCAGTCTTCCTCGGATATTGCCTTGCCGCAGAATTCGTCCGTGTAAAACTTATATTCAACCATTAAGGCCTCCTTGCTTATCCAAGCACTCTTGTCGCAAGTTCAGGGTAAATCGCTGTGTAACCGTAGAGTACATCCATTGACAGCATTTCCTTCTTCTTCTCCATGTTGTAGCCTCTTACTACACGAAGAGAGATGCCGTTGTGGCTAGTTACATAGCTCTCTACTCCTGCTGGTGCCTGAAGTGGTCTTGTTACATACGCAAAAGCCATAGGATTAAATGCAAGGTTTGCAGTGTGGCTCTTGAGTAGCACTGCCTGCACGTCTGCATTTGCTGTGATTTTTGGTGTTACACTAACGTGGATTTCATCTCCAGAAGCTGTTGTATCTTCTGTAACTAAATACTGATTGCCCACAATAGTGATGATATCTCCTTTGACAAGGGTTCCTGTCATGCCTGTTCCTTTAAGAACAACTTCATCGGAATCTTCAACCTGAGATTTAACGGTGATTTTATCCCCAGTCACCTTAAGCGTACCTGAAGTATGCTTTCTCACAGCCTGGGACATGTAGTTATCTAGTCCCATTACTCTACCAATTGAACCCTCTCTGAGAGCATTGGTAGAACCTGACTTCTCAGCATTAACGATTGCTGGGACAGTGGAGAATGCAGCATCAGCTTCGGTGTCCCATACTCCTACTCTGCCAGCAACTGGCACGAGCTGCTTATTGAGCTGCTTTCTTACATTTGCAAGATCAGTTAGTTCAGATGGTGTCGTACCTGCCTTTCCTACAGCTGTAGGAATGAACCTGTATAGATCTAGTCCATCATTGTTAATCTTCTCTGCCAGAGCGACTGCCGCTGGTTCGAGGAATAGTCTATTTAGGTCATCTACGTTAGTAGCTCTCTGGATTGCGCTAAACTCCACATCTACTGTAGCTAGCTTATCCAGCTTAACCTCTACAGATTCCTCATCGACTCCCTGTGGCTTAACACCCTGTGACTCATTGAATTCCTCTGCAATAAGTTTTACAGGCTTCTTGACCTGAATCTTGGTTCCAAGTCCCGGTACAAAATCATTAGAGAAATCTCTGTGTACCAGGTTAGGGAATACCAGGTTATTCATTAGTCTAGGTAGTGTCTGTCTTGCGATATTTTTTACTTCAAGAAAATTGTTTGGCATAATTCTTACTTCCTTTCTTTTTCTTCGAGTCTTTTGTAATACTCTTCATCTGATAGTTTGTCGAGATCAGGCTCTGCTCCGCCTCCGTGATTTCCACCACTCGAGAACCCTCCTGCTCCGCCGGCTGCGCCATCGTCTCCATCATCCTTCTTAAACAATGCCGGTGATGCTTCCATCATTGGCTTTAGGATGTCAGATAGACCTATAGGATTGCCCTGGCTATCAAAAGCAAACTTATCGATGCCACCATGCTTATACATGATGTAATCAGGATCCAGTGCACCCTGCCCTCTTAGTGCATCCTTTAAAGCGTATTCCTTTTGTAGGTCGCTAGTCTTCTTTTTCTCTGCTGCAATATCAGCATCGTACTTATCCTGCCATTCCTTGGCATCATTACGCAGCTTGTCAACATCGACCCCATCGAACTTATCGACCTTTTCCTTCAGACCCTTGATAGTCTGATCAGCAATATCAAGTTCTTTCTGTTTGTCCTGTGCTGTCTTGTCCTGTGCTGCTTTAATATCTTTGCCATTTTCTGCTAGGATGTTTTCGACGGTATCTTTCAGCTTTTCATCAGATACTCCAGCTTCCTTCAAAACTTTCTCGATCTCTTCTCTTTTCATTGTGTCCTCCATTCTTTTATCCGCTACGCCATCTTTTACGGCAGGCGACGCCGATGCGGCTCACATTTTACGCCGATGAGCAGGCGAGTAATAAATTCCGTCAGTTTTACGCCTTGACTGGGCGAATATAAAAAACAGAGGTGCGCACCCTCTGCAATTTATCTGATGTTATAAGCACCCTGCCTCTTCAAATGCTTTTTGTAGTTTGGGAGCTTGAAGTGCTATCCAGTCAACTACCTCTTCATTTCTTGCCCATTCTGAACTTACATCAAGTCCAGATTCATATAAAAAGGCATGTACAATCTCGTGTCTTAACACCTTCTTTTTATATAAATTGGGATTGGCAACTGTTTCCGAAGTTGGTTCAAAGTCATCAATTACAATCTCCTTTGAATAAAATTCACATATGCCGTCTGCATGTTCGAGCTTGGGAGTCTCTTTTCCCTTTTGCCTCTTGATGCTATATTCTGTCCCAAGTATATTTACCTTGTCTTTTAATTCTAAAGATTCCATTATCTCTCCTTTTCTTTGCATGCAAAAAGCAGACCGCTTGGCCTGCTTTAAAATCTAGTTATTACTTAATGCTTGAGCTTATTGTTATTACATTAGTTGCTATCCTCATGAATTTTTGCATTGAGCTGTTTTCATGAAGGTACTGCGCTCCCTTCAATGTAATCCTAGCCTCTTCAATATCAACCCTTGTTTCTCCGAGCACATTCTTGCTTATCTCAACACCTCGAACATAACCCTCTTCAATAAGATTTCTCATGACCATAAGCCACTCTTCATCCGATACATTTAAGTGTTCAGGACTAATAAGTGTGCCCATGTATTCAACATCTTTTGCAGATTCTAAATTTTTCAGAATCTTGTATGCTGTTTCAAGCGTATTCATTATTCCCCTCCACTTTCTCTATCATCATAATCATCACATGCATCTAAAACACGATCATATATCAACTGTGCATCTTCCCCAATCTCATTATAGAATTCCATTTTTTTATCAAAACCATAGCGCAAAATCATATCATCAAGAGCATTAAGGTATTTCCTAATATCAGTACGTTCCAATTTAATTGCTGCCAGCTCCGGCCATTCTTCTACATATGGTTTTAAAAACGCTTGTTCTTCACCGCTTATTTCTACAACAATCATACCTCTCTATCCTTTCTGTTAGTTTGCACAAGAACACCGGTCTTAGGATTATATGTAACCTGGCACCCTGAACCTACCAGCATTATAGTATCTTCATGTCCGGAAGTTCTTTCTTCCCCATGTGTTATGCAACGTTTTAAATCCTCAACGCTTACACCTGTTCTATTGTACTTTTTGTTCGGTGCCGAGTGTCCAATCATTCTGCCGACAAAATGAGATGAATAATCTTTAATTTCAACACCCTGCGGAGTTCTAAGCCCTACAAGCTGTTCATCAATCAGATGCGCCTTTTCTCTGTATGTGGATAACCCCAGCAGTGGTGAGACTTCTCCCCTTTCAACAGATAACACATATTTTTTGAATAGCTTGTACTCAGGAGGGTTATTGTACTTCATGTCGTAATAGCTTGCAAGTGTTTTTCTCATTCCTTGACCTTCAAACGAATAAGCTTTACGAAACCACTGGTAATACTTCCTCGCTTCCCATTGAGATTTACCGGCTTCACCTTTTCCAAAACCTGCTACTATCATACGGTCATGCTGTGATGGCATGCCTGTCTGCTCTTCCAAGTTCTTCAATTTTTCCATATATGATCGCATCTTTACACTGGATTCTGTTGTATCAAGTCCTGCAGCTTCTTGCATTAGGTATTCTCGTTTCCATCTCCTCCGAGCTCTTTCGTAATACCTCTGCATCTGAGATACTTCATACTCTGTATAATTCTTGCCATTGTATAAGTAATCCTTAGCTACATATTCGGCCAACATCTCATCGCTATAAGCAGGAGTTGATAATCCAGGATAGAACGGATGGAAATTGTGCCTGCAATTATATCCGCATAACCCTGGTCCTGTTCCGTACCCTGTAGCTTCATAGAAGTTAGGGTATCCCGGTTCCTTACCATGTAGTTTAAACACCTTGCCTTGCCACACCTCATGTTCAGGACGCGCTCCGGCATGTGCTGTCGTTTCCACGTATTCGCTATCCACATCTTCCGCTCTTGCAAGCTGCATATCTCCAGCTGTCTGATTAATACCGGTCACAATAGCTCTTCTAGCTGCCACTTCTATATTATCCACACGCCCCGAAGGATACCTTACTGACTCAATCCCTTTTTCAGCTAATGCCTTGATTGCATTTCTTATGGCTGTTTCTGTATCAAATGCTCCAGATATTACTTGCATATATGCTTGGTCAAGTATCTTACTAAACTGTTTGGATGCATTAGCTGCAGTACTTCTCGTGAGATTGCGAAAAGCTTTTGCCGTTCGTCTATATCCGGAATTCATTACAGCTATCAGAGATGGACTAGCTTCCAGTGGTGGGCATTTCTTTCCTGCAATTGTATGAATCCGATCATCATTAGCTATTGTTTCCATCCCTGCTTCTTTCATGAGTTCCTTGATTTCTTGAATGCTTCTACCTGTAAGCTGAGACAGTCTCCTGTTTATCTCTGCCTCAAACATACCCATAGCTTCGAGTTTCCTCTTCTGCCATTGTGCAGCAGGGATATAGAAATCATATGTGGATATACGCCTTGCCATGTCGGCCAATATTGCTTCCTCTGTTTCTCTATATAGTTCAAGCAATCCTTCTGGTGCTTCATGTAAGAATTCCGGTGTAAGCATACATCCTCCTTAACTATCAGCTGCTTTATTTTTGATTAAACCCGAATGGATCCTCTTCATAACTACTTTCAGGAATATTAGCTTTTGCAGTGTCGTCACTTTCTCCATACCACTTAGCTCTATACTCCCATTTATTCATAATGCCTTCCCTTACATCCTGCATGTCTTGAGCCCTTTCAGATGCACTATCAGTAATGAAGCTATCTCCAAGGTCTATTTCAATCTTTGTTTCTGGATCTACCGTGCCACCTCCAAGCTCTTTCTTTACCCATAGGATTGATCTGATAAGTGATTCAAGTGCATCTTTGACAATAAGAGAGTGTTTCCCTGTATTTCTAGTCAAATCTTGACGTCCACCAAGATATTCTGTAGCGGTTACCTGAACAGATCCTGTACCACTGTTGAAGTGATAGAACTTTGTCCCCAGTCCGCATTTAAACGATAGTAAATCTAGCTGAGCCTGAACTCCCTCTACGTTCTCTGATACTCTGAGGGACGGATTGTGTTCCTGAATAAACTTCTTTGTTCCATCATCATCTATCAGGTCATCACCTGTTTCTACAAATAGCTGCTGTGCTACATCATCAGGAGTAATAGTCTCTCCGTTCTCATTTCTACGAACAATGCGGCTATTCATAAATACCTTTTTGCCGCCAAGCTTGAAGTCCTTGTTGAAATTGTTGTATGCAAGGTCTACCCCTTCAAGGTTATCTAACGCATTTGCAAATACTGAAATTCCTAGTGGAGAACCAGGAGCTATGTTATTCTCAATATTTGGCATAACGATAGAAAACAGAGGAACATTTCCCCCTGTTGTCATTTCTTCAAGTATTCCTTCCGGGAGCTCTTGCTTTATCAGGCTACCCTCTTCAGCTTTGAAGTACTCATTTGTAATTACGTACTGCCCATCTACCAGTCTGTGAGTTTCAAGATATATCATCTTCACACCTAACTGCAGCACCTCAGATGCAAATACAACCTCTGTTATCTTACCTGCATGTACAGACAGAGGAATTATGTGGTCTGCAGATAGATACTCGATCCTAATGTCTGTGTTAGGACTTGGGATTATCTTATTTTTCCTACCGAGCTTTATATTTTCGGCTCTTAACACAAATGCACCTGTACCGAATGCAAAGCTCTTTTCTATCAGTCGATTACCTTGCTGACGGAAAGCATTTTTTCTAAGCACTCCCTTAAATATATTCTTCTTAGCCTTCTTGTCCTCTTTTCCCTCTTCAGCATCATCCTTTTCTCCGAGTATGTATGTCTCGGATTCTTCATCATCAATGGCAATATGTAGCTCGTCATTTAGTAGTCCGGATGCCCAGTCTTCACATACCTGCTTTGCCATCTTGAGTGTATAGAGCTTGCGCTCTTTCTTCTTGCCGTCCAATCCAACCTCTGAAAAGGTATGGAACGGAGCATAATAGCCCATCCACCAATCTCTCCATATCGATATATTCTGGTAATAGCTGCTATCAAGATTTATGTCATACTTTTTATTTAAGTGATCAATAACGGTATTTATATTCATCAGTTACTCCTTTTGGATTCAGGAAGCAGTTTCTTCATAAATCGCTCCCATGAATATTCCCATGCGTCTAATATATCTATGTCACTACTGAAATTATCCAGGCGAACATCCTTTCCCTTTTCAGCTTCCTTTGGATCCCATATTGCTGATTTCAGACCAGCTATCAGAAGTTTGCATTCCGGTAATACCTTCATCCTTCCACTAGCTAGCAAAGTATTACCGCAGTACACACGATCCGTAATCTTCTTCTTCGCACTATCACCTATGCTTGCTGTGATACCCGCTGCCCTACATGCTTTAGCCAATCCATTTATCAGATACTGTGCTTCATTATCGGCGAATATATAGAGTATGGGGATTCCTGGAAACTCCCTCTTCAGCTCCTTGTAAAATATCAAGAAGCTCTTATTAAGCTTGTCCGGATCTATATCACCCTTTTTCCCTTCGATGTTTGCATCTTTTACTGCATCGACCTCTTGGAATCTGTAGTGGACTGCTGAAGCTACGAATGTTGTTAGAGATCTGTTTCCTCCAAAGTCTATCCCTATTGAGATAAAGTGTATGGTTCTTAACCATTCCTGCTTTTCGCTATAGTCCTTGAATATCCGAATGTGTTTACTTGGATTATCAGCAAAGCTTTTATATATGACACCCTCTGCAGCACATCTCTCTCCGAGTATGTCTCTCCTGTACCATATTGTTTCAGGATCATAGTCTGCCATCAGTTCTTTCTGTCTCTGCTTGCTAATCGTTACGTTATCAAACAAGGTGAAATGCTCGTAATTATATCCACTAGGAAACTCACCTGCAGCTGCTTTCTCGGCATACTTGTCTATGTAATCCTTGTATATCGATGCATATGGATTATCAGGGTTTAAATCCCAAAAGAATTTACGCATCTTAGCTGCTGCCGTACGGTTGATACACTCTTTTATCATTGAATCATGATGCAGATTTATCTCTGTAGCTATCCACATACCATATGAGTTACCACGAACTTTTTTATATGAGTCAGCCTTACCGCCACCTGCAAATATAACCACTCTTAGTTTTCTGTTTGTAGACGGTCCTTGTATATACAGAGCTTCGTTGCCCTTGAATTTTCCCCAGTGACATTGCCCTCTGAATATATGCTCAAGTCCGAATCCGTTTGCATCTCCAATATTGAGCTTTGCATTTCCCAGGGTTGAACCACTAGCTAGATGCAGCTTATCCTTTGTCCTCTTCAGCTCATGAGCAAAAGCAAATATATTGTCCGTTGTCTTCCCAGCACGAATAGAACCCTCCGCAACATTGTATGTGCAATCCCTGGACCGTCTCATATATGCCTTGTGCTTCTCTCCAAACCTGTAAGGAATACTCTTTCTCTTAACAGGTTCTTTACTCTTCGGTGCTGCCATATATCTCTTCCTCTAGGTCATCAACATCTTCAATCTCTGCCCCTTCTCCAGTTAAAGCCTTATTAACTGCAGCTGTCTTTGACTTAATATATTCAACCTGAGCCTTCTGCTCTTCTGTGGCTAAATCCATATGATCGGCTAGCCAGGCTAAAGCCTTTTGTCTATCTTCGAGTTTAATCTTTTTCGTCTGTCCCATAGATATTTCTGCTATCAGAGTTCCGTCTACTTTTGCATCACTCTTGAATCTCATATAGTCATAACGAATCCCATCTTCGGATTTCTCACTTCCAAACTCAACGAAATCCGTTATATCTGAGAAAGCAATATCTATGTATTTCTGGAAGATATCAGATGGATTTAACATGGCTTTATTAAGCCTATTTTCCTTTAGCTCCCTAATACACTTTTTGATTTCAGCATTTTTCAGCATTCTGTATCCATTTGACCCTGCTGTTTTACGGCTACATTTATATGCTTTTTGGTATGCTTTTGTAGCATTAAAACAGGTCACATAATATATACAAAATAATTTTTGATTAGATGTAAGAAAATTATTTTCGACAAGTTTTTCAGCATCATCACCGAGCTCCTTTTTCAGCTGTCTCTCAGAAGCTTTTTTTGACTGCATTTTTTGCAACGTTTTTGGCGTTGCACTTTGCTCCCATTTTCCACGTCTTTTCCATGACCTCAAAGTTGATTCTTTGATTTCTAGTTTCTGGGCAATAAGTATTAAGTTTTCACCGCTTTCATAAAGTTCCTTTGCGGTTCTTTTCTTCTCTTCATTCGCTTGCATCGCTCTTCCTGCACTGTTTAAAATCCACAAAAAAACAGCATGCAACGAAGCTGCTGTTCAAATTCGTCTTTTCTAGTGATTTTTATACCCACACATTGAAAAAGGACGCCTTGCGACGACCTTTTCCGAATCTTTATAGCTTGGGAGAAAAACCTGTGTCTCTTCGACACTTTCTATACTATTATTTTATCAGGAAAAAAAGTGAATTGTGTGAATCTTACTTTTTCACTATTAAATCTTCATTTTCCAAAACCGTTTTAACTTCTTAGTTATTGTGCTTCTGTCATAACCGAGAAGCTTCCCTATCTCTTCCTGGCTTAATCCGTTTATGTAATAGCTACGCAAGATAGTTCTAAGCTCACTATCCGTTTGAACCTCAATAAATTTCTCTGCATCAATTATTTTCTTTTGCAGCTTCTTCTTTGTGGCTATAAGCCTTTTTATCAATTGGTCTTTGTATATTGACCCATCATCATAACCTGTCTCTATTTTGGGAATTGAAAACCCTGTCCTATAATCTTTGTAGAACGCAAAAGTATATGTGCTTTTAGGAGCACACAAAGACATCTCTATTGCATTAATTTCTTGCTTAATCGATATAAGCTCTTCCATTTCTTTTTTTGTCATATTTCATCCCACTTAAATAAACTGCTCACTAGAGCAACTCATCACCTTCTGCAATTTCCTGTTTTTCGCATTCGTATAAGCAAGCTGAACCCGGAACCATTACCTCCGTTTTCTTCGTCTTGCCCGAACAAAGCTATTTGCCTTCCATCATGCTCAACAAGGCAGTCCGTAAAGGTATATCTTGTCTTGTTGTTTTTATTAATAAGCTTAGATATATATAGCCCATCGGATGGATCATTAATAATTCTCTCCATCTGGGATTTAGTTATAGCTTTATCTGAAACTATAGGATCAGGCTTTTCTAAATTTATGGAGCTACCCCAGCATCTTTTACTCTTACCCTGTCTGGACATATATAGAGCTTTGCCAGTGATTCCGTATTCATCAAATTTGAGCTTGTCAGAATTAGAAAATCCAGCCTTCCATTTATCCTCTATGACGTCTCTATCCACATTTCCAAATATCATGTGGATATGAGGCCTAGCTTTTGATCCAGTATCATCTCCAGCATGGTTGGATATTACATACACATATTTCACTGGCTCACTGGATCTCTTTTTCATCTCCCTGCGGACTCTTGCCACATAGTTAGTTATATCCTTAAGTACCTGCTCTCTGTTATATGGCAGATGCTCATCGTCATATGTGAGATCTATGCTAAAGTCTCCCTCTTTGAAATTAAGATTGCATATTCTGACAAAGTATCTTTGACTTCTTTTTGAATTTAGGTTCTTCTGCGCCGGGGATGACTCATGTCTTTTTTCTGCTCTTTTTATTATTCTCTTTCTTGGGGACACATTATATATTTCTAACTCGAGATAATCTCCAGTGTAATATTTTTTAGTTCTTATCATAGTTACTTAAATGCCTGACTTGTTAATACTCATTTGAACTCTTAATCCGGCATTAAGCCGGATGATTTTACCGTATTGTTTCTTCCTATATATAAGGAAGAAAGTTTTGAAGTTTTAATTCTATATATGAAAGCGGCAAGCATCTGTAAAAAGTAGTATGTGCTCTTATATATTTATGTACGATTTTGAAAGAAGTATATCTTCTGCCTACCGCTGTCATATCTTGTGTTTTCTATTTACATATACACACTAGTAAGATTGTTAGTCCTATAAGGAGTAGTACATCTGCTATCATGAATAATTTATTTGCCACATCCATCCTCTTCATTGCTGTGAATGATAGCGCTACTATTCCAACCATAAGACCTGTAATTAAGAAAGTTATTATTAAATTAAGCATTTTCTAGTTCTCCAGTAATATTATTAACCTCTTCAGCCTTCCATGCTGGTACTGCGGGGAGTGCACAAGTGGTGCATTTATCATAGTTATACTCTCGGCACCACTTGCATATACCCTCACGCTGCTCTTCTGTATACATAGCTGCGATATCTTTTGACCTAATCAAGCGGAAAATCCCCTGCCAGTTCTGCATTAATAGGGTCTTCGTATCTTGCAATGATTTCTGCCATAACTCTTTCCTCTTCTTCCGGATCCGGCCCAGGCGGTTCAATATACTCATTTACTTTTTTAACACCAAGTAAATCATCAAAGAATTTGTGCACTTTATTCTTTCTCATGTGTTTTGGTTTAGCTTTCATTTGGATTTCTCCCATTAATTTCCCAGTTTAGGTACACCATTGCTTTTTTTAAATCTTCCAGTTCACCTTTGTTGTCGGCTCGGATTAAATATTTGAGTGTGTTTCCTCTACAGAATGCTTTGAATCCTTCATCCTTGAGAACCGCCTTTATCACATCTATAGACTCTATGTCGAGTCCATCTAATTTGTAGTGTTTAGGCTCATTGACTGCGTCATGTCCTGAATCATTATGCTCTGCAGTTCGAAGAGCTTCTATTTTAACTGCTAAATCGGGATCCTGATTCACCATCCTAGTTAGCTGTCTAAAGGTCTTGCCTAGTCTTATGCATCTGATACTGTAATCAGATAGGCCCAGCAGGTATTTAATCTGTTCAAGCATGTTCTCAACATCTGCAATCTCTTCCCGGACATGGTCTATGTTCTGGTGACTCAGTGCTTCAACAAATTCATTCAATTCTTCAATGCATTTCCCCAGTTGGTTTTCTAATCCATAATGGTCTGCTATAAATTTCAATTCTTTATTTATCATTTGTGAGCTCCTTTAATAACTTGGGATTTTCGTAAATGTTGCCGAGAATTTCAAACCCGTCATCGAACTGATTCATAAACACTGTTGACTCCCCTCTATATTTTTTATCTAAATCATCAAATATGAAGGCTTGGTTTTCGTCCGAATATTCAACAACTCCTATCCATTTTGAAAAGCCTACCGCTCTCACGATGTCACCCTCATATATTTCTTTTCCGTTAAAATTTTTTAACCCAGTATATTGGCATAAAATAAATCGTTTACCGTCTTTATCTGTTTTCCAGCATCCTGTGTGCTTGTCGTAGAATCTTGGTAAGTCATCAGCGATCGAATAATTCGTCCATCTCTTATGCTCTTTATCCCACGCTCTGAATTTTATCTCTCTCATTTGTTATTCTCCCTTGTATGGATTCGGTAGTGGCATCCATGCAGTAACTTCATCCACATTCCCTCCCGTGCCGGACAAATAGACTTCCCCACTTATAGCTTCGTCAAATGCATCTATCCATACATCAATTCCATCTGTTACGATTACATCTTCGTTATATTCTGGTAAGTTTTCGATTATGTACATCCACTTATGTTTGGTGTACTCTTCATCTTCTGGTGTTAGTTCTTTGAAGATAATTTCATTCCACTCTGGTATTACGTTATATGCTTCCATGTCTAACCTCTTCATTAATAATTCATATATAGCGTTTCAGTTCTCTGCCTCGAACACTCGGCTGTGGTTGACTTATGTTCTTTTCTCCAACCTATCAACTCTGTGTTATACAGCTCGTTTTCATACGCGGAAATCATAATCTTACAGTCACTTTCTTTGACAACTTTTAGCAACTTCGCATGCTGTTCATCTGTCATTTCGTGGTTGTATAGGTAACCCTTTCTTGTATACTGCAGATACGGTGGATCGATATAGATAAATGTGTCTTTGCCATACATATCTTTGATTAGTTCCAGCGCGTCCTTATGCTCAATCTGTGCATTTTTCAACCTTTCGGCCGCAAGTTGTATCGTTTTAGGAAGCCCTGCCCACGCTTTTGCGGGGTTGGGACTTGTTGCTCCTATACCTCGTCTGTAGCCGTTTTTATACTTATTACCACAGCCGAAGCCTTGCCAACACTTCACCGCAAATCTGCGTGCACGCTCTAGGTCTGATACAGATTCGTCCATATATGCGGTCGAGTATTCCGCGCGTGAGTATGGTGTAGCCTCTATCAATCTGCAGAGTTCTTCTGATTGCTCCCGTACGACCTTGAAAAAGTTATAGATATCATCGTCAATATCGTTCAGGATCTCGTTATATGCAGGTTCTTTGTTTAGGAACACCGCGCCACTTCCTAGAAAGGGTTCGCAATACACCTTGTGCGGTGGTATATGACTCACTATCCAAGGTGCTAGTCTGTTTTTGGCTCCCGGATATTTAAGCAATGTTTTCATTTAGCCTCCTACGCCTCTTCCACATCCTGTTTTTATACACTAATTGTTAAATTCTCCAGTTAAGAGAATGCTCAGCTCATAAGCATCCTCTTCAGTAAGAGTGATACCACGTGACATCTTTTCATGCTTAGGATCCCACTCTCGTATGTCATACTTTGGTTCGTTATCATTCCAGGACACGAGATTAAGTTCCTTCGTCCATCCATTCTTGCTTTCTGAAATAATCCCTATATGTTCCTTGATTTCACAATTAATCTGATTCATTTTTCTCCTCGTTTCTTTATTCTTCAAAGTTAATACCGCATATGCGTCCCATCTTCTTTGATTGCACCCCATGACCATATTCACATGTTTGAGGTTTATCTCGCATAAAGACTCTGAAATCTACCATGCACTGAGTACATAGATCATATACTCCCTCTGCTTCTCCTACTACATTGAGCGGTTTGCTACGGTTTTTATAGTCAATTTCTTCTCCGCATCTATCGCAGAAAATACGCTTCATGTTCGCCTCCTATCTTTTGCTAAAACATTTCTCTTGGCTGACCCTCTCTGGCGTGTAACCTTTCATACTCTTTTTCTCTAGTTTCGATATCCCTTTCTTTTGATTTAATGATCTCCATTAATATTTCTTTCGTTTGTCTTCTAGAGTTATGCGTTGTTCTCAATCTGTCTTGATACTTGCATATTCTCCTTTCATCTTCTCGATTGGCGAATATGAGTTCCCGCATTTGCTGCCTGCCTTCTGGATCATAACGACAATGCCAGTCATCGTTGTACTCACACTGTTTACAGCATTTGTCGCAAATAGTTCCTTTTATGCGACGGCACCATCTGAATGCCCTATTATCTCCCGGCGTTCCATGTTCATGACCACAGCGATCACATATGCAACCAGCCTCGACCATTTCCTCTCCTTTATCAATTACAGCCTATTTCGTTGCTCTTAATATCGATATTTATTTCAACCGAGGCATTCGCTATCGCATCTGCATAGCCTGTGCAGTACATTAGTTCTGCAAGAGGCTCTAATTCAGCTGGAAAATCAACATCGAATGCATCCTCTAAACTTAGATACAGTATTTTTTTATGACTTTCATATGCTGCTTTCGCTGCTTTTGTTAACTCCTCTTCATTTATCATTGGTTTTAGATTCTTTTTACTCATTGTGGTTTTCCTCCAAATTTACGTTTAATCACATCGTCTTGTTTTCAAAAGCCTATCGGCTACATCTGATGCGAGATACTGCTTCTTCTTTCCATCTGTTACATAGTCACAACCTGCCATGAGATTGATAACGTAATCTCTGGATTTACCTAGATACCTGGCTATGTCAGACTGGCATGGCCAGTTTCCGACTTCCCTTTTTATGTCTCGAACTATAGTCTGTTTATCCATGTCCTTGTCCTTTTCACATATAAAAAGCTAATGTCTGTTTTTAACGCTTTTTCCACTCCCTCAAGATATGTCTTTATAAATGATCCGATTGTTTTTTCATCGTATTGATTTGCGGATTCGTACTTTATTTCAATTTTTAACCTCGGATACTTCGGCATACTTCCCCTGATAAGCCTTACGAAGTATTCAGTTTCTTTACCTATCTTGTCTTTCATCTTTATTCTCCTCTTCAGCTCTCTCTTTTTTTGTTTGTAGCCCTTTATGCTATAATTCCCACGAAAGGAATTAATATCATGACTAAAATTGAAAAACGTGTTCTAAAATTTTGCTTATCTAACGGAGCAACATGCTGTGAAGATATGGTGCCCTTATTTGAAAAATACGGGCAAGAAAATGTTGTTCAGGCATTTATAAAATTAAAAGATGATGGAATGTTTGAATCTTGCCTTTTTGCTGATGGTGGGATTCCTTACTCTTTCCAGTTATCTTTCAAAGCTAAACACTACTCTGAAATCCGTCGTAATGATTTAAAAAGCTTTTTAGCAACACATATTTTTACACCGTTAGTAGTCGCTATAATATCTGCAATTATTACCGCTTTTATAACAACTAAGATAACTTTATGGTTATCAAACTGATAATCAGAGAAACTGTTACACTGATAACCACTGTTGCGACTAACGTGATCTGCTTTATAGGTATTCTTTCGATAAGTGGAACACCATTTTTATATTTCTTTAGTTGCTTATGTATGGCTCTTAGTTTTCTCCAATCTGAACTTTTGGTATTGTGATACTCACCAATCAGTTGACCGTGACTGTATTCTTCTAAATAACGATATTTATCCATCTCGGCTCTCCTCTTCAGCTGTAAATCAACATGTTTTCTAGCTTGAAATATATTTCCTGCTTCGATACAATTTGTTTAGCCTTTTAGGCAAATTCTTAAAAAGGTGGTGGTCATCTTGACACAACTTTTGAACTTGCTAGCTCTTTTAATCTAGGTCGCCCTTCGTGGCACCACGACACGTAAAACTGGGTAATGGCAGATTACTGATACAGCGTTAACGTTACGATACGTATAAATCGGTGACTGGCTTAGTCATTAAATTAGCCCACTGTATCAAGTACTCCTGACAGGGTAGAAAGTTAAACAAATCCGGCGAAAAACTATCAAAGACGGCCCTTTGGTAGTTTTTGTTTACAAGAGAGGCTAAAATTTGACGGTTGCTACTGGTGTTGCCCAGAGTGTCACAAACTCTAAGTTTAGGCTGGCATTAGTCAGCCTTATTTTGTAATTTAGGTTTCATGAGTACCGCACGACTTACGAATACGTCCTCGACCAGGGCTATAGTTTCATCTAGCACCTCTAGTGTTAGATTTCTGTCTTCCATATGGTGTAGAATCATATTTGCCATTTCACCGGCTTCTCTTTCTTTCCATGCTTTTTGTGTTTCAACTTTCATGTATGTCTCCTTATTCTTTCGCTCGTGTAGATAGCGTCCACTGCAGCCCTGTCGGCAATTCAATTTCACCTGTAGTTTTTACGACCATAGACAGACTTACTCTTGCCTTTTCATCTGAAAGTTTGTCTATGGTGATTTCTGTCAAGAATTTTAGTTCTGAACCGTCTAGGTAGAATTTGTTATCTATTACTTCGAGCTTGTTCACCTGTGTCCTCCTTGTGATATACTCATCTCGAAAGGAGGTGAGTAAGTATGCAAATGGTTCCCGTATCATCTAGTAATCTTGTAGCCATCGGCTACGACCCTAGAAGTCGAATACTGCGAATTGAATTCAAAGAAAGCGTTTATGATTATTTTGATGTTCCCCAACACGAATTTGATAATTTGTTAAACGCTGAATCTAAAGGCAAATATCATGCTGCCCACATAAAGAATTCTTATCGCTACGAGCGTCTATAGGTACGCCGATAACGCTCTCGTCCGCCCTTATATAGTCAGCAGTAATTACCACAGACATATGAGGGTGGTAATTCTTAAGCTCTTTTGCTACTTGTTTTGATAGCTCTATTAGTTTTGTATAATCCTGTCCTTGCATATGTGCCTCCTTTCTGTTTTGCTGTATAATCTCCTGTAGATGAATTAATCTTTGAGAATGCTCAGAGTTTTCTAAATTCGCAGAGTCAATAGCGAATAACAGTGTCCCATCAAGACCCCAGTATTGAGTCCTTTCTCGTACGGGGTCTTCCTTTGTTCCCGCTCCAACTGCACTAACTTCCTTAATTACTCTTACTAACTTTACTGACATTGCGCCTTGTTTCATTGCATTTCTCCTTTTTCTCTCCTCTTCAGCGCTTCTTTCCAATAGTGACTGTAATTCCTAAATTCTTAAAAGCTTTATCTGCAGCATCCAGTGAAATGTTTCGCTTTCCTGTTTCCCAGTAAGATACAGAGCGACCTGTACACCCCAGCAACGCACCGAACTCTTTATAATTTATGTTGCGTTTTCGCCTCTCAATTTTGAGTATGTTTCTTATCTCTTCAGATTTCTTCATATTGACCTTACCTCTACTTTCTGATATATTGTTATCAAACACATGTTCGCAACAATATATTGTGTGTAATCCAATATAAAAGAAAGGAGGATATTCTATGGGTAGAAAACGAGTAACGGTTACAAATGAAAATGATTCTGGACGCAATACAAATTTCCATGACAATTACAACGGTGCTGATATGAATCGTTCTGAATTTGTAAATCAAATTAAGAGTGGGAATTACCCTAACTACCACGTAAGGATTGTTAACGGAGTTGAAACTCCTGTGTCTAATCCTGACCCTAATAGGGACAACAATCTGGGCTAATAAGCTCGACGATTATATTGGTCTTTGAGATTATGTCATCATCGGTAATATCTGCGATAAGTTCGCCAGTGCTATCTTTGATGACTATTTCTTTTACTTCTTTATTGCCTATTTTCATATTTACTTCTCCTCTTCAGTTCTTTAATTACATGAAATTATTTCAAGTAATGGGCAAAAAAATTAAAATTTAAATTCATCTATTGAAATTCCACATAGCTTTGCTATTTTTAGTGCATCTTTCATTTTGACTTTCGAAAAATCATTCTCCCAAGAGTTATAGGTCTGTGTTGAAACTCCAAGGTTTTCTGCCATTTCTGCTTGTGTCAAACCGAGCCTGGCTCTTAACTCTTTTAGTGAGTATTTCATTTTATTATTACCTTTCCTTTCTCAATTTAAGTTTCCTGTTGTCACAACATTACATGAAATTATTTCAAGTGTCAATAGTTTATTTGAAATTATTTCAATTTATTTTGTTTTTTTATCAAGTTTACTTGATTTTGTTTCTACTTTAGATATAATGTAGGCACACGTTAATCGTTGAATAACAAGGAGTTTTTATGAGCTTTGCAAATAACATTAGATTTTTAAGAAGACAAAGAAATATATCTCAAGAAGAACTCGCAGAAATGGTCGGTTATAAATCATTCACAACTATTCAAAAATGGGAAACCGGCGATTCAGAACCTAATATGGGAGTGTTAAGACAACTTGCTGATATATTTCATCTATCTATTAGTGAGTTAGTCGAAACTGATCTCGAGAACAAATCGTCAGATCGCCCTCTTCCATCGAATATCATTCTGCCTTCAGCGCACAAGCTCCCCATCATGGGTACTATATGCGCAGGTGATGGTGTGGTATGCGAAGATGATTACCAGGGTACGTTTATAGTAGATATAGATGTTAAAGCGGATTACTGTCTGAAGGTACACGGGGATAGTATGATTGATGCCAATATCTATGATGGAGATATAGTCTTTATTTCAAAGTCTTATGATTTTGTTCAAGATCAAATATATGCTATCGAGAGACTGGATCATAACGAGGCTTCGCTAAAAAGAATTACTCAGGATGGAGATACATTAATCCTTAATCCTTGTAATCCTGAGTATCATGCAATGGTTACTGACTACGAAGATGTGAGGATAATAGGGCGGTGCGTTGGTGTGCTGCATAAGTATGTGTAGTTAGTTAAAAATGACTATGGATACTCTACCTAATTGAGAAAGGAAAATGCTATGAAGAAAATCATTCCTGTTCTTTTAATCATAGTTGCCACTTTAGGGTTAATTTCATGTTCTAAAAACAAAGAATTGAAAAAGGAAGATTTTATAGGACGATGGGACGCCACAGCTTATTTTGATAAAGATTCTAATTACCCTGACGATTATGATAGGCAAGCTAAACTATACAAAAAATACACAATCGATGAACCAGAAGAAGCTGTTAATTATATATCCCTAGATGAGGATGGATTTATGGAAGTTTGTTATCAAGATGAAAAATTTTATGGTATTTGGAAACTTGAAAACAATGAGATTATATTTAAAGATTCAGATACTGGAAAAACTTTGGATAAATACATTATAGATAAAAATAATAAACGATTAGTATTAAAAATGGATGATAAAACGGCTTTTGTATACGAGAAATAACTTTGACTGCATCGGAGGTTTATATGGAAGGTTTTGGGAACATTATTTTATACGAGATGGAAAATCACCAAGAGACTGTTTCTGTTACATTTAAAGATGAAACCTTTTGGTTAACTCAAAAGGCTATGTCTGAGTTATTCGGTTGTTCTTCAGATAACATATCTTTGCATTTAAAAAATATATTCTCTGAAGGCGAATTAATAAAGGATTCAGTTACCGAGAAATTCTCGGCAACTGCTTCAGATGGGAAAAACTATTTAACGCAGTTCTATAATCTCGACGCTATTATTGCTGTGGGATATAGGGTTAATTCAAAGCAAGCTACTCGTTTTCGCCAATGGGCAACTGCCACACTTAAAGAATATATTACTAAAGGCTTCGTACTAAATGATGATATGTTGAAGAACGGAAAACCTTTCGGTAAAGATTATTTCAAAGAGCTCCTTGAAAGAGTACGTTCTATCCGTGCCAGCGAAAGAAGGATATATCAGCAAATAACTGACATATATGCAGAATGCAGCATAGACTACGATAGGCAGTCACCTACTACAAAAGATTTCTATGCTATGATTCAAAACAAATTCCATTATGCCATTACCGGTAAAACAGCAGCTGAAATCATATATTCAAATGCTGACCATACGAAGGATCATATGGGACTTACTACTTGGAAAAATGCTCCGGATGGAAGGATATTAAAAAAAGATGTTTCTGTTGCGAAAAATTATCTTTCTCAAGACCAAATTCGCAGACTAGAAAGAACTGTTTCAGGATACTTTGATTATATAGAAGATTTAATTGAGCGTGAAAACACTTTCACGATGGAAGAGTTCGCAACTAGCGTCAACGAATTCCTTGCATTCCGCAAGTACGATATTCTGCACGACAAAGGAAAGATTTCAAATAAAGCAGCGATCAGTAAAGCGAACGAAGAATTTGATGTATACAACAAGAATCAGAAAATCTTTTCGGACTTTGATAAGGAAATAAAGAAGCTTAAATAGCATAAGTATACTTGGGGTAATGACTTGTCACGTAAGATAGTATAATTTGAATTATGCCGTTGTCGCATTAAGCGATGATTTAATTTATATTTGAATTAACTAATTGTAGAAAGGAGCAACGCATGGAATACAATGTGTATTGTGATGAGAGCTGTCATCTGGAAAATGACAAAAGTGATGTGATGACTATCGGTGCGGTCTATTGTCCGAAGGGCAAATCTAGGCAAATTAATGATAAAATTCGTGAAATAAAAATCAGAAATGGTATCCCTCCATTTAGAGAGCTCAAATGGATAAAGGTTTCGCCGTCGAAAATCAAAGTCTATGAAGAACTGCTTGATTATTTTTTTGAAAATGATGATTTGCATTTCAGAGTTATTATTATTCCAGATAAGTCTAAATTAAATCATACACGTTTTAATCAGTCTCATGACGAGTGGTATTATAAAATGTATTTTTCAATGTTAAAAACTATATTCATTGCATCGAATGCTTACAATGTATATTTAGATATTAAGGATACTAATTCCTATGATAAGGCAAAAAAATTGCACACTATTTGTTGTAATGAAAAGCGCGATTTTAATAAGGATATGATTAAAAAAATGCAGCCTATTCGTTCAGAAGAAGTTCAAATAATGCAGTTAACAGACTTATTAATAGGAGCCGTTACTAACTATAATCGCTATAAAGATAATTGTATTCGTAGTAGTGCAAAACAGGATTTGATTAACTTAATTATTGATAGGACTGGTTTCAAACTATCTTCTTCAACTTCTTATAGGGAAAATAAGTTTAATATTTTTGTTTGGGAGGCAAGATAATGTGCATATCAAAATGTTTGCTTCCTAGTAAAATTTGTTATGATGGTTCATCCAGCTACAATGCCTATCTTGAGATAATATACAAGGTGTTTAAAAGGGACTTTATTGATTCTTCAACTGTCTATAAAAATGCTATTGTAGAGATTGACCATAGTCCAGGAATACTAGGTCATGAAAAATCTTTTGAACATGTGACTACTAAAGACTATTCAAAATATAGAGGAACTGAATCACCTAGAGAGCCTGATCCAGATCGTGCAGAAAAAGTTCCTTGGATAAAACCATTTATTACAGAACATTCAAAATGCAAAACTTGTAAGCTCAATTGTGAGGGAATCAAAGTCTGGGAGAAGCGGAAAAAAAAGAATATTCGCACACTCTTTTTATTAGAAGAAGAGAGATATTTAGTTGTTATAGAAAAAAAGAAAAACTGGTACTTCTTAACCACCTCTTATTATGTTTCCTATGATCACACATTAGCTGACCTTCTGGATGAGTTTGAAGAATATAAAAACTCCAAAAACCAAATAACGCCCCCTTGATCGGGAACGTCTTTAGTACTCCTTCTACATCATGGTAGTTGAGCTACTTAAAATATATCATATTATGTAAAAAAATCAATACATAATGTGTGTACTTTATTTTGTATAACCTATAAAAATAGCCATCACCCGCTGCAACAGGTAACGGCTATAGAAATTGGCATCGTTTGATACACAAAGTTCCAACAAAAGTATATCAGCGATGCCTTGTTATTACAAGCAGGGCACTTTTTGTGCTCGGAAATGGATATGTCATGGCTGATTATTATAAAAAGACATTCACCTTTGAAGGTAAGCGCAGATATGTGTATGGCAAGACTGAATTAGAAGCAATTGAAAAAAGAGCTATTCTTAAATCGCAACTTGAAGCTGGCAAAGTAGAGATTAGTCGTAATACTCAAGTCTTTATATGGATTAATGAGTGGCTAGATAATTACAAAGAGCCGGAAGTCAATTATCGATGGTATAAAGATATCCAGGCTATGTGCGAACGATTCATTATTCCAGCTATTGGTCATATGAAATTAAGCTCTGTTAAGCCTCTTCATATTAGAAAAGTGCTGAATCCTCTTCAGGATTATTCATACTCATTCAATGCTAAAATCTATGATATATTAAATCAAATATTTAATACTGCACTTGAAAATGAACTCGTTGTGCAAAATCCTATGACTGGTATAAAAAAGCCTCAAGGAAGGACTCCTAAAAAGAGACGAGCCTTAACTAGCGAGGAACGAGAAATTTCACTCAAGGTTGCAAATTATCATCGTGGTGGACTATTTATATTACTTATGTTGTATTGTGGTCTTAGGCCTCAGGAAATCGTCCCTCTGCAGTGGTCGGATGTTGACTTTGCATCTAGGCGAGTGACTATAAATAAAGCTTTAAAATCAGACGGAATAGTTCGGGGCTTTACAAAGACTAAAGCTGGTATGCGCAGTATCCCTATTCCTGGAATATTGTTAGAAAGATTAATTGCAGAGCATGACGATATTACTGATGATTCATTGCTTATTTGTGCGAATACAAGAGGTGAAAGATATACTAAGTCATCAATAAACGATTTGTGGAAGAATTTTAAGCGCGAAATGAATATAGCTGCAGGCTGCAAGGTTCACCCACAAAAGCACCAGGTTATGCCACCTTATTTTGTTCAAGCGGATCTAACCTTATATTGTTATAGACATACTTACTGTACCGACTTACAAGCTGCAGGTGTGCCGATTAATGTAGCTAAAGAGCTTATGGGACATGAGGACATAGCTGTCACATCAAAGATATATACTCATAAATCAGATATAGCACTTAACAATGCTGCAGAATTAATAGATAAATATAGCCGTGGGGTATAGCCTGTGGTAGTAGTTTCATAATAGTTAAAATCGCTGATAATAAAACGAGACTCTTAATCAGGGTGTCCAGGGTTCGAACCCCTGATCACGCACCAAAAAGCGCAACTCGATAGGGTTGCGCTTTTATTTTGCATAGTCATATTTGATAGCATATAATTTTCACAATTTAAAATTCCTTTTTTAGTATTCTCTAAAAAAGGAATTTTGTATGATTATTTTAGAAAGATCCCCTAAATCCTCCCTACTTCAAATCCTCCAGCTTATTATCCTGTCGTTTTATCTTGCGCGTAGTCGTCCTCACGAAATCTTCTTTGCGGACGTAAACCTCACGGATTCGCTTGAACGGAGCGAGCCCCATATTGAGCTCCGTGACCACTCCTTTTATGAGCGTTTCAAGCTCATCGTCTGACGGAACACTTCCGAGTTCATCCTTTATCTCGTCTTTATCTGGAAGAATCTGTACTGCAACTACATCCTCTGATTCGCCTGATGCGAATACCATCGAATCGGATATGTACGGATGTCTGTTGATATAGTCCTCAATTTCCTCAGGATAGATGTTCTCTCCAGCATTCGTTACGATTACATTCTTAGCGCGGCCAGTCAGAAACAGCCAGCCATCAGCATCGAAGTATCCGATATCGCCAGTTCTAAGCCAGCCATCCTCAAGCACTTCCTCAGTTGCCTCGGGGAGGTTATAGTAGCCGAGCATGACATTTGGACCTTTAAATAATATCTCTCCAACGCCATTTTCATCTGGATTGATGATTCGTACTGTTCCAGTCTCCACTGGCACTCCGACAGATCCAGATTTATCATACCTCGTTCTAGAAGCACTCTGAGGTGTGCCTGTAATCAGTGGTGTGCATTCGGTCATGCCATACCCCTGAAGCACCATAATCCCAAAGTCTTCAAAGTCCCTGCAAATATCTGGCGCCAGCGCAGCAGCTCCTGTGATTACGAGCCTAAGCTTGCCACCGAGTTCATTTATAATCTGTTTAAAAAGAGTTCTGCTCACATTTAAGCCAAATTTTCGAGCGCTGCGACTAGCCTTCAGTGCTCTTCTGAACGTCTTTTCCTTTCCCGACTTCTTAATTGTCTTCATGATTCGGCCGTGAATCATCTCGAGAACCCTCGGCACTACGATGACAACTGTATTTTCAGCTTCGTGCATATTTTTGACGATATATTTCATGCCCTCGCAAAATGCCGTGCTTGCCCCGCGATATAGCACGAGCAACATTCCGAGCGTGCATTCGTAAGTGTGGTGAATCGGCAGTATTGAAAGTGTCTTGTCCCACGGATGGATATTCGCCACGCGGCACACATCCATGATATTTACCGTGATATTGCGATGAGTTAGCATAACGCCCTTAGGAGTACCTGTAGTCCCTGAAGTGAATAGAATTACAGCCATTTCGTCGGGATCTATTTCAGCATCTACAAAAGAAGTATCTCCCCTTGCAAGCTTATCCTCTCCCTCAACTATCAACGCTCTCCATAGATAAACCTTCCTGCCAGTCCGCTCGAATTCGGTCACATCCTTAAGTAGTGACTTTGGTTCATCATCGAGCGATATTCTGTCGCCGTAAAATTCTGTGATTATAAGATCTGTAATTGTTATGATATTAGAAAGCTTAGGGGCACATTCAGATGAACAGATGACCGTATGGCAGTTTGACGCATCGAGGATGTTCTTTATCTCTTCTCCACCGAGTTCTTTGTCGATTGGAACCACAATAAGCCCGGCGTTCATAACCGCAAGATAGGAGGCAATCCACTCATAGCTCCCCTCGCCGATGATTGCAACGCGTCGCTCATCATCTACTAGCTCGAGCAGCATAGTGCCAATGGCTTCGACATCATGGCCTAGAACCTCGTAAGATACAGGGATGTATTCTCCGCCACGTCTTTCTTTTACCCAAAATGCAGGCCTCTCACTGTACTTCTCAATGCTTCCAGCAAGAAGATCCTTGAGCATCGTAATCTCTCGAATGTCCTTGTACCAATAACGCCCACAATCCGAGCCTTTCTTCTCGATAAACGAGTTAGCTCCAAATGGGTTAGCTATATCCTCACTATTAATCGTGCTTCTCATATCATTCATAGCATGCTCTCCACACAAAATTACATTTAGTTAACGTTAATCATACCATATATTCGATTTTAAATTAAGCAAATCGTCATGCTGCACAGCACATACTAGGCGCAAGGCATTCTCTTTTGCCTGGTAATCTGCATAGCAATATGTTTGATTTTATATAATCACCGTGTCGCAATTTTCACATAGCCTTTAGATTTTTCATGTATTTATTTGGTACAATAGGCAACATAAGTTATTCCGAACGTAAGGAGACAGTATGAATTACGCAAAGATTAGATCGATAGCGCACCTCGTGTCTCTCGTATGTCTACTACTCATCTTCGTGGTATCTACGAGCAAGTACGTCGCTGCTGCTACTCAATCCGATTCAGCTCGTACAGGCATCCCCGCAAAGATAACTGCTCAGCACAAGCAGGAATCCGACATTCCAGACTGCACTGAGATTGAAGTTGCTGTTGATGCAGCTAATGTGTCTGTCCCAACTATGACAGATTCAGCAGCTGACACTGTTGCTACTCATGCAACTACCACTTCTTATTCAGCTCCTTTAGTTTCAACTGGAACTAATACTATAAAGGCAGTCGAGGATGAGAAGGCAAAGAAGAAATCTGAAGAGGAAGCAAAGAACAGCGAGTCAAGTCGCACAGCTACTTCTATAAAATACACTTATTCTGGAAGTGTGCTCTCTAAGTCCAAGGGAACAAACAATGGTCCTTCTGGCAAGGAGACCTACTACAACCTCAACATGTCGAGAGTTGTAGCGGCTATGGGTAGATTTGGATATTCATCATCTGACTACTGGGTTAGAGCAGATGGAGTTAAGATGTTAGGCAACTACGTAATGGTTGCAGCTAGCTACAAGACTCACCCTAAGGGTTCTTTAGTCCCAACATCTCTTGGAACTGGTATCGTATGCGATACAGGTGGTTTTGCGACAAGTAATCCAACACAGATAGACATAGCGACAAATTGGTAAGAATTTACGCCTTTCGTAATCGATATTATATCGGCAAAAGGATCCCTATAATCCCCGCGCTACACGAACATCGAAGAGAGAGCCTCGGTCCGTTGATGCACTGACGAATATATTTGTTATGATAAGAATTAAGAGAAGCAAGCAATACGCTGGCTTCTCTTTTGTTGATTCTCTGCTCATATTTCTGCAGCTAAGCTAAAATATTCCTAGCAGCTCCTCTCGATTAGTTATAAGATAAGGGTAGTTATTTGTAAATTACGAGGTACTAACATGGAGAGATATACTTTTTCTGCGGCGACGGCTAAGTCAGATGTTTATGTAGGGCTTCTTTTCCCTGCTCTAATAATGCTGCCCATCCTAGCGATACAACTGATTCTGTTCTACCTTAACCTCAGTGATGTGACTAGATCACATCCAGTTCTTTTCATATTGATTATTTTTGCCTGCGTTAATTACAGCTTTTATATAGCTAAAAAAATGCAATCGAGATTTGTCAAAGACTATACCGTCATACTTGACGGAAGCGAAGTTACCATCCTGTGTGATGATATTGAGATTCTCTCGGGCACTATAGCTTCTTGCAAATTCAAGGGCTCAAGTTCTAAATTTTTCTCTAAATCTGCCTCATTAGATATCTCCACTGATATTGAAGAAATAAAACTTCGTGCCAGAGCCAGGGGAGGAGAGAGTTTACTATCCCCTAACTGGAACCCTTTTGCAACAGGCAGTATATCTGACGTGGATACGCTCCTGTCTCTGGGCAGAAGGATTGAGAATATGCTGGAAGATATGCACTAAAATAAATAATTACTCATATTATAAATTTTCATTCACAGTCACCAATTTCATATTCTTTTATGGTAGAATTCAACCTATGAAAATTTTAGTAATTACGATGTTTATACTCATGTACGTCGTGATGATCTTCTTCCAGAAGTTCCGCGTACATGCCGCCCTGGCTTCAGCAGCGGTTTTCTTAATAGTTGGCGTTATGTCTGCCAGTACAGCGATTCAGTCTGTGAACTGGAATATCTTGTTGATGATTTCCGGTACGATGATTCTAGTGCACTACTTTATCGACTCCAAGATGCCGAATAAGCTCGCAGACATACTCCTTGATAAGTCCAAAAACATGATGATGGTAATAATCTTTATGTCGCTATTCTCTGGATTTATCTCTGCGTTTGTGGATAATGTTGCAACTGTACTCATGGTAGCTCCTGTCGGGCTAGCCATCTGCCGTAAGCTCGATGTATCACCAGTTCCGATGACGCTGTCGATTGCAGTTTCCTCAAACCTCCAAGGTGCAGCTACGCTTGTCGGGGATACCACTTCGATGATGCTCGCTTCGTATGCAAAGATGGATTTCTCATCCTTCTTCGTATTTCATGGCAAGCCAGGAATCTTCTTTGCCGTAGAGCTTGGCGCCCTCGCAACAGTGCCTGTTATGATAATTCTATTTAGAAGGTATAGGCAGCCTGTTGCAGCTGAGGAGTATACAGAAGTAAAAAATCTAGTGCCGACATACATGCTGGTAGGGCTCGTAGCGACGCTGATATTCGTGTCGTTCTTCCCGAACAAGCCAGATATAACTAACGGCGTTATATGTATAACCTTTGCGATCATTTCTATCATTTTCGATTATGCAAAAAGGCGCGATGGCGACCGTGTGATTGCAGCTTTGAGGGATGCAGATATCGAGACGCTGCTGTTATTATTCGGACTATTTATAGTAATCGCAGGACTCACTGAAGTAGGAGTCATCAAAGATTTGTCTGACCTTATCGTGCGGACCGGCGGAAGCAACATGTTCCTCCTATACACGATTATAGTATGGGGATCAATCCTGATTTCGGCTTTCGTCGACAATATCCCGTATGTTGCAACTATGCTTCCTGTACTTCAGGGTGCAACTGCAACGCTAGGAGTCGATCCTACTCTGATCTATCTTGGTCTACTCTGCGGAGCAACGCTAGGCGGTAACCTCACTCCGGTCGGGGCATCTGCGAATATAACGGCGGTAGGCATTTTAAGGAAGAATGGAGAGATTGTAACCTTTGCGGAATTTATGAAAATCGGAGTGCCGTTTACGTTGACGGCGGCTACAGTCGGGTATGCATTCATATGGTTCATATACGGCTAGGCGGTTGATATATCTAAAAAACTAAGAGGTTGTCATTCGTATTACTCCCTTTTTTGTGCATTTTGTGTCTATAATTATTTACCCTGTATATTTAAAATACATACCCAACATTGATTTAAATACTTACTGAATATATAATCAACGAAACGCGTGATGATAAATGTAATAATTTTATATTTATTTAATTTAGTATTTTTAAAGAAAGGACATTTCGTATGAAGAATTTGGCAAGATACGTGTTAAGTATCACATTAAGTGTAATTCTAGTCTTTTCGGCAATACCGTCAGTAGTAGTGCATGCTGACGACAATCAGGCATTACAGGGAGCCGGAAAACACCCTATAAGTAAAACCCCTGAAGGCTGGTATGACCTAAGAGAAGTGCTTTTAATGTTTTTAGAAAATTCCTTTAAAAATAAAGAGGAAGTTAAGGCTGAGTATGAGAAACTCACTCGACTGGATGGAGATATTCTGCTGGGTACGGATACGCAGCATAAGGAAATCAAGTCTGTAAACATCAATGATACTATGAACTTTACAGGAACTTTGAAGGTTGATGTTATTAAAAAGGCAGTGGGGATGATAACCCCAGGAGTTGGTGCTTACGCAAAGCTTGAAGGTGTAAGCAGCCGGTTCGTGGCAGAATTTGTTATTCCGGACGGAATGATTTACAGCAAAATACTTACCAAAGATAATGTGAAACTAAAAAATGCGAAAGACATATTTGAAGTTACGGATGTAAAGGTAGAGGGTCAAAAAGTTACAGTGATGATGGAATTTGTTGATCCGGCACTTAAGAAAGCGAATAAAGAAAATAAACCATATATTGTCAGAGATCTAAATAATGCGTTAAATAAGGTCGGAGGCCAGTTAGAAATTACTATTCCGGGGATTAAGTTTGACAAAACGAAGGTGAAAGCTGGAGATGTTCTGACAGTAAAGGGAGTACTGTCCGGGAATTATAAAATGGAAAGACTTGTTACCGCTCATTATGACCCAAGAATGAAAACCTTACGAAACGAATATTTAAAAGATCCGTCAAAAGTAGAGAAGTTTAAAAATGTTATGCCTGCTGAATACCAAGAGTATCAAAACCAGGTAAAAAATCTTACCAAAGCCGTAGGAGATATTCAAAAGCTCGCTGATGAAGTAAAGGCACTAAGGGATGAATTCAATAAATTTGTTGCTGATAACAGAGAGGTGATTGACAGATACCTCAATAACGATCCTTATGATAAAACTCTCTACGAAAATTATTCTGACGAAAAGAATTTTAAATTTCCTACTGATGAGCCTTTTAAGATGATGACGGAGAGGCTTTATAACAGATATTACCAGCACGACGGTCATTCTGACATGGATTACGGCAACAAGGCAGCAAACAGACCTGCAAAAGCATATTCTTTATATGGAGAGATTAATTTATTAGGAAATAGTATCGCTAAAGTTCCAAAATTATATAAGTATTGGAGCAGAAATATAAGCGATGAACAAAAGGCCAAGGATAAGCCCGTAATAGATAAACTCGAAGAGATGTCAAAGCGTGCATCTGAATTCGGAACCACTGATAAGGGAAGATTATATGAACTTGGGTCGCGAGAATTTGAAGCACGCGACGCTATTGTTGATATATACATTGATGGGTTTGCTTTACAAGAGCTTCTGACAAATCCTCAATATGGCGGAATAAAATACGAGAACGCTTCAGACTACTCTAAGATATTTATAGGGTGGGATGCGGTTCAATCGGAAGCCGGAAGAGATTCCGTTCTTGAAAATGATACGAATGCAGATAAAAAAGCGATACAGCTTACAGTTAAAGTAACTGATAATAAAACAAAAAATCCGAGTAAAATTACAGGCAAGAAGTCTCCTAGAACAGGCGATGAAACAAATCTAACCCTCTATGCAGTAGGTATATTGGTTGCATTAGGAGGTGCAATTGCTTTAACTTCTATCAAAAGAAGAAAAACTAGATAGACACAGTATTAGAGTTGTGCGTTAGCGAATAATAATTCGTTAATGCACAACTCTTTTTCTATAACATTCGTTTTGGCACTACCACTAAAATGTCAAATTTGCTACTGCTCAATCTTCCACTTCTTAGCGAGTTTATCGTAGGTGCCGTTTTCCTTGAGATGCTTTAGCCCCTTGTTAATTTTCTTAAGAAGCTCCTTGTTATCGGTCTTAACTGCAATCGCAACATCAGCAACGCTGTCAGGCTTTATATCACCTACTATTTTGTACTTGTCACCCTGTGAAGCAACGATATCGACAGCAACAGGCTTGTCAACAAGAACTGCGTCAACGTCACCATTTCCAAGCTGCTGAAGCGCTGTTGTGTTCTGGTTTAGGATAACTGATTTGGATACTTTGCCTTCCTTCTTGAGCTGATCTGCTATATCAGCCTGAGAAGTACCTGTCTGCGCTGCTACCTTGAGCCCGCTTCCTGCTGTGAAGTTATCCCAACCTGTTATGCTTGTATTGTCTTTCTTTACAAGTAAAACGATTCCCGTCTTATAGTAAGGGTCTGAGAAAGCCACCTTCTTAGCACGCTCAGGCGTCACATTCATACCAGCGATTACGATATCCGTGCTATCAGACTTGAGCGCTGGGATAAGTGCATCAAATTCAAGTGATTCGAATTCGACCTTGAAGCCCTGATCCTTCGCAATAGCCTTCATAAGGTCCATATCGAACCCTACAATGTCTCCGTCCTTATTTGTTGTATCAAATGGAGGGTATGTCGGTTCAGTTGACACCTTGTACACCTTGTCCTTGCTACCACATGCAGAAAGTGCTCCTGCCATAATCAGGCATATCATGAGTGCCAAAATTTTTCCGATAGTCTTTTTCATTTTGTTTCCTCTTTCCTTTAAATAATTTTCAATCTAAATAACTCCTCGAAATTCCGCTACTTTTAATTTGTCGCGTGTTTTTCGTTGCTCTCTTATCCGTAGCTCTGCTGAGATCATTATTGCGGTTGCTGATTGACGTGAATCTGCACCATGATGTTCGGATGTGTATAAAGCTGTTTAGATATGCGGCTTTGTATTTTTAGTAGTTGTTATGTATTAATATACTCCTGGCGCCGCACCTTGTCAATGCCATTTCTGAATTTTATTTCATATTTTTGTTTTTTTATTCAATAATTTGTAAAATTAATACATAGGCCCCGCATGTTGCTTGTTGCCTATGTATCCTGGTTTTAGAACATTCCCATATTCTTAAACAGAAATAACCACCCGAATATGGTTAATATAGAAAAACCAGTTGTGAATATTACTGCATTACCTGCAAGCTCTCCATCGCTTCCCATAGACTCTGCCATTGTATATGATGACACTGAGCAAGGCGCTGCCATCATAACTATTAGCGACACGAACTCTACATCTCTGAAGCCGAGCAGCATCGCTATAGGTAGTCCAATTGCTGGGAGTACTATTAGCTTGGCAATTATCGATATACTTAGGTTCCGCTTGCCAGACTTCACACTTTTGATATTGAACGAGGCACCTAGTAGCATCATCGCCATCGGAGTCGTGCATTCAGATAGAGAATAGACAACCCTGTCTATCGATTTCGGCACTGTTATATTGAGGGATATCGCTATACCTGCTGCCACGGCACCGAGAATTATCGGATTAGTGACGATCTTGCGGAGCATTTTAGAGATGCTAGCACGACCACCACGGTAATACTCCAATATTATGACAGCTAACACGTTGTACGTCGGAACGATTATAGTGACGAGTATAGCTGTCTTGGATACATTTCCTGCACCGCATATATTAATTGCGATTGGAAGCCCCATAAGTACGAAGTTGCTTCTATACATCGCCTGTATCATCGCTCCACGTGTCTCTGGTTTCTTCTCTAGCTTCTGAACCACTGGTATGCTAAGCGCTATGTAGGATAAAAGAAATACAAGTGCAAATACTATAAGTCTTGGGTTCAAAGCTGTGCTTAACTTCGCCCCATAGAGGTTTTCAAACATCATCGGTGGGAAGAGCACAATAAAGACGAGGCGATTGAATCTGTGCACCTCGTCGTCATTTATAAGGCCTACTCGCTTTACGAGCATCCCGATTATCAGATATATCATCAGCGGTACTACCGCATTTATACAAATCCAGAAATTCTGTATCATTATAACCTCGATATGACTAATTCTGCGTATTCGCGGCATGTTGCACCGCCTGCCATTCCTGTCATTCGTGGTCCAAGCTCCTTATCAGCTGCTTCTAGTGCATCTTCAAGCCGCTTCGATTCATTTCTATAGCCCACATGTGAAAGCATCATAACTGCCGCCTTGAGCAGGCTCGACGGATTGGCATATTCTCCCAGCCCATCTTCAATCATGCGTGGAGCACTACCGTGAATTGCTTCAAATATCGCGTAATTTCTGCCGATATTCGCACTTCCAGCCGTTCCGACTCCGCCCTGAATCTGAGCTGCCTCGTCAGTAATTATATCACCATACAGATTAGGAAGTACAAAAACTTGGAAGTTGTTTCTGATATTCTTGTTGACTAGATTAGCAGCCATGATATCGATGAACCACGAATCCGTCTCAATCTCTGGGTATTCCTTAGCGACTTCACGGCAGATATTAAGGAAGTTTCCGTCAGTCTTCTTCATGATATTGGCTTTTGTCACTATGGATACTCGCTTCTTGCCGTTAGCTCTCGCATATTCATATGCGGCGCGGGCGATTCGCTCTGTACCCTCGTCTGTTGTCACCTTAAAATCGACTGCCAATTCTCCCATGATATATTCGCCCTTGCTGCCTAATGCATATTCGCCTTCTGTGTTCTCACGAAAGAATGTCCAGTCGATTCCTTCTTCTGGAATTGCAACTGGTCTGACATTGGCAAATAGGTCAAATGATTTGCGCAAGTAGACATTAGCACTCTCGATATTAGCTGTATTCATGGCAGCGTTCGGTGTTGTTGTTGGTCCTTTGAGCAGGACATCGCATTCGCTCATCGCTGCCATGACGGAGTCCGGGACTGTCTTGCCTGTGGCGAGGCGGTTTTTGAGAGTGAAGCCTTCGATTGGCTTTAGGACTAGTGAGCCGCTGGTAAGTCTGTCCCGGAGGACTGCTTTCAGCACTTTCTCCGCTTCGGTCATGATAATCGGGCCGATGCCGTCACCGGCAGCGGTTCCGATTATTACCTTGTCTCTATTCGAGCTAGGAGCTAGATTACCAGTTTTGTTAGCTACATCTTTCTCCTCTCTCTCAGCTCTCATGCGCTGATTCCTTGCCACCTGCTCACGCAGCACGATTTCAAAATTCTCTACAGCACTCCTGATATCTCGCTCTATTTCTGAGCTATATACCTTCTTTTCCATTTCCTTGTCTCCAATTTCAAATTGTGCACTTTCAAGCCTTATAGCACGATTTCATAAATTACCCATCTAGTTTCCCATTGCCGCATAATCAAGAAGTCCTCCTGCTAATAGCACTTCTTTCTGTCTCTCTGCAAGTTCCATGCGGAGCGGAATCTTCTTATCCCCTGCGTGCAATATTATTCTATTCTCTCCAAGAGCTGCCCTCACATTTTCTAATCTGAGCATATCCCCCTGCTCTACCTGATCATAGTCATCTGGATTCTCGAATATTAATGGCAATATCCCTGCATTCACAAGATTTGCTGCATGGATTCTGGCAAAGCTCTTGGCTATAACCGCCTTTATTCCGAGGTAGAGCGGCGCAAGTGCTGCATGCTCTCTAGATGATCCCTGCCCATAGTTCGAGCCGCCAACTATAAAGCCTTTACCTGCTGCCTTGGCTCTAGCTGCAAATGTCTCATCCACTACGCTGAAGCAGAATTCAGATATTTTTGGCACGTTCGATCTATATGGCAATACTTTCGATCCTGCTGGCATGATGTGATCAGTGGTGATATTATCACCTACCTTGAGGATGACCGCGGCCTCCATATGGTCATCCAGCGGACTTGTCTCTGGGAATGGTTTGATGTTAGGGCCGCGTAGCACCTCTGCCGCCTCGGCTTCTGCTGCTGGCAGTGGTGCGATGATTCCGTCATCATTGATGCGGAATCTATCTGGCTGCTGCGGCTGTGCGATTGGAGGGAGTGTCGTTGGATCTGTGATATAGCCTGTGAGCGCTGACGCTGCAGCTGTCTCTGGGCTTACCAGATACACCTGTCCGTCCTTAGTTCCCGAGCGACCGAGGAAGTTCCTATTAAATGTTCTAAGGCTAACACCTTTTGAGTTTGGTGAGAATCCCATTCCTATACATGGTCCACATGCGCACTCCAGGATTCTAGCACCCGCATCGATCATGTCTGTGAGCGCTCCGCTCTCCGACATCATGGAGAGGACTTGTCTTGATCCTGGCGATATTCCAAGACTTACACTGTCTGCAATCTTATGTCCCTTTAAAACCGATGCAGTCTTAGTCATATCTGCAAATGAAGAATTTGTACATGAGCCTATCGCAACCTGATCAACCTTAATTCCTGCGAGCTCTCTCACAGGCTTTACATTGTCAGGACTATTTGGGCAAGCTGCTAGAGGCTCAAGCTCGCACAGATTGATAGAGTAACGCTCAGCATATTCAGCATCTGGATCGCTTGCTAGAGGAGACCAGTCAGTCTCCCTATCCTGAGCTACCATGAACTGCCTGGTCACCTCGTCAGAAGGAAAAATCGAGGTAGTAGCTCCTAGCTCAGCGCCCATATTTGTAATAGTCGCACGCTCAGGAACGCTGAGCGTCGCTACACCTTCGCCGCCGTATTCGACAATAGCGCCAACGCCGCCCTTGACAGACAGCATGCGCAGAACCTCCAAGATGATATCCTTGGCGCTCACATTAGGGCGGAGCTCTCCGATTAGTTCCACGAAAATCATCCTAGGCATAGGGATGTGGTAAGCTCCGCCGCCCATGGCAACGGCTATATCCATGCCACCAGCGCCCATCGCCAGCATTCCGAGCCCTCCGCCAGTCGGTGTGTGCGAATCGGATCCAATCAGAGTCTTGCCCGGAATGCCAAATCTCTCATAATGAACCTGGTGGCAGATGCCGTTGCCAGGTCTCGAGAAGTACACACCGTGCTTTGCAGCCACGGTCTGAATATATTTGTGATCATCTGCATTCTCAAATCCAGACTGCAGAGTATTGTGATCTATATATGCTACGGAACGCTCAGTCTTGACCTGCGTAATTCCCATAGCCTCAAACTCCAGATATACCATTGTTCCAGTCGCATCCTGTGTCAGAGTCTGGTCAATCCTGAGCCCGATCTCCTCACCCACCTTCATCTCACCACTAACAAGGTGAGCTTTAATAATTTTCTCAGCTATTGTATATCCCATTTTATGCCCCCTACAAACTTCCTTCAGACTCTCCAGTTACGAATTTATTTACAAGCGCATCAATCTCATCTGCTCCTATAACAGATACCCTGCCGTTATCATATTGATTATCAATCCAGCTCTTGATATAGCGAACCACTTCACTGTGCTTATCTACCTTACGATCGCCCTCTAGATGATATTTCTCATTGAGCCATACAGCCACTCCAGCCGCACCGCTGTTCTGATTGATTGAAACGAGAGGCGGTCTATTGAGAAATTTCTTGGTATCAAATATATTGTAAATTTCCTCATTCTTAAGTAGCCCATCCGCGTGAATTCCAGCCTTAGTAACGTTGAAATTCTTGCCAACAAAAGGGGTCTGCTCAGGTAGATGATACCCGATTTTCTTCTCATAATACTCGGCAAGTTCAGTGATAACCGTCGTATCCATCCCGTCCAGTGTACCGCGTAGCTGCGCATACTCGAAGACCATCGCCTCAAGAGGAACATTTCCAGTCCTCTCTCCTATGCCAAATAGCGTAGTATTTACCGCCGCTGCTCCGTACAGCCACGCGGTCGCTGCATTAGTAACTGCTTTATAGAAATCGTTATGTCCATGCCATTCTATCATCTCGCTCGGTACCCCTGCATAATGCTGAAGTCCATAGATTATCCCGGGAACTGACCTAGGCATCGCAACCCCTCCATAAGGAATCCCGTATCCAAGAGTATCGCATGCACGAATTCTAACAGGCATATTAGCCTGTTCTGCGAGATCCTGAATAGCCTTTACAAAAGGTACTACAAAACCATAGAAGTCAGCCCTCGTAATATCCTCAAGGTGACACCTAGGCATAACCCCTGCTTCAAACGCATCGGAAATGACCGATAGGTAGTGCTCCATCGCCTGCCTTCTATTCATGCCGAGCTTCGTAAATATATGGTAATCTGAGCAACTAACGAGTATTCCTGTCTCCTTAACACCGATGTCGTGCACGAGCTTAAAATCTTCTTTCTTAGCTCTGATCCATGTCGTAATCTCTGGAAATTCAAGCCCCAGTTCCCTGCACTTCTCGATAGCTCGCCTATCTCTATCACTATATACAAAAAACTCCGTCTGCCTAATCTTGCCGTTAGGTCCTGATAGCCTCGACATCATCTCATATATATCTACAATCTGCTCAACAGTATATGGCTCGCGAGATTGCTGCCCGTCACGGAAGGTCGTATCGGTAATCCATATCTCCTTAGGCATTCCGAGAGGATTTCTTCTAAAGTTAAAGGAAACCTTTGGAATCTCTGTGTACTCAAAAAACTCACGCATCAAGTTAGGTTCTTCAACATCTTGAAGCTGGTAATTGTAAGGATCCTGTTCTAGTAGGTTTGATTTCTTGTTAATCTTGATGTCACTCATCTGTTATACCTCGCAAATTTTAGTTCCCCTTCCCCTTAAATCTAGCTTCCGCTAATCTACGAGCTTCGTTATATAGATATATACCTCCGCACTAGATTGTATACATGTATATTAATATGCAATATTTGCTATGTCAAGTAATCACAACAACTATGACGAAATTTCCATATAAAAACCCTCCTTTACTGTTATCCAGTAAGGAGGGTACATATATAACTTTGACTATGGGAGTTCACCTGCTTTTCTTTATACTTTAGTTTAGCGGTCAACCATACAATAGATTATCTATCAAGAATATCTCTTAATGCTTTTATCTTATCCCTTCCAATCGGCAAGATCTCGTTGGGATATCCATCTACTTTGATGCAATAACTATTTTTGCTCCATGGAAAGATTTCTTTTACCTTGCTCGGATTAACCATATAGCTTTTGTGAACACGGAAGAGCTCTGGTAATTTCTTTTCCATCATACCGATGTTGTCCATGTCAAAATACATGTTTGTAGCTGTATATATATTGCAGCCTCTCTCGTACGTTTCGATGTATATGATCTCATCTATATCCACATATATAGTTCTATCCTTGCCATGTATAGGGAGTTTTTTTACGATATACTCATCTTCATTTTCAATTTTAGCCTTGCCTTCATCCACTTTTTTTATAATCCGATTGATAGCGCTCTTCTCCTCAGCTTTTTGTATGACCTTCTCGATTCTTTTATTATCAAACGGTTTCATAATGTAGTCATCAACCCCGAGTTCAAACGCTTTTATCGCATAATCTGAATATGCTGTTACGAAGCAAATCATCATGTCATGTTGTAGCTTGTGAAACGTGGAAACAAGTGTAGTGCTATTTGCATCACCCAAATTAACATCTAAAAATAGCAAGTCTACAGTTTTGTCTGACAGCAACTGTACTGCCGCCATCCCAGAATCAGCAAATATTATGTCCACATCTGATCTAAGATCTTCAATTTCATAACGAAGTCCTTCTCTAGCTGGACGTTCATCATCAACAATCGCAATACGCATGACTTTATTCCTTTTTCCCTTCATAATTTTGGTCCTTGTAAAAGTCTACTTCAACCATCGTACCTTTATCAGAACTCGATATTTTCAAGCCTTTGTCTTCACCATATATCGCCTTTAGCCTACGGTTTACATTCGTTAATCCGATATGTCCATCAATGTTCAAATCCTGTGCTACATCTTCTAATACTCTATTTGGTATCCCTGGCCCTCTGTCGCAAATCCTAACTGTAAATCCAAATTCATTTTTATTGACCTCGATTGAAACATATCTTATTCCATCATCGGAAATTCCGTATCTTACGGCATTTTCTATCAAAGGTTGTAGTATCAACACTGGAACAAGCATATTAGTTTCCAATTCCTCACAAAATTTAATGCGCAGTTTCTCCTCGAATCTTGCTTCTTCGATTTTAAGGTAGTCTTTTACATGCTCAATCTCGTCTTTTAGTGATATCATAAACTCTTCATGGTTAAGGTTGTATCTAAAATATGAAGCTAAAACACGGATTAACTCTATCGCCCTTTCGGGATTCTCGCGGCATACAAACGAAATAGTATTTAACGCGTTAAACAAAAAGTGAGGGTTCACCTGAAATTGCAATGCTTTAAGTTCCGCCTGTGTTGTAAGCTCTACCTGCTTGTTCAATTCACGTTTTGAAATTTGGAATAATATGACATTGTTCACAATCTGTAAAAACTCAAGTTCAATCGTCTTCTGGAACCACTTTCTTTTAACCCATACCACCAGACTTCCTTGCGATTGTCCGTTTACTACAAATGGAATCGCTGCTGAATAATTATCCTTAAGTGCATTCTCCCACACACTCCCTTCTGGCGGTGTCTCCATGACCACCATCTCTTTTTTCGCCATCGCCTGAGCGGAAATTTGAGGCAACCCTCTAAGTTCACTCTTAGGCAGTTTAATATCCGGGTGCTTCCAATGCAAAATGCGGGTTTTATCAGTAATCATAACACCACTGTATTCGAAGTTGCTCATTAATACATCCGCAAATCGGCTCAATTCTTGTTTATCATCAAGACCATTTTGAAAAATAGACATGCACTCTTTCGTCACTCCGGCAATTCTCTGTAGTTGTCTTGCGGTTTCTGCATCCTGCTGTATGAACACATAGTTGAAATTGGCAATAAATGCTACTAATCCAGGAACATTGATCAGTATCATAGGTATACTGATATCAATAATAGCAGCAATGGCGACTTTCATAGAAACAGTCAATCTGAGAAGAGAAAAGATTTCGAAGATTTCTGCAAATAAACCCAAAATAATTAAATCCCTATATTTCCACTTTCCTCTCTGAAAATATGGATAAAATCCTGCACCGAGCAATCCGAAGCAAACAGTTGAAAATGCCGCCGATCGTGCAAGCACAGAAGGCGAAGTAGTTATTAGCACATATAATCCACCCATCATCGAGGCAAAGAATCCAACTAACGGACCTCCTATAAGCCCCGCTGACATCGCTCCGATCATACGCGTATTAATCCCATATGAGCCTGTCTTTATCTCGAATGTAGTTGAGCCAATTATCAGTACTACAAATATTAAAGACAGTGCAAAATCCTGTTTAATGCTTCGCCTTTCCTCTAGCATTACTCTTTGAAAAACGTGTATATGTGACAGTAGATTAGCAATGATTATCAAAGCTGCAAGATTAATAATAAGTTGATCTACAATCTCCTTTTTCAGCATCTTGTCCCCTTTCTGCCGTCTTTTATACAATCTATTATTTCCATAATATATACCCCAAAAGCCCCACTGGCAAGTAGCAGAGGGCTTTTGAGTATGTATGATTTTTTAATTTAAAGCAAGATTAATAAGTTACTACTTTCTTGTCATCGTATACATCGTGATCAAGTTCACCAAGCTTACTTGCAACGAGCATGCCAACCATTACGTCAACATCAACATTCATAAGCGTTCTAAACATTCCTGCGAACCAATCAATCCCTATAAGAACTGCAATACTCTCTAGAGGCAACCCTAATGAGCTTGCGAGGAAAGTATATACGATTACTGATCCTCCAGGTACTGAAATCGTACCTAGACACATGAGGCAAGACAAGAGAATCGCCATTCCCATCTGATATGGGCTCAAGTTGATATGTAGCGACTGTGCCATGAAGAAGATTGCAGCCACATAGCACTGAGCCGCTCCGCAGCTATTCATCGACATTGTAATAGGACCAGTGAAATCTGCAACCTTGCGACTTACACCAAACTTAGTAACCTCATCCTCAATCTTTGTTGGTAGACATATTGCTCCTGAGGTTGTTGTAACAGCCATAATAGACATCTTTGCAAACTTCTTTGGCATTTTGTGAAGTTTTGTCTTTGTAAGGAAGTTTGTCAGTGGCGTATAAAGCACAAACTGGATAGCATCACCGATGAGAAGCAGTAATAAGAACTTGAGCATAGGGATTATTACTTTAAATCCTGTCGAGCCTGCTACGTTAGCGAGCAAACAGAATATACCAATTGGAGCAACATTCATAACCAACTTAATTATGTTAGTTATCGTTCCATTTACTCCAGTAATCCAATCAACCACTGTCCTATTTCCGCTCTGTCTAGCATAGGATCCCATCGCAACACCAAAGAATAATGCAAATACTATGCAAGGAACCATTGCACCCTCAGCCATAGACTGAACTACATTAGTTGGCACAAAATTCAAGATTGTATCTTGGAGTGATGTTGTTTTTACACTCTGCTTTGCGATACCTGCTGCATGTGTAATATCAACCCCTACGCCAGGCTTCATTATCATTGAAAGGATAACTCCCAATCCTGCCGAGATAACGGTAAATATGATAATCCATTTGAATGTATGAAATCCCATCTTTCCTACATCCTGTCCGTCACCGCTACCTACGGCCCCAGCAACCGCAGTCATTACAAGTAGAACAACTGACATCTGTATTAGCCTTAGGAATAAATTACCAATAAACGCCAGATTAGCTGCCCATGGTCCTACAAGCGCTCCAAAAACGATACCAGCCACGGTAGCAATCAGAATTTGAGTCGTAAGTGAGATTTTCAATTTCTTTTTAGACTCCATTTTAGTGTCCTCCATATAGTTCATAACAATCTATACATTTTTATAGTTTGATTCTAGCTTTTATGTTCATCTAATCAACATATTTTACATGAAGGGTGGATTTTTATGCTTTAAAGGTACCATTATCAGCATCAATATATTATTCATTATAATACATTACAAAACAAAACCGAGGGTCATCATGACTCTCGGTCCCTCTTCCGCCTATATAAACTATAAAAACCACTCAGGGTCTTTTCTCTTAAAATGAAGCTTTTCTCTAGCAATCCTCGTCGCCCTAGCGAGCGAACCGTAAAACCCGCGCGCATCCTGAGGACATGCCTTTATACAAGATGTACACGAGATACATTCCTTTGGATCAGACTTCCTGAGATCATCGGTGCTTATTGCCCCAACTGGGCATACTTCCTTGCACTTTCCGCAGCTTATGCATAGAGAATTCGCTGTAGGGTGAATCGGTAATTTCATAGGCTTGCGCTTCGGAATAGAGCCAGGAATCATGAGCGGTGCGAGTCTTCCTCTCATAGACGAGATATCTGTGCACACGAAACGCTTCAGCTTCTTAGCACTGATCCTGCTGAACTCAATCATCTTCTTGATATCGTTCGCATCTGGTCTACTCTCTGCAACCTTAGGGAACATCGAGTGCTGTGCGATAAATGCTGCTGCACTTATCACGTTAAAGCCTCTCTCATTCGCATACGTATACAGCTCATATAGCGCATCACCGTAGCTGTTATTTCCATAAGATACAAGTGCAATCAGATATGCCCCGTTGCCATTTACCTTAGACAGCATCTCTTTACAAATCTCGGGAATGCGTCCCGACATAACAGGAAGTCCCATCACGACGATAGTCTCATCAGTACAGTCAATCGATGTATTGATGCCGTGGCGTTCACTTAAGCACAGCATATCGTAAAAAGAATAGCTGAGGTCATCTAGGCAGCTATCACGCATGTTATCAGTTAATTCAATTGTAATCTTCTTGGTTATCTTGGCTGTCGCGCCCGATGGGCTAAAATACATGCCTACAACGTTCTTAATCATCTTTGAATCTCACACATTTGCAGTGCTCACAGCACTTCGAGAACATCCCTTCATAATATTACATAGATTTTACCATGCAATATAAAATAATGTGTCTCGGTAATGTGCATTTTTGTGAAGATAAAATGAAGAAGTGTAGGAAATAAAAGTGACAGACCCGAACCATCGAATCTGCCACATATATTTTCCCTAATTCCTCTGGAAACTGATTTTTAATCCTTCAGCCTCGCAATAGATGATTCTAAGGCAAATGCTTAACCTTTCCTAACAGGATGGTTTCAGGCTTTTTGCAGTAAGCTTCTCCTACTTAAGGTTGTAATCTTCGTTCCACTGATTGAAGTAATCGATCTGCATCGCTTTCTTCATCTTATCAAGAGTCTTCTCTGCTTCAGAGTCAGCTAGTTCTGTACCCTTACGAAGTATCTCGACAACAACCTCTGGGTGCTCCTCATAATAAGCTCGCCTCTCTCTGATTGGCTCTAGGAACTCATTTAATACCTTGAGAAGGAACTTCTTAACCTTTACATCGCCGAGTCCACCTCTTCTGTAGTGGTCTTTGAGCTCATCTAAATCCTTATATTCAGGTAGGTACTTCTCGAACGAGTCAGGCTGTACGAACGCATCTAGGTATGTGAACACAGTGTTGCCCTCAACCTGACCTGGATCCTCAACCTTGATATGGTTAGGGTCCGTGTACATACTCATGACCTTAGTCTTGAGCTCCTGCTCACTATCAGATAGATAGATGGTGTTACCTAGCGATTTACTCATCTTAGCCTGACCATCGGTTCCTGGGAGCCTTAGACAAGCCTTGTTATCAGGTAGGTAAATCTCTGGCTCGACGAGCACTTCGCCATAAGTAGCGTTGAATTTACGAACTATCTCGCGGCACTGCTCGATCATCGGCTCTTGGTCCTCGCCAACTGGTACTATTGTGCCCATGAAAGCGGTAATATCGGAAGCCTGGCTTATAGGATATGTAAAGAATCCTACTGGCAGATTCGCCTCAAAGCCACGCATCTTAATCTCATTCTTAACTGTAGGGTTGCGCTGAACTCTAGCTACTGTAACGAGATTCATGTAATACATAGTCATCTCATGAAGTGCTGGAATCTGCGACTGGATAAATATTGTTGTGCGGGCTGGGTCTATGCCAATTGCTAGGTAATCCATCGCAACCTGAAGCACGCTTTCGCGTACCTTCTTTGGGTTATCAGCATTGTCAGTCAGCGCCTGCGCATCTGCAATCATAACGAACATCTTATCGATGCTTGAATCCTCCTGCAGGATAAGTCTTTGCCTAAGTGATCCCACATAGTGTCCTATATGCAGTCTTCCAGTCGGTCTATCTCCGGTTAGTACAACTTTCTTTTTACTCATAATTATTCCCCTTGTCTCTATATTCAAATCTATGGTGTAGCTTGTTTGATTAATTTCATCTCGAGCTTAGCCGCGCCATCGCGTTCCATAGATAGCGTCCTCAGTCGCAACCCCATCCATATGTACATCCGTCTCTTCTAACGGAATGTCATCCGTGAGAAGCTTCTCAAAGCAGAGCGCAATCTTGTTAAATCCCGATGCGCTGAGAAATCTATCATAGTAGCCCGCACCGTGACCGATTCTTCGCCCATCCTTCGAGCATGCCACGCAAGGAACGATTGCTAGGTCAAACTCATCTGCATTAATTTCAGCCGCTTCAGCAAGTGGCTCCCTGATTCCGAATGCCCCTCTCGAAAGTTCATCTCCGCGCCTATATTCCTTGACTACCATCTCATGCGGACCGACGCAAAGCGGAATCCCAACGCGCTTTCCATCTTCGAGAGCTCTCTCTATAATCACATCTGTCACAGGCTCGCCGCCCATCGACATGTAGCAAAATATCGTCTCTGCATCGCTATAAGCATCAGTTGTTAGTACTAGACTTGCGATTTTATGGCTAGACTCCTCAATGTATTCAGCAGAAAGCCCTTTTACGATTTCTCTGCATCTTGCGCGAAGTGCCTTCTTATTCTCATGTACATTCTGTTCCCTATGAGTTTCCACATTAGCTCCTTTATCGTGCAGCTACTGCACGTCGTAAGTATTGCGGATATATGTGGCCATTTGCCAGATACAGACCGCTCCTATAGCTGGTTGATTATATCCTTCTTTATCTTTCTAGTATATATGATTGACATGCTAAGTCCAAAGAATTCTGCAAATACAAATGAGAGCCACACGTAGTCGATGTTGCCGAGTTTGGATAAGAAGTAAGCCGCTGGCAGTAGCACGATTAGCTGCCTCACGATGGATACATACATGCTGTATATGCTTTTTCCGAGGGCCTGAAATACTCCGCCTCGCATGATTGAGTATCCTGCAAATGGAAATACCAGTGAAATAATTCTAAGCTCAACAGTTCCAATCCTCATCAGTTCTGGTGATGCTGCGAAGAAACCGAGCAGCACGTGTGGGATTGCCCAGAATATGAGCATTCCTATGGTCATCATAGCAATGCCGTAAATTACCGATAGTCTCATAGTCTCATCTAATCTCTTCCTGTTCTGCGCACCATAGTTGTATGCGATAATCGGCACTATTCCATTATTCATGCCGAACACCGGCATGAAGATGAAGCTCTGGAGCTTGAAGTACGCTCCAAATGCAGCAACCGCAGTGGTCGTAAATTTTACGAGTATCTGGTTGAGGCCGAACACCATTAATGATCCTACAGATTGCATGATGATTGATGGGACACCGATCTCATATATCTCTCTTATTGTCTTCCAGCTAGGTCTGAAACCCTTAAAGGTCAGCTTGACCTCTCTATTCTTCTTAATATTGAAATAAAGCCCTAACAGCGCACCAACGGTCTGTCCAAAAACGGTGGCATATGCAGCGCCGGCGATTCCCATCTTAGGTGCACCAAACCATCCAAATATAAGGATTGGATCCATGATGATATTGATAATAGCGCCGGTGCTCTGTGTGATAAATATATATATGGTCCTGCCTGTACTCTGCAGCAACCTCTCGATTGTAACTTGCAGGAACACCATAACCGATAGCCAGCATACAATTCTGAGGTACGTTACTCCGTACTCGATTATCTCAGGATTTCTTGTCTGCATCTCTATAAAAGGTCTTGCGAACAGCCCTATTACTACGAACAGCGCATATGTTACGAAGCTCAGGAATATTCCATTTTGTGCCGTAGCATTTACCCTATCGAACTCCCTTGCTCCGAGGTACCTTGACATCAAGGCACTCATACCGACAGCCGTACCTACTCCGAACGCAATCATCATGGATTGAATCGGAAAGCATAGAGAGATGGCCGTAAGAGCATTCTCATTAATCTGAGCGACAAATATACTATCCACTATGTTATAGAGCGATAGCACAAACATAGAAACCATGAGCGGAACCGACAATTTTATAATCAGTGACGGTATCGGTGCTGTCCCCAGCTTATTCTCTTTTATCTCAGCAGCTGTGCTCATCGTTCCTCCTTTTCTTATCCCAATAAATAAAAACGACTGAACGGATATCCATTCAATCTACGTTTTATTATACCATTTTGAAAGCAAAATATTCCAGTGTGGAAACACGAAATAGTACATAAGAATTGTAACATCTGCGAATATTTGCCTCGTCTATCACTTATAGCAAAAGAAAAAACGTAGCCTCAGCCACGCTTTCTCCATTGCAGTATATTTATTATTAAGGATGTTACAGCCCGTAGGCTTGGAACAACTAATTTAAATGAGAGAAGCCACGCACTTCTCCACTTCCTCCATCTTCGCAGTAGGCTCAAATCTCTCAACTACATCGCCGCTTCTATCAACTACGAATTTGGTGAAGTTCCACTTGATATCAGGATTATTCTTATAATCCTTGTCCATCTTCTTGACTACTACCGAAAGCCCTGTCGCCTTGAGGCCTTTACCAAAGCCTTCAAAGCCCTTCTCTTCCTTGAGAAATTTATATAGTGCTAGCTGGTTCTCGCCGTTCACATCAGACTTCTTCATCTGAGGGAACTTCGTGTTGTACTGCAGAGTACAAAAATCATGTATCTCCTCATCAGTCCCAGGAGCCTGTCCCGCAAACTGGTTGCAAGGAATATCTAGCACTTCAAATCCCTTGTCGTGGTACTTCTCATACATCTCTTCAATCGGTTCATACTGAGGTGTGAAGCCACAGCCTGTTGCTGTATTGACAACGAGGACAACCTTCCCCTCGTAATCTTTCATCGATACTTCGCTTCCGTCTGTAGCTGGAACTGAGTAATCATAAAATCCCATATCCATTACCTCCTGTTATGACCTTTGAAAAGCCTTTTGAAACCCACATGCCATTTTTATGTGGCATTCTCGTTACTACGTTAATCTTCTAGTCTAATTCCCTTTTTTTAGACTCCCCCTTACATGTACGATTATATTGCGCTAAATTCTTTTGTCAACAATTAATGATGCACTTATATAAATACTTATATGCATTATAAGGGGGTCTCCTCCCATATATAAAAAGCGCCAGAGTTTCTACTCCAGCGCAAAATTCACTAAATTCATATTTTTTTGAACGGTTATCAATTTACCAGCTGACCTGCCCATCGCCTGTAATATCAATCTTATCTCCGAGGAACGTCGGTTCTGGTTTCACAAGGCACTGCACAAAAGCTTTCTCTCTAGATAGAAACTCCCTGATTGCACGAGCCTCATCTCCGTCATACTTCTTCTCGGCGGCACTTACTCCGACAGCTTTGATGCCGAGCCGCTTTGCTGTATACAGCGATCTCCCCTCGTGATAATGCTGTGTAACCACTACAGCTGACTTTACACCGAATATATCCCTTGCGCGATACATCGATTCATACGTCGAGAAGCCTGCGTGATCGAGGAATATGTCCTTTGCTGGGACGCCGTGCTTCAAGCAGTAGTTCTTCATGACCTTTACCTCGTCGTAATTGGTCTTGCCATTATCCCCAGACAGCAACAGCTTCGGTGCTACCCCAGCATTATAAAGCTCTATACCACGGTCAAGCCTATCCTTCAAGATCTTAGTAGGCTCACCGTTTCCGTACACCCCTGCGCCCAGCACGATGATGCAGTCGTACGATTGCCCGCGAATCTGATCTAAGCTACGGAGGCTTCGCTCTCCTTCGAACTTAACAAATAGATTGATTCCCACGATTATGACTACAGCTATCAATATTAACTTAAATATCCATTTAATAACCTTAAGCATAGGTATAATAATATCCCTCATAGATGATATATGCAAGGAAGTGACGTGTATATAAATCAAAAACAAATGAAAACCGGGTCTTCTAACTCGCTCGTTTAAGTAAGCGTGTCTCTGGCCCGGCAAAATTCAATTAATTATAGTACTTTGGCTTTCACCCAAGTCATCTAAGATTAGTCAACGAACTTAACAGCTGTTCCGTATGCCATAACCTCTGCAGCGTTCTGCATTATGGATGCGGATGCATAACGAACTGCAACAACAGCGTCAGCGCCAACACTCTCAGCCTCATCAACCATTCTCTTAGTTGCAAGAGCTCTTGCGTTGTTCATCATCTCGTTATACTTAACGAGTTCTCCGCCGACAAGAGTCTTGAGTCCAGCTCCAAAGTCTCTGATAGCATTAACTGTCTGGATTGTGCTTCCCTTTACAAGTCCGATAGTCTGAACTTTTCTGCCTTCGATTTCGTTAGTAGTTACTAAGATCATCGTCTTCCCCCTTCTGAATCTCGCGGATTCTCTCGATCAAGATGTGCAGTACTCCGTATATAAAGCCAGCACAGATAAGTGCTACAACTATTCTTACGCCAAGCGGTATCCCAGGAACAATTTCGAAACCGATGAAGTAGATCAGTATAATTCCGATGACTATCCCTATTATCGCAACCGCTACGAGAATACTGCCGATTTTATTTTTCTTCATAAAACATCTCTCTTCTCAAATACCCGAGCATGCACGATTGCTTGCCCCGTATTTACGGATAATTATACCATCTAGGTATGGATAGGACAACAGAAGCTTACCTCATACTCCTACTCGCAATCAGATTTACTCCAGTACCCATAAAGTCACTCACGATTACGTCGTTTATCTGAATCGTTAGATCCCCATCGGCTTCTTCAAGGTGCTTACCAGCTATTACCACCTGTTCCATCTCAGAGGGGATAACCACTTACATTGAGCTCAGCCTTGAGCGTACCATCTACAGGATCGTATCTTGTGTGCACTATCGCAGAATTTGCCATGGTTGCACCATTCGCGATATCGTTTTCCTTGTCTAGGATCGTTACTTTGCGCTCGCACCTCGAAAGCTCTCTGGCGAGCATCGAGCCAGTGATTCCTGCACCTATTATGACTATATCGTAAAGCATGTTTCCTCCGGGTTGGTAGTAATTTGAACATTATATATCAGTAAAATTAATTTTACTATTAATCAAACTACTTCATGTTTAGCGAATTATATCGTTGAGTATTACATAACAATAGTGCTTTAATTCTTCTAAACAATATGAATTATTCACCAAAAACTATCTTATCTTTTGTACTAATATTTGGGCAATAGCCTTGTTCTAACCCTGAATAGTTTTCGTCTAATCTTCAATTCGCACCCAAATTGCTTATATTCATTATCTCGTATGTAAGATATTAACAGCGGTTTGTATCAAATATAAAATACCCGACGCTTCATTAGCATCGGGTAACCTCAAGGTGTTTTATTTTAAGAAAATAGAAGGATATTTAGACTCTATTCTCTATTTTCGGTAAGGTTATCCTGATTAGTATTCTGTAACGGAAAAGGTATTGAGTCATCCAAATGATATTTTATTAAAACGATACTAGCAACGACAGAAGGCATCATTGAATAAAATCTTTTATTCATAATTATTCCATCTACTTTAAATTCACTCTCCATAACTGTATCTCTCTTTATAAATATCCGCTTCCCATCTGGTTTTTTCCCTTTGAATTCATATTCTTTCTCAAGCTTTTTATAAAATAAGACTTGTGGTTTTCCACCTTCTACGAGATCTCTATATATGGCAACTATATCTTGTCTCTCAATTTCCAAACCACTTATTCCTAGTTCTTCATTAATCTCCTCAGTAATCGAATATAAAATTGCATCTTTTTTCAAAATATCTGATTTATCTAATACGTGATTTGCTTTAATTCCCGCTCCGACACTTGTACCGATAGTGTGTTTACCAATTGACTGATCTCTAGATCTTTTAATAAAAATGAACTTTTCATCTATTGTTTCTATTATTCCATTAATCCCGATATGATTAGACATTTTGGAGTATTCTAGCGGAGATACATATAGTTCGGGCTCATATACCTTCCTGTTACTTCTTCCATCAGGCCACCTATAGTCCATTGCTCGATTGGTCAAGAGCGAATCATAATAGCTTGTTCTCGAAATACCCATATGTATTTCATTATCTATTTTTGTTATTTTATCTAATCTAAAACATCTACTATTGTATATGCGAGACTCCCTATGTGCTTTAATTAAATGTTCAGATATTTTTATAATTTGATCTGGTAATTCATAATCCTTCTGCGAATAGTTAAGTTTTATATCATATGGTTCTTCTTCTTTCCTTCGTACATATATTAACTCAACTGGAAGCTGGAAATCATTTCCCGTATTACCAGATTTTTCAAATACAGTTATTAAATCTGATAAATGATATTTTTCTGCTAATTCACCATAATTATCACTAAGTTTAGCAGGGTCTTCACAAATGATTCTTATAAGTTTTGAGAGCATTACAGAAATAAATTTTGATAAGAACAATATGATAATAGATAAAATAACTGAGTAATCAATCATATCACTCATTTTTATACCATTAATATTATTCATTTTAATAAAAACTGTAATCGCAAATGAAATAAGAATAATTGTTTGAATATTATCTTCAGTTACTCTTTCTTCTACAAATTCATATAATTTCTTCTTCATATCAAATCACACTCTGTAAAAAATATAATAATTCTAAAACATTCTCCCATCCGCGACATTACACATACATATAATTCAAATCCACATCACCATTAACACCATCTACTCTACCCTTGCTTGTATATTGCCAAATATCATATTTACCAGAATATGTCACTTTAGAGTAATATTGTGCAACCCAGACTTTCCACTTGCTAAGAACTTTCATATTTAATTTGTTGTTTAACCAAGATGTACTTGCATAAATCATCGGAGTGTATCCTTGTGACTCAATCGTCTCACAGAATCCTCTCATCGCTTCTGTCCTATCTCTTACAGATATGTTGCTTGACCTTCCTCCTTGATTTTCGGTATCTATTACTAGAGGTAACTGTATATTGTAATTCTTGACAAGCGATACTAAATACCTTGCTTCCTCTGCTCCTTCTGAATAATTCATAGCCTCTGAAAAAATATATGCTCCAACTGAAAGTCCTGCTGCAAGTGCACCTTTAACGTTTTGATCAAACTTTGAATCCTTTGCAAGAGTTCCATTCATCTTTCCGCGATAACCTGCTTTGATTATTGCAAAATCTATTTCTGAATTTGCAATCCTATTCCAATCAATATTCCCCTGCCAATTAGAAACATCTATGCCATTTAGTCTGGTTATAATCGCGCCATAAGCATTTGTAAAATATGGTTTGCCATTAATGTTAAATTTACCTTTTAACATTCCCCCCCCAAGGATCAAATGCAAACTTTCTTCCGTCTATAGTTATTATGGTATCCCTCACCATTTTATAATCTGGATTGAAATAATACCACATACTATTAAGCTGTAGCCAACCATTCACAGCTGCTCCAGAGTCATTAAAGTAATACCAATCCCCATCCAAATTTTGCCAACCGTTTTTCATGGCTCCATCACGGGCTCCTCCGAAATAAAATAAACCATTACCGACTCTTTTAAGCCCTGACTGCATTACCCCAGTTCCATCAAAGTAATACCAGCTTCCATCGATTATTTGCCAGCCAATTTTCATGACTCCATCATTTGCTTTGCCAAAATAATAATACTGGCTATCGAGATACTCCCAGCCTGTCTTCATTGAACCATCTCTTTCCCCTCCAAAGTAGAATAGTCCATTACCGACTCTCTTCATCCCAGTTTGCATTATTCCTGACTCGTTAAAGTAATACCATTTCCCATTTATTACTTGCCAACCTATCTTTGCTGCACCGTCGTTTATTCCTCCAAAATAATAATATACATTATCAATATACTGCCAGCTTGTTCTCATCAGTCCATCATTTTCCTCAAAGCAGTATTTATTATTATTTATATAGCAAAAACCTTTCTGCTTTTCTCCACCAGAATTGTAGAAATACCAACCATTAGAATCATGTAACCACGACCCGTTTACACGAGGAATGTCTGCTCTACTTGATACTTCCTGCTTATCTGTATTGTCAGTTACTCTAGTAGTTTCATTAGCTTCTGTTTTTTCTGCATCTGATTCTGCGGTTACTGTGTTTTCTACCCCTTTTTGTTCAACATTATTTGTAAGATCTTCATCTGTCGCATTTGCGACTATGCAAAATGCCATCATAAGTATTACAAGGCTTATCGCTATTAACAGTAGACTATATAGCGTCTTTTTTGCTTCAGCTTTTTCCTTTATACAAATTATATTCATTATTCCTTCTATCCTTCTTATATTAAATTTTTATGATTGTATTTCAAAACAATATACTTGTAGCGCTATATACTTCCTTAAATTATATAGTGTATTATTTAACCGCAATTTTAAAATTGAAATCAAAAAATATCTTTTTATTCATTAGAGTTTAGTTCGGGTTAAATTATGCCAAATTGAGTCTGTATATTTTTATATAATAATATTTATATCGTAATATACACCAAGTTAATATTCTATTATTCAAATTTGACCCTTAACGTACCAATAAATCGAATTACTCTATCTAAATTTATTTACTTTTCTTATTATAGATATGAATTTAATATTTCCCCTATAAAATCTCTTTAGTCTGGTAGGTTCTGTAGCTATACGATATAGCCACTCAATATTGTGATTAATAAAGTATTGTGGTGCACGTTTCTTGCTTCCGCTTAGAACATCAAAGCTCCCACCTACACCTACAAATATACCTTTGTCAGCTTTTTCAAAGTGTTTATTAATAAGAAACTCTTGCATGGGTATACCTAATGCAACGAGAACAATATCTGGTTTCATACTTATAATCTCATTAAATACTTTGTCTTTGTCTTTTGTGTATCCATTTTTTGAGCCAAGTAAAATTATATTAGGATAATTAGTTTCTATTTTGTGCACAAGCTTTTTTAACACTTCTTCTTTTGCTCCAAATAGATACATTGATTTTTTTTCTTTATCGGCAGTTTTTAATAGAAAAGATGCTAAATCTACGCCTGTAATCTTTCCTGAACATTCTATTCCTAGTATCTCTGCTGCCTTTACAACCCCTATCCCATCTGGAACAATCGTTACGCTGTCGTCAGTCAGAAGTTCATTAAACTCATCATCTCTAAGCCCTGTCATGAGTGTTTCAGGATTTGCTGTTACGACAAACATCTTCTCATTATTATCAAGTGCAACTTTTACTATTTTTTCAAAATTTACATTTCCTTTTTTATACAAGTGATTGAAATATGCTAATATTCTTTCTGACACCTTCTTTTCTTTTACTTTTTCACGCTTATAAGCAGAATCTGTAACAAACACATATAGATACGATATCACTACAACAATCAGCACTAATGCATCTTTAAAAAGTTCTCTACTAATAAGGATTGCTGCCATCCCCATAAGTGCAGTGATTCCATAAAGCATTATAACAGACCTTCTTTGATCATACCCAGCTGCAATAAGTTTGTGATGTAGGTGTTCTTTATCTGCGCTCATTATTGGTTGATGTCTCAATTTCCTTCTTATTATTGCAGAAAAAGTATCAAATATTGGAATAGCAAGAGCTATTACTGGCACCGATATGGAAATAACCGTTGCCTGCTTTAAGGGACTAACAACTGACATAATTGCAATCATAAATCCAAGATACAGAGAGCCACCGTCTCCCATAAATGTTTTTGCCGGAGAAAAGTTGTATGGTAGGAATCCCATACACGCGCCTGCTAAAGCAGTCAAGGTTGAATATACTGCCGTAACACCAAATATATCCCCATGAATAAATGCAATATAGGCAAGCGATAATGAAACAATTGCTGAAATCCCTGCTGCAAGTCCATCTAAACCATCTACAAGATTAATTGTATTAGTGACTCCAACAATCCAAACAACTGTAACGAAGAAACACACTACTGTACTAAGTCCCCATAACCCAGAACCAAAGTAGTTTGTAATAAAGGATATTCTTAAACCAAATGCATACATTAAAATTGCCACTACAGTCTGCCATACAAATTTAATCCCTGCAGGAAGATTCTTTAAGTCATCAATAACACCTAATAAATAAATAAGTGTGCCACCTAAAAGTGCAATTTTTACATTTCGCTCAGTTCCCGCAAATAAATAAATTGATATCAGCGAACCAAAGAATATGGAAATACCCCCAAATCGCGGAATCGATCTTACGTGCATTCTTCTGTTATCTTTTGGTACATCTATCGCTCCAATTTTCCCTGCAAGCTTTATACTAAATGGGGTTAATAATAGTGTCGCGGCAAATGCAACACAAAAAACTTCCATGATATATCTTGCATTATCTGTAAATCCCATATATTTCTCCATGAACAATATCTACTTTAAACTATTATTTATCACTATTCGACTTTAATCAGTCTATTCATTATCTTTAAACACTTTCTGTATTTTTTTCTTTGCACTATTTATACTCTTTTTATTCTGTGTCATAACATATGTATTTGATACTGAGTATGTGTTCTTTACAGCATTAAAGCCCTCAATAGAATTTTCTTCTATTGTCCAGCCTTTTCCTTCTAAGCTATATTTCAGTTGAAGCCTGATTAGATTGCTTAATTCTTTAGAAGATAGATTCGTCTTGAAATAGGGTTGTAAAGAATCTAATACTTTTGTGTATTTAATCAGAATTTTTCTATTCTTTAGACCACGCTTTAAAATTTCCTCTAAGACTTTTTGTTGATTTTTTATTCTTTGATTATCTCCATCTTTAAAAGAATGTCTCTCCCTTGCAAACGAAAGTGCTTCTGCACCATTCAACTTGTTTTTACCTTTCTTAATGTTAACAATTTTTTCATTGTGCCCATAATTTTTTGTTGAAAAAGAGTAATCCGAATAAACCGTTATTCCGTCAATTGTATCAATAAATTTCTCTACCGTTGAGAAGTTGACTTTAATATAATAATTTATCTTTATACCAATCAAATCTTCAATAGCACAAATCGAATCATCTACACCATAGAACCCTGTGTGCGTAAGTTTATCAACTGCATTCCTGTGTTTTTTTAGCCTAATTTCATAGTCCCTCGGAATTGAAGTTAGGAGTATTTTTCTTGTTTTAGGATTAATAGAAGCAATCATATTTTCGTCTGAACGCCCACTCTTATTCATACTACCATATGTGTCTATCCCTGTTATATATATATTAAATGGCTTTGTTGTCGTAGAACCGGCCCTTCTATTGTCTTCATAACTAATACTTCCTAAAAAAAAGAGAGTTTTACTAACGTAAACTATCGCTATTAAATATGCAGCTATAAGTAATGTACTTATAATAAATGCCATAATTTTTGCATTTATTTTTATCTTATGAGAAAATAGTTGAAAGCACGTCAACGCACTAAGCAACAAACACATTAACTCTATTGGTAATAGGAGTTTCCATGGAATAAAACAAGCTTTAAAAAGTACATATTGAAATGAAAGAAAAGCAAATATATATACTACCACCCACGCTCTGCAAAGCTTAACAAAACCACCTACAATGCTAATTGACTTATTTATCATAATAAATCCTCTTTACTTATATATAAATCATTAATAAAAGGTTACTTAATCTCGGATATGAGTGCTTGCATTTCCTTTTTATATTCCTCGACGCCAGGTTGGTTAAAAGGGTTAAGCCCTAGTGCGTATGCTGAAATAGCAGCAGACATTTCAAAAAAATATATTAGTTCGCCCATTACATGTTCATTTAATGTAGTAACACTAATTTCATTTATCGGTACTTTAGCATTAATGTGCGCTCTGATGACCCCTCCTTCAGCACATCTATTTATCGTCTCCATCATTTTACCTGCATATGGAAAACCTGCATACCAAGGTATCTCAACATCATCAGTTGAGTTTTTTACCTTGACAATTGTTTCAAAAAAGACCTGTCTACCTTCTTGAAGAAATTGCCCAATACTATGTAAATCCCTACTAAAAAAAAGGCTCGCAGGGAAGACTCCTTTGCCACATTTCCCTTCAGTTTCTCCGAATAATTGTTTAAGCCACTCTCCAAAGCACTCCAGATTACCCTCAAAGTATTCAAATATTTCAATCCATTTCCCTTTCTCTTGAAGCAGTGTCCTAGATGAAGCGTAATTGATTAAATCTCCGTATTCGCTCCAATCTGAGTGTTGAATTTCACTAGCTCCAAGAAGTAAAGCTCTAATATTATGCCCTGAAACAGCAATCGGCAACAACCCTACAGTTGTAAGAACAGAATATCTACCTCCAATATCATTTGGAATAATGAATGATTCGAATTGATTTTCAAAAGCTTCCGGGCGTAGCTCTCCTTTTGTTTCATCAGTTATTATAAAGATTCGCTTTCTTGCTTCTTGAATTCCGTATTTGCTAAACATCAAATCTTTTAGAACTGCATAGGATAGTAATGGCTCAACTGTTCTTCCTGATTTGCTTATAACACACAAACAAACAGATTCGTTTTCCATGCGTTTTTTTATTTTATTTATATAGGCTCCATTCATATTAAATCCAGCAAAAGCCACTTCAGGCCAATCATCCTTACTTCCATTTAAAGCTTCAATAACCGCTTTCGATCCAAGAAATGATCCTCCAATCCCAATAACAACAAATAAGGAGCATTTTGATTTGATATATTCTGCCGTATGCTCTATTTTTGAAATTAAATCTTCATTTGTATTATCAGGTAATTTTGCCCATCCTTTAAAATTTGCACCTATATGTTTTGAATCACTTGACATTATGAGTTCATGCCATTTTGTTAACTGTTCACTCCTGTTGTACAGTTCCTCTTGTGTAAATAATGTTTTATGAATATTTATATTTATATTCATGTTATTACAAATTCTCCTCTTTTGTTTTACTCCCATAGGTTTTGGGGATAGAGCCCCTCTTTTTTCATTCTTCTAAAAGCCTCTTCAACAGGTTCTCGATCCTCCTGATATGTTACACCATACCATGGTTCAGTTGATTCAAGCACCTTCACCATGCATTTGTTTTGTGAAAGCGCTTCCCCCACTTTAACAGGAAGTAGGTACTCACCGGTAAGTTGATCATTACCTTGAATAGAATCCAAAAATTGTGGGAACCCTGTAATTATTTCTTTTAGGAACATCTCTGTAAATCCCCAGAAATTCATCGATACAACTGTATCCTTTTTAATTAATTCTTTATTTCCACTTAATATATCCCCTTCGTCATTCATATATAGTCCGCTTGTTTCTGTTATATCGTTTAAGTAACCTTCTTTTACAGAGCAAATCCCTCTTGTAACACAACCTTGATTTGAAAGAGTGTTTTGCACCATGTATCCAATCATGCAAAGCTGTGTTTGCTCCTTATTGCTTGCAAGAAATCTATACATTTTTCTGAACGAAGATTTACCATAGTAGTCATCACTGTTTATTACCGCAAATGGACCGTCAATTAATTCTGCTGCCGCCATTACTGCATGACAAGTCCCCCATGGTTTTGTTCTGTCTCTAGGCACATCAAAACCGTCTGGCATCTGATTCAATTCTTGAAATACATACTCTATTTTTGCATGTTTGCCTATATTCTTAATCACTCGCTCTTTAAAATCGTTTTCCATTTCTGGTTTAATAACAAATATAATCTCATCAAACCCTGCTTTAATTGCATCATAGCAGGCAAAGTCCAATATAATTTCATTATTATCACTTATTGGTTCCATTTGTTTCAAACCACCATATCGGCTGCCAAGTCCTGCTGCCATTACAATCAATTTTGGTTTTTTCATTCAGCATCTCCTCTCATTACACCGAAAGCATCTCTACAATACACTTTGTCACGATATTCATAGAGTATATCATCATAGCGATTTGCAACGATTACATCGCTTTCCTTTGCAAATTCTTCAAAATCTTTTATTACATCCACAGACATAAATCTATCCATTACAATCTTTGGTTCATACAAAATGACACGGACCTTCTCAACTTGAAGAAGCTTAATTATATCTGTAATTGGCGAATAAAAAAAATCATTTATCCCTGTACATATATCAAAAGAATATATCCCTATAACGGATGGGTTTTTTTCTAATATCATTTTTACAATATGTTTTTTTCGAATATTATTAGCATTTTTAATACTATCAATGAGAGCTTCTGGGATATCAGCATATTCACTTTTCAATCTGTACACATTTTCTGTTAGATATTTACCACCATAACCAAATGAAGGGTTATTATACTTGTCACCCACTCTTTTATCAAAAGACAAGGCATTAATTATTGCTTCTGAGTCTATTCCTCTGAGTTCTGCAAAGGTATCAAGTTCATTAAAAAATGCTATTCTCAATGCTAGATATGTGTTCAAAAAGAGCTTTACCGCCTCGGCTTCTTCATATCCAATTAACAATAGTTTGCGTTTATCTCCAAGCAATCTAATAATTTTCTTTTGAAGCTGCGTACTTCCACCACCGATTATTAAATGGTCTGCATTAAACTCATCCTCGATTGCACTTTCCCTGCGAATAAAGCTCGGTACAATCGCTACATCTAGTTGAGGGTACCTCTGAATAAGTCTGCGTGTATACCCGATAGGAATCTGACTACGTATTACAATAGGAGTGTTAGGTGAATACTGCATTATTTTATTTGTATATATTTCAAACGCTTGCATGTCGTAAGAATTAAGTTCTATATCGTATGCTACGTCAATATTAATAAATATAATGTTTGCATCTTTTATCACATCTTGCAAGTTGTTGTATATTTTGATATCTTCATCATATACTCCAAATTTCTGAGTAGCATTTACTGTGTGGGTATTGACAGGCTCTGTCTGAAAAATGCGAACATTACCTTTTCTGCACATGTAAACACTCTCTGCAATTGCAAAAGCGCCACTTCCAATCATCGCAATATTCATTATATACTCCAAATCCAAATTTATTTTAGCTATAGTTCTCTAATCACAACTACATCTTAACATAGATTACTTAATAATATTATTACAATATAGTAACCATTTAGTCAGATTGTAGAACCCATGATAATTTAACCAGGCAATTATTTTTCGCTTTACGCTTATAGAACTATAAAAATTATTTCTATTATAGTGTGGTATCTCTTTTTTGCAAAAACTTAATAACTCAATAATTACTGCTTTCTTGTCTTTATTGTTTTGTGTAGCAACTCTGTTTATAGTAGTGATTAGAACATGATCGAAAACAATATAGTTAAAAGCATCCCTATCAAACTCTCCATTCTGATTAATAAACCTTTTTGCATCATTTAAAATAAAAATCATATCCAAATTTTTTTTGGAGTTATTATTATTCATCGTAGATACTTCCCTACAATGACAATAGTAGTACCCTTTCTTTATTTTGACCACTTTCTTTATCTTGTTATATAAATTACACATAACATGCAAATCTTCATACCAATACTCACTAAGAAATTTCACACCTGCAAAAATGTCTTTTTTAAAAACTTTATTGCATACTGAAGGTGTGGTCTCATAAATTTTATCAAAATCGGTTGTGTTATGATAAACTTCCTTATCATTATATACATCCACCATATCACAAACAGCTACATCAGCATTTTCATTTTTTGCTCCATAATACATCTCGTGTGCAAAGTTTTTATCAACAAAATCATCACTATCTACAAAACTGAGATACTCTCCTTCTGCAAGTTCTACCCCTAGATTTCTGGCGCTTCCCTGACCTCCATTTTTTTTCTCATAATACTGAATACGATTTGGATATATTTCCATAATCTTATTAATAATTTTATAACTATCATCCGTGCTTCCATCATTCACAACTATTATTTCAATCTCCTTTAGAGATTGAAATAATAAGCTAACTAAACATTTTTCAATATAATTTTCAACATTATATACGGGCACAATTATACTTAATTTCACATTATCATTTTTCATAGTTGTTTTCCCCCGTAGAGTTTACATATATATAATTCATTAATAGTGCTATTATCGCTGATAGGTATATATTTGCATTTGGTTTTCGTAAAAGCGCCCCTGAATACTCTGCTCCGCCAATCGCTAAAACCACAGTAAAACAAAGTATAACAAATTTACTTCCAAATATAATTTTAGGTTTACGAATAATAAGTTTAATTGCTTGGATTGCACAGATAATAATATATGCGACAAAAACAATACTTCCTAGATATCCATAGTAATAATAAAGTGCAGTCAAGTCATTTTCTAAATCCATACCATACTTTTCAATTTCACCATGATTAAATCCAACAATTTTTGTTAGGTAATCGCTATGCTCATATATGTACTTTGCATACATTCTTTTTACCAAACGATTATCTGTAAGGTTATATGCCGAAATATGTTCTTTCATATTATTATAAGTCCATTCAAACCCGAGATCATCAACCATCTGCTTAGTTAGCGGGCTTTTACGTATTATTTTATGCGCTTCATCCCTTGTTAAATTTTTACTAATTTTGAATTTGAAAGCTTTTGCATTTTTATGTACATCATTAGCTCTAGTAAGAGAAGCTGAATATTTATATAGACCTAGCGTTAATGCTATAAATATAACTGTGATTATGATTGTACACTTATTTTTATTTTCTTTACTTGCAGTTAGTAAAATATATAACATCACAAAAAGCATGGCAACTAACGAATAGTAGCATGCTCTGGTTCCATTGAAAAATAGCAAAATAAATATCATTAAGCTTATAAATAAATAAATAATATCATTTTTCTTTGAAGAGATATATAATGCGATTGGTGAAATCGTTGACAAAATCATACTTTGAGCATTAGGACTCGTAAACCAACCATTTAATCCAAAAGTTTCATATGTGCTTTTGCCTGTATTTGTTAATAATGATAATATCACGCTTATAAAAATAATAATAACAGCCGTCAATATGCCTTTTTCAAGCTGCGATGTCGCATCTGTGTGTTCTCTCGCATATAGCGTTAACGCAATAGCCGATATAGGAAGTTGCATTACAATTATCAAATATCTAGTATCATCTAATATATTCCCACCTGAAGTTCTGATTGAGTTTGCTAAATGTATTACTGACAGCAAAATCCAAGGAAGCATTATCAATAAATACAATCGCTTTTTAGATACTGAAATGAACGAGTATGTAACTATAATAAATAAGTAAATACTCCTAGTAATAAAACTGATAATAGTCACCGTATTATTAAATGTAAAAAAAGCTATTATGTCCAAGATAGGTTGTGTAGCTATTATAAAAAACAGCCAGTTATTATTAAATACTTCCTTAATGTTATACTGAATAGTTGTATTCTGATTCATGAATTATGCATACTCCCTATTTATTTTTATAAATCCACTCAATCGTTCGGTACATTTTATGATTAAGCATATAATAAATAATTCGTCGGCGTCTCGATAGATGCTTTACATATTTATTTTTTCTATAATCAGGATAGTTGATTTCCAAATAAAGCTTGAGCTTTTTAAGTAACTCCTGTTTTTCATTTCGACTCGCTGTGGACTTTATAATTCTAACACTGGCTGAAATTAGGATATGATCAATAGCAAGGCATTCTATCATTTCACGGTATTTCTCTACAGTATTACTATTTTTAAGGTTCTCAAATGCATCTAATATTTCAAGATTGCGAACATAATTATTATTATTCATTGTCGACCCAAATCTTACGATGTAGTAATAGAGCGGTTCACTTATGAATGATATTCCTTGAGCTTTTGAAATAGCACGAATCGTAAAATCCAAATCCTCATACCAAACCTTGCTTCGAAATTCTATCCCATCTATTAGCTCTCTCCTATATAGCTTATTCCAGACAGCCATCTTTCCAAAAATAGCATTTTCAATATCTAACTTGTGTATGTCTTGGTTACAATCCGAAACCATATGCCCAGTTTCTTCATCTACATTGTAACAGCCACAAATAACCATGTCGCTATTATCCTCTTTGGCTTTATCATATAATTTTTTGAACATATTGGCATCTACATAATCATCACTATCTACATACCCGATATACTTACCCTTTGCTATTCTATAGCCTGTATTTCTCGCGGCCCCCTGTCCTGCATTATCTTGATATAAATAAACAATTTTATTTGGAAATTTATCTGCATATTCTTTTATTATTTCTGCACTTCCATCAGGGCTTCCATCATCTACTAAAATAAATTCAATATTCTCAAGGGTCTGATTAACTAGGCTATCTAAACACCTCTTTATGTATTTTTCAACATTATATACTGGAATAATTACACTAACATCTACCATAATATGTTCTCCATAAGTTTTATTTAGTACAATTCTCGTTACTTTCTATATGATATACCTTTAGTTTGTAAAGGTAATAGTCTTTACTACTTTCGTTGTTTTTTTGCTTTTACAAGTCTATTTACTGCTTCTTTTAATTCCCTAGTTATATATCCGTTTGCATCTGGAGGGGTCAATATATCCTGAATCTTATTTTTTGCATGTTCTATACTTTCCGGATCATCCTCCATTACATAGGCCCTTCCTGCTGAGTATGTTTGTTGTTCCGAATCAAATCCAGACAGGGTGTTCTTTTCAACAGTCCATTTAGTGCTTTCATTTAAGTTAGAAATCTGCATTTTAACCAGCGATCGAATTTCTTCAGAAGATAGATTCATTTCAAAATACCATGTTAGTGTTTTTAAAAGTTTATTGTATTTTAATAACATCGTTTTACTTGTCATTGCTTTTTTTAACACAGCTTCAAAGACCAGTTGTTGATTTTTAATTCTTTGATTATCACCATCTTTAAACGCATGTCTTTCTCTTGCAAATGAAAGCGCCGTTGCACCATCAAGATGGTTCTTCCCCTTTTTTATCCTTACACCTCCTTCACCATAGCCATAATCACCAGTAACAAAGGTATAATCCGAGTGCACATCAACGCCTCCAATTGCATTTATAAATTCTGCAACAGTACTAAAATTCACTTTAACATAGTAATTTATTTTCGTATCTAACAAGGATTCAACCGATGTCAATGTATCATCAACTCCATAGAATCCTGTATGAGTTAGTTTATCAACAGCATTTTTATGCTTTTTCAACCTTATTTTATAGTCTCTTGGAATCGATGTCAGCAGGATTTGATGGGTTTTAGGATTAACAGTTGCAAGCATATTTACATCTGACCTTCCCTGTTTATCAATGGTTCCGTAAGTATCAATTCCAGTAATATAAATGTTAAACGGCTTCTCTGTAACTTCTACCGGAGTTTTATGCTGACTAGTTGAAACTTTATCTAAGAACTGAATCATCCCGAACGAATACATTGTCCCTAGTCCGTACAACGTCATCAAAATAAAGCTCAATATAATAGCACAAATCTTTGCCCAGATAGCAATCCTTCTATTGCATAGTTGAACAAGTAATATGACGCTTAAAATTATCAAAATTAAAGTTATTGTAAAAAATAGCTTATTTGGAAGTATATCGATTTTTTTAATCGTGTACTCAAACGCACAGAAGGATATTATGTAAAGAAATGCCCAAAACTTACCAAATTTCTTGATTTTTTTTGATGTACTTGTTGTTTTTCTACTAGTATTATTACCCATCGTTTCTTCCTCTTTAAACTAGATTAATCCACCATTTATTTATATTGTTTTAACTACGAAATAAATTATTGCTTAAATATCTATTCGAATTCAATAGTATTAGAAATGTTATTATCCATATTCTTTGGAAAGTCATATAGGTATTCTGTAAGCTTCCCTTCAATAATCATGTTTTCCTTTATAAAATTATCATTTCTGAAAACTTGTGTATTCCGAATAGAAAGATCAGGATTGAATCTTGAGAATTTCCTTTCATGGTCATTATCTGTAAAGCCAATAAAATCCTCGAACTTCTTAACTGTCTCATTATACTTATATATCAAATCTTCAAAATTAATTCTTAATACCTTCTCTGAATATGTTTTTTTCTCGCTCTTTCGCATCTTTTCATAGAAGTCACAAAATTGATACACATCAGTTGGTACCGGAATTTGGCAACCTTTATTTACCCAGACATATTTATTGATAAAAAAAACATCCCTGGGGTCGCGCTGAACAACCACCACCTTTGCATAATCATCAAAATAATTGTCAATTCGGTGAAGGTTAAACGGGAGCACCAGTTGATCCATGATTACATTATCAGCGTCTTCGGTCACAGCTTTAAAAACACCTCTTATATATGTTTTTGCGGCATCATAAAAAGATTCTTCGTCAATAAAGGATATGCGCATCCCATCGTTATATCTCAATACTTTTTGAAGTTGTAGTTTTGGAAATAATTTTTTAATCGGCTTCCTAGCAATTAGTTTAAAAAACATTTTGCAATCGATTTCTTCATGCGTGTACCAATACCCTTTAAAGTGAAATTGTTCAATGCTTTCGATAAATTGTCTTGTTAGTTTAATAAATTCATCGCCTATTATATTTTTATAATTTCCTACCCACCATAACTTACTTCTATAAAGTCTTTCCATCTGGTTTTCAAATGATCTTAATGCCTCATCACTTCTAAGTGCATTGTTCCCTGTAAGAAGTTTATCTTCTAGATCGAATAGACCGTTTGGGCAGTGCAAAAAGACATATTCATAACTTTTATGTAAATTGCTACATTCAGAATATTCCGATGCCAAATCAGTTATAGCAGAACTTCCACTCCCCATGTATCCTGTAGGTATTATTACTTTCATTTAGCGAGCTCCTTATCCAATCTTCATTTTTATCTTCTTTAAGCACTCAATTAAATTTTCATCATGAAAAATCATCAACCCACCTGCATACAACATAGCGCATGACAAAACTATAAGGATTGTATGTGCGGGTAAATTCATGTTCACACTCTTTATAAAGAATGCTACAGGTATAAACATTACTGATAATATAAGATATTTAATCGTTGCTTTCGTTATTATTTTTATTTTAATATCAAGACTATATCTCGCATAAATTAGTTCTGTAATTGTAAACAACATATCGGCAATAGCAGTTGTGAGCATTGCTGTTTTATATTCAAAAATACCGGAATAAATCAATGCACTATTTGACAACAAATTTAATATGCCATACATACAACAAAACACTGCAACTTTTCTTTCCTTACCATTGGGATACATCACAAGGTGAGTCATGACTGATTCCAGCGTTGTAATTATTCTTGCCATACTCGCTATCATTAGTGCCGGATATATTTCCGCATATTTAGCGCCAGCATAAAGCAAAATTATTTCTTTTGATAAAACAAATACTCCAAAACACATTGGTATGATCATAAACAAAAGTGAAGAGATAATTTTGTTTAGCATCTGAGTATATTCATGCTTGGACGTATTCTTAACCATGTATGATAGTCTCGGTATCGAAACCATAATTAAAGAATAAGGTATCGCTGCCAATGTCGAGACTATAAAATAAGGAATATAATAACTAGTAACCTGAACCCCGTTAATGTATTTACCTAGCATTACCCTATCTAGCTGACCGTATAAAAGTTCTACATTCGTAATTATCAAGATGTAAAACATTGATATTAAATGTTTTTTAAATTTAAGTTCCGAAAAATCAAATTTTATTCTTCTTTTTACGTAAATAAAACTAACAATATTATTTGCAAAAACAGTTAGGCTAATAATAATACTATATATTATTATATCATCTGCTTTTTTTACAAAAACGAACAGTGCAATTAAATAGAAAATTTTTACAATTGCTGTCTTGATTGTTATGAATTTGTAATTCTCCAGAGCCTCATTCGTAAATTCTATGTAAAAAATATTCCCTATAATCTGTATGACCATAACTAGATATATTGATCTAGTTATACCTGTTGAAACAAAGCAGCTATAAGCTATATATATACCTAATACGATTAAATTAGTTATTACCGTAATTACAAAAAGATTTGTAAATAATTTTGATACAGCCTTATCATCATCTCTAATTTTACTTATTTCTCGCACACCAAATGTATATATTCCAAATGATGCAAATGTCAAGAAAAGCTGAAATTCTGAAAATACACTATTATATATGCCATATAACTTAACATCTAATAATCGTACTATGTATGGTCCTACTATCAACGGAATAGCAATATTAAATAAACTTAATATTGCCTTAAAAATTGTATTTTTTATAAGTGATTTTTGCTTCATAATGCCTCTATTTGTAGATATGTCTTTAGTGTACCATATTAAATAGTATTTTCCGTGAATACTATTTAATATACATTCGTGAAAATTAAGTGGTTCTAGTTCACTTAATTTACATTTTCTAATTATACTTTAACACTATCTAGCACATTTACATTTTATTCATATGTTTTAAGAATTGCATCAACAATTCTTTCACTGGCATGTCCATCTCCATATGGGTTAGAGGCATGACTCATTTTCTCATACAACTCATGATCAGTTAATAGCGCCTTGGCCGTTTCATATATTTTTTCTTGATCTGTTCCAACTAATTTTAGGGTACCCGCATCAACCCCTTCTGGTCGTTCAGTTGTATCTCGCAATACAAGCACTGGTTTCCCTAGTGACGGTGCTTCTTCTTGAATGCCTCCACTATCAGTCATAATGATAAATGCATTGTTTAGAAAATTATGAAAATCAACGACTTCAAGTGGCTCTATTAGTTTCACTCTTTTACAACCATTAAGCTCTACGTCCGCAATTTCTCTTATTATCGGGTTTAGATGTATAGGATATACAACTTTTACATCATCAAAGTCCTCAACAATTTGTCTTATAGCTCTAAAAATTTTTTTCATAGGCATTCCGAGATTTTCTCTTCGGTGTGCAGTAAGAAGAATCATCCTACTATTACCAACCCATTCAAGGACATCGTGAGAATAGGAGTCATATACAGTATGATGCATTGCATCTATTGCTGTGTTGCCAGTAATATATATCTTCGATTCATCTATTCCTTCATTTATTAAATTCTCAGCACTTTTTTTAGTCGGGGCAAAGTGTATATCCGCAATATTACTAACCATTTGCCTATTCATTTCCTCTGGATATGGTGAATATTTATCATATGTTCTGAGTCCAGCCTCAACATGACCAACAGGAATTTTACAGTAAAATGCTGAAAGTGCGCCTGCAAAAGTAGTGGTTGTATCACCGTGTACAAGAACGATATCCGGCCTTACGTCTTCCATTACCTTTCCAAGACCCTTAAGTGCATTTGTTGTAACTTCGGTTAAGGTCTGACCTTCTTTCATGATATTTAAATCATAATCTGGCATAATAGAGAATGTTGTTAGCACTTGATCTAACATCTGTCTGTGTTGTGCAGTTACACAAACAATAGTATCAATTTCTTTATGTAATTTTAATTCATTAACTAGCGGTGCCATTTTTATAGCTTCTGGTCTTGTACCAAATATTGTCATCACTTTAATCATTTTCTTACCCTCGTTTCTAACGACAAAATGAATTTTTGCCATTCATGTTTTGTTGCACTATAGCTATATAAACTGGCAGTGTTAATAGCATTTCTAGATAATTGTTTTAGTAATGTTCTATTATTAAGCAGTTTAGTAACTTCCATTGCCATACTATTTATATCTCTTTTTTCTATTATTAGTCCATTTTCATGGTCTGTAATAATCTCCTCTGCACCTTTTGCGCTTGAAAAAGCAACGCATGGTATCCCGCAGCTCATGGCTTCTAATAAAACTATCCCGAATGACTCCGTGTAAGACGTCATAAGATAAATTGAGCTATTATACATTTGAGAATATATATACTCTTTATTCTGAAATCCATGAAAAACAACATAGTTCGTTAACTCTTTTTCCTTAACCAAATTCTTTAGATCTTCAAGCTCTTCCCCATCTCCAATAATATTAAGTATAGCAGTATTATTCATTCTATGAATTATTGCAAAGACTTCTATTAAATCTTTGTACCCTTTTTCTGTCGAAAGTCTACCGACTGATATTAAATTGCTATTGTTTAACAATGATATTTGATTATTTGCCTTATCATCAACACAAAATCTTATATACTTAGTTTTAACTTTATACTTCTCCAGAAACGGCCTGTAGTAATCACTTAAATACTTAGAAATAGGTATGAAATAATCAAAGCCCTTACAAGATTTTATCACTTTTGCAATATACTTATCATTATAATTGTGGAAATTGTGCTCCCCCGTAATTTTAATTATATGTTTTGCGGCATATTTTGATATTAGCTTATTGTGAAAGATTCTTGTCGAAATAATAATATCGGAATCGCATTGTCTAATTGACTTCTTATTTCTTGCAACTTTTTGATATAGTATTTTAAGTGAAAAAACCCCTTCTTTAATTATAGATATTAAATTCCTATTTGCAATTGCAACCTTTATTCTATCTCTATTGGGTTTTTTATCTGAGATTAGATACTCTATCTCAACGCGCGGATCAATAAAAAATGCTGGCTTTGGTAATATCTTATATGTAACAACGATGCGAACTTCACATATCTCAATCAACATATTTGCTAATGTCGAAATATATTTCTCAACTCCTCCCACCCCGAGGTGTAGTGCGTAAATAGTAATTTTTTTCATATATCACCTTTATATTGCATATCTATATTAAGCTATCTGAACCATATTCGTAAGTATAGCTTTTACCTTTGCACATGAACTTAAAGCCTGTAGCACGATTATCTACAGCCTTAACTGCTTGAAAATCCTTAAGTTCAGCTTCATTCGTGCCAAGCTTCTCTGCTATATCTTTGAGGATTGACGAGCGCGTATCTCTAACGTACGATTCGTCAAACTCCCGGAGCTCATCAAGAGTATCGAATTCAAAAATATAATCAGCATCATATTTTTTTAATTTCATCTTAAGCTCATGTATGTGTTCGATATATATATCTTCCCAGAGTTTATCGACAATATCCGGATCATCGTGGCTCTGCTCAAGGATTTCGGTAAAGCGCTTACTGAATTTTTCATCCCAAAACACATGCCCTAGCATGTACCAAGCGTCACTTCCTCCAAGCTTGACATCAATTATATATCCTTCATCGTCAGTTTTCATGCACCACTCCTTGGTATATCCTTCAGAGTAGATTCCGCTGTAAAACGTACTTTCCTCAAAAGCATTGAAAGGATTTTCTGCAAAATAGTTATCTGCCGAACATATATATGAGTTTCTGAGCACCTCCCTAACCACGTGAATGCTCGAGTGGTTGTTGCGAATCGCATACTCACTATTGTGCACAAGCTTCACACCAAATTTCTCCACAAGGTATGAGAACTGTTCGCTTTTGTAGCCAGTAACTACATATATATCTTTAACTCCAGCCTCTCTAAGCTGCCTTATCTGTCGCTCGATTAGCACCTCACCCTTAACTTCTATTAGAGCTTTATGTCTCTCATATGAAAGCGGTGCAAATCTGCTAGCTGCACCTGCAGCTAGTATAACTGCGTTATCTACCTTAATCATTTTCTGACTCCTCATGTCTCGCACTTCCCTCAGCTTCTTCTTGTGTACGGCCTCTAGGAGTGTATCCTCTTAAACCTTTCATGAATTCCCCCGCATCCTTTAGGAAGCTAACAGCTATAAGCGTAATAACCGCCGCGATAGGAAAGGCCGCAATTATGCTGACCGACTGAATATTGCTCATAGAGCTTTCAGAGAAAAGCAGTGCAATTGGTAGGACAATCAATAGCAAGCACCACATCAGCTGAATCATTCGGTTTGGAACTTCTCCGTCTTTGAGCCTCCTGTAACTATAGCAGGAAGCGATGTAAGCAATGGAATCGAACGAAGTTGCATAGAATGCAACCATTGTCAGTATCAGTACAATCAGAACCATCGTCGAGCAAGGAAGCGTCCTCACGATATTGATTATTAGCCCATACATATCGCCATTCTCTGTGTATGATTTTATTAGAGGGATACCGTCTACTAGCTCTTTACCAAGCGAGTAATTCCCAAGAATTATAAAGCTTATAATCGTCGAGCCTGCTCCAAATCCATATCCTCCAACGATGGTCTGTCTCACGGTTCTACCACGTGAAATCGTACCTATGAAGAAAGGAGCTGCGACACACCAAACCATCCAGTATGCCCAGTAATAAATTGTGTAATTCTGCGGGAATAGCGTCTTTCTCTCTGGGTCCGTAAATGTAGATAACTCGATAAAATGCTGAAGCATTCTGCCTATGGACTCTATACCAGTATCGATAATATATCCTGTCTTGCCACCGACGAACAGCACGTAAGCGAGTAGCCCAAAGAATAGGTAAATGCATATTTTTGCCAGAATGCTAATGCCCTTGAACCCGTGCAAAAGTGAGTATGTGTAAATCGCACATGTTATCAGCAGAATTATTATCGAAAGCGTGATGCGGCTTAGCTCTACGTGGAATACGATTTTGATAATGCTAGCCATAAGCGGTGTGGCAACGCTGAATGTTGTAGCTGTTCCAGCAATCAATGCAAATACTGCAAGTAGGTCGATAAGCCTGCCAAGAATTCCATCCGTATGTCTGCCTAGCACAGGCCTGCAGGCCTCTGAGAATTTCTGCTTGTCTCTATTTCTGACATGAAGCATGAAACCAAAGGAAACCGCTAGCACAAGATAAAATGCCCATGGTATGAGGCTCCAGTGAAACAGCGGAAATACCCCCGCCCACTCCTGAATTGAGCCAAGACTTTTTACATGTGGATCTGTTGCATAGAGCACCCATTCGGCAAATGAATAAAATAGTATGTCTGCAGCAAGTCCGCATGTGAACATCATAGCACCCCAGGTGAAAAAACTGTATTTTGGTTTTTCATCCTGCCCACCTAGGACGATATCTCCATATTTCGAAAATGCCATGTAAATAGAAATTGAGAGTATTAGAACTCCGATGATTAAATAGTATGACCCAAATCTATCTCCGAGGACATATCGAATGCTCGTCAGCACGGATTTAGATTTATTTGGAAAAGCAAAGAAAAGTACACTCATACCACAAATTATCGCTAAGGGTACTAGTGTGATCACCCAATCAATTTGCTTGCGTGTAGCCGGAACGCTTTTTTTATCATTCATATCGGAAATTTCCTTTCTTTGTACTGTAAAATTTACAGCGTATCTATCAATTCTGATGCGTATTTGTAGTATTCCTTGGCATATCTATATTGTTTTAGGGAATATTCCCCAAATTCTACTCCAAGCTGCCTCTTATACTCACACCAATTTGACCATAGCAGCCCACAAATAGATATATATGCATATATCTTCGCTCTATTCTCGTTATTGCAGGTGCCGTCGAAGTATATATTATTTAATTTGTCAATTTCATCCTTCGAATACATGCTGTATAAGGAAAACATCGCCAAATCTACGTGAGGATCCTGCATTCCAGCATATTCCCAGTCGATAATTCGAATGTCGTCCTCTCCGCCTCCATGGTTACAGAACAAGAAGTTATCTGGAACCGCATCGATATGCGCTAGGCACCTATGCGGATTTAACGAATCAATAAATTGCTTGAGCTTATATATCTTCTGTTTTGTCTTCGTATAATCTCTATATATCGATTTATTTTCACCCCAAAGCTTTTCATATAATTCGATTTCACCAAATATATCGAAGTCGTGCTCAACTTTTAAGTCCAAACTATGGAACTTCCTGAGAACTTTCATGCATTTTGTGACTTCTTCCCAATCTTTGGGGTCACAGTTTCGCGTATTCTCGAGAAATTTCGTTACTTTATACCCATTTTTTACATCGAAGTAGATGATGTCATCGCTAATCCCCTTATCTTTTATAGCTTCATATACCTGGTATTCGTGTTCTCTATTTATTAGGCGTTCAGTACCTTCTCCTGGGATTCTCATGATGTATTTATCGCCCTTGCACCTGAACAGGAAGGATCTATTAGTCATCCCTTTCTTGAGCACTTCTATATTCGTAATTTCACTCGTATCGACGTCAAACACCTTAGCTAGTATATCTATTGCATCAGACTGAAGGCTCTCCGAACATGAGTCGAAAGTGCAGAGTTGGTCATACGTATTGATTCCCACAACGAAATTTTCGGGTACTTTCTTGGCAAGCAATATCATTTTGCGAGGTCTAGATTCTGTGTATAGCGCATCTTCCCAGTAGCAATCATCTTGATCGCTAAATTTCGCAATCCTTATTCTCACCTCATCTGCATCTCTATTGCTTATATATGCAACCCCCATCATCTTGAGCTTCTTGTTCGTAAAATTCCCGATGTCTATGAGCTCCTTATTTCTGTTCAGCTTAACCCTGCTATGTGCATTCTTACTCTCAGCTACCATATACCATGAGTATGGTTCGCACTCTGCAAATGGGTTCTCTCTAAACCAAATGTCTGACGGAATCACATATGTATTGCCGAGCTGAGCGCTTGCAAGTTTAAGCGAGTGGAGGTTTTCCTTGCTTGCATAATCTCTGTTAGTAATCAGGTTTACCCCATACTCATCTATGAGATATTCGAAGCTCTCTTTCATGAATCCAACCACAACATCAATCTTGGTGATTCCAGCCTCATGCAGTTGCCTTATTAAACGTTCTATCAAAACTTCCCCTTGAACCTTTAGCATGGCTTTCGGATATACGGTGTTAATCGGAACCATTCTCATGCCAAATCCAGCCGCTAATATAACCGCATTTTGCGGCTTAGTCCCATTAAGCAGTTTCTTCGCCTTGTCTGTAAGTGCATTCTCAGTGCTTACGTACCCGAGCTCTCTGAGCTTAACAATCGCACCGTTCACACTGCCGAGCGATGCGCCGTTCATCTCGGCTATTTCTCTCTGAGTCGCACCCTCCTGACTATTCAAGGTCTTTAGAACATCTAGTTCAATAATAGATAGTTTAGTATTCATATCGTGTCCCACTACTTATCATGAATTAATTTGATAACAACTTACTTTGTTCGATATATACAATATCACTATTTTCATGAACATGCAATGAACTTCATTAATGAACATATCCTAAACTAATAATACGGTTCTACAAAATAGAAGTCATATCTTTAATTGGAGTACTGTAGCAGTAGATTCGCTACGTAAAAACAAGGTGACCCGCGAGTTCATTGCTAAAGCAATGCTATCAAAACGTACCCGCCTTACTGATTGTACAGCAAGGCGGGTACGCTTAACATCTGATGGTTATGATTTTCGTAAGATTCTATAGCGAAGTCCTAAAATCTACCTCTAAGAGACACCCCCCCACCTCTATAAACGTTGATACCATAATTTTTAGCATATACTGCAGTTATATCAAGTGCATTTTTACTATGAGCGATGTGGATTATTCATATCTCTTAATATCTAGGGCGGAAAATATTCCTAATATTCTTAATATATCTTGTCCTAATAGCTACCTTATTACCACTTGTATTTCCTTCAAGTGTAGTAAACGAACCATCTTTATTCTTAGAAATCAGAAATCCTATATGATCCCTGTCTCCTTTCCCACTATTATTACCTTCTCCTGTCCAACAAAATATAATTATATCTCCAGACTTAGCCTCATTTACACTAACCCAGTCATAGTGGCTTTGCATCCACTGCTCTGCATCTGGAACATATGCAGTTTTCTTAAAACTAATTCCACAATTATACATAACATATGATACAAATGTATTGCACCACGCCCACGTGCGATATGTTGCATTTCTATAATACCAATCATTAAATCTAGTTCCATTTTCACCTAAAAATTGTAATCCATAATCAACAACTGTACTTGGAACATATTCCGCAATTATAGCTCCAAACTCATCTGTGTAATATGTCTTTCCATTTACGTGAACTGATCCAATAATCATTCCTCCCCAAGCGTGAAAGGCGAATTCCCTACCATCTATATTTAATATAGTATCTTTTACCATCTTATAATTCGATTTAAAATAGTACCACACACCATTAATCTGTTCCCAGCGCGTAATGGCTGCTCCAGATGCATTGAAATAATACCAGTCACCTGAAACTTGCTGCCAACCAGTCCTCATAGCACCATCGCTACCTAGATAGTAAAGACTGCCGTCAATGTTTCTGAGGTCAGTCTCCATTTCACCATACTCTCCAAGGTAGTACCAGTAGTTCCCGATTTTCTGCCAGCCAGTCCTTGCAGCTCCATCAGCACCTAAATATGCCCAGGTATCATCTATCTTCTGCCATCCGGTTTTCATTCTACCGTCGTTTTCTGTGCCAAAGTAGTAGTATTTACCGCCAATCTCCGCCACGTCGGTCTGCATAACACCGTCCGCGTCGAAGTAATACCAATATCCGCCATACTTCAGCCAGTTGTTCTTTAACGCGGCTCCATCAGCTCCGTAGTATCCCCATCGATCGGCAATCTTTTTGTTTGATTCATAGGTTGCACCAACTACCTGCCAGCCAGTCTTCATGGCTCCGTCGTTAGCAGCACCTAGATAGTAGCTCTTGCCATCTAACACCTGATTGCCTGTAAGCATAACTCCCAAATTGTCGAAGTAGTACCAGTAGCCGCCAATTTTCTGCCAGCCTTTAGCAGCTACACCGCTAGATCCGAAATAGTAGTATGCATCGGAAATCTTATGCCAGCCAGTTTTCATAGCTCCGTCATTTGACGCTCCGAAGAAGTAGAGTAGCTTTTCAACTTCCTCTAACCCGAAAGCCATCGAACCATCTGAATGTAGATAGTACCAAGTGCTTCCCGCACTGAGCCAGCCTGTTCTCATGGAACCGTCCGAGCCGAAGTAGTAGTAATGACTGCCAATCTGCTGCCAGCCAGTTTTCATGACGCCGTCTGGCCCTAGATAATACTTCTTGCCGTCGATAGTGAATAGGCCCTTCTGCATTACGCCAGAACTGTTATAGAAGCGCCAGCCACCAGATTCGCTCTTCCACGTTCCAGAAACAGCAGGTGCAGATAACTCGTCATCAGTCACATCATAGGTTGCTCCTCTTGCCTGAGCCGCACGATCTGTAGAATGATCATCTGCCACCTGATCGGTTGCATTAGAATCAACTGCACTATTATCTTGACTATTTTCTGTAGCATCTTCGTTCTGGTTTGATGCTACGTCAGTGCTTTCTTCAGTAGATACAGATTCGTTATTAGCAGCCCCATTTGCTGAAACATCCTCGTCGGTAGCGCTTGCTACAAAGCAGTAGCTAGCTAGCATCATAACAAGGCAAGTTGCCATTACTAGCAGGTGATGACGTAGCTTCTTAATTTTAGCTATGCCGTTTCCCTGACTTTCTTTCAACATCTCATCCCTCCTTTTTTAAATTTTTTTTAATATACAAAATGACGCTTTTTAGCGTCATTTCATTGTATCATGTTAAATTTTGATATGGCAAGCTTTGTTTAGTTGGCCTTATTTGCGTAACCCTGAAGAAATACAGTAAACGTGTTAACTGATTTACATTTATCTTTGTTTATATCATTAGGATTAACCTTTATGTCTAGTCTATCTTCAATCTCCACTACAATATCAAGAAGAGCAAAAGAATCTAAATAACCTGTCTCAAACAGGTCCATATCTAAATCTTCGAAAATCTCATTTGTCTCACACACCTCTTCAAGAATATCTCTTGCAATGCTATCAATCTTATCCATTTCTCCCCCTTATTTAATCATACTCTTCAACAAGCTTTTTCCTATCTACTTTACCATTACTATTCATAGGAAGTTTATCTAATATTGTAATTTTCTTTGGTATCATATAGCTAGGAACTCTCTTTTTAAGTTCTTCTTTTATTTGTAGCTTCGTCTTAAGCAAGCTCCCTTCATTTCTTTCTGCTAAAACAACAAAGGCCTGTATGTACGCTACTTTCTCATCTCGATATATAGGGGCAACTGCAGTGTTAGAAACAATATCTATTTTTCTCATATTATTTTCTATATCTTCTAACTCTATTCTATAACCATTTAACTTAATCTGAAAGTCAGTTCTTCCCTTAAAGTAAAGTAAGTTATCTTTCTTATATACTAAATCTCTGGTTCTATACCCTCTTTTACCATCAAATTTAAAGAAACAAGCTTCGGTCAAAGTTGGTTGTTTGTAGTATCCATCACATACGCTATCGCTTACTACGATGAGTTCACCTTCTTCGATATTAGCGTCTTTAGATTCCGCTTGCTGCTCAATCCAGTATGTAGCCTCCTCTAATACGTAGCCTATAGGTAGATTATCCGCTTGATGCAACATATCTTCTGAAATTTCACAAGCCGAAGTTAATATTGTAATTTCAGAAGGACCATATCCATTAACGACTTTTGCATCTGGAAATTTATTATTTAGTTTTTCTACGAGCTTTTTTGTCAGAATTTCACCAGCAAGAACTATCCTTGATAGTTTAGGGAGCATATTCTGATTAAATTCATCATATACTACACACATTTCCATGAACGACGGTGTTGATACCCATGATTCTATTTCGCTATCTCTGAGATGTTCAAAAAGCTCTCCCGAATCTGTCACCATTGCATTATCGACGTTAAACAGTGTATTTCCACAGGCCAGATGATAATAAAACTGTATACCTGATACATCAAAAGAATATGACACTTGATTTAATGCATTCCCCATACCGCTTATTTCCAGATATTTTTTGAATCCATTTATGAAATTAACCACATTCTTTTTAGTTATGCTAACACCTTTCGGTTCTCCCGTGCTTCCTGAAGTAAATAAAATATAGCAAATATCTGACTCGGTTACCCAACTACTCTCATCTACCTCAACATGTGCACCTACAGCAAATAACCCAAAATCATCGCGAGTCTTAACTTTTATGTCATGTTCAAATACGAAATCACTTAAATCCTCTTTACTGAAATTGTATATTAATTCTGCTTCAGTTATAGTGGCGATTTTCTGAACACGTTCTTTTGGAAAAGTAGTATCGATACATACATATGCTCTTCCTGATTTCAATGCTGCTAACATAACTACAGTAATTTCGATATCCTTATTACCATATATTAGTATTGGTGCTTTGCTCATCAGCTTTTCATTATGATACGCTGCGATTTTTTCGGATAATTCCCATAGCTCCTTAAAAGTAATTTTTCTTTGCCTATGAATAAGCGCCACATTACCACTATCTTTCATAGACTTCAAATTATCTAATACCCACATAATCTACCTCACTGTCTCATCTGCATTATTTAGTAGTTTTTCTTTATAGGAACTATAGAAAAACTGATCCGCTATATTTTTACTATCGCTAGCTATCTGAGCAATTCTTGCAAATACTTTGGTGAACTTTTCAGCACCTTTTCCGCTAAGATGAGCTGCATCAAAATAGTCTTCATATGTTAAATCCATATTACCTTTTTTTAGCAAGTTAAAGTTTAAATATACCAACTTGTTTTTATTTGCATATGCTCGCATATAATTTAAATAAGGCTGGTAATTTTCCTTTGATAGTGTTGCATCGGGAAGAGGTGTTTCTACTAGTACAAGTTTAATATTATTCTCCCTACAAAATTTTGTGATTTGCTCTAGTTTTCTTTCTGCATACTTTGACAAAACTTGATTTGAATTTATATTCTCGGCGATTTCAAAATAATCGCCTTGCTTTGCATGTTTAAACGTATATACGAAGCCATCTCCAGCGTATTCTTCTGTCGGATGTGTAACATTTTTATATCCGAAATTCCGATAATCTTTTGATAATTTCCCACGAACAATATCTCTAGGATTTCCATTCCTATGAATACATGGCATTATGTCATTTTGTATTCCCTTAAATCCTGCTGTTTCGAATAAAAATTTGTATTTGTTCAATCCAAATCTAAAATAATCAGTGAGTATATAAGTTTGCAATTCTCCCTCTTTATTTGACTGATTTCTCTGGAAACCCATATCTAAATATATAGTTTTGAGTTTATGATATTTGCTCACTTCCTTGATAACTGCTAATGACCCACCAAGTTGTTGGCTTGCAGAGCCTGCATTAAACACATTTTGTTTCATGAGTGTCGAAGCTTTTTTTGCATCATATGCCTTGAATACCTCTGAACCACCTACAACTAGACTATCTATATTTCCGTCATACGTATACATTTCATGAAGCATTATCCTCGTATACGACTGGATACTATTAAAAAAAGTCCAATTAAAAACAAGTGCGATTAAAATTGCTAACCCTGTTTTTAACAAAAGTTTTAGCTTCACTTTCATCACTTCTCCTTAAAACTGTGCATATGCAAAAGGTTCTGAATGAGTACCTAATGACAATACTATTAATGCAATTATGAGAGTGTATATACACCACCTTGAAACTAATTTTCGTTTTGCAATTAACTCGAATATATCTTCTTCTTTGTAAATTACTGTATCAATAAATGATACTAAAACTAATGAAAGGATTAGTACGGACAAATTCATCCCTCCGTTAATATTCTTATTATTGGTTATCAAACTACTGATAGGCATTTTCATCCCTCTTATTGAAAATGATGCATAAATTTGATTAATTGCACTTGTAAGTGATTCTGCTTTAAAAAAAAGATTTCCTACTGAAAAAACACAAAATGTTCTAATAGCTTGAAATATATGCCATAACTTCATCTCTGAGTTTATATGTAGAAAATCCCGCACCTTGATTAGTTTTGTCTCTAAGATCATGCCGAGCACAATAACAAACCAATACCAGAGTCCTTCCCCAAGAACATATTTCCACCCGTTACCATGCCAAATTCCCATGCATATCCACACAGATAGCATGGATACGTATACAGAAATTTTTCTACCCCGTTTTTTCCCGATTTTTTTTATCGTAAGTTTTGTAAAATTAATGAATCCTCTAGCCTTGAGAACTGAATCGAGAACATAATCCCTTAACCATGCACCGAGTGTAATGTGCCATCTTCTCCAAAATTCTTGTGTTGATTTAGCGAAAAACGGCGCTTTGAAGTTTTCCGGAATTTCTACCCCAAGAATCCTTGAGACGCCACATATAATATCCATACATCCAGAAAAATCCATATATAAATATACTGAATATATAATTGCGGAAAGCCAAATGTACAACCCTCCATACTTTTCAGGGTTTGTGTCAATAACTAAAACAATAGAAAACACTCTGTTTCCAATTGCGAATTTCTTGAGCACCCCTAAAGCAATGCGTTTCATACCATCTGATACGCGCACATAATCAAACTTATTTTCTCCATAAAGTGTAGGTTTAATATCATCAAACCTACAAATAGGTCCAGAAATCATCATTGGGAAGTAACACGTAAATAACAATAATTTAAAGATGTTTGTCTCTCTTTTAATCTTTCCTCTATAACAATCTATGAAATACCCTACAATTTGTAGTGTGTAAAAGCTAATGGCAAGAGGCGAAACTAGATTTACTCTTCTCAATACTTCTCCACTATGACCACTTTTAAATCCAATTAAATTCACTGCATCTATAACTAGATTGCTATATTTTAGTACCCCAAGTATAAGGAAGTTTAAAAGTACCACAGATATAGCTACTATGCGCCTTTTGTGTTTATCAATTCTTTCCAACATAGCTGTTCCTATGTATACACTCAAAACACTAAATAATATATATATTATCGTTGTTGGTTTGGAATTAATTAAAAAAAACAAAATACTGAAACATAAGAGGATAATCCATTGATACCTTCCCCTTACGCTCCAGTATATTATTGATGTCAGTAGTACAAATAGAAAATAAGCTAAAGTTGTAATATCCATTTAACGCATCGTTGTACGGAAAGTATGCGGATTATCCGCATACTTTCATACATGCTTTATACAAGTGATTTTTAGTTATAGTTATTAGGATCATCTGGATCAACGCAGTTATCGTTGTTTTTAGCTGCCCCTGAATTACCACCGGCAGGTCTCTGATTTTTCTGAGTATTTGCTGGCGCAGTATTCTTACTTGTGCTCCTCTGGTTATTTCCCGCTACAACTGTTTGCTGCCTAGTTGCTTGTGTGTTTTCCGTAGCAGGTGTAGATGTAGCTGCCTCTGCCTCTATCTTCGCTTTTAGTTCCTTTTCTTTCGTACTTACTTTTTTACCCTTTTTAGTCTCGTACGCCATAAAGGTCACACCATCTTCATATTTGATTTCTATTTTGGACTTAATATCACCTAGTTTAACACTCCCAAGTTCTTTTATATCTCCATCTTGATAGGAAATCTTAAGCTTATATGTCTTTTTATCCTCCTTAACCTTTATCTCATACGATTTGTCTTTCTTTATCTTGTGATTATTCATCGAGATATCGAATCCAGTCTTGTTTAAAACTTTAACAATTTCTTCTTTATCCTGACTAGAGCATGCCGACAAAGCAAATACTACAGCTAACATTAGCATCATGGTTATAAAACTTTTCTTTAGTTTTTTCATTTGTTCCTCCTTAATATCATACTCGCACTACATTGTATAGGATTTGCTGTACTTCCAAGTGCCTTTTTGTCCATACGTAAGCCCGTAACCACTACGATTTGTTGCATTTGTAAAATTAGGATCATATATGTATCCACCTATTTCACACCAGGAGTGAGTACTGCTACCTACCCATCCAAACCACTGTGTTGCACTGTATCCGCATGCCTGAGCAAGATATTTGAACGAACTAGCCATTACAATGCAATCCCCACCTCGGTTTTTATATCCATACTTTGCATAGTCTGCTGAACTCATGATAGGCCCGCTAGTTCTTCCGTTGCTAGTTAAGTAATAGCGAGACATGTTTGCACAATAATAGAAGGCTTTATATAAGTCATAGTTTAGGCTAGCCGCAACTTCTCGTGCCTTTGATTCAGCAGAATCATCATAACCAATTGCTACACCATTGGCATCTGTTATATAAGTCTTTTCATTCATTGTAAATCTACCAAGATACATTGCCCCAGATTCATTAAACCCATATTCGCTATTTCCAATTTTAGCCATGGTATTTTTATAAATTTCCATATTATCTTGAGCATAATACCAGTATGACGAAACTTTAGCCCACGCATTTCTCATTACAGCACCAGCTGCACTAGTAACATAACTCTTCCCTTCAAATGTAACTAGTCCTGATTGCATTGCACCAGATTCATCAAATATGTAATTTGATCCATCTATTGTCTTAATAGTATTTTTTATAAATTCACCATTTTCTAGTTGGAAATACCAATTGTCGTTATAATTAACCCAGCCACCTATTTTAATTGCTCCATAGATATCTGTTTTCATTATTTCATTTTTAAATATAAAAGCACCCTTAAGTAATCCCCCCCAAGGATCAAATGCAAACTTTCTTCCGTCTATAGTTATTATGGTATCCTTCACCATTTTATAATCTGGATTGAAATAATACCACATACTATTAAGCTGTAGCCAACCATTCACAGCTGCTCCAGAGTCATTAAAGTAATACCAATCCCCATCCAAATTTTGCCAACCGTTTTTCATGGCTCCATCACGGGCTCCTCCGAAATAAAATAAACCATTACCGACTCTTTTAAGCCCTGACTGCATTACCCCAGTTCCATCAAAGTAATACCAGCTTCCATCGATTATTTGCCAGCCAATTTTCATGACTCCATCATTTGCTTTGCCAAAATAATAATACTGGCTATCGAGATACTCCCAGCCTGTCTTCATTGAACCATCTCTTTCCCCTCCAAAGTAGAATAGTCCATTACCGACTCTCTTCATCCCAGTTTGCATTATTCCTGACTCGTTAAAGTAATACCATTTCCCATTTATTACTTGCCAACCTATCTTTGCTGCACCGTCGTTTATTCCTCCAAAATAATAATATACATTATCAATATACTGCCAGCTTGTTCTCATCAGTCCATCATTTTCCTCAAAGCAGTATTTATTATTATTTATATAGCAAAAACCTTTCTGCTTTTCTCCACCAGAATTGTAGAAATACCAACCATTAGAATCATGTAACCACGACCCGTTTACACGAGGAATGTCTGCTCTACTTGATACTTCCTGCTTATCTGTATTGTCAGTTACTCTAGTAGTTTCATTAGCTTCTGTTTTTTCTGCATCTGATTCTGCGGTTACTGTGTTTTCTACCCCTTTTTGTTCAACATTATTTGTAAGATCTTCATCTGTCGCATTTGCGACTATGCAAAACAAAAATATCATTATTGCTGTGCACATCACTATTGTTAACAAATGATAGTTAAAACAAGTTAAAACTTCTTTCTTTGATTTTTTCATGCAATTTCCTCCTTCTTAATATTGAATAGTTACTTATCTTGTTGTACTTTATATCATATTTAAACAAATACAGCAACTGGGCAACACTTATGATATATTATTACTGTATACTATATTTATGTACCAGATATGCTTGTTTTCCATATATCAAGGCTATTACTACCAGATACCCTTACTCTAGGAAGCGCCCTGTAGTCAGCGTGCTTTTTCACTTTTCCATATTCAGTTGTGAATGAACAGATTATCCCAGCTTCCTCAGTGGCGGATTTTGCATCATTTGTGCAATCTCCAAAAGGATATGCAAAAGCCTCATTGTTACCGCATGCTTTGGTAGATTTTTTTAAATCTTCAATAATTTCATCCTTTGTCATAGCACTTATTCTGCCACCATGACCAATATTTCCGCCAGCTCTATGCATATCGTATGAGTGAGTTTGAAACTGAACATAGGTGCTCGCATAATCTCTAACCTTATGCCCTTCATCATCCGATACTATTATAAATGAGGTAATCGGTATTTTATATTTTTCTGCAAGTTTTATACCATATGTCAAAAACCCAATTTCTCCATCATCAAATGTTAGTATAACACTATTAGCTGGCAGTTCGATTTTTCCATCGATGTATGCCCGAAGTTCTTTATAACTAGGATAATAATAATTATTCTGCTTAAGATATTTAAACTGCTGTTCCAAATCAGTATCAAGAATGTGATTTGTTCCAACATTCTTAGGCTTATCTGTCTCTGTGTATACATAGTGATACATCATTACTGGTACACCATCTTTATTTGCTTTAAATTCAGAATTCTTGATTACCTCTACAGTTCTATTGATACTCTCCTTCTTTGCACCAAGTTGTACTGAATATTTTATTTTATATTTCCCTGGAGTCGAAGAGTCTACTTTGCCTGCAATTTTTATTTTGGAATTTGCAATAGGCCCACTTTTTTTATCGATAGCAAATGCCCCAGATTCAATATAGGGATCTCCTTCTCTAATTAAAGTGTGCTGAGATCCCTTTAGCCCCATTACTATCTCTGATTTATCTACAACAACAATCTTTCGCGTTATGGATTGATGAAATAAAGTATATTTAATCTTATATTCTCCCGCTTTCCTTGTATCTATCTTTCCCGTTTTTCTTGCCAATTTCAGATTTACCCCTTGATCGACATATTTTTGACCAACTTCTAGATGCACTTCAGCGGGACCATTTAGTTTAATCTCCCTAAATATCTGTACATAAATCAGGCATAGTGAAATTAATACAATCAATATAATATTTAATATAATCAAGATTCTATTCTTATTTCTTAGTTTTTTATGAATACTAGCTGACATTAAACATTCCTCCTTCTTTCTCATATTAAAATTATCTTCCATAAAAAGCATACCTATTTGCGTAAGTCAATTAAATTGTGAATTACTTGCACTACCTTCTTAATCAATTATATAGTTTTGCTTATTTAGTGTTTCACATTTTTCTTTAAAATGCACCTTGTTAATTCAAATTGCATGTAAAATGCCCCATATAGACTGTTCATCAATCCTCATCACCTATACTTCTTCCCCTCTTCAGTCAGCACATACCGAGTAGCTCTTCCTGCGCCCCTCGCTTCTAGGTATCCGCCATATGCAATTCGGCGAAGCAGCTTGCTTGACTGTGAAGGGGTGAGCTTGCAAAGGTCTATCACGTCCTTTCGCCTTATCCCGTCAAACGCCCTCGCATATTGTAATATCAGCTGCATACTTCGGCTGTAATTCTTCCCCCGAGGCTTTGCCGGCCTGAGTCCATCTATCTCGAAGCTACTTAGCCATGGTCTCTCTTCGTATCTAATCCCTATCTTCCCAACCTTGACAGCATTTCGCTTAGGATAATAAACCTTACCGAGTTCACTTTCTTCAACACGGTAACCTCGCTCGATGTAATAATCTACATCCTTGTCCTTGTCAGCAAAACCTACTGACATCTCCATTTTAGGAGGCGCGCATCAGCTTGTAAATTTTATTACATCGACGACAATGTCCGAGAACCCCATATTCTTAATGTACTTTACGGCATTTTCGTTTAAATAAATCATTTCGATTCCTTTTCTCTCGTTTCTTGTATTTCTCGTATTATTTCTCTTGCTTCTCTCATTACTTTTATCTTTCTGATTCTTAATTGCGAAAAGCAAAGACATATAAGATATCAAATCTGCTATTTAATTATAGATATTATAGAAATATCTCCTTATTAATTCAATATTCGCAGCAAGCATAACAATTATTCTTTGATTAGTTAGAGCAGTAGGGGTATTTCTTTTATCGCTTCCGATTGTCTTGATACTATCTTGCTAATGAAACACAAAAGCAGGACTTTCGTCCTGCTCCTGCATATACTCTATTATGTCGGTTTAGTATATGTTATGTCGGTTTCCCTAAGTGCACATTTGCGGGTTGATCCTTATACACTTGTAAGGTATGTCGATATGCTTGATTTACTTATGCAGTCAAGCTGCTCAGTTTACTTGATTGCTTCAAAAGCCACATCTAGCGCTGCCTTCAGATCCTCTACGTCCTCAATTCCGATGGATAATCTGATTGTAGAAGGTGTGATGCCCTGTGCGTATAGCTCTTCCTCGCTCAGCTGTGAATGAGTTGTGCTCGCTGGGTGAATTACAAGCGACTTTACGTCAGCTACATTTGCAAGATCTGAGAAGATAGGCAGATTGTCGATGAACTTCTTCGCATCATCTCTACCATCCTTTAGGTCGAATGTGAAAATCGAACCTGCGCCCTTAGGGAAGTACTTCTTGTAAACCTCATGTGATGGCTCGCTAGGTAGCGACGGATGATGAACTCTCTCAACCTGTGGGTGCTTGTCGAGGTACTCTACTATCTCAAGAGCATTGCTTACATGGCGCTCAACTCTGAGAGAAAGTGTCTCAATTCCCTGAAGCAGAAGGAATGCGTCAAATGCCGAAAGCGATGCACCACCGTCTCTAAGCAGTATAGCTCTGCAGTATACCGCAAATGCAGCTGGACCAACAGCTTCGTAGAAGTTTAGTCCGTGATACGATGGATTTGGCTCAGCAATCCATGGGTATTTACCAGATGCACTCCAGTCAAATTTTCCACCATCTACGATTAATCCACCGATTGTTGAACCGTGACCACCAAAGAACTTAGTAGCTGAGTGGATAACCACGTCTGCGCCGTGCTCAAATGGCTTGATCAAGTATGGTGGTGTAAATGTTGAGTCAACGATTAGCGGAAGCCCATGTCTATGAGCAATTTCTGCGATTCGCTCAATATCTGTAACGTTGGAGTTTGGATTTCCAACGATTTCGATGTAAAGAGCCTTAGTGTTGTCCTGAATAGCTGCTTCCCAGCCCTCATAATCATCTGACTCAACGAATGTTGTCGTTACTCCCGAAACTAGCGGAAGGGTATTTGCAAACAAGTTGTATGAACCGCCATAAAGCGTTCTTACCGCCACGATGTGCTCACCGTGCTGCGCTACTGCCTGAATTGCATATACGATTGCAGCCGTTCCAGAAGCAACCGCCAGCGCTGCCGATCCACATTCAAGTGCTGCAACTCTTGCTTCAAGCACATCGTTAGTAGGATTTCCGAGTCTCGAATATATCGAGCCAGCTTCTCTCAGAGCAAATCTTGCCTCTGCTGAATCCGCACTGTCGAATGCGTATGAAGCCGACTGATAGATAGGCACGCATCTCGCGCCAGTCGCTGGATCAGCATGCTCCTGACCTGCCTGTACCTGCTTAGTGTTAAATCCCCAATTCTTTGAATCTCTAATATCGCTCATCTGTATATCCCCTTTCTGTGTTTCATTTTAATTTTATGTTATCTGCGACCTCCATGTGAGCCGCATCTGTTTTGCTATGGTTGAATTATATGATATAGATATGCATCTGTCTAATTCAAAAAAATAAGAGTGAGTTATAGGATAAAACTATAGCTCACTCTTGTGAATATATTACATATTCTCGCCTTACTTTATATCGAACTTAGCTTAGATATGCTTTCATCTCTTTTATATATAGCTCCGCCATCTTGCTCAGGATAGAATTCTTCTTCATTATATATCCGATTTGCATAGCTCCTTCAGTATCCACGCGTTCATCTTTAATTGGGACCATGTTACAGTCGTCGCCGTTAAGTTCCTCGCAGATGATGCCAGAACACACTGTGTACCCGAATAATCCTTGCATCAGATTGAGCATAGTCGCTCTATCGTTTACCTTAATCATATGGTGATGATTGATATCTGCAAAAAGCTCCTCCGCAAAATAGAGTGTCGAATTGTCTCCTTGATCAAACGTCATATTCGGATAATCCGCAAGGTCATCGAAGCTCACGCTCTTGCGATTTGCCAGCGGATGATTTTTCCAAACGTAAGCATATGCGTTGCAGTCAATTAGCGGCACAAACTCAAGACCATTCTGTCTGAGCACCTTGGAGATAGCCTGACGATTGAAATCACTCAGGTAGATTATACCAAGTTCGCTTTTTAGCGACACGACATCGTCGATTACCTCTTGCGTCTTGGTCTCCCGGATAGCAAAATCATACTCATTCATGTCGAATTTCTTTACCATCTCCACAAAAGCCTTTATCGCAAACGAGTAGTGCTGCGTTGAAACCCCGAACTTCGTTTTAAGTCCGCCTTCATCCGAGTACTTGCCCATCAGCGATTCGTACTGGCTATATAGATGTCTGGCATTCTGCAGGAACTCTGCACCATCGTTAGTCACAGTGACACCTCTACCAGTTCTGCGGAAAATGGTCACGCCAAGCTCCGACTCAACCTCTCTTAATGAACTGGTCAGCGACGGCTGTGTCATGTAGAGCTTCTCCGCCGCCTTATTGAGCGACCCTTCGTCAGCTATTGTAATGATATATAGTAGTTGGTTTAACGTCATATACCGAGCCTCTTTCGATGAATATTAAGCCTTATTGATGAACTTAACCGAAGAAACGCTTAATCTCTATCTCTGCATTCTCTAGGGAATCAGATCCGTGAATTAAATTCTCGCTAGTGCTGTGTGCGAAATCGCCACGAATAGTCCCAGCTGTAGCTTTTTCGAACTTAGTCGCGCCCATGATAATTCTCATTCCCTGGACTGCATTCTCGCCTTCAACAATCATTCCGAGAACTGGGCCAGATGTCATGAAAGCTACAATTTCTGGGAAGAAAGGCTTATCAGCGAGGTGCGCATAGTGCGCCTTTAGAATTGTCTCATCGAGATTCATCATCTTCGCATCGACAATCTTGTAGCCCTTTCTCTCGATTCTTGAAATGACCTCCCCCATAAGACCTCTCTTAACGCAGTCTGGCTTAAGCATAATGTATGTCTTTTCAATACCCATAGTTCTTCTCCTTTTAAATGATTTATTTGAATTCTCTTGAATACTCTTCTATAGTTTATACCATATCCACATGGTCATTTCACGTAGTTTCCCGACTTCGCGTTCACATTTTATCATGGATTTTGTACTTATTGATATATATGATACACCAACACAATAGCAAACCATTACAGAACCGTCATAATCGAATGTTAGTATAATGGTGCAAAAGGAATTAAGTGCATAAAACATTTTCTTTTGATTGTTCTTTCTTAATTAAATAATTTCGTAGTAGAAATGAACCGCTGACGCCAAGCAGCGGTTCATTTTGTTTTTGATTTAATTTCTCTCAATCAGCTTCATGCTGTTGACATGGTTGCTATCTACATGTAAAGTCTTTGATGGTAATAAAAGGAGAAAGATAATGAAAGACACTAATTCCAGCTTTTCTAGCTACATTTTTAGTAAGCAGTTCCTACGAAATGCACTAACCGTAGTGTGCGGAAACTTTATATATGCAATAGGTGTAGCTTTTTTCATACTCCCGACTGGCCTTATCACCGGCGGAACTACGGGTATTGCGATTATAATGAATCACCACTTTGGCATAACGATTTCACTATTTGTAGGAATCTTTAACGCGGCAATGTTCGTCATAGGTTTTGGGCTGCTCGGCAAAGAGTTCGCACTCACCACGATGATAAGCACATTCGCATTCCCGACTATACTCGGATTTTTGCAGAAGCTCGTTGGCAGCTTCGTCCTTACAAATGACATGTTTCTCGCGTCATTATTCGGCGGTCTGTGCATAGGAACTTCACTCGCGCTGATTATTAGAATTGGTGCTAGCACTGGCGGTATGGATATTCCGCCACTCGTTCTTAATAAATATTTTAAAGTTCCCGTTTCTGTCAGCCTATATGTATTTGACTTTATAATCTTGATTGGACAGATGATGTTCTCTCCAAAGCGCACCAGCTTGTACGGAATCGTGCTCGTGCTTGTGTATACAATTACTCTCGATAGACTCCTCGCTATCGGAGCAGCTAAGACTAAACTTGAGATTGTAACTAAGGCTTCTGAAGAGATTACAAATGCTATTCTTCACGACATCGACCGAAGCGCTACACTGCTTCACGGTAAGACCGGTTACCTAGGAAGAGAGACTGATATCGTGATGACTATTATATCCTCGAGAGAGCTATACAAGGTCGAAAAGCTCGTTCATGACCTCGACCCGGATGCCTTTATCATCCTTAGCAAGGTTGGCAGTGTTCACGGCAGGGGCTTCAGCCGCGAGAAGAGGTATCTGGAGCAGAAATAGATAAATTTGAATTTAAAGCATATGGAAAGCGGCTAAGGTGTTAAAAACCTTAGCCGCTTTCCGTTATGTTAGAACTATTTTCGGATTTCTTTTATTTTTTGTGCTTACTAGGGGTTTTGTTCTCCTTTGGAGCCTTAACCTCGCCACTCTTGAAGATTAATCTGCTTTCACCAGTCATGCTACTTTCTTTGCCACCTACAAAAACTTCGTGCTTTGAGGCTGATATTGTCGCTTCTAGTCTGCTGGTGATTTTTCCTATATCTGCTTTACTGAGAGTGCTTATAAATTTCTGTATGCCTTGCTCATTAAGCTGAGTCATTCCTGATGCTAGCTGTGTTGCTCCAGAATCGAGCTTATTTGAGCCCGCATCTAGCTTTGTGATTCCGTTATTCAGTTGCTCAAGACCCGATACTAGCTTGCTACTTCCTGCTGCAGCAGCATCTACACCTGCGGTGTACTGCTTAACACCAGCGATAAACATCTCTAGTGAATCCAGCTGCTCCTTGAGTGACTTTAGCTTTGCAGGAACATCTTTGCCCACAGCAATTGCCGATAGCTTTTTTACATTATCGCTTGCACCTTGGCTAGCAATCTCGTACTCCTTAGCTGATGTTAGAAGCTTAGTTGCATTGGTCTGCTGTGCCTGAAGAGTCGCTAGATTTGTACTGCCTCCCGTAAGCCCCATCTCTACAGAGGTTAGCAAGACTGCTTGCTGACCTGTTCCTGAAGCGAGCTGCTCGTCTGTGTATCCGGCAGCCTTTAGAGCTGCTACTGCAGTGCTCTTATACTGATTTATATATCCTGCTGCCTTCTGCGCTTCCTTTGCTGTTACCCCTGCCTGCTGTATATATTGCACAACCTCTGCTGCAGTAGCTTCTGATTTTCCATCCGCCATCATCTTGTTATATGCTAGGGAAATGATGTTGTTCTGTGTGCTTGCATCAGATACACCTGTTGCAGATAAGGTTGCTCTCATCTTCCCCTCTGCCTTTGCCATAGCTCCATCGGAGATTCCTGCAAGCACCTTCGCATACGTCGAAGGAGACAGAACTATTGTATCGTCACCTAACTGTTCTTGTAGCTGGGTTGTGGCATTTGCAAAAATTTGTTTCTCAACCTGCGCAGCACCATTTCTAAGAGATGCGCTATTGGCAGTTAGCTGCTGTAAGCCACTGTTTAGTGAAGTCGCTCCACTGAGCACTTCGCTACTTCCAGACTTAAGACTCTTAGTGCCACTAGCTAATTCATCTGCACCTGCCTTAAGATCCTTGCTTCCCTGCTCTAACTTGTCAGATGCCTGTCCTAGCTTCTTAAGCGAATTTTCGAGCTTTGCAGCCTTTCCCTTCACGCTTCCTAGATTTCCGTCAAAATCATTTGCAATTCCCGACATCGCAGCTGTATATGTTCCATCTATTTCGAATTTCTCAGTGTGTGCATTTATAACGACACTATTAGGAATATCTAATTTAGAACGACTTATTCCAAGATTCTCATTCATCTCTGGAAAAGCAATGCCCATAACAACTGTCTTGTTGCCGTCATCTATCGCTTTACCATTCGATACCGTTATATCACTGAAGTTATCATCATTAAGAACTAGCCCGCTCGCAACTGTATATGGGTGCTTAATCAGCTTTCCATCTACGATATCTGACTGGTTTACAGTATAGTCAAATCTGATGGTCACGTTACCTGCCTTGCCAGCGATATCCTTTGCTGACATCTTCTTGCCATTCAGATAGTAAGTGATCTTGACATTGACCGGTAAGCCCGTGGTTGGAGTGCCCTTATATTTAATCGACTTTCCCTTAGCATTCCACACGATATTATTGCCATTCTTCGAAAACTTCTCATGACCTGAGGTATTCTCGATATTCTTCAATGTCGAGTAGTCACTGATAGTGTCGTACTTACTATTATTTGCAAGCTGTTCAGTAACTATAGATTCGAGCACATTGCCGTCTGCATCCATCGAAGTATAGGTTGTCTCGTTCTTATCCTTTTGGGAAATATTTCCCCTGCCAAGGCTAGGATATGATGTCTCCACGGCTTTCTCGGTACTGGTTGACTTAGTCACATCTACAGGTCTCTTGTTAGCTGCTCCTACAGAAACAGGATTTATCATATACATAGTTCCGACTGTCAAGCAAAGAGCAAGTGTTGCTGCTCCGTTCTTAACATTCTTATGATTTTTCATTCTTTTCATCTCAACGCCTCCTATATTGCGCTACCCTTAGCGTGTGTACCCTTGTTCTGCCTATGTTCATATACATCTCTTAGTCCGCCTGTAGTGTGGCAAATCAAGTTGTCGAATGCCATCAGGAACGAAGGCAGTATGAGGATTACTGTTAACATACTTATAATCGCTCCGCGTGCCATCATCGTGCAGAGGGTGCTAATGATGCCTATATTTGAGTATATTGCCACTCCGATTGTCGCTGTGAAGAATCCGAGTGCACTTACTATAATCGATGGTATCGAAGCTGCTGCAGCGGTGCTGACCGCATCGCGCTTATCAAGCCCCAGCATTCTCTCAGTCTTATACCTTGTCGACATCAATATCGCATAATCAACCGTCGATCCAAGCTGAATAGTACTTATGCAGACTGGAACTATGAACGGAAGTTCAAGTCCTGTGAAGCCCGAAATCCCCATATTGACGTATATTGCGAACTCTATCGCTATTACGAGTATGAACGGTAACGATGCGGACTTTAAAACAGCTAGTATTATCAGGAATACGAGTCCTATAGATATCCAATTTACGACTTTAAAATCCTTATCTGTCAGTTTTATTAAGTCCTTAGTTGCCGGAGCCTCTCCGATTACAGTCGCTGACTTATCGTACTTGTGCGTAATCGCTTTGACCTTGTCTATTTGCCTATTGCAAGCATTCGTCGAAACCTTATACTTTGAATTTATTACTATCATCTGATGCTTATCTGACATCAGGCCACTTTTAATTGAAGACGGAATCATGCTCCTCGGAATTGAAGTCCCTACGATCGAATCAATGCCTAGCACGCTTTTAACACCATCAACCTTCTTGATCTCGTCACTCATATCCTTACCTTTTAATGCAGAAAGCTTCGAGTCAGCCATCACGATATAAGAAGTATTTATCCCAAAATCCTCACTTAGCTTGTCATTAGCCGTCAAGAACTGCATCTTCTCTGCAGGCAAACTGTTTTGTCCACTAGATAGCATCTTGGTGAAGTCATACACGATATTCTGATGATTGTATCCATAGATTGCAGGTCCAATTAGCACGCAGAATAGCGCGATATAGATTCCATATCTGCCGGTTAGTCCGTGTGCCACCTTCGTCATATCTGGTATTAGTGATCTGTGTCTCGTCTTCTGCACGAGCTTATTGAACCTTAGTAAAAGTACAGGCAGTATAGTTACACTTGCTATTACTCCAAATACAACACCTTTTGCCATAACAATTCCGAGATCTCGTCCCATCGTGTACGTCATGAAACAAAGTGCTAGGAACCCTGCAATTGTTGTAGCCGAGCTTCCAGTTACAGAAACGAGTGTAGCATCGATGGCCTCCGCCATAGCGTCATCTTCCTTGAGACCTAAATCGAGTTTCTCCATATAGCTATGCCACAGGAATATGGAGTAGTCCATGGTTACACCAAGCTGCAGAACTGCAGCTATTGCCTTGGTTATATAAGAAATCTCACCGAGGAATATATTAGAGCCCATGTTATATAAAATAGCCATGCCAATACTCACCATGAATAATACCGGTGCTATATATGAATCGAGGAGTAGCATCATTGCGAGTAGCGATAGCAAAACAGCTACTGTAACATACTTGACCTCTTCCTGTTCGCAAATATTCTTTAGATCTTCTACCAGAGGTGATAAGCCAGATATATATGCGTGCTTATCACTGACTTTTCTCATCTGCTCAACAGCCTTGAGCGTCTTATCATCAGATGTTGAGCTGCTGAAGAATACGACCATCATGCTCGCATCTTTATTTGATAAATTCTGCGCCACCTGGTCTGGTAGCATAGACTTCGGAACTGTTGGATCTAGCACATCTTCGAGATTTAAAACCTCTTCGACTCCATCGATTCTGCTGTAGTCTGCTTTTAACTGAGTGACATCATCACTCTTCATGTTTTCAAGCACGACTATCGAGAATCCGCCTTTGCCAAATTCCTTCATTAAAACATTCTGACCTTTCATCGTATCCATAGTAGATGGAAGGTATGTAAGCATGTCATAGTTTATCCTCGTCACCTTATACCCTATAAGTGATGGTATGAGCAGTAGCAAAGATACAATGAAAATTATGTGTCTGTGCTTTACGACTTTAGCCCCTAGATTCATCGGTTTTCCCTCCTTGCGTATTTGACGGAAATCAATATATCATTTTTATGACCAATAGTCAACTTTTAATTTAATTAAAAGTTAGTTGAAGTTTTTAGACTCAATAAAACAGTTATTTATCAAGGTCTATTAGTATTATATGAGTTGAATTACTGAATAATTTATATATTGACTGCAGGTCATTTATTGCTGTATCATTGTAAAAATCTACACTGCATGTTATATATAATTTAGTGAATAAAATTTTGGAGGAGCATCTATGACTAAAAGAGTGCTTAATAAAGAGAAAAAACGCACCGATATTCTTGACGCGGCATATGAACTATTTACGACACTTGGATTTGCAAGGACGACTATACTAGGTATCGCACTAAATGCAGGCGTCGGAAAAGGCACGTTCTATCTGTATTTTGATAGCAAAGAAGATGTTAGAGATGTGTTAATCGCTAGAAAGTCATCTGAACTGCTCCTTAGTGCAGTTGAATCATTAGAGAGGCACATAGAGGAAACAGGAGATGTAATGAATCTCGCTGACAAAGTCTTATATGCTACTGATTGCTTGATAACCAAGCTCTCAAAGGATATAGCGCTGCTACAGTTTATATCCAAGCACCTGAGCTGGGGGCTACTAAGCGGATCAAAGAGCATTAAACACGAGGATGATGAAGTGCTCGACTTCAAGACTTTTTTTATGGATATTATCGAAAAAGAGCAGATTCCGATTGATAATCCAGAGCTCATGATATTTACGATTGTTGAGCTGATTAATTCAACATGCCACAATGTTATTCTCATGGGCGAACCTGTAACTTATAGTGACTACAAGCCTTATTTATTTAGAACCATTAGACTTATAATTGAGGATGCGATTAATGGTTAGATAACAGTTGATAGATGGTGTGGCAGTTGGAATTTAAACTGTAGGTGGAGATACGTTGTAGATAAAATGAATATCAAAATAAAAAACACCCCTGAAAAATATAAAGGAATGGCGGATGAAATAATACTGCCATTACTTGAGCTATTGAAGGAACTCAATTCACTTGAAGAAGAAGTTTTTAAGAGAAATAGTGAACTAAATGCTGAAAAATTAATATTGAATATCCCTGCCAACCAAAATCACCCGAAATGGAGCGAGCTTATGGCAGAATACGAAAGTCGCTATGAGGAGATTGCAAAAGGAAAAGTGAGTAAAAATCTAATGTCAAAAGGATATGCGACTCATTACAGTAATCCGAGCGAATATTTTTATGTTCATAGTGATGATTTTTTATTGGAATTTGCTATGCAGCAATCAGATATAGCGATAATTATCATCCACTTTAGCGGAGCTATTGACATGAAGCACAAATTTATCGTTAGGCAGATAAACAAAAAGTGGGTAGTAGACGAAAAATATTATGGTTTTGCAGATGAAGCAATCTGGTACCCGGATAGTATATAAAACATATTTATCGATAAACTTAAATAAAACTGAAACAGTAAGCCTCCGTAAGGAAGGCATGAGAGCCGGCAGCGTCAGCTGTCGGCTCTCTATCTATTGGGATAAATACTATAATTAAAAAATTTAAAAGTTAAACAAAAAACAGAAAAAGGACGCTTACGCATCCCTTTCCTGTAGTGTGTGTGTATTCAATAAAAGAAGGAAAGTTTGTATTAGAATAACAAACCTCATTGAACAATTAGAAGTATAGCATCTATTAAAACGCCTTGTGTGAAGGTTATGTGAAATGTTTACTATAATTTATGTTTCATTTTGAGCTTATTTTCTAAAGACTAATAATTTTAAGCCTTTTACGCATATTTTTTGCACAAAATATTATTTTTTTTGCAAAGTATTTTTGTAGATACAGTATTTGCCTCTTCTGACAGCTTTTCTGATTCCTTTTTCCAGCTCTCTGCGAGCTCGCGATCAGGAATATATGGAACGTTCGCCGACACATTGAATTCTGCCGCCTGAACGCCCGCATTTAGATTGAGAGCAGCTACGTACAGATCGCTTACTAGCTGCTTGTTGGATCTGCCAATCAGACTATCTGCGAGTCTGAGCGCGCAGGTGCCCGCTCTCATGACTTTGAGCGGGGCTTCGGCTGCGCCGACCGAGGCGATGGCAATCGCCTCGCTGCGCGCTGCCTTCTCCTCATCAGTTTCCTTTGGCATTCCATATGCACTAGCAACCTGTCCAAATGCTTTTTTATCTTCATCTACCCCAGCCATCAGCTGATCTAAATATCCCTTAGCTTCATCTATCGCTGCTACATTGAGTTCCTCAAATTCAGCGTATTTCTTCTTGCCAACAGTTAGGTTCGCAACCATCATAATTAGCGCTGCGCCTTGCGCTGCAGTTAAGGCTGCTACAGCCCCACCACCTGGAGTTGGTGCTCCCGAACTAAGCGCGTCAACGTAATCATTAATTTTTTCATCTATCAACTTATTTGCCATATTCCCTCCGTATTCCTCACTTAATTTTATAAATCAAAGCTTTAGTAACTATAAAAGCCTTTATTCACTAGCTTTTACATATATACATTATAAAATTGTACGAACAAATACACAATGAGCAAGTAAAATTTTTATATGCCGCGTAACGAATGTTACGAATATTTGCAGGTTAGATGGATATAATCAACTTAGGCGGAGTAATTCGCACCATTGCATAAAAGAAATTTACATATAGGAGGTAACGAAATGAAAGAGCCTATGAAAAACATATCCAAGTCTGAAGTTTTAACACTTAAGAACGAAGTTAATTATCAGGAAGGTCAGGTGGTAAGCAAGACGCTCGCACAGAACGATGCTGTTAGTGTAACGTTATTCGCTTTTGATAAAGACGAAGAAATCAGTACACACGAATCCGGCGGAGATGCATTTGTAACTTGCCTTGACGGAGTAGGCCGCCTCACTATTGACGGAATTCCTCACGAGCTTCATGAAGGAGAATCGATTGTAATGCCTGCTGGTCATCCACATGCGGTATATGGTGAGGAGCGTTTCAAGATGCTACTCGTGGTGGTATTCTAGAGCCCTGATAGGACTTACCAGGAACCCCTTGATTTAGTACACACTAACTATGGATAGTGGTAATACAAAATTACATATGTTTAAAAAATCCTCTTTACTGGATATCAGTATAGAGGATTTTGTTTTAATTTAAATCTGCTGTTAAAGAAAACTCTATCTCCAATAAACAAGATAAAGGATATAACTCTTCAACTAAATTCTTTGACATGGCTCTTATAAACGAAAATACTATTAAATCACTAAAATATTTTGCAGGGTCAAACCTTTCCTGCATTTTATTACGAAATATCGAAATTATTTCTTTGCTCGAGTACTTCTCATACTCTATATCGGATAATTTTCGAAATTCTAATATCCATGAATCCCTTACATTAACTGGGACATCAAAATCTAAACATAATAAGTTAAGGGATTTTGGATTTATTTGAGTATCACCAATTTCTGTTGCTAATTCAGCTAATCCTTCTTTTAATAATTGTAATTTATCCTCTAGTTCTAGGTTAATCATGATACTCCTCCTTACCTAAAATGAAATTTATTATATACAAGTTTGAATTACGCCTATAACGAATTTGTTGCTTGAGTTAGTATATCATTATTTATTCAAAATTTACTCCACACAAAATAAAAAAAGATGCATCTGCAATATGAACTGAACCCCAAAAGTTGGACAGTATAATTAAGCAGCTCTAGAGGACTGACTCCTGTATTGCACAGGACTCAGTCCTTTTAACTTGCACTTAATTCGTTTATTGTT
>ERZ773035.7-NODE-7-length-197328-cov-6.902511_pt1 | contig 197328 bp, 182 predicted proteins | sample MGYA00511487_ERZ773035 | MGnify/ENA primary metagenome ERZ773035 (study PRJEB29015, sample SAMEA2737985) | human oral metagenome | biome: human oral; feature: human-associated habitat; material: dental | place: China | collected 2024 ... | reverse complement strand
AAAAAAAAGCAATTCATCTCCTGCTTATAGAAAGCCTACGACTTCTTACTATCTTTTTGTTAAATAGCAATTTTAAATTATTGAAAAATATGCTATAATTTTAGTAAAAAAGGTCAAGTAAGAATATGGCCTCTAATGCTCTTGCGTTAAAAAAATTACAAATATAATTGAAAAAACTATTATTTAGTTAAAAATAGCTTTTTAGATAAATAATTTAATGATATTGGAAAAGAGGAAAAATGAAAAAAAATTATGATGTATTGGAATTTTATAAAATAATTAATGAACTTATTGATTTGTCAAGATTGGAAAAGACTAAGGAGAAGTTTTTAGATATTGACATTATAAAGGAAAAGTCGATTTTAGACAGGGAACTTATGCTTATGAAGGAGATGATTGACTTTTATAAGTATGATGACGGACTGGAACTTGCGGGGCTTGCGGATATTACTAAAATGATGAATTCTATTGATATTATTGGATCTTATTTGAGTGTTGAGGATTTGGCGACTTTGAAGAAGAATTTGACAATTTTTAGGATTTCTAAAAGCCGGGCTAAAAATGTGAGGGATAAATATAAGACAATTTGGAATTTATTTAGTAATGTTGAGGAAGTTAGGGAAATTGAAAATTTTATTTCAGAAGCAATTAATGATGAAGGTATTTTAAAAGATGATGCTTCGATTGGACTTCGAGATGTCAGAAGACAGAAACAAAATATCAATGCGAATATCAAGGAAAAATTTGATGAGCTGATTTCCAATAAAAATACACAAAATGCAATTCAGGAAAGAATAGTAACCCAAAGAAACGACAGATACGTAATTGCTGTAAAAACTGATTTTAAAGGCCTTGTAAAAGGGATAGAGCACGATAGGTCTGCAACTGGAAGCACAGTTTACATTGAACCTTTAAACGTTGTTTCGTTGAATAATAAATTACGTGAATATGAAGCTCGTGAACGTGAGGAAATCAGGAAAATATTGCTTAGAATTACAGAAATTGTAAAAACTAAAAAGGAAGAAATTCTGGAAATCAAGGAAATTCTGGAAAGACTGGACTTTATTGATGCCAAAACGACTTATTCAGTTAATAAAAAATGTATCGTTCCAAAAATTATTAACAAGGAATATTTGAAACTGGTTGAGGCAAGACATCCGTTAATTGATGAAAATACAGTTGTACCAATTAATTTTGAGCTTGGAAACCCTGAAAATATAATGCTTATAACAGGACCTAATACTGGTGGAAAAACGGTAACATTGAAAGTAGCTGGACTTCTTACAATTATGGCACTATCTGGTATTCCAATTCCCGCAAATGAAAAAACTGAAGTTGGATATTTTCACAATGTATTAGCAGATATTGGGGATGAACAAAGTCTGGAGCAGAATTTATCCTCATTTTCAGGGCATGTTAGCAAAATAAAAGACATAATTGAACATGCAAGCAGTAAATCACTTGTATTAATGGATGAATTAGGAAGTGGAACTGACCCGATGGAAGGAGCAGCTTTTGCAATGGCAATCATTGATTATTTGAACAAGAAGCACGTAACTTCAATAATTACAACCCATTACAGCGAAGTAAAAGCTTATGCCTTTAACACAACGGGAATTAAAAGCGCCTCAATGGAATTTAATGTGGAAACATTGTCACCAACATACAAATTACTGGAAGGAATACCTGGAGAAAGCAACGCTCTTATAATTGCAAGAAAATATGGGATTAGCGAAGAAATTATTGAAAATGCAAAAAGTTATATAAGTGAAGATAATCAGCGAGTTGAGGAAATGTTAAAATCCATAAAGGAAAAAAATGATAAATTGGAAATGATGCATGCGCAATTGGAGGCAACAAGAGCTGAACTTGATAAACAGAAAAACATTTACGAGCAAAAAATGGTAAAACTCGAAAATGAAAAAAATGAAATTATAAAACGTGCCTACGAAGAAGCCGACAATTACCTGAAAAATATGCAGGCAAAAGCCAAAAATCTGATTGACAAAATTAACAGCGAGGAATCTAAAAAAGAAGATGCCAAAAACGCTCAAAGAAGCCTGAATATGCTACGTGAATCATTCATTACAGACAAAAAGAAAAATGTAAAGGAAAAGAAAATTATCACTCAAAATGTAGATTTTGCCATTGGGGAAGAAGTGCTTGTAAAAACAATGAATCAAAATGGAAAAATCTTGAAAATAATGCCAGATAACCGCATTCAAGTGCAAACTGGAATATTAAAGCTGGTTGTATCAACTGATGACATTGTAAAAATTCAAAAGAAAAAAACAAATAAATTTAAAAACTTCGCCTCACTAAAACGAACTTCCCAAGTCCGAGGAGAAATCGACCTACGTGGAATGAACGCCGATGAAGCAATCGCAGAACTTGAAACTTATATGGATAGAGCAATGCTCACAGGGTATCATGAAATCTATATAATTCACGGAAAAGGAACAATGGTTTTAAGAAAGAAGATTCATGAATATTTAAGAACTTCAAAATATGTGGCAGAATTTAAGGATGCTAATCAGAATGAAGGGGGAGTTGGGTGTACGGTAGTTACTTTGAAATAGTTAAATTATGTTAAGGGAGATTTTTTATATATGAAAATAAAAAACTTATACATAGAAAATGAAAAAAGATTGAAAAATTTAAATATTAATTTTGAAAATGATGAAAAAATATTAGATGTTGTTGTTTTGGCTGGAGTAAATGGAACAGGTAAAACAACAGTTTTAGAAGTGATATACGACTACTTTGAGAATTTTCAAAATGATAAAAATAAAATAAATATCGAATTAGACTTAGAAGAAGAAAATTATATAAATCAAAATAATATTTCAAAAGAAACATATTTAAATAACTTAATAAAAGATAGTATAAAAAAAGAAGGCAATATATAGATATAAAAAAAGAAGCATCTCTGCTTCTTTAATGGTGCCCAGACTCGGAATCGAACCAAGGACACAGGGATTTTCAGTCCCTTGCTCTACCAACTGAGCTATCTGGGCAAATAAACTAAATAAATAATGGTGGGCCATCGGGGACTTGAACCCAGGACCTGCCGGTTATGAGCCGGACGCTCTGACCAACTGAGCTAATGGCCCTAAAGTGGTCGGGGTGGCAGGATTTGAACCCGCGGCCCACTGGTCCCAAACCAGTTGCGCTACCAAGCTGCGCTACACCCCGAAATCTTGGCAGGGGCAGAAGGACTCGAACCCTCGGCACGTGGTTTTGGAGACCACTGCTCTACCAACTGAGCTATACCCCTATGGTATATAAATATGGCGGAGAAGATGGGATTCGAACCCATGCGGCCCTAATACGAACCCTAACGGTTTAGCAAACCGTCCTCTTCAGCCTCTTGAGTACTTCTCCAAAAGCTATAACTAAATGATTCTTGGCGGAGAGGGTGGGATTCGAACCCACGGTCCCTTTCAGAATCACTGGTTTTCAAGACCAGCTCCTTAAACCACTCGGACACCTCTCCGGATGTTGATAAAATTGGTGACCCATCGGAGATTCGAACTCCGGACACCTTGATTAAAAGTCAAGTGCTCTACCACCTGAGCTAATGGGTCACAATGGCTGGGGTAGCGGGACTCGAACCTGCGAAATCACGGAGTCAAAGTCCGTTGCCTTAACCACTTGGCTATACCCCAAAAGCATGACTTCTAGTTCGTCTACTTAACCAAACAAAATCTAAAAATGGTGAGCCCACAGGGATTCGAACCCCGGACACACGGCTTAGAAGGCCGTTGCTCTATCCAACTGAGCTATGGACCCTTAAAAAAATGGAGCGGATGATGAGAATCGAACTCACGCTATCAGCTTGGAAGGCTGAAGTTCTACCATTGAACTACATCCGCAAAGTGGAGCGGAAGACGAGATTCGAACTCGCGACCCTCGCCTTGGCAAGGCGATGCTCTACCCCTGAGCCACTTCCGCATATTTATTGGTCGAGGGAGATGGATTCGAACCATCGAAAGCACAGCTAACGGATTTACAGTCCGCCCCCTTTGGCCACTCGGGAATCCCTCGAAATATTGGAGCTGATGGAGGGAATCGAACCCCCAACCTGCTGATTACAAATCAGCTGCTCTACCGTTGAGCCACATCAGCATAACCGTTAAAATTGGCGACCGGGAACGGGCTCGAACCGTCGACCTCCAGCGTGACAGGCTGGCATTCTAACCAACTGAACTACCCGGCCAAAATATGGTGGACGCTATAGGGCTCGAACCTATGACCCCCTGCTTGTAAGGCAGATGCTCTCCCAGCTGAGCTAAGCGTCCAAAGATATTTGTCGCACTAGATAATTTAACCTTAAGCGCCAATTTCGTGCTGCAGTCTTCACTCAACTGCGTTATTCATACTAACACAGCATCTAATCACTGTCAATCAGAAATTTATTTTTTCTTGATTTCTCTTTCAACAGCTTGCATTTACCTGCGGTAACCTCTGTTATTGTATCGATTATCGATTGCTTTTGATCAATATCTCCACTAACATTTAGTGTGATTTTATCAGTGTACTCTATTTTTGCAATCTTGAAAACCCCTGTTTTTGAAATGTTTTCAATTTGTGTCAAATGCGAATATGAAATTTCATATGTTAAAACTATAGCTTCCCTTACTTCAGAAAGCAATGCTTTATCTATCGCAAGTCTCGCAGAAGTCGAATATGCCCGCACGAGGCCCCCAGTACCAAGCTTTATTCCACCAAAATAGCGAGTCACGACAATAGCCAGGTTAGTTAGCCCTCTTTCAACAATCATGCGAAGAATCGGTGCGCCAGCAGTCCCCTGTGGCTCACCATCTTCACTAGACCATTGTATCTCTTGTTTCTCTCCTACTACCATAACCGGTACATTGTGTGTAGCATCCTTATATTCACTCTTAATTGACGAGATAAACGCTTTCGCCTCATCACATGAGTCCACCGGTGAAATATGTGCTATAAAACGAGATTTTTGGGTTATATATTCAGCTTTAGCTTCTTGGTATACAGTGTCATAGAGCTTCATTTACAAAATGTACTTGTCAACATCTACTTCCTTGACAGTCTCCTTGAATTTATTTTTTACAAACTCTCTATCAATCACTATCTTTTCAACAGAATTATCTGGAAGCATAAATGATATATCCTCAAGCAATTTTTCAAGAATCGTATATAATCTTCTTGCTCCAATATTTTCAGTCTGCTCATTCATAAGATATGCCATTTCAGCAATTTCATCCGTTGAGTCATCTGTAAACTCAACATCTACTCCTTCAGTTTCGAGTAATGCTTTTTGTTGTTTTGTTACAGCATTTTCTGTAGCAGTAAGAATCTTTTTAAAATCCGCTTTATCGAGATTCTTTAGCTCAACATTTATCGGAAATCTTCCCTGTAGCTCCGGAATTAAATCAGAAGGTTTAGAAACATGAAATGCTCCAGCTCCAATAAATAACATGTGATCAGTTTTTACTGGACCATGTTTTGTATTAACTACACTCCCTTCAACAATCGGAAGAATATCTCTTTGTACACCTTCACGGGAAACATCTGCACCTGAAGCCATCGAACTTCTAGAAGCAATTTTGTCTATTTCATCAATGAAAATAATACCGTTCTGCTCAGCATTTTCGATAGCATCATCAATTACTTGATCCATATCTATCAAATTTTGTGCCTCTTGCTCCCTTAAGATTTTTCTTGCTTCCCTAACCGTAACTTTTTTGTGCTTGGTCTTTTTAGGCATCATATCTCCAAATATATTGCCTATCGCTATGCCAATTCCTTCATTTTGCATATCTAATTGATTAGTATTTACAGAATCCTCAACTTCTATATCTATAAGTTGATCCTCTAGCTTGCCTTCTCTTAAATGAATTTTAACTTGTTCTTTAGCCATAGCAACGTCTTCTGGAACACTTTGCTTTTCTAAATTCTGCTGCTCTTCATACTGCTTCTTTTGGCTTGGATAGTTGGAATTATTAAGGAAAAAGTCAAACGGATTAGGTCCATTAACATTCTTGACATTATCTGATGATGCCCCTGGAACAAGAGCATCAATAATCTTTTCCTCAACAAGTTCATCAGCAATTCCGTATTTCTCATTTATACGTTGCTGTTTAGTGATCCTGACAGAAGCCTCAACTAGATCTCTGACCATCGAATCAACATCACGTCCAACATAGCCCACCTCAGTAAACTTGGTGGCTTCAACCTTTACAAAAGGTGCTTCCATAATTTTAGCAAGTCTTCTTGCAATTTCAGTTTTTCCAACTCCAGTAGGTCCCATCATTAGGATGTTTTTAGGAGTGATTTCTTCCCTCATCTCTTCACTTAGTTGGCTGCGCCTATATCTATTTCTGAGGGCAATTGCTACTGATTTTTTTGCTTCATCCTGTCCAATTATATATTTATCAAGCTCAGCAACTATCTGTTTAGGAGTCATCGTTTTAATATCATTATTCATTATTTACCTCCTATAACTTCTCAACAGAAATATTGTCATTTGTATATACGCAAATAGAAGATGCAATTTCTAGAGACTTGCGAACAATACTTTCAGCATCAAGTTCAGTATTATCAAATAGAGCGGAAGCAGCTGAATAAGCGTAATTACCGCCGGAACCAATAGCAACAACATTTTTATCAGGCTCAATAACTTCTCCATTACCTGATATCACTAATAAATCTTCTTCGTTAACTGCTATCATCAACGCCTCAAGGCTGCGGGTTGCTTTATCACTTCTCCAAAACTGAGCTAAATCAACAGCAGCACGCTTTAAATTTCCATCATGCTCCTGTAACTTATTTTCAAACTTATCAGTTAGCGAAAAGGCATCAGCCACGGAACCTGCAAATCCAGTTAAGACCTTTCCTTTAAAGATTTTCTTAACCTTCTTAGCACCGTTCTTCATGATGGTAGTTTCACCCATTGTAACCTGCCCATCACCACCGATACATATGTCTCCATTAGGCCTTTTAACTGCACAAATAGTTGTCGCATGAAATTGAACCATCATCTACCTCCAAATTATAAAAACTTTTACTCTTTATCTGGTTTTACATAACTACAATTTTCATTAGAGCATTTAATTTTAGCTTTTTTTCCTTTACCTTCAAGAAGCATTGATCCGCATTTAGGGCACAGTTCTCCAGTCGGCTTATCCCAAAATGAAACATCACAATCTGGATAACCACTACAGCCGTAGAATATCTTCCCACCGCGTCTAGTTCTTTTTTCAATAATTGGCTTGCCACATTTTGGACAATTAACCCCAATTTCTTTTAATATCGGTTTTGTGTTTTTGCAATCAGGATACCCAGTGCAGGCTAGGAATTTACCAAATCGGCTTTCTTTAATTGCCATAGGTTTTCCACATAATTCACAAACTTCATCACTTAGAACTACTTCCTGTTCAATCTTCTCTACTTCATTTTGAGCAATTTCTAACTCTTTGCTAAATGGACCATAAAAATCTTCTATTACATGCTTCCAGGCTTCCTTTTTTAATTCGACTTGGTCTAGCTGATTCTCTAATTCTCCCGTAAATTCTACATCTACGATATCGCCAAAATACTCTGAAAGAATGCCCGTAACATCAAACCCCAGTTGCGTTGGAACGAGATTTTTCTTTTCTCTGGTAACATATCGCCTTCCCGTAAGCGTTGTTATAATTGCGGAATACGTACTAGGTCTTCCTATATTCTTTTCTTCCATCTCTTTAACAAGACCAGCTTCAGTATATCTAGCAGGCGGTTGTGTAAATTTCTGTTCTTTAACAATCTCTATACATTTAAGTTCATCACCTTTTTTGAGTTCTGGTACATACGAATCCTTCTCGCTTGCAATTGGATATACCCTTCTCCAGCCATCAAAAACTAATCTTGAACCAGATGACCTAAATTCATACCCATTATTATCTATGATTACAGTAACAGTATCAAACTCTGCAGCTGCCATCTGAGATGCAACAAATCGATTCCAAACAAGGGTGTATAGCTTAAATTGATCTGAAGTCAATGAGTCGCGAATTGCCTCCGGTTCAAGGTTAACATCTGTAGGCCTAATTGCTTCGTGTGCATCCTGTATATCCTTGTTTTTGTTTGAAAATGAGTTGTTGGAACTATATTCCTTGCCAAATTTATTAGTAATAAATACCGATGCAGCTTCTTTTGCGGCAGACGATATTCTAACAGAATCAGTACGTAAATAAGTAATTAAACCTCTTGTTCCAATTCCTTTTACTTCAATCCCTTCGTAAAGTTGCTGGGCAATTTGCATAGTCTTCTTAGTCTGGAAATTCAACTTTATAGAAGCATCTTGTTGTAAACTACTAGTAGTAAATGGCGCATAAGGTTTTGGCTTTCTCTTACCAGTCTTTACACTCTCTACTACGAATTTTCCTGCATTTAGCTGATTCTCAATAGTATCAGCTTCTTCAGCTGTAGTAACGCGAATATCTTCTCCATTGTATTTGCTAAGCGATGCATTGAAATTATCTCCATAATCAGCCGTTATGGTCCAATACTCTTCAGGTACAAAAGATTTTATTTCATTCTCTCTATCACAAATCATCTTGAGAGCTGCAGACTGCACTCTACCAGCAGAGAGACCGCGCCTTACCTTCTGCCATAGAAGCGGACTAATCTGATATCCAACTAATCTATCTAGTACTCTTCTAGCTTGCTGAGCATCTACTAATCCCATATCTATTGAACGAGGATGCTTTATAGCTTCTTTTACAGCTTCTTTATTTATTTCGTTAAAAACAATCCTGCATTCACTTTTGGGATCGATATCAAGCAAATATGCTAGATGCCATGATATAGCCTCTCCTTCACGGTCCGGGTCAGTTGCCAAAAGAACACGTGATGCCGACGATGCCGCTTTCTTAAGTTCCTTAATCTTGTCACCCTTGCCTCTTATATTTATGTATCCTGGTTCAAATTGATTTTCTATATCTATCCCTAGTCTACTCTTAGGTAAATCTCTTACATGTCCTACCGAAGCGAGCACATTATAAGAAGGACCTAAGTATTTTCCAATAACTTTAGCTTTTGAAGGCGACTCAACAATTAAAAGCGTGCGTTTTCTCGCCGTCTTCTTGGACTTCATCGTATTTTTTTTCTTTGTTGACGTTTTAGTTTTTGTACTAGGCATCAATTAACCCCTTAACAATTAATTTAAAAATATAACTTCTCTACAATATTAGAGTTCATCATAAACCTTGGGATTTTATTTTGCAAGAAATACTTTGCCACCGTAGGTTGTAATAACCCCCTTTATCTCGAGCACTGTAAGTATAGCACTGACTTTTCCAGCGTTTTTGTTGAGATTGTGTGCAATGCTATCAATAGTACAACAACTAGATTTCTGGATTTCCTTATAAATCTCCAGTTCATCATTTCCAAGGTCTGTCTCAATGTCTTGCGGAGTATATTCTGCTCCCTTGATATCCGATGTTACATCACTGATACTAATCATTGGAATTGCACCATCTTTAATCAATTTATTTGTTCCAACACTAAACTGACTATTTATATTCCCCGGCACAGCGTAGATGCTTTTCCCTTGTTCATTTGCAAAGTCAGCAGTTATTAGTGAGCCGCTATTAAGGCCAGCTTCCACAACTACTACAGCTTCAGATATTGCGCTTATAATCCGGTTTCTCTGAGGGAATGTATACTTAGCGCCTGGTGTACCAGGAGCATATTCAGAGATAATTAATCCGTTAGAAGCTATTTTGTTATATAGCCATGCATTTCTCACTGGATGAATTATATCGATCCCAGTACCGAGCACAGCTATGGCTTTCCCTCCCAGACTCACTGTTCCTTCATGCGCAAAACTATCAATCCCATATGCAAGACCTGAAACAACGGGAATATTAGCTTTAGCAAGCTCTTTACCTATCATTTGGGCTACAATTTTCCCATAAAGTGTATATTTTCTCGAACCAATTACTGCTACTGATTTGAGACAAAGAAGATTTAAGTCTCCTATACAGTATAGACGTTCAGGTGGATTATTTATTATTCTTAGATTTTCTGGATAATAAGGTGAATTAATATCAATTTCTTTAATTTCATTACTATATTTGTTTTTCATATTTAATCTTTTCCTATATCAAATTCACTACATCTGTACCCTAGTGCTTCCGCTAAATGTTCAATACTAACTTTCCTCTCTTGCTCGATATCTGCAATTGTTCTCGCTACCTTAAGAGTACGTATATAACTCCTCGGAGATAAGTTAAGCCTATCATATGCATTTTCTAAAAATTTATTTTCAAGATTACCAAGTAGACAAGAGTCTCTAATTTTCTTATCACTAATATTTCCACATTTTTCATCTCTACCTTCTAGTTTTGAGAACTTTAAGGCATCACTTACCATCGAACTCATAATTTTACTATCCAGCACCTTGTCTTTCCCAATTTTCTCAAATTTAAGGTCTTCATACCTTACTTCTCGCATGGTAAGTTGCAGATCTATCCTATCTAAAATTGGACCACTCATTCGTCTTCTGTACCTAGCAATCTCTTGTGCAGTACAAGTGCATTCATTTGATTCACTTCCAAAAAATCCACATGGGCAAGGGTTTGCAGCCATAACAACAAGTGCTTTACACGGAAATTCATATGTATTTCCTTGTCTTGATATTACAATTCTATGATCCTCTAATGGCTGCCGAAGAGCTTCTATCTGACCTGTATCAAACTCACAAAATTCATCGAGAAACAGCACCCCATTATGGGCCAAAGAAAGTTCCCCAGGCAAAGGATATAGACCGCCACCAAGAAGCGCTGCTCTAGAAATGGTGTGATGCGGGGATCTAAATGGTCTGCCTATCAAATCATTATTCCCTTTATTAAGATGCCCCGCTACGGAGTGTATTATTGTAGTTTCTAGCAATTCACGATTTGTAATCGGTGGTAATATTGTAGGCATTCGCTTTGCAAGCATAGTTTTGCCACATCCTGGAGGTCCAATCATCAGTAATGGATGCTTTCCGGCAGCGGCAATAACAAGTGCTCTTTTTGCATACTCTTGTCCTTTTATATCCGAATAATCATATTCTTCTATTATCTCACTGGAGGTATTTGTAATATGGAAAGTATACCCCTCACTAAGTTCATTATTAATAGCAACTATTGCTTCTTCAAGGTTCCTAACCCCTATTACAGAAATCCCTTCGACCATCGATGCTTCTTTAACATTTCTTGCAGGGAGAATAACCTTTTTTATACCTGCTTCACGAAAGGCGATTATCAATGGTAAAACCCCATCTACGGGCATAATCCTTCCAGATAGAGATAGTTCTCCAATCACAGCATATGCCTTTGCTTTCCTACTATTTACTACTAGGGTGCTCGAGAGTACGCCGATAGCAATCGGAAGATCTAGATGGCTTCCATTTTTATTAAGACTTGCTGGTGATAAATTAACAGTTATATGGCCATGTGGAAAATCATAGCCTGAATGGATTATTGCCGAGCGAATCCTTTCCCTCGATTCTATAACTGATTTTGAGGCTAAACCGACGATATTGAAATTGGGAAGTCCATTGCCTATACCCGTCTCAATATTTACCTTCTGACCTTCGATTCCTTTAATAACTCCACTTATAATCGTTGAAAGCATACTCACCTCTAAAAACAATTCTTGCTAACCTTACATTCGATTTCGACTACGTCAAATCGAGCATTATAATTCGTAAAATCTGCATGTTTACGCAAGAAATAACCGGCTACGTTTTTGATATGACGGATTTTATTGCTTGATATAGCTTCGGCGGGATAACCATATTTATCACTTGTCCTCGTTTTTACTTCAATAAAACTAAGTACATTCTCCCTCATATCCATAGCAATAATATCTATCTCACCTAATTTGCATTTATAGTTTCGTGCAATCACCTCATACCCTTGTTGTTCAAGTATATCTGCGGCCATATTTTCTCCGAGACTACCGATTATCTTGTTATACTTCATACAATCTCCTTTTCAATAATTAATAGATACAAGTTCTAATTATCATGGAAACTCTTTTTATCACGAAATAGATGAGCATTCATTATGATTGCAAAAAAAATGCATACAGGACTGTAAATAGTGAATTCACAGTTCGTATGCATTGCTTTTTTATTTAGATTTGATTTTACACTTCTTCGCCAAAGCAGAACTTCAATATGACTTTACCGACACCTCCGTTTACATTTGTATCCGTTATGTAATCAGCATTCTCCTTAACAATATCCCATGCATTTTCCATAGCAACTCCAATTTCCGCCAACTGCAGCATCGGAATATCATTCGCAGCATCACCACAGCACATAAGCTCAGATCTGTCTATCGAGAGTATTTTCATAAGTTCAGACAACGCTTTGCTTTTGCTAGAGCCGAGTCCACCGATTTCAATATTATTTGGCACAGATGACGTTACATTAGCATCATCATATTTGCTTACTATCTTTCGAATATCCTCAAGCTTATCCATATCTTCAAAAAAGATATTTATATTCTCAATCTCTGTGCAGTTATCAAGCATAAATCCAAATATATCGTCTAATGGGTTTCTCGTCCTAAGAACATACTCGCGCCTTCTGTGAATACTTCCATTAACATCAATATCATGATAAAGAGCTGAATCTATATATGCTCTTCCATTGTGAAAAGCCTCGAGATATAGATTTCGTTCTCTAGCAAGATCAACTACTCGCTCGATTACATCTGGCTCTATAAAACTGGAATACACATCATGTCCCTGCTTTAAATCACGAACATGAGCCCCATTTGAAGAAATTATATATCTTAGCCCTGATATATTCATAATATCTTCTGGAACTGCTGAAATGACGCGCCCTGTCGTCACAACAACGTTAATACCCGCAGCAATTGCACGTTCTATAGCGATTTTATTAAGCTCAGGAAGCTTACCATTAATTCCAAGGGTTGTTCCATCCAAATCTAGTCCAATAATCTTAATACTCATTTATACCTCATAAAGTACTTTTTTGTTGAATTTTCAGTCTAAAAACGATAACTCAATTGCAAATAATGTGCGTTTGAATTATAATTCACTATTGAGCTAATAACGAATTACATTATATATTGATTTAGCTCTTTAATCTATATTTTATTTATGACAGGATGGCGAAATGAAGATTGCGATAATTGGAGCTGGAAAGCTTGGAATCAGAATTACTGAAGCTCTGCTTGATGGAGATTATGATGTTACAGTTGTAGATAACAATGAAAAAAAATTAGATATACTAGCCCAGCAGTTTGACGTTTTCACTGTTCTTGGTGATGCAAAGACTATCGAAACACTCAATAAAATTGATGTAAAATCTTTCGATTTTCTCATCGCCACAACGACATCGGATGATACAAATATCTTAGCTGCTTCGTTTGCAAAGATTCTCGGCTGCAAACGTGTAATTGCAAGAGTTAGAGAGCCGGAGCATATGAATCAGCTAGACTTTCTCAGGGAGCATTATAATATTGATATGCTTATAAACCCTGACCTTCTAATTACTTCTGAAATCTATCGATATCTAGTTGAGAAATACACTCTTAGCAATGGTATTTTTACTTCGAGAAGCATCGCTCTTATAGAATTTGAAGCTGATAAGAAACCTCAGCTTATAGGTAAATCGCTAGTTGAATTTCGAACTATAATGCCGGATATGCTAATGGTAGGCATTTCTCGAAAAGGAAAAATGATAATTCCGCATGGAAATTCGGTTATAGAAGCACACGACCTCCTCTATCTTATAGGCGAGAAGGAAAATGTATTTGATTTAGCTAGTCGCGTACACACCAAAATGAAACATTCTGCTGTACAGAAGGTTATGATAATAGGTGGCGGAAAAACTGGATATTATCTTGCTTCTAGACTATCTGAATACGGTGTATTCGTAAAGATTATCGAAAAAGATAAGGCTCGTTGTCATTATTTGGCTAATAAGCTCGAAAATGTAATGGTTCTTAATGGAGATGGGTCTAATGTTAGCCTCCTTACTGAAGAGGATATGGATGAAATGGACGCATTTGTAACCGCGACAGGTTACGACGAAGAGAACCTCCTTCTTGCTCTCATGGCCAAAACGCATGGGATAGAAGATGTTATTTCTAAGGTTAGTCACGACAGCTATACAGATTTAATTTCAAAGCTGGGAATAGATGTAGTACTAAATCCACTCGATATCAGCTGTACAACTGTTCTTAGACTTATACGCGGGGCAAAAAAAGTTATATCTTCCGTTCTTCTACAAGGTCAGGCTGAACTGATGGAGGTTTATGCACAGGAAGGCATGGGTATGATAAATATTCCGCTTAAAAACATGAATCTGCCCGATTATATAATCATTGCAGCCATTCATCGCGGTATGGATACCATAATCCCCGACGGAAATACAAGAATTAAACCTGGAGATCGCGTTACGATTGTCTGCATGATCTCCAATATCGGATATGTAGAAAAACTATTTAAGCCTAATATCAGACTTAACATACTAAAATAAGTGCCATGTATAAACGAGTTATTAACATAATAGGAAAATTGCAATTTATTATCGGAGGTAGCATGATGCTACCTCTATTTGTCGCAGTAATTTACAAAGAGTATAGCTCAGTAGTTGCTTTTACTATAGCATGCGCAATTTGTTTTGGTCTGGGTATCATCACAACCAGTATTCTTGGTAGAGACGTTTCTGCAGAAACTCTTCGTTATACAGATAGCTACTTTATCGTTTCTTTTGCATGGATCATGTCCTCCGTTTTGGCTGCGATACCTTTCGTCATACAGGGTTCTATTCCTAATGTAGTCGATGCATTTTTTGAAATGTGCTCTGGCTTCTCAACAACTGGAGCAACTATACTTACAGATGTTGAAGCTCTGCCCAAATCAATGTTACTCTGGCGCTCAGAGACCCAATGGCTTGGTGGAATGGGAATTATCGTTCTAATGGTTGCACTAGTTCCTAACCTAGGAGTAAAGGCGCAAAACGTTGCAAGTGCAGAGACACCCGGTCCCACTGTAACGAAACTGACTTCTAGATTCTCCGATACTGCTAGAAGTCTTTATATCGCATACGTAATACTTACTGTTATTCTAATAGTTCTGCTGCTTTTGGGCGGTATGAGCATGTTTGATGCTGTTGCCCACTCTTTCTCAACTATGGCTACTGGTGGTTTTGGTGTTTATAATGATAGTGTAGCTCATTTCCATAGCTATTACATTACATGGGTTATTATAATATTTATGATTATAGCAGGTACTAACTTCAATCTTTTTTTTACAATGCTTGGATGCAAAATTAAAACTGCTCTGGCTGATGAGGAATTGAGACTTTATGCTGGTATTTTGGCAATATCTACAACACTTATAACAATATCACTTCTCTTTCAAGGTGGATATAAGAATACATTTAAAGCAGTTACTGATGCGGCATTTCAAGTTGCAACGATGATATCCACTACTGGATATGCAACTACTGATTTTAATCTGTGGCCTGCATTTTGTAAGATGGTCTTGATATTAGTTATGTTTACAGGAGCGATGAGTTCATCAACGGCAGGGGGAATTAAAATCATACGCGTACTATCAGTTTTTAAGATGTTTAAGCGTGAAGTTAGAGTTAGACTTCATGACAATATTATTGATGATGTTAAATATAACGGAACCAAGATTTCCGGGGAAGTTATGATGTACATGCTATCGTTTGTCATTACATTTCTGATAACACTTAGTATAGGAACTATGTTAGTCTCTCTTCGATCAAACGCAGATTTAGTTACTGATTTTACAGCTGTTTTATCTTGCATAAGCAACGTTGGACCAGGATTAGCTCAAGTAGGTCCGATAGAAAACTTTCATTTCTATTCTGACTTTGCAACTTTTGTACTTGCGCTAATAATGATAATAGGAAGACTTGAGCTGAGCACATTCCTAATTATGTTCTCTAGACATTACTGGAATAGACATATAGTTTAAAGAGGCTATCAGATGGTTAGTAAAGAAAAGAGATTTGTTCTTCATATGGTGTTTGCATCCATGACGATATTTGGAGCCTTTACGGTTCCAGCTGTTTTGTTATGCATAAGATATCAGGATTTCAATGAACTAGCTCATATTGGTACGATATCTATATCTACATTGGTTATAGGCTTTATCGGTCAGAAAATGTTTTACTATGATGTAAATCGTATGAACTCAAGAATATGCTTCATGACGACTATTTTTACATGGCTCACTATGATTTTCATAACATCAATCCCTTTCTACCTGAGCAGCCTTAACTTATCATATATAGATTCGTTATATGAAGCGGTTGCTTCATGGACAACTACTGGTACGTCGGTTGTAAACTCAGATGTTATGCCTATTGGTCTTAAAATGCTACGCGCTTCGTGTAATTGGATGGGAGCACTCGGAATAATTGTTATTGCTTTAAACTTCTTACCGACATGGCAATTTGTAGGAAGATCTCTTGTCATTACAGAGATAGCAGGTCCTGGATTTATGAAAATCAATACTACTTTCAGAAAGACTTATCGTAGAGCTCTAGCCATATATATATCGCTTACAGCAATTCAGTATGCACTGCTAAGAATATCGGGTCTAAATAAAAGCGATTCCCTTATTACATCCCTTAGCAACATTAGTACTGCTGGCTTAATGAATCTTAATAATGGTAATATTGTTGGTTATGGACTATCTGTAAAGATAATAATTTCAATTTTCGCATTCTTGAGTTCACTCAACTTTTCTATTCTATTATTAGCAACTATGAAAAAGTTTCGAGAGTTAACCGAGGGACCAGAATTAAAATTTCACGCTGGACGAATTTTAACAACCACCATTTTCATTACGGGAATATTGTATATAACATACAACAGAACTCTTTCATCACTTAAAGAATTCGGCAATGTTCTAATGCAAGTTATTTCTTACTTTACTACAGCAGGTTATCAAATTTCCGATACTAACGGATGGCCAGGAGCGGCTTGTGCAATTATATTAATACAGATGTTTATCGGAGCATGCGCGATATCTTCTGGTGGTGGAATAAAAGCTGCAAGAACAATAATTGCATTGAAAACATCTTCTAGAACGCTTTATCACCATATTCATAAGAATGCTATTAGACCAATTAAATACGCAGGAACACCGCTTAAGCTTAACACCCTTCTACGTTGCAACTTATACATTGTAATGTTTGTTGTGACTTTTCTATTTGGTGCACTAATATTATCAATTAATCTTGATCTTAATACTGCACTAAACACTTCGCTAGCGATGCTCACTAACACGGGTACTTACATTAATCAAACTGCAACGCCGGGGATTATTGATGACTACTCTATAGTATCCAAGATAACTATGATGTTCCTAATGCTTGCTGGTAGACTTGAGATATATCCTGTTATCCTCATATTCTTTAAGAGCTTTTGGAAGAACGATAACGACTTCTTATAAAAGTAAAAGGCTTCAGATAGATGAGCTCTATGTATCTCATTCCTATCTGAAGCTTATCTTATAGCATGCAATCGTTTAGCGTTCACTGATATTACCTATCTCAAACTGTCTTGTGGTTGATTTATTTACTGCTATTAAATATTCTTTAGATAGCCAGTATTGTTTCTTCTGGCACTCTTAATCGATATATCAAACCCATAAAACTGCTAGTGTTAAGCAAGTTCAAAATCTATATATCCGTCTTCTGGACTAGTATCTATAACTCTAATCCTAACAGGCTGTCCCAGTGTGATTATATTGCCACTAATCTCATCAATAGCAGAATATGTCTTCTCATCAACTATATATCTCTTACCCAGCAGATCAATACTTATAAATCCTTCAATCGTGTTCTCAAGCTCAACATATATACCGTGAGATTTTACTCCACTTACAACACCATCAAACTCACTGCCTATATGATTATGCATATATATAACTTGATAATGCTTTGTAACCTTTCGTTCCAGCTCCATAGCATTTCGTTCTGTCTCTGATATATGCTTACAAGCATCTTCCAAGAACGCATTATATCCTGTTCCGTTCGAAATAAATTCTCCTGCATGGATTTGATTCTTAATCGTTCTGTGAACGAGCAAATCAGCGTATCTTCTGATTGGTGATGTGAAGTGGCAATAATACTTAAACGCAAGTCCATAATGTCCTAAACATTCTGCTGAATAATATGCCTTCTGCATTGTTCTAATCATAACTCTACTTACTAGTGATTCTTCTGGTTTGCCATCAAGCATAGAGAGAATATTGCTTAGTTCCTTTGTCTTTATAGAATCTGATTTGCCATTGAGCGAAAAGCCTAGATTCATCAAGAACTCCTTAAGCTCCATCATTTTAAGAGCATCGGGCTTCTCATGAACTCGATAAGCAAGTGGCTTTTTTGCCCAAAAATAGTGCTCTGCAACAGTCTTGTTAGCAGCGAGCATAAACTCTTCTATCAAGCGGTTAGCTACTCTTCGCTCGGACAGAATAACATCTATCGGCTCACCATCATCATTTAATATTATCTGTGATTCAGGTAAATCAAAGTCAAGACTTCCGTCACGTTTCCGCCTTCTTGAGAGGATATGGTATAGTTTGTAAGCATCTTTAAGCATCGGGTATGCATCAAAGTACTGTTTTATTTGCCCCTCACTATTATTCTCTAGCATATCCGATACATCATCATATATTAACCTGTAATTAGACTTAATTATTGATTCACTAATATCGTAATTTATAACATGCCCTTCATCATCAATTTCCATTGAACATGTAATCGTAAGTCTTTCGACATCAGGATTTAAACTGCATTCGCCATTTGAAAGACGTTCAGGAAGCATAGGGATAACTCTATCAGGTAAATATACACTATTTCCTCTATTTAGAGCTTCTTTATCGAGTGCACTGCCTTCTCGTACATATTCCGCAACGTCAGCGATGTGTACAAGCAACTCGTAATTTCCATTATCTAGCTTTCTAACGCTTATAGCATCGTCAAAATCCTTTGAATCAGCTCCATCAATAGTTACGGTCATAAGTTCTCTGTAGTCCTTACGTCCATGCGAAGGAACAATCTTTATTCTATTAGCTTTTTCATCTGCATCGTTTATTACGCGATTAGAAAAATGTGGTTTAATGCTATAATCAGCCATTTGACTGAGAATAAACTCATCTTTATCTCCAGCCCTAGCTACTATTCTTTTAATCCTGCCTTCGGCAATATAATCGCCTTTAGGGTATCTAATAATCTTCGCCTTAACGGCATCCCCAGGTTTAGCACTACCAAGATTCTTTTTAGATATCATTATATGGTCGTAATTGTTATTAATCGGGTCTACAAGGTATAAGCCACGTTGTATGGTTAAATGTCCGATAACGTACTGACAACTACGGTCTACGATTTTAATTATATTGCCTTCATAAGCACCTCGTCTTCTGTGATTCTCACGAGCCTTCACTCGTACAATATCTCCATTCATAGCACCATTCATATCTCTACCAGATACAAATACATCATCCCCATTATCAGGACACACGAAACCAAACCCACGTTTATTCTTCATGAGCTTACCTTCTACAATCATCGATTTTCTGGCGTTTCGCTTCGGCTTCTTTATCTTTCTTTTTCTAGACATCTCACCCTACTTGTAAATATAAAAATAGGCCGACAAAAGTCGGCCATGATAATCTATTGATTATTTATTCTTCTGTTGATTCAGCTTCAGCTTCAGTTTCTTCTTCATCACCGAGCAAAGCCTTAATGCTTAGACTGATTCTCTTTCTGTCTGGATCAATTTCCATAATCTTAGCAGTAATCGAATTTCCGAGCTCTAGCTCATCAGAAACATTCTCGACTCTTCTATTAGCAATCTCAGAAATATGAACTAGTCCATCAAGACCAGCTTCTAGTTCAACGAATGCGCCATAGTCCTTAATCTGAACTACTTTACCTTCAATAATCTGACCAACCTCATACTTTGAACCAACTAACGACCATGGTTCAGGCTGAGTCTGCTTGAGACCAAGAGAAATCTTTCCTTTCTCCTCGTTTAATGCAAGAATCTTAACGTTGATAATGTCTCCGATGTTAAGGACCTCCTTAGGGTGCTTCAGCTTGCCCCAAGAAATTTCAGAGATATGAAGGAGTCCATCAACACCACCGATATCTACGAATGCACCGTAGTCAGTGAATCTCATTACTTTTCCCTCAACAACATCGCCAACATTTAGGTTCGCCCAAATCTCTGCAACCTGCTTACGCTTTTCGTCAACTAGTACAGCCTTTCTTGAGAAAACTGCTCTGTTACGCTTGTTGTCAACCTTGATAACCTCAACATCTACTGTCTGTCCTAGGAATTCATCGGCATTTTCAACATATCTATCAGATAGCTGAGAAAGAGGAATAAATCCTGAAATCTCCTTATAAGCTGCAATTACTCCGCTGTTAACAGATTTAACGAGCTTAACTGAAATAATCTCCTTATTAGCCTGTGCAGCGGCAAGTTCCTTGAAGTTCTCGTTCATCTCGAGTCTCTTCTTAGAAAGAAGAATTCCACCCTCACCATCATCTGACTTCATTACCTTGGCCTGGATTTCATCACCTTCCTTAAATAAGTCAGCTAGAGTCTGTCCTGGCTCTAGAGACACCTCATTCTTCAAAAGGATTCCATCCTTCTTGCATCCAATGTTAACGATTACCTCGTTATCCATTACCTGATGCACAGTTCCATCAACAATTTCTCCAGGTCTTGGTAGACGTAAAGAATTCTCAATGTCATCCATATAATCCAACATTGGATTATGATCCACATTAGCTGTGACATTTTCGCTCATACTAGCAATAACCTCCTTAATAATCCATTCGGGTGTTGATGCACCCGCAGTTATCCCTATTTTATTATAATTGCCAAGCTCTTTCAACTCTAAATCTGAAATATCCTGTACAAATAATGCATTTTTACAGTATTTTTTTGCTATTTCATATAGTTTTTTTGAATTTGAACTATTTGGGTCTCCAATAACAACCATAACGTCTACTTTTTTTGCTAGTTCCGCGCAGCTTTCCTGACGATCTCTAGTCGCATTACATATGGTGTTCTTTATCTCATATTGAAGTGATTCTTCATCGAAAACATGAAGAATTGAATCCAGCAATTCTCTTTTTATCGTTGTCTGACATACTATTAGAGGAATTTTGTCTGAATTAAAATTTCTAACGAATGCTTCTGCCTCTTCTTCATTCTCGAGAATTATGCCAGCATAATCACACCAGCCATTAGTAGCCTTAACCTCTTGGTGATTAGCACTTCCAACAATTATGATTGGCCGACCTTCTCTATGAGCCGATAAAACTAAATTATGAATCTTAGTTACAAATACGCAAGTTGTGTCTATTAACTCTATACCTTTTGCATCTGCTTTATCGTAAAATTCCTTTGGTTCCCCATGAGAACGTACGATTACAACGTCACCTTCTTTTGCTTCATCGAGAGAAGAAATCATTTTCACTCCCATGGATGCAATCTTGTCAGTAACAGCCCTATTATGAATTAGATTGCCGCACGTATATGTGGTGCGGCAATCTTTTTTTGCTCTATCTATTCGTTCAAAGGTCTTGTCAATGGCTTTCTCTACGCCAAAACAAAATCCGGAATGATCAGCTCTTATTATTTCCAATTATCCACCTTACCAGTTTTTAGAAGCACTTTTTACCAGGGAACTTGACACCAGATCCAAGCTTATCTTCAATTCGTAGAAGCTGGTTGTACTTCGCAACTCTATCTGTACGAGCAGGTGCTCCGGTTTTAATCTGTCTAGCATTGATGCCTACTACTAAATCAGCAATAGTAGTATCTTCTGTCTCACCAGATCTATGCGAAACAATTGCGTTGTATCCATTCTTTTTTGCAAGCTCAATTGCCTCTAGCGTCTCGGAGATGCTTCCAATCTGGTTAAGTTTAATTAGAATTGCATTTGCACAGCCGAGCTCAATACCCTTTGCCAATTTTTCTGGATTAGTAACAAATAAATCATCACCAACAATCTGAATCTTATCTCCAAGTCTCTCAGTCATGAGCTTCCAACCATCCCAATCATCTTCATCCATTCCATCCTCGATAGAAGCAATTGGGTATTTGTCACAGAACTCTGCCCAATTTTGAACTAGCTCAGAAGCGCTAAACTCTCTACCTGACTTAGGCATCTTGTAATAGCCCGTCTTATCGGTTTTCCAGCCACTTGCAGCAGCATCAATCGCAATTACAAAATCATCTCCTGGAGTATATCCAGCATTCTTGATTGCTGCTAAGATATAGTCTAATACTTCAAATTCATCCTTTAAGTCTGGTGCGAATCCACCTTCATCACCAATTCCTACTGAATATCCTGCTTTTTTAAGATCTTTACCTAACTGATGATAAACTTCAGCACACCATCTTAAGCATTCCTTGAAGGAAGATGCACCTACAGGCATAATCATAAACTCCTGTACATCAACGGTATTTGATGCGTGCTCACCACCGTTCAGAATATTCATCATTGGAACAGGAAGTGTGTTTCCATTAATACCACCGAAAAATTTAAATAGCGGAATACCTAATGATTTTGCTGCAGCCTTAGAACAAGCAAGCGACACTGCAAGAATAGCATTTGCACCGAAGTTACTCTTTCCCTTTGTTCCATCTGCGTCAATCATTAGCTTCTCTATTGCATATATGTCCTGAGCCTCTTTGCCAAGAAGTAAAGTCTTAATCTCATTATTGACGTGATATACTGCTTTAGAAACACCCTTGCCACCATAACGAGATTTATCACCATCTCTAAGTTCAAGAGCTTCATATATACCAGTTGATGCGCCACTTGGTGTATCGCCAACTGCCACAGTCCCATCTTCTAACCATACCTCAGCTTCAACTGTAGGATTTCCTCTTGAGTCAAGAATTTCTCTGCCAATTACATTTGTGATTATAGATGACATACCATACCCTCCGTTTTTAAGTTAAATTTAATATAATATAACAGAATACAAATAATATATATCTGTAATTACTGTAGTTTAAACGCTGCATTTGCGATTTCCATAAACGTTCCGACCTCTAGGCTTGCACCTCCTATAAGGCCTCCGTTAATATCAGGTTTTTTTAGAAGTTCATCGGCATTTGAAGGTTTCATACTGCCTCCGTACTGAATTATCATTCCTTCTGCAGTTTCCCTCCCATACATCCCTTCTATCATTCCTCTGATAAATCCACACATCTCCTCTGCCTGATCTGGTGTTGCAGTCCTACCTGTTCCTATCGCCCAAATTGGTTCATATGCTATAACAATCTGTTCAACCTCCTCTGGCGTGAGTCCATCTAAATCTTCAGTTATCTGTCCACTGACAAATAGCATTGCATTGCCAGCCTCTCTAATTTCTAGACTTTCCCCAACACATAAAATAGGCGTGATTCCGGCATTTAAGAGTGCTTTAAGCTTCATATTTACCGTACTATCTGTCTCAGCAAAATATGCTCTTCTTTCAGAGTGACCCACGATGCAGAGGTCAATATCAAGTTCCTTGAGCATAGAAACTGAAATCTCTCCAGTATAGGCTCCACTCTTCTCAAAATGAACATTCTGTGCACCAACCTTTATACCTGTTCCCTCAAATTCTCTCTTGAGGGTCTCAAGCTGCGTAAACGGCGCAATTACTGCCAATTGCTCTGGATATACAATATTTTCGCCTTTTAATTGGTCGGCAAAGAGTTTTGCTTCAGCAATTGATTTATTCATCTTCCAATTACCAGCAATTAAAAATTTCTTCATCTAATCATCCTGCCCTTTAATCTATTTATCATTTAAGCATGCTATTCCAGGAAGTTCTTTTCCTTCTAGGAATTCTAGGCTTGCTCCTCCTCCGGTGGAAATATGCGTCATCTTATCAGCTAATCCAAATGAAGTCACTGCTGCAGCTGAATCTCCACCACCAATTATAGTAGTCGCATCAATTGATGCTAGGCATTCTGCAATCGCTCTTGTTCCAGAAGCAAACGTTGGCATTTCAAACACTCCCATTGGCCCGTTCCACACTACGGTCTTGCACTTCTCAAGTTCACTGCAATATAACTGCTCAGACTTTGGTCCGATATCCATTCCCATCATGTCGTCAGGGATTTCTGACACACTATAGACACCGTGCTCTGATTCATTCGAGAACTCTTTTGCTGCTACAACGTCCACAGGTAACATGAGCTTAACACCCTTTGCTGCTGCTTCAGTCTTAATCTTTCCGATAAGTTCGTAACCTTCTTCGTCGAAAATAGATTTCCCAATGCTATAGCCTTCAGCTTTTAGGAAAGTATAAACCATACCTCCACCAATAACTAAGTAGTCTATCTTATCTAATAGATTAATAATAACCGGAATCTTATCTTTTACCTTTGCGCCACCCATTATTGCAGCCAGCGGTCTTTCCGGTTTTTCAATTGCAGCACCCAAAAACTTCAACTCTTTCTCAATCAGGAATCCCGACACTGCAGGAATATAATCGGCTATACCTGTTGTTGAAGCATGCGCTCTATGCGCCGTTCCAAATGCTTCCTGTACAAATACATCACCGAGAGATGCTAGCTCTCGTGCAAACGTAGGATCATTCTTCGTTTCTTCACTTCTGTATCTTACATTCTCAAGAAGCGCAACTTCGGAAGGAGCAAGATTTTTAACAGCTTCAGAAACCTTATTATCGACCACTAAATCAGATTTTATGAAATTAACATGAGCTCCAAGTATTTCACTTAGTCTTTCCGCTACCGGATAGAGCGAGAAATCATCATTAGGCTCACTTTTTGGTCTACCAAGATGCGATAAAATAACAACTTTAGCGCCATTATCACGTAAATAATTTATAGTTGGTAATGCAGCAACAATCCTTGTATCATCACTAATTTTACCATTTACAAGCGGAACATTGAAGTCGCACCTTACCACCGCTGTTTTATCAGACCAATCAATGTCCCTAATCGTCTTCTTCATATCGTGTACCTCACTTGTACAAAATAAATGATATGCCGCGCAGAATGCACGGCATCGTATAGTTATAATTCTTATTTATTATCAACTTTTCCCATGTGCTGAATGAGTCTTAGAAGCTGTACGCTATATCCGTACTCATTATCATAGAACATAATAAACTTGAAGAACCTGTCATTTAATTCTATACCTTCTCTAGCATCGAATATGCAAGTACAAGGATCCCCGATAAAGTCACACGACACAACTTCATCATCAACGAATTCGATGATTCCTTTAAATTCATTCTCAGAAGCTTCCTTGACCTTAGCACAAATATCTTCGTAAGATGCTGGATTCTTGAGAATAAGATTTAAATCTATAACCGATACATTTGCTGTTGGTACACGGTAAGCTTTACCGGTTAGTCTTCCCTCTAATTCTGGAATTACAAGAGATACAGCCTTTGCTGCACCTGTCGTAGTAGGAATTATATTGTTAAATACAGATCTTCCAGTTCTCCAATCCTTCATAGATCTTGCATCAACAACTTTCTGTTTTGCTGTTGCGGCATGAATAGTTGACATAAGACCCTGATCGATTCCCCAGTTATCATTGATAACCTTGCAGAGAGGAGCCAAGCAGTTCGTTGTACAAGATGCATTAGACACAACATTGAAATTACTATCATAATCTTCGTGGTTAACACCATAAACATATGTAGGTGTTGCTTTATCCTTTGCAGGAGCAGAAATAATTACTTTCTTAGCACCTGCATCAAGATGCGCCTGAGCTTTTTCAGTAGTGTTATAAGCACCTGTTCCTTCAACTATGTATTCCGCTCCGCACTTGTCCCAAGGAATATTTTTCGCATCATCTTCCATGAATACTGGAATTTTCTTGCCATTTACAACGATTCCATCTTCATACTTCTCAACAGTTCCAGGGAATCTGCCGAACGTCGAATCGTACTTAAGCATATAGACGATATAATCTAGATCGGAGTTACGCCAATTAATACCTGCAATTTCGATATCATCCATATCAAGAGCTGCTCTCATAACTACCCTTGAAATTCTTCCGAATCCGCTAATACCGACTTTAATCATTTTTTCCTCCTTAACATTCGAAAAAGATTGCCATTACATAAAACGACATTATAGAAGCCCAGGGAATCCGTTCTGACGGAGAGCTTCAAATAAAACAATGTTGACTGAATTAGCAAGATTCAGAGATCTAAGCCTTGTATTCTCACTCATGGGAATTCTGATAGCTGTATCATTATAATTGCCAATCAGTTCCTTAGGGAGACCTCTTGTCTCTCTTCCAAATAAGAACATGTCGCCATCTTCATATTCGAAATCAGTATAACAATTGTCGCCGTGAGTGGTAGCAAGGAATAATCTCGCATTCCCATATTCAGAAAGGAATTTATCTATACTATCGTGAACGATTAAATCAACGTATCTCCAGTAATCAAGTCCGGCTCTGCGAACCGATTTCTCATCTATATTGAAACCAAGTGGTCGCACTAGATGAAGTGTAGTATTGGTTGCTGCGCAGGTTCTTGCAATGTTACCAGTATTTTGAGGTATTTCTGGCTCAACTAGGACTACATGTAGTGACAAATTCATCTCCTTAAAACTAAAACTTTCAACAAAAATATAATATCAGTTAGGTGTTGTATTTTCAATAATGCAATTTTAAATTTATTTTTGATTCTCTCGATTATATCTACATACATCACTTATACAGCATTCATCACACTTGGGATTTCTAGCCGTACAGCATCTTCTTCCGTGAAAAATTAATACATGATGCATATGCGACCATCTATTCTTAGGAATTACTTCCATAAGTGCTTTTTCGGTTTTTAAAACGTCATCCTCATCAACGAGCCCAATACGATTAGAAACTCTAAACACATGAGTATCGACAGCGATGTGAGGTTCTCCAAACCCGACAGACATTACTACATTTGCTGTCTTGCGACCTACTCCCGGAAGTTTTTGAAGTTCAGAAAAGTCACGAGGAACTTCTCCCTCATATGATTCCGTTAGCATATTCCCAATTCCTACAAGGCTTTTTGCTTTATTTTTATATAATCCGAGAGTTTTAATCAATCCTTCCACATCTTTTATATCTGCTGCTGCTAGCTGACCTGGATTCTCATACGTACTAAAAAGCCTTGGTGTTATCTTGTTAACACTGGCGTCTGTCGTTTGTGCAGATAATACAACTGCAAGTAGCAAATGAAAGATTGAATCATAATGTAATGCGCAATCAGCATCAGGGTACTCTGCCTCTAGCTTATCCAATACTAATTTTATTTCATCATCAGTTTTAAAATATTTTTTTGTTTTACGTTTATTCATGATACTACCCTTTTTTCGTGTTTAAATATTGACTTTATACATGCTTTTAATATAATCGTATACAAAGAATACATTTATACAAATTGTATACCCATGCAGTGGTGTAATTACAATTAAAGGAGCTAAATATGGTAATGAACCCCGAACTAGAGAGCAATCAGCCTCTATCCAATAGTCTTTTCGTAAAGGTCCAAAAAGACATTCTCAGCGGAAAAATACCAGCTAATTCAAAGCTTACAGAGCAGGCAATTTGCAAGAAATACAACGTTAGTAGAACTCCTGTGCGCGAGGCCTTTAGACAATTAGAGTCCGACGGACTAATTGAAAATATACCTAATCGCGGCGCATACGTAATCGGTTTATCAAGTCGTGATATTTCAGACCTATTTGATCTTAGGAGAACGTTTGAAGTACAAGCAGTCGAATGGGCGATTGAGCGAATGAATGATAATGAAGTAAACACACTTAGAGAGAACATCGAATTTATGGAGTTCTATACTCTAAAAAATGATGTAGATAAGGTTTTATATTTTAATTCTGCATTCCATAATATCATCTATAAAGGAACTAAAAACAGAATGCTCTATCTTACTTTATCGACATATCAAACGTACCTTAAGCACTCAGCACCTGCAAAGACATTCTCCGATGACTATCTGAAAACGATACTGCAGGAGCACAAGAATATTTTTGATGCCTTCGAAACAAAAAATGTAGCCGCTGGTAAAGCTGCTATGGACTACCATATGAAGCAAAGCAAACTTCGAAGAATGTCTCATCTATTCTAAATAACATATCAATGCGATAGCATTATTTTTAATAATACTATCGCATTTTATATGAATTAGATTATTTGTTTAACTTGTGTTCTATCCACCCCAATATATCCTTTATAACTTGTTTCTTACAAATATCATGAAGAATATCATGATAACAATCCTTATATAGTTTGTAAGAAACTTCATTATGACCTTTTGCGCTAAGCATATTCGCTATTCTCATGACCGAATTTCCGCAGTTTCCTCTTTGATCTTCCGAACCAGCAAGTATATAGATAGGAATATCTGGTAATCTTACTATGCCGTCTTTTCCCCTCAGTTTCTCAATTACACTTATCATCTCTCTATAAGCCGATGCGGTCAGCATAAATCCACAGTCTTCATCGTCCACATATTTTTTTAACTCTTCTTCATCACTGCTTATCCAGAAAAATTCATTATACGGTGGTGAGCCTGCTGGCTTTCCCATCTGGTACATCGTATTATGAACACTCTCAGATACGGAGTTAAATCCCTTCCTCTTAATGTGATTGTTGGCATTTAATTTAATAAAGCTTAGAGCCGCAGGAATCTCAAGATTTTCCATAGAAATTATCATTGATATATTCCCATACTTAATCGTATATAGCTCACTAAGCATTGCTCCAAATCCAGCACCAATTAAAATTCTAGGAATAGCATCGTCAAATTCAGATGAAACCTCATCAAAAAGTGAATCTATATCGCCGAGCAATCCCTCGTAGGAATTTTTCTTCATCCCAAAACAACCTTGATGCCCTTGTTTACTCATTCCATGACCTATAAGATCGTTGCCACATACGTAAAATCCAGCGTCATTAAGCGCTACAGCTAGTTCATGATAACGCAAGCTATGTTCACTGATGTCATGCACTATCTGAACTATAGCACGCGGGTTTCCGCATGTGTATTTAAACGAAACAACCTGTCCTTCACCATTTGCTGCACGTCTATAAATATCCCTATATTCTGTCATGTGTCACCTCAAAATATTTTTCATATGGTAAATTATCTTAATCATTTTATATAAGAATTTAATAATAATGATAATTCTGACCCTGTATTAGAGTATAACACAAGAGATAGGTTCAAATAAAACACCTATCTCTATGTATCAGTTAGTATTAATTATTATAGGTACGAACTTAACGAACCTCGAATTTAAGGCTATCATCAGATACAGTGATTTTAATAGTCTGACCATCAATTACTTCGTTTGAAATAATCATCTCCGCAATTTGATTCTCGATATTCTTCTGTACATACCTTTTTACTGGTCTTGCTCCAAATTCTTCGTCATATGACTCTTTAGCTATGAAGCGCCTTGCATCTTCGGAAAGTTCAAGACCTATACCACGTTCTTCAAGCCTCTTTACGAGCGACTCAATAATTAAATCAACAATCTTTTCTATTTGCTCAATTGTGAGTGACTTAAATACGACTATATCATCTATTCTATTGAGAAACTCTGGTCTAAAGAATGTTTTAAGCTGGGATTCAGGTAGATTAGACGTCATAATAATGATAGTGTTCTTAAAATCTACCGTCCGCCCTTGATTGTCGGTAAGTCTTCCATCATCCAGTAACTGAAGGAGTATATTAAATACATCTGGATGAGCTTTCTCAATTTCGTCAAACAATATGACACTATAAGGTTTTCTTCTTACAGCCTCAGTTAATTGTCCACCTTCATCATATCCAACATATCCTGGAGGAGATCCAACTAGTCTTGAGACCGTATGTTTTTCCATGTACTCTGACATATCGATTCTGATTAAATTCTTTTCAGTGTCAAATAGTGTCTCTGTAAGCGCTTTTGCGAGCTCAGTCTTACCTACTCCAGTAGGACCCAAGAATATAAATGACCCAACTGGACGATTCTCGTTCTTAAGCCCTGCACGAGCCCTTAAAATTGCCTCTGATACGGCTTTTACACCCTCGTCCTGACCAATTACCCTCTTATGAAGAATATCTTCCAGATGAAGCAATTTTTCGCGTTCAGATTCAGCGAGCTTACTTACAGGAATACCTGTCCACTCAGAGATTACTGCTTGAATTTCTTCTTCTCCAACCTCCTCACGGAGCATTCGGCTTTCATTAGCTTGTTCTGTCTTATTCTTTAAATCCTCAATTTCTTTTTCAAGAGCTGGCAGCTCACCATACTTCAGCTTTGCAAGCTTCTCTAAATCATACTCACGCTCTGCACTTTCAATCTCATGGCGGAGCTCATCTAGCTTTAGCTTTTTGTTCTTAAGCTCTTGAATCATATTTTTCTCATTTGACCACTTAGCCATGAGTTCATCATTTTCAGTCTTAAGATTTGCTAGTTCCTCACTAATCGCATCCAGTCTGCTCTTACTAGCCTTATCATCTTCTTTGGAGAGCGCCTGTTTTTCAATTTCAAGCTGCATGATTTTACGCGAGATCTGGTCAAGATCTGAAGGCATACTGTCTATTTCAGTTCTAATCCTCGCAGCTGCCTCGTCCATCAAATCAATAGCTTTATCAGGCAGGTATCTATCGCTTATATATCTGTTAGATAATGTTGCACAAGCGATCAATGCATTATCAGTGATTCTAACACCATGATGAATCTCAAACTTTTCTTTTAGACCTCTTAAAATTGAGATAGTATCCTCAACAGATGGTTCGTCTACCATTACCTTTTGGAATCGTCTTTCAAGTGCTGCATCTGTCTCTATGTACTTTCTGTACTCATCAAGCGTCGTTGCCCCTATGCAGTGAAGTTCACCTCTAGCAAGCTTTGGCTTTAGAAGATTTCCTGCATCCATCGACCCTTCAGTCTTTCCAGCACCGACAATAGTATGAATCTCATCTATAAAGAGTATGATATTCCCATCTGATTTATCAATTTCATTTAGAACTGCCTTAAGACGCTCTTCAAACTCACCTCTGTACTTGGCACCGGCAATAAGCGAACCCATATCAAGAGAGAAAATGGTCTTTCCCTTAAGTCCATCTGGAACATCGCCATTTACAATACGCTGAGCAAGTCCCTCTACAACAGCAGTCTTTCCAACCCCAGGTTGTCCAATAAGTACCGGATTGTTTTTCGTCCTTCTCGATAGGATTTCGATTGCCCTTCTAATCTCGAGATCCCTGCCTATAACTGGGTCAAGCTTACCCTTTCTTGCAGCATCAACTAAATCTGTTCCATATTTATTTAGAGCATCATACGTATCCTCTGGATTCTGACTTGTCACTCTTTGATTTCCTCTAACCATAGTCAGAGCCTTCATGAATTCGTCTTTATTAATACCGTACTTGGTCATCAATCTGCCTACTTCTTGATTGTTAGAATCAAGAATCGCAAGATAAAGATGTTCAACACTTACATACTCATCCTTGAAATCACTTGCTATTTTTTCGGCTTTAGTAAGCACATTATTAAGCTCAGAACTCATATATAATTGTGCAGAACTACCGCTTACCTTAGGTAGCTTTTCAAGATCTGATTTCAAGTCAGCTTTTAAAGAATTAATATCTACATTCATTGCCTCCAAAAGCTTAGGAATCAAACCATCACTATCACTTATTATTGCATAATGAACATGTGCAATTTCTAATTGCTGGTGTCCATACGAATTAGCTATACTTTGCGCATCGAGAATGGCACCTTGCATTTTCTGTGTATATTTTTCAATATTCATTGCCTTCCTCCTTAAATAATTACTTTATTATAAGCATCACATTTTGCTTACATTAATAATTTAGCACTCGTCTGTGACGAGTGCTAATAATTAACATGATGATTGTGTGAAGATGCGGATATGAGGTCAAACTTTAGATTACATTGTTTTATTGTATTAACCGCTAATTATGACAAGATAATACCGTTAAGTATAGCTGAATATATGCCACTAGTTAATGGATGAAGTATCTTGCTCACAAGACCAAACAGTAACATTAACAGTAAGATAATACCTCCGTACTGGTACACAGCAGAGTACCAACTTGTTTTGCGTAGGTTAAATAGTTCCGTTACTAATCCAAATCCATCAAGTGGAGGCACTGGAATCAAGTTAAATACCATCAGCGTTATATTGACCATTACTACATATAAAAATATTTTTGTTGTGATTCCTTGAAACGAGTCTTCCAGTATGGCCCCTCTGCCCCACATGTTAATCGAAATACGTGTTATAAAGGCGAAAACTATCGCAATAATAAAATTCATAGATACTCCTGCGATAGAGACTATAAACTCATTTAGCCTAGGATGCTTATAATAGCGATTGTCAATCTGAACGGGTATTCCCCAGCCAAATCCACAGAATATCAGTGCTGCAAATCCGAATGGATCAATGTGTTTTATAGGATTAACAGTCAATCTTCCCTGTATTCTTGGGGTCGGATCACCAAATGCATTAGATGCAAACGCATGTGCAAATTCATGAAAGGATAGCCCTACGATTATACCCGGCAAGGTTAATAGCATGTCAAAGAAGTATGCTTTGGGATCGCTAAGTCCTCCATCCAGGAAATTCGTAACCAATAGTAAAATTAATATAATTCCTGGTCCAGAGCGAAGTAAATTTTTTAAATTATCTCTCATATCATTATCCTATTTTATGCAAGTACTCCATCGATGCTGAATGTTTTACATTCAGTAATTCTAACATCTACTAGATGACCAGTAATATCTCTCCCTGAAGAGACATTTACGAGTTTAAACCCATCTGTCCTTCCAGAATATGATTTATCATCCTTTCGACTGGAGCCGTCAATAAGCACCTTGACAGTTTTGTCTGAAAGTTGTTCATTCTTCTCCAGCGAGTACTTATTTACAACTTCATTTAGTCGTTCAAATCTCTCGTGCTTAATATCGTATGGTATCTGGTCTGAAAACCCAGCTGCTGGTGTCCCTTCTCGTGGTGAATAGATAAAAGTAAAAGCAGAATCGTATTTCACGTATTCTACTAATGATAATGTATCCTCAAACTCCGCCTCTGTCTCACCTGGGAAACCTACAATTATGTCCGTAGTAATAGCGATATCTGGACATGCTAACTTAAGCTTATTTATGATATCGATATACTTCTCTCTGTCGTATCGCCTATTCATGCGTTTCAGTACTGAGCTACTACCTGATTGTACGGGCAGATGTATATGTTTACATAGTTTTTCGCATGTTCTATAACAGTCTATAAGCTCGTCTGATAAATCCTTAGGATTAGAAGTCATAAACCTAATTCGCTCAAGTCCTTCTATGTCATTAATTGCTCTTACGAGTGTTGGGAAAGTATTCCCTTTGTCATCAATAAATGAATTAACATTTTGTCCGAGAAGCATAACTTCAATTGCTCCATCAGCAACGAGCTTTTCTACCTCGCATACTACATCCTCAAGAGAGCGACTCTTCTCTCTACCGCGTGTATAAGGGACTATGCAGTAAGTGCAGAAATTGTTGCATCCATATGTTATATTGACAAGAGCCTTGTGCTTATAAAGCCTCTTTGATTCCTTTTCGTCTGGCACGATAGAATTATTTGCGGTAATAGAAAACTGCTTTTTACCTGTTGATAGTCTATCATTGAGAAGTCTAGGAAAATCACCAATAGTCTGTGTACCGAATACTACGTCTACCCATGAAAAGCTCTTTTTTATCTCATCTTGAACGCGTGGCTGCTGCGGCATACATCCGCAGACACACACAATTCTCGTATCTTTATTCTCATCACGCCTTTTTTTAAACTGCCCCAGCATTCCGTAGAATCTCTTATCAGCATGTTCACGAACACTGCACGTATTAAGTACGACAACTTCTGCTTTAAAAGGGTCATCTGCTAGAACATATCCCATACTTTCGAGCATTCCCGCGATATTCTCGGAATCATGTTCATTCATTTGACATCCGAATGTTATAATGTGATATCTCTTCATCTATTATTTGTTCTCTTGCTTCCTATCTCTATTCATAAGCATCTCGACAGCATCTCGTGGATTTAGTTTGCCATCGATTACTGCTTTTATAGCATTCGTAATAGGCATGTCAACCTTGAGCTTTTTAGCCAATTTACTTGCAGCTTCTACTGTATAAATTCCTTCTACAGTGGTTTTAATTTCTGCAACTGCTTCTTCTGGTGTCATACCGCCACCAATTAAAAGACCACATCTTCTATTTCTTGATAGATCAGAAGAACATGTAACCATTAGATCGCCGATTCCCGAAAGCCCGGAAAAAGTCTCACTGTTTGCACCCATAGTTTCACCAAGTCTTGATATCTCGTGAATTCCTCTAGTCATAAGTGCAGCTTTGGAATTGTCACCAAAATTCATGCCATCCGTTATTCCAGTACCCAAAGCGATTACATTTTTGAGGGCTCCGCCAAGCTCAACTCCGATTATGTCGTTAGTGGTATACACCCTAAAGGTTTTGCTCATCATTATATTCTGAATCTCTTTAGCAGCCTTCTCATCTTCCGATGCAACTACAACAGTGGTTGGGTAATTACGGACAATCTCCTCCGCATGCGAAGGCCCAGAAACAGCAACATATTTATTTTTAATATACTTCTTAGCAATTTGAGACATAGTCTTAAGAGATTTGTTCTCTATTCCTTTTGCTAAGTTAACAATTATGGCATTTTTATCTATATACTTTGCATTCTTCTCGAGGAAAGCACCGAATTGCTGCGCTGGAATAGCAAATATAATTATATCTCGCTTACCAACAGCAGTTCTGATGTTAGATGTGAATCTAATCTTGTCATAAAGCAAAGCTCCTGGTAAATACTTTTCATTTACCCTGCTTTCTCGCGTGTTATTTATATCTTCTTTATTACGACCATATATCGTTACACGGTGCCCGTTATGTGCTATTACATTAGCAATCGCAGTACCAAAACTTCCATTTCCAATTACCGATACTACTCTCTTGTCTTCTGTTTTTAAGCGAGGAATATCAACATCCTTATAATAATCAATTGGTTTATCTGATACCTTAATTTTAGTGTGTTCTATAGCGGTTGCTTCACTCACAAGTTTATTATCTGAACCAATGATCATCATATCATCTTTTTCATCGTTGGCCCGTTCATCTGTACCACTATCGCTTTTCACATTTATCTGTTCTTCATTATCTTCATGTTTGAGACTATTTTCAGATTCAGATGCTTTGGAAATCTTTTTATTGATAGCAGATTTTCCAGATATATCAGAGTTATTAACAGTGTTTGTTTTATTAATATTCTCTGGTTCATCTAGCTGCTCTCTTAGCTTCTCTTTAATTTTTGAACCGATGCTTAATTCCTTCTCTTCGCCTTTCATCAGCCTCCTAATATTTCCACGATGAGTGAATAAGATTATAAATGTCATCAGGATTGCAATCGGTAATGCTTTTGGATAGTAATAAAGCATCAAGAATGGATATATCATCGCTGCAGTTATTGACCCAAGTGACATCTTTTTCGATGCCGCTGCAACAACAACAGCTATTAACGCTGCTGCAAACATGCTAGGCCAATTTAAAGCCATAGCTGCTCCTAGAAAAGTAGCAACTCCTTTGCCACCCTTGAATTTAAATACGACTGGATAAATATGTCCGATAACCACGGCAGCAAATGCAAGCATTGCCCCAAGATTATTAAATCTACCCTGTGCAATATGAACTGCTATAAATCCCTTAAACACATCTATCAGCAATGTACATATTGCTGCTTTGGTCCCCAGAACCCTTAGTACATTGGTTGTTCCAGCATTTCCACTTCCAGACTTTTTGATGTCTATTCCGTAGAATCGGCCTATTAATGTTGCTGGGGATATATTACCGATAAGATATGCAAAAGTTACAATGATTATAAGCGGTAAATATTTCATTACTGATCTCCCTTTTTCTCATTAAATAAGAATTTGATAGGTGTTCCTTCAAAATCATACGCTTCACGGAGCTTGTTCTCGAGGTATCTCGAATAAGAGAAGTGCATCAGCTCTCGTGAATTTATATTGAATGAAAATAACGGTGGTCTTGAACCTATCTGACTAGCATAATAAATCTTGAGACGCTTACCTTTATCTGAAGGTGGCTGTCTCATCATTACAGCGTCTTCAATAATGCTGTTTAGCTTACCTGTCGTTATTCTCCTAGACCTGATTTCCTCAATCTTGGAAGCCTTGTCTATAATATCAAATATCCTCTTTTTCTCTAGTACAGATGTAAATATTATAGGCGCATAGGAAACGAACTGTAGATCTGCCCTAAGTGTGCGTTCGTAGTCTCGCATAGTATTTGTCTCTTTTGCAACAAGATCCCACTTGTTAACCACTATCATCAGACCCTTACCGGCTTCATGAGCAATGCCAAGAATTTTCTTGTCCTGTTCAGTAAGTCCTTCCATAGCATCTATCATCATGATGCATATGTCGCATCTTTCAACAGCTGTAACGGCTCTGATAACACTGAAGTGTTCAATGGAGTCATTTACCTTACTCTTACGTCTGAGCCCTGCTGTGTCAATAAGTGTATATTCCCTGTCTTTATAAGTAAATGGAGTGTCTATAGAGTCACGAGTAGTTCCAGCAATCGGCGAGACAATTACGCGCTTCTCGTTAGTGAGTGCATTTACTAGGGAAGATTTTCCCACGTTTGGCTTTCCTATGATAGCAATTTTAGTCGATTCTTCATACCCATATATTTCATCTGGAAAGCCTGCAACTATTGCATCTAACAAGTCTCCGATATTAAGCATATTGACAGAGCTGATCGCAATAGGCTCCCCTAATCCCAGTTCATAGAAATCATAAATAGTATCACCATACTTGGTTGGATTATCGACCTTATTGACTACAAGAATTATTTCCTTGCCAGTTCTACGTAAGATATCAGCAACGTCATGGTCTGCCGAAGTCAGACCTTCTTTACCGTCTACCATAAACACAATAACATCAGCAAGTTCCATCGCAGTCACAGCCTGCTCTCTCATCTGAGAGAGGATTACATCGCTCGTATTTGCTTCTATACCACCAGTATCGACAATAGCGAACTCCCTGCCGTTCCATTCAGTCTCTGCGTAGATTCTGTCGCGTGTAACTCCCGGGGTATCCTGAACGATGGCTTTTCTTTCTCCAATTATTCTATTAAAGAATGTAGATTTTCCTACGTTAGGTCTACCTACAACTGCGAGTATAGGTTTACTCATCGAAAATACCTCCTGCAAATTCCTTTGGGTCAAATTCCTTCAGGTCGTGAATTCCTTCACCTACTCCTATGAACTTGATCGGAAGATCGTACTCATCAGTTACAGTAATAGAAATTCCTCCTCTAGCTGTTCCATCAAGCTTTGTAAGAACTATGCCAGTGATATCTGCTATTTCTGAAAATTCTTTAGCTTGGCTGATTGCATTCTTACCAGTGGTCGAATCAAGCACTATCAGCGTCTCCCTCGAAGCTTCTGGATACTCACGGCTAATGATTTTATCCATCTTCTCGAGTTCCTTCATAAGGTTGGTCTTATTCTGAAGCCTGCCTGCGGTATCGCATATTAGGACATCTATATCATTTGCCCTTGCAGACTGTACAGCATCATATATTACTGCGGCTGGGTCAGTCCCTTCTTCATGTCTAATAACTCGAACTCCTGAACGGTTTCCCCACTCTACAAGCTGATCTGCGGCCGCTGCACGAAATGTGTCCGCAGCTGCAAGCAGAACACTGTGACCGCGTTCTTTAAACATGTTTGCCAGCTTACCTATAGATGTAGTCTTACCTCCACCATTAATACCTATCATCAGAATAACGAGTGGATAATCACTTGAAAGCTTATTTCTATCACCTTTGTCGACAATTTCAGCTATAACATCTGTAAGTGCACGCTTGATATCTTCCGGCTTAGTAAGATACTTGGCGTTAATACGCTTTCTTAGCATGTCCATTATCTTATCCGTCGTTTCAATGCCGATATCAGATATTACCAGTGACTCCTCGAGTTCCTCATAAAATTCCTCATCGATATTCGGGTTACCGACGATTACATTGGTAACCTTTTCCGTAAATTTTCGAAATGTGCTTTTATCTTTAAAAAGTCCCATCTTTATCCTTTCCAGCTAAAGCTGTACAAGTTGTCTATTCGTTCGAATACTCGCTTGGATCAAATCCGTCTTCAAACTTAAGTGAAAGCACTCTGGAGATACCCTGCTCTGGCATTGTTACCCCGTAGAGCACATCTGCATGCTCCATAGTTGCTTTGTGGTGAGTTATGAGTGCAAACTGAACGTCTTCAAAGCGTTTAAGGTAACTTGAGAATCTCTCAATATTTGCTTCATCAAGTGCTGCCTCCACCTCGTCAAGAATGCAAAAAGGCGTTGGTTTAGCCTTAATTACAGCAAACATCAGCGCAATCGCTGTCAGAGTCTTCTCTCCGCCTGACATCAAATTGATATTCTTGAGCTTCTTGCCCGGTGGCTGTGCGATAATCTCAATGCCCGATGACAGAGGATCGTTTTCATCTTCAAGTCTAAGTTCAGCGTGACCACCTCCGAATAATTCTCTAAAGCTATGCTCAAAGTTAATGACCACCTTATCGAAATTCTCTTTGAACTTATCCCTTATATTGCGCTCCATGTTGGTAATAATTGACCGGAGCTCCTTCATAGCTGTAGAAATATCGTTTTCCTGTGCCGTCATAAACTCATATCTCTTGCTTACCGACTTATACTCCTCAATAGATGATATATTTACATCGCCTAGTTCAGCCATACGAAGCTTGATTTCCTTAGCTTCTTTATTACCAGCAGTGATACCAAAATCATCGTCTCTGATATCCTGTGCCTCAGCGAATGAAACTTCGAATTCATCCCATAGCTTATCCTTCTGTGTATCGAGCAGGGTTTCACTCTTAGCGCTCTTAACCTCCAGCTTATACTTAGCATCTTGCAGTTCATTTAGTTCATGTGCAAGTTTCTTTTGATCCTTAATAGCCTCTTCGTAAGCTGCCTTGCTTTCATCAATAGATTTACCCAGAAGCTTAATGCGATCTTCTAGACCTTGCTTATGCTCAGTCAACTGTGCAATTTTCTCACTCGATTCATCATCGCTACTGGTAAGCATATGATGCTTTTCCTTAAGCTCTTCATACGCTTCTGTAGCCTCCTCCAGCTCGTTTTCAAGGTCTGTAATAGTGTCTCTAACTCGTTCAATCAATTCGTTTAAACCGAGAATTCTCGCATCCTGCTCACTTAACTGAAGTTTATTTTCTAGTGTTACCTCACGAAGCTTATTAACTCGATCGTCGTACTTCTCAGCCTCTCCCATGAGCTCATCAATATGCTTATTGAGTCTAGTGATCTCTGCTTCTGCATCTGCTATTTCAGCTCTATGCTTTGTGACCATTTCAGTAGCTCTATCGATATCTCCATTAAGTGTATCGATTTCACTTGCATAAAGGTCTTTGTGTGCACCAGCATCGTCAGTCAGCTTTTTGATTCGCTCGAGTTCACTTGCGATTACACCTTTGTCAACTTCTATCTGCTGGAGCTCGTCATATGCCATTGCTCTGGATTCTTTGAGCTCTGCAATTTTAACATTAGCGTCTGCGATTTCTTCTCTAAGTGTAGCTATCTGATCTTTATACTTTAGAACAGCCTCACTCAGTTCCTTAATTTCATTTTTACGTTCGAGTATATTAGCAGACTTATTTTTAAATTTTCCACCTGTAATTGCTCCACTCGAGTTGATTACCTCACCGTCTGTAGTAACAATTCTGTAACCCTTGCTAGTCATCTTTGAAATTCTGACCGCATCGTCCATGTTGCTAGTAAAGATGACGCGCCCTAGCAGATACTCGAGAATACTGTGGAATTTATCATCAGCTTTAACAATCTCAGATGCAACTCCAAGATATCCAGGAGTATCCTCAATCTCGCGCTCTGGATACTGTTTGTTATATCTAATAGATGATAGTGGTAGGAACGTTGCTCTCCCAGCCTTATTATCCTTTAGCCATCTTACAGCAGATTTTGCCGAAGCATCATCGTCACAGATGATGTTCTGCATTGCTGCCCCAAGCGCAGTTTCGGTTGCAACCTCATACCCAGCCGGAACTTTAATTAAATCTGAAACTGTACCGATGATCCCCCTAGTATGCTGTTTCATCAACATTCTAACAGCATTGTTATATCCCTCATAGTTGCTCTCCATCTCTTCGATGGTGTTCTTTCGCGCGAGAGTTCTATTGTACTTATTGCTGAGGTCTTCTATCTGTTTAGCACTATTACCAGCCTGTTCTTCAAGCGATCTAATATTTGCAATAATCTCATTAATCTGACTAGCTGCAACATTCTGCCTATTCTCTACTTCTCTATACTGTTCTTCTAGTTGCTTAAGCTGACGGGCATTTTCTGCATCAGTCTCGTCTTTGCCACTATATTCTTCGCTCAGTTTTTCTTTTCTGTCATTTAGCGTGGTTACATAATTCTCTAGAGTTGATATATCTGCCTTTCTAGTAATATTCTTGTTGCTAAGGCTGATAATATCATCTTTACTATTTTCAATCTCTGAGTTAATAGCTTCCAGCTTTCTCTTACTCTCATTGAAGTCAGCTTCAGCTTCCTGAAGAGCAGCTAGAGCCTGCTCCTTCTCTGCTCTATATGATTTTTCATTTGCTTCTAGTTCTGCAAAATTATTGTTTTCTACCTTGAGTTTATTCTTCGTCTCTTCGATGACAGATTCAAGTCTTGTTAGTTCACGTTCGATGCCTTGAATCTTTTCTTCATTTACCTGTCCACGGCTCGTAATAGTATTGAGCTCTTCAATCTTTTCTAAAAGCTCAGCATTCGCTTCCTCGTATGCCTGATCAAGCATCGATGACTTATCTCTTATTTCCTCAATCTTAAGTTCAATGTTTTCAGATCTCTCATCTATAGCCCTAAGCTGATTTTCCATCTCGATAAGTTCATTGCGAGAATTTTCAACAGTGCGAATTAAACCATCAATATTGTGAATGATGATATTAACACCTACGTACTTATATCTGTCGCGGAGGACGATATATTCACTTGCCTTTTCAGACTCATCCTTCAGCGTTCCTATGCGGCCTTCAATTTCAGCAATAATATCCTTAACTCGCTCGAGATTATCAGATGCGGAAGCAAGCTTCCTTTCAGCCTCAGCCTTTCTACTCTTATACAGAACTACCCCCGCAGCTTCCTCAAATATCTCTCTGCGATTCTCAGGCTTAGTGCTGACAATTTCCTGAATCTTACCCTGTCCAATAATAGAGTATCCGTCAACGCCTATTCCGGTGTCCATAAACAGCTCTTTAATGTCTCTCAGTCTGCACTGGTTACCGTTTATCAGATATTCACTCTCACCAGATCTATACATACGACGAGTAACCTGCACTTCGTTATACTCAAGAGGCAATATTGATAGCGAATTATCTATAACAAGAGAAACTTCGGCCATACCCTTAGGCTTTCTGGTCGCAGTTCCTGCAAATATAACATCATCCATCTTACCGCCTCGAAGCGACTTCGGACTCTGTTCACCAAGCACCCAACGTAGTGCATCACTGATGTTGCTCTTACCGCTTCCGTTAGGTCCTACAATGCATGTTATTCCATCATTTAAGTCTATTGTTACGGGATCTGCAAATGATTTAAACCCCTGTAGCTCAATTCGTTTAAAATACAAGCTATATATCTCCCTTCGTAAGCGCATTAGCTGCCGCCGCCTGCTCTGATTCCTTCTTGCTTTTTCCTATGCCAAGGCCGAGTTCATCACCATTCGCAAAAACAGCCGTGACGAATTCTTTTCTGTGATCAGGACCTTCCTCACGCACTAGCTTATATTCTATGCAAACTCCTTTTATGTGATCTTGTAACTTCTCCTGTAGCTTAGTCTTATAATCTTTATGCAGCTCCCCCTTGATTGCGAGTCTAATCTTATCAGAGAATAAATCTAGAACTATTCTCTCAGCTTTCTCATATCCGCCGTCGATTATCATCGCACCAATCAAAGCCTCTACAGCATCTCCGACAATGGAAGGCTTGTGTCTTCCGCCACCATTTTCCTCTCCTTTTCCTAGTCTGAGGTAATCTCCTAGATTCAGAGATTTAGCTACATCGGCAAGAGATTTCTCACAAACTACGTCGGCTCTCGTCTTTGACAGAATGCCTTCATTGGCTTCCTGCATGATAACGAAGACTTTTTTCCCGACAATGGCATCGAGGAATGCATCACCAAGGAACTCGAGTCTCTCGTTGTTAAACTCATAGCTTTTGCCATGCTCAGATGCATAAGAACTATGTGTGAGAGCTATCTCAAGTAGCTTTCTATTATTAAATTTATATCCTAGTTTCTTCTCTAAGCTGTCCATAAACCTAACATCCATAATCTAGAAGAGTTAACATTCTATCTATCAGAAGCTATATATTAAACTTCTGGTTTAGCTGCCTCACCGCTGCTGATCTCATCGCTCTCAGCAATTGCCTTCTCAATCTGTCCAGTTACATCTGACTCTACATAATCTCTAGCTTTGAGGATGGCATTATATACAGCATAGGCCTTAGAACTACCATGGATTTTAAGAACTGGACCCTTTAGACCTAAAATAGGAGCTCCGCCTTCTTCGGAGTAATCGAAGTCCTTCTTCATGCCCTTTAGCTGTTTTGATAGCAGTAGTGCTGCTATCTTAGAGATAGTTCCGCCCATCAAAACATCCTTAAGCCTGCCCATGATGGAAAGTGCAAGTCCTTCCGAGCTCTTTAGGAATATGTTTCCAGAGAATCCATCAGTAACTACAACGTCGCATACACCGGATACTACTTCACGTCCTTCGATGTTGCCCTGGAAATTAATTGAGCTATTAGCTAGTAGCTCATATGCTTCCTTATGAAGTTCATCACCCTTTTCAGCTTCTGCACCGACATTGAGAAGTCTAACATCAGGGCTTTCTTTGCCTTTGACGTTCTTTACGAAAATGCTTCCCATCACGCCGAATTGATACAGAAATTCAGGCCTGCAATCTACGTTAGCACCGCAGTCCAATAAGAGGGTGGTATCGTCTTTTCCTATCTGTGGAAAAAACGCTGCAATGGCAGGTCTCTTTATGCCTTTGATACGACCTAGGCCCAGAAGACCAGCTGCAAGGAGTGCACCTGTACTTCCTCCAGAGATGAAGACATCTGCGTCACCCTCCTTGACCATCTTCATTCCACGATTAATGGTCGAGTCCTTTTTCTTGCGAACCGCCATTGCTGGAGATTCGTTATTTGTTATGACCTCTGTCGCATTCACGACCTCTATGTTACTTCCATTCCATTTCTGAACATCGAGTTCTGCTTTTATTAAATCTTCAGCGCCAATGATTACAACTGTATCGTCAATCTCTCTTGCCGCCTGAATTGCACCCTTTACTATTTCCTGAGGAGCGTGATCACCGCCCATACCATCGATTAGTATTCTCATAGTCCCTCCATGATTCGTAAACTACGCAAGCTAGTCACCACATAGTTCATAGCTCATTACGAAAGCTTATATAAATATTATGTAATATGCTTTTAAAACAAGCTTTAAATTAGCACATTATTATACCATAAAACGCTAAAACATGCGATATTTAAAGCCATCTAAGAAATTTCATACATAAAAAGTGCTGCTCTAGCACAAAGCAGCACTACATAGTTCAGCGTGTAATTATCTTAGTCTTAGTTGTCCACAAGCCGCATCAATATCTGTACCAAGTGTTCGTCTAACAGATACTGCTATCCCTTGTTCTTCTAGGATAGATGCAAAGGTTCTAACGTTCGTCTTAAGTGAGGTCCTGTAGCCTGTACCATCAACCTCATTTAAAGGAATTAAATTCACGTGTGTAAGTCAACCTTTCAAATGACTAGCAAGTTCACGGGCATGCTCCGGCTCATCGTTTACACCGTCAATCAGTGCATATTCGAACGTAATCCGTCTCTTTGTAGACTCAGTGTAATTCTTACATGCTTTCATAAGCTCTGAATACTCGAAGCTCCTCGCTACAGGCATCGTACGGCAGCGAATCTTATCATTGGGAGCATGAAGAGAAACAGCAAGATTAACTTGCGGAAATTCTTCACCGAATTGTTTAATAAATGGAATCAGACCACATGTAGACACAGTAATGTTTCTCATACCGAGATTATATCCTTGCTTGCTATTAATAAGCTTTATGAACTTTGATATGTTGTCATAGTTATCAAAAGGCTCGCCAATTCCCATAATCACAACGTGTCCAATATCCTCTCCGGTGATATTACGCATTTTAAGAACCTGCGCCAACATCTCACCGCCAGTAAGTGATCTTTCAAGACCATTACGCGTCGAAGCACAGAACGTACATCCCATGCGGCAACCAACTTGAGAGCTAATGCATATAGAATTTCCATAATTATACTTCATAAAGACGGATTCGACTCGAGCTCCGTCACGAAATTCAAATAAACACTTTCTCGTACCATCCTTCTTAGACTCCTGAACCAAAATGGACTCAGGAAGTCCAATGTAATATCTCTCAGCTAAAGCCGCCCTAAGCTTTGCTGGAATGTTAGTCATTTCATCGAAGGACTCTACACCCTTAGCAAGCCAGCCAAATATCTGCTTTGCTCTAAATCGTTTATCTCCGCATGAAGAAACGACCCCGGCTAATTCGTCGGGATCGTAATCTACGATATTGAGCTTAGGAGTTATGTTGTAATTCTCTTCACTCATAATATTTAAATCTCTTAACACTTTGCAACAGCAAGACCAGTCTTGTGACCGTTGATATCGAACTTCTCTAGACCAGAAGCCTCAACTAATGAATCGGCAAGTGTCTCCTCCTTGATGTGATCAGCCGCATCAAGAACCGCTGCCTTTACTTCTTCATCTGCTTCAAAGCTGATTGTGATATGGTCTAGCATCTCAAAGTCATTCTGTTTACGCAGCTGCTGAACCTTGGATATAACCTCACGAACGTATCCTTCGTTAACAAGCTCTGGGGTTAGAGTCGTATCAAGAATAGTGAACACATTGTTTTCCATTCCTACGACGAAACCATCCTTTGCTGAAATTCTTACATCTAGGAAATCTTCTGTAATCTCATATTCTTTTCCGCCTAGTTCAAGCTTTACAGGACCAGCTGAAACATCAGCGATGAGTTCCTTCGCATCAAGCTTCGCTAGCTTTCCTGCAAATTCCTTTATATCCTTGCCAAGCACTGGTCCTGCAGCCTTGAAATCAGGCTTTACAGCAAAGTTCATATACTTATCAAGATCCTTCTCAAACACAACGTTTTTAACGTTGAGCTCCTCCGTGATTAGAGGCACAAGGTCACTGATTAACTCTTCATACTTTCCGTCAACAATCACCTCGCTTAGAGGCTGTCTAACCTTGAGTCTCTCCTTCTCTCTTGTTCCTCTTCCAAGGTTAACTAGGGTCTTAACTAGCCCCATTCTCTCTTCAGTCTTCTCATCGATTAGATTACCGTTTGAAGTTGGGAAGTGAGCGATATGAACTGTCTTTTCACCGGTTAGCTTAACGTACATTTCATCTGAGATGAATGGTGCAATTGGAGCAATCATCTTGATTACACCTAGAAGAACTTCATATGTTGTAGCATATACGCTCTTCTTATCGTCAGTCATTCCCTCCGCATAGAATCTTCTTCTAGCTCTTCTTATATACCAGTTTGAGAAATCTTCAACGACAAATTCATTGATAGCTCTTACTGTCTTCATGTGATCATATTCGTCCATATACTCAGTTACATTAGCAACGAGTCTATTGTATCTTGAAATAATCCATCTATCGAGTTCAGGTCTATTCTCATATGGAACATCAAGATTTGCTGGATCTAAATCATCCATATTGGAGTATAGCACAAAGAAATTATATATATTTCTAAGTGTTCCGAAGAACTTGCTCTGTACGTCTTTAACACCTTCTTCATCGAACTTAGTTGGGGTCCAAGCAGGTGAGACGGAAACGAGATACCAGCGAATGACGTCTGCACCATACTTGCTCATCATATCGAATGGATCTACAGTATTTCCTAAATGCTTAGACATCTTCTTGCCCTTTGCATCGAGGATAAGGTCATTAACAAGAACATTCTTATATGGAGCTCTATCCATAATAAATGTTGAAATAGCCATCAATGAATAGAACCACCCTCTAGTCTGGTCAATACCTTCGCAGATAAAGTCTGCTGGGAACAATTCTTTCTCAAATCTATCAGCATTTTCGAATGGATAATGCCACTGTGCATAAGGCATAGCACCTGAGTCAAACCAGCAGTCCATAACTTCAGGAATTCTCTCCATAGTCTTGCCGCAGCATGGGCACTTGAAGTGAATATCGTCTACATAAGGTCTATGAAGCTCGATGGTATCCGGATTTACATTCTCAACAGCTTTTTCGGCAAGTTCTGCACGGCTTCCTGCACTTTCAAGATGACCGCACTCACATCTCCATATTGGAATTGGAGTTCCCCAGTATCTAGATCTAGAGATATTCCAGTCTTTAACGTCTGCAATCCAGTTACCGAAACGTTTTTCTCCAACGTATGGTGGGTACCAATTTACAGTATTGTTATTAGCAACTAAATTATCTCTAAGCTTAGTCATCTCAATATACCAACCTGGCTTAGAATAGTAAACTAGTGGTGTATCGCATCTCCAGCAATGTGGATAATTGTGAACCATCTTTTGCTTTGCAAACACCTTATCCTCTGCAGCGAAATACTTGAGTATCTCAACATCAAGACCTTCTTCCATTACAAAACGACCTTCCCATGGAGTCGTCGTAAAGCACCCCTTCTCATCTACGGGCTCTGCAAAGTCTACGCCATACTTGCGACAAGTATTATAGTCATCTTCACCAAATGCATATGCAGTGTGTACGAGACCAGTACCATCCTCAACAGTAACGTAATCTGCAGTTGCAACATAAAAGCCCTTTACATTATCAAGGTCTTCTCCATATACAAACGTTGAAAGGGGTTCATAAGGTACATATTCTAGGTCCTTGCCGTTCATCTCTTCAAGTACTTCGTACTTACCCTCACCTAGAACCTTATCTGCAAGGTTCTTTGCAACGTAGAAGATATTCCCCTCTTCTGCGCCCTCAAGCATCTTAGCTCTTACATATACAACCTCTGGACCAACTGTAATTAAAATGTTAGAAGGAAGTGTCCACGGTGTTGTTGTCCAAGCTAGGAAATACTCATTTTCTCTATCTCTACGCTTAAACTTACAGGTTACAGTAAGAACAGGATCTTCTTTGTACCCCTGTGCTACCTCATGAGAAGCAAGACCTGTTCCACATCTTGCACAGTAAGGGAGAACCTTGTGACCCTCATAGATGAGCCCCGCATCAAAAAACTTCTTTATAATCCACCAAGCGGATTCGATATAGTTGTTGTCATACGTGATGTATGGATCATCCATGTCAGCAAGATACGCCATCTTCTCTGACATTTCACGCCAAAGGCTAGTGTACTTAAATACTGACTCACGACACTTTTCATTAAATTCCTTAATTCCATAGCTTTCGATATCGTTCTTTCCGGACATACCAAGCTGCTTCTCTACCTCGATCTCAACAGGAAGACCATGAGTATCCCAGCCAGCCTTACGCTTAACCTGAAAACCCTGCATCGTCTTATATCTATTGATTGAATCCTTCAATGTTCTCGCCATTACATGGTGTATACCAGGCTTACCATTAGCTGTTGGAGGTCCCTCATAGAATACGAAGCTAGGATCTCCCTCTCGTTCCTTTACGCAGAGATGCAGAAGATCTATGTCAGACCAATGCTGAACCTGTTCTTCTTGAACATCTGCTACTGATTTCTCAGATAAGTTTTCAAACATTTTTAATATCCCTTCCTCTAACATCAATTATTATTAATATAAACAAAATATTTATTAATTTTACTATCCAAAGCACAAATTGTCAACAAACGAGCGCTATGTATATAGCCAAAAACAAATACTATGATTTAATCTTATACTTGAGAGTTTCCTTGATTTTATCAACGATTTCGCCGTGATCGACTATCCTCAGATCAGGGTAGGATTTAAGAATTCTACCAGTCCCGAAGAACTTAGTCTTACGCATATTTTTGTAAAATTCTTCTCTTGCAAGCTCATAGTCTCGCTTCATATCTTCAAGCTCCTTTGCAACCTCAGCCCTTCTGTCTGCAGCTGCATCCCTAATTTCAGCTTCAAATGAGGTGCTTTCGGCTCTATAAGCATCAACCTTTTCCTTAGCGCTTATTGCATCATCACCTATTCTAGTGCTAAGTGAGTCACTAAATTCAGTCATTGATTTTTTCATATCATCAAGGCGCGTAATTCTTTTGTTAAGTCCGAGCGTGATAAGTACAGAGACAGCGAAGTCTGAAATAAACGTAATATATGCTATAAGAAGCAATATTATCCCAAATATAGATGTACCCAGGTCCCCGAATACTGCCTCTACAAATGGCTGTATTCGCCTCACTACAATCAAAATTCCAAATCCCCATATAATGCTGAATTCTAGACAAATATATCCATGATAGTTAAATGGTTTCGAAGTATAATCCCACCATCTAGCATGAAATATTTTTAAAAGCGCATATCCTCCGACTAACTCAAGCATTGTGGATAGCAACATACCAAGGAGAAACACCTGTAAATCTGAAGTAAATGAACTATGGTCTAATCCAAGCGCCTTTACAAGAAGGATAACAAAAAGCGAACCAAAACCGTATATCGGACAAATAGGTCCATTTAAAAATCCTCTGTTTACGACAATTCCTTTACTTATTGCTTGATAGATAACTTCTGTAATCCAGCCGATTACTGCATATACTAGAAAAAATATTGCAATATCAGTCAGTATATATCCAGCTATCATAGTCCCTCCCTTTAATTGCGATCTCCAAATTCCTTTAAGAGCCTTTCCTGACTATCGAACATTATACCATTAGAAGCGATATTAACATATCTCCCGTCTGAAAATAAGTACTTAGCCCTGGTGTTATCCATCATATTCATACGCATAATTAACTTTATCTTTGCAATACAAGTTTCATCCGTTATAGGAAAAGCTAGCTCAAAACGTTTATCCATATTTCTGTTCATAATATCAGCCGATGAAATATACACACGTTCATCTGAACCACTACCGAATATATATACGCGAGAATGCTCTAAGAACCTGCCTACAATGCTTATTATTTGAATATTATCGGTATATTCTTCTACACCAGGCAGGAGTGTACAAATTCCTCTAACTATCATGCGCACTTTAACACCGGCCTGTGATGCCTCAGATAGCTTTTCTACTATGTAACGGTCTGAAATTGAATTTACTTTTATAAAAATTCTTCCTTTGCATCCCTTCGCGCATTCACGCTCAATTAACTCAATAAGCCTCTTTCTCATGCAAGAAGGTGATGTAATTATATATCTAAATTGATTATCAATAATTCCTTCGATGGCATTATCGAATAGAGTTGAAACCTCCTCACCAAGTATACGGTTTGATGTTATAATTGAAAAATCAGTATACTGGCGTGCTGTAGTTTCGTTATAATTCCCGGTCCCAACCTGCGTAATGATTTCTTGCTCTCCAATTTTACTAAAGGATTTTTTAAAGACAATCTGACATGCCTTAAAATGCGACTTAAATCGCTTAGTTCCGTAATATACTTCACATCCAGAATCTTTAAGTTTTTTTGCCCAATCTACGTTATTGGCCTCGTCAAACCTGGCCCTGAGTTCAATAAGTACTCTAACACGCTTACCATTATTAGCAGCTTTTATCAAATATTCGATAATTCTAGGATGACTGGTCATTCTATAAATACTGATTTTAATTTCTTTGACTTTACTATGGCTCGCAGCTTCTCTTAAAAGTTCAAGCAAGTTATCCATTGAATCGTAAGGATATGCATCGAGCAAATCTCTTTCCATTATCAGATCTATAATATTGGCTCTAACCTTTTTCTCAGAATTTGTCTTACGTAATTCAGGAAATGAGTTATTCAAAACTACGTGCCCTGATAGATACTCCTTTAAGGAGCCTAGGTGACTTAAAGAAGGAATATTGGAACAAAGAACTAATTCCTCATTTGAAAGCTTAAGAATATCTTTCAAATCATCATAGAGACTATTATCAACGCATTCTGAATATGCAAATGCTCCTACAAACTCTGAATTTCCACGCTTATTAAGCATCTTCTTTATTCGTTCTATTGCGCTAGCTCCAAGATTAAAATTGTCATACTCAAAGTCTATATCAGCATTTCTAAAAGCTGTAAATGCGATAAATCCTTTTGGTTCAAATGGGAAACATATATTATTTAGATATAATCTGACGAGCTCTAAAGGAAGTAATAAATTAATACCTTGCGAATTTCGAACAATTAGACCTTTTAGAAGTGGCTCCGGAATTTCAATCATCATCAGTTTTCTGCTATTATCCACAGAAGTATCAACAATAATATAGTGATTACCGTCTTTTATGTTTTCCGAAATATCGCTTTTATCAATAAATTGCGGCTGAAAACTCGATGAAAACTTCATAAGAAACTGCCCATCAACAAAGTCGTAATCGGATTCTTTCAAATCTTTATAAGAACCACAGAGCACGCCTATTTCTCGAAGTCCTTTGTAAAGATGATCATTTACTGTTTCAGCATTTTCATTAATTATGCGTATTTCACGCCATATATAATGAATCTGCTCATCTATGGTAAGACCAGACATTGTGTCTCGCGCTAGCGAATCAATCTTTCTAACGTTGTTCAAACTACCAATACGTACACGAATAAATTCTGCTAGATTTTTTTCGTAAATCAATCTAAATTTTACTCTTTCAAGAATCGGATTCCTGGTATTTACAGCTTCATTTAATACTCTCTCGTTAAACTTAAGCCACGAGAGATCTCGGTTCTGTGTAAAACCTTCAAGATAAAGCTCACTCATAGATACGCCTCTCTTAATTATTCAAATCTTCCAGCTTTTTCATCAGAAAGCCCTCTCTTACTCCCGATTCGGAGACAGTTATTTCATCGTAACCTAGTTTGTCCATAATCGTCTTCTGTATACACATACCTGTGACAAGTGACTGAACACGCTCTGGCTTTACTTTGAGTAACGTTCTAATAAATTCCCTTTGATTAGTAAAATATAGTTCAAACAGATCGTCATACTCTCTTGCAGAAAGTGTAGCCGTATTCTTGCTCCTATCAAAAAGCTTATTTGCAAGCTTACATGTAGCTCGGACAGTGCCTCCAATCGCATATACATGTCCTGGTGAAGCTTTAACATCTCCTGGAATACAGAGCTTCAAAAGCAGATTCTCAGTTTCTTCCTTAATCGATGATAACTCTTCTTCTGTAGGAAATATTCCATCAACATGTCGGTGATAAGCATTGAGAGATCCTATTGGCATAGTATCAGCAAAAATTATCTCATCCCCTGTAAATAAAGATATTTCTGTGCTACCTCCACCACAATCTGTAAGCATTCCAGTAGCATCTCCGATATCCTTCATTATGCCGTAGTAATCGTATCTAGCCTCATCCTGACCTGTTATTACATCTACTTCAAATCCGACTTCATCCTTGATGCGTGCGACAATTTCTTTTTTATTCTTAAGTTCTCTTATGCTTGCAGTAGCTATTGCAAATACGAGGACATTAGACATTCCGTCTACTGCAATTCTAAACTGTTTGAGTGCATCAATCATAACTTCTACTCCTTCTGCACTCATCTCATTATCATTTATATACCCAGCAATTCCACATGAAATCTTGTTGCTCATAATCTGACTGAAAGACTTATCATTCCCTATGTTATAAACCGCCATTCTTATCGTGTTAGAACCAATATCAATTATTACGTACATATATACATTACCCTTCGTGTTTTATTAGTCGTAGTCATTCTAACAAAATTACTAGTATTTATAAACAAAAATCACAATTTAAAATTTGTTTTTTTGTTCAATAACAATAAAACAGAGTGCGCACCCATGTACACTCTGTATCATAACGATATTAACTTCGATCAATGACTACTTGCTTGTTCCGAAATTCACCTTCACATTTTCACGTTCAGCTTCTGACGAAACTTCGAACATTGGCTTCGCTTCATAACCGAATATCCTTGCGATAATCGCTGAAGGAAATACTCTGCATTTTACGTTGAACTTTTTTACAACAGCATTGTAGTACTTACGAGAATTAGCGATATCATTCTCAACTGCTTTTAGCTGATCCATTAGCTCGATAAAGTTAGCATTCGCCTTAAGATCTGGATACGATTCAGCCACAGCAAACAAGCTTCTTAAAGTACCAGATAGGATATTCTCATTCTCAAGCTTTTCAGCAGTTGTAGATGAATTTCCAACGGCAGATCTAGCCTCTGTCACAGCCTTAAGTGTCTCCGATTCGTGAGCTGCATACCCCTTTACAGTCTCAACCAGATTAGGAATGAGATCAAATCTCTTCTTGAGATACACATCCATAGTCGAGAAAGCTTCATCACAGTTTACAGCTAGCTTTACAAACCCATTATATGTAGCAATAACCCATAGTAGCAGAAGTACGACCACCGCTAAAACTATCCAAATTACCATTTTTACACCTCTTCTTTATTAAAAAGCAATAACTATTAATATCTATTGATTCGTTATATTAGCACATCAGTGCACTTACTTCAACATATGAAACGTACTTAATTAATCTTGTGACACAGCCTCTACCAAGAGCCGCCTCCGCCACCACCGGAGCCTCCGCCAGAGAAACCACCACCGCCAAATCCGCCGATTCCACCACCACTATCAGCATGTGCGGCAGCAATTCCAGAATACGTGCTATGCTGAATGCTGTTCATTATCATGTTCATCCTCATATAATCGAACGTAGTTGCGTTATATGAACTGAATCCGGCGTGTTCAGGGATCTTGATGGTATTGAATTTATGTATCCATTTATCCGTTAGCCCTAGAACATATGCGTAAGGCAGAATATCGTAGAAGTAAGAAGGTTCACTTTCTACAAGTTCATTGATTCTATCTAGCTCAGCAGTTTCTATAAATTCTTTGAATCCCAGTATCTCTCCATAAACCTTGCGGTTGTATTCAGTTCTGCTCTGGATATTCGATAGTAGTAAAGGCATAGCAACTGTATATACGACGAGTATTATTAATAAGTACATCTCCCCTTCACCTTTTCCGGCAAAATACAATGCGTTTATCAGGGTGCTCATATACACAAAATAAATTAATAGCCATATAATAACCCTAAAAGTTAAACTGCCAGTACCTAAAGATTTACGATAGAAGAATGCATCATTTAACTTACGAAGTATCAGTAGCCATATTGATGCCCAAACGCCCAATACGATGATTATTCCGAATATGGCCATTATGCCACTATATTCCGAACCAAACAAAACATCGATGGAACCAACTCTATATGCACTGAACGCAATGCTAAGCATATAACCTATCGCAGCGATAAATGTAGCAAAAATCCCCTTCGCATCCGAAGCAGTAGATACAATAGCCTTATCTCCAGTATATCTATCCTTTAGCTGCGACTTAATCGTGTCATATGACTCTCCGATTGATTTTCCAGACTCTTTTATGCTAATCGTGGTTCCCACCGCCGGAGCAGACTTTTTATCAAATATTGCATTATACATTTTCTTTACAAATGCCGGCTCATCGCTCGGTGCTTGTAACGCTTTTATGGTTATTTTTTTCTTCTCCCCTTCAATAATCTGTATATATCCTTTTGATGCTAGGTATAGATATAATGAAGTAATGTCCTTTTTATCAATCACACCATCTGCGAGATATCCGAGCTCAGCTGGTGTTATACCTTCAGGTGGATTGAACATTATAGGTGCGACAATATCTGCGTCCTTCTTTCTTGTAACCTTGATATAAATTAATAATATAAGGCAGATGATGAGTACTGCAGCATTTGCGACACTACTCCATGCTTTGCTTGGAGCACCAACCCAGTAACCATCCGGTGTCTTGACCATTAGCGTTACTCCAGAATTAGAGCTTATAGCAGCATCTTCATATGATAATGTGTTATTCGCTTTGTCATATGTCCACTTGCTATTATCCTCAGTAGATGAACCATATGAACCTTCATATCCCTTCATCTCGGTGTATTTGAAATCACTAGGAAGAGAAACTTTGATTGTTGAAGATGCAATCGATGTTTCCCATTCTGACGGAAGTACATCTACATAAACATTATTCTCTTGATTGCTTTGTATATAATTATAAATTTTATACTTTATAACATATGTTTTCTCACCCGTCACATAGGAATGAGCACTCCCAATCCTGATGTTAACGTAGTTATCCTTAGTTACTTTAACATCACCGCCTTCAACGCTGATATCCTTGATTTTATAGTTACTTGCAATAGGGATTTTCCTTATAATTCCATGCCTTGCATATCTAAAATCAACTTTTATCGTCTCAGTGAAATCATAAGAATAATCCTTATTAACCTTTACATCTACATCAAAGACCTTTGTGGTATATCCTGACCTTGTATAATCTTGCTCAGCCAATGGTGATGCTTGATTTTGATTGTAATAGTTTGAGTAAGAGCTAGAATAAGAATTGTAAGAAGAACTCCCATAAACATCGCTCTTGACAGCTATACCCATTGTAATCATAGATATCACAACCAGAATCAGAGTTATTTTACCCAGCATATTCCTAAATGCATTATGATACATAGTTAACCCCTTTAGTTTTAATCATCTAGATTGATATTTTACCAATAAAGTACATCTTTAATAATATCAAAAAAAGCATAGCGGTAAAACCACTATGCTCATTTTAATACTTATTTAAGAAGAATTAGTCTTCTACAAGCTCTTTTCTAGATAGATTAATTCTATTCTGGTTGTCGATCTCAGTTACCTTGACAACAACCTTGTCTCCGATGTTCATTACGTCTTCAACCTTGTCAACTCTATGGTTAGCAATCTTAGAGATGTGTAGCAGACCTTCCTTACCAGGGAGAATTTCGATAAATGCGCCGAAGTTCATGATTCTCTTAACTTCACCCTCGTAAGTCTTGCCAACTTCTACATCAGCTGTAAGATACTCAATCATAGACTTAGCCTTAGCAGCACTAGCTTCATCGGAGCTGTAGATACTGATTAGACCTACATCGTCATCAGAGATATCTACCTTGCAACCTGTCTCTTCCACAATCTTATTGACATTCTTACCACCAGGTCCGATTACTAATCGCACCTTATCAGGATGCACTCTCATCGAAATGCATCTTGGTGCATAAGGCGATAGCTCTGCTCTTGGCTCTGCAATCTCCTCTAGCATATTCTCAAGTATATGTGCCCTACCAATTCTAGCCTGCTCAAGCGCCTGCTCAAGAATCTCTCTCGATAGACCGTGAACCTTGATATCCATCTGAATAGCAGTGATTCCATCAGGAGTACCGGTTGCCTTGAAGTCCATGTCACCTAGGAAATCTTCCATGCCCTGGATATCCGATAGAATTGCATATCTGCTGCTTCCATCCTCCTCGACTCTCTCAATAAGTCCCATGGCGATTCCTGATACTGGTTTCTTGATTGGAACACCGGCATCCATTAGAGCAAGGCAAGAACCACAAGTTGATGCCATCGAAGATGATCCGTTTGAAGAGAGAACCTCCGATACGACTCTGATTGCGTATGGGAATTCTTCTTCGCTTGGAATTACAGGGAGAAGCGCTCTCTCAGCTAGTGCTCCGTGACCGATTTCTCTTCTACCTGGGCTACGAGGTGGCTTTGGTTCACCTGTAGAATACCCTGGAAAGTTATACTGATGCATGTATCTCTTAGTAGTTCTATCGATGTCAATGCTATCTAAATCCTGCGCCTCTGATAGAGGTGCAAGTGTAGCGACTGATAGAACCTGGGTCTGACCTCTCTTGAATAGTCCTGTACCATGTGCTCTTGGCAGGAATCCTGTCTCTGAGAATAGAGGTCTAATCTCATTATGTTTTCTATTGTCTGGTCTTACGCCTTCATCAAGAATCATGGATCTAACCTGTTCCTTCTTGATAGCGTACAGAACTTCGCCTACTTCCTTATCTCTGTCTTCGAAAATCTCTGCAAAGTGCTCGTGAGTTTCTGTCTCGACCTTATCCATATTCTCAAGACGCTCAAGCTTATCAAATGTCTTTATCGCTTCAATCATCTTGTCTGTAGCATAAGCACGAACGGCTTCATCAACATCGTCATCAGCCTTGAAGACTACGTATTCCATCTTCTCTTTGCCAACTTCCTTAGCAATTTCCTCGATAAATACGCATAACTGCTTGATCTCTTCGTGAGCGAACATGATCGCATCAAGCATGTCACTTTCGGAAACTTCATTCGCACCAGCTTCAACCATCATGATAGCTTCCTTAGTTCCAGCGACGGTTAAATCGATGTCTGACTTCATTCTCTGCTCATATGTAGGATTGATGATAAGCTCTCCATCCACTCTTCCCACTTTTACAGATCCTGTAGGACCATCCCATGGAATGTCTGATGTAGCTAGTGCAACAGATGAACCTATCATAGCTGCAACTTCAGGTGAGCAGTCATGATCAACGCTCATAGCTACGGCAACAACTGACACATCATTTCTAAACCCCTTTGGAAATAGAGGTCTGAGCGGTCTGTCCATAAGCCTAGAAGTTAAAATTCCGTGCTCGCCAGGTCTTCCTTCTCTCTTGATGTATCCGCCAGGAATCTTTCCTACAGCATACATTTTTTCTTCATAGTCGCAGCTTAAAGGAAAGAAATCAATGTCCTGTCTTGGCTGCTTTGAAGCTGTAGCTGTACAGTTTACAACGGTATCTCCATATCTAACTGTAACTTGGCCGTTTGCCTGTTCACAAACCTTTCCAATTTCAAGCTGCAACAGTCTACCGCCTAGTGCTGTTCTAAATGTGTGATAATCAGTGAATCTTCCCATAATTAACAACTCCTTCCTGTTAATCGTACTATTTTTACTAATAAGATTCGCATTGCAAGTCAATCATTATATTAGATTGACTTCGGGATTATTCCCTCCTATATACAAATAAGCGGGATACATATCCCGCTTATATTGTCAGATAATATTACTACTTTCTGAGGCCGAGTCTAGCAATAAGTGCTCTGTATCTCTCGATATCAGCATCCTTAAGATACTTGAGTAGGTTTCTTCTCTGTCCTACCATCTTAAGAAGACCTCTTCTTGAATGGTAATCCTTAGCGTGCTCCTTGAGGTGTCCGTTAAGATCGTTGATTCTGTAAGTTAGAATCGCAACCTGAACCTCTGGGGAACCTGTATCGCCTTCCTTAGTAGCATACTCTTTGATAATTTCCTGCTTCTTTTCCTTTGTAAGCATCGTTTCTCCTCCTATTTGTCATCCGCCCTCACATCGCCACCGTTCGGAGCAACGTGTAGCCGAAGCAAGGGTATAAAAAATTACTTTGTTATACTATCATACATACGTGTATCTGTCTAGTTTTCGAGCAAATTACTTTAGCGAATTCAGATACACTTTCGTATCATCGCTAACCCTATAGCTCTCTTTTGCCTTCTGAATGGTTTTGCGATGCACCCATTCATCAAGCCTTTTGTTCTCGATATATGGGATCGTTTCGTCATATTGCTTAGCAAGTGCAGTTGCGAAGTACCACGCCTGCATCATCCTCACGTAATATTCATCAGATTTAACTCCTGCCACCCATTCCAGATATTGTGGATCAAACGCATCATCGAGATAGAACTCCAGCAGTACTCCAATTCCAAATCTAACGGTATAAGTATCACCCGATGAAATCCATCTCTTAACTTCATTTTCAAGTTTATTCAGATTACCCTTGAATGCTTTCTTAAAACTGAGCAAATCACAGGTTGCCCAGTTATCTACATATGGAAGCAGCTTATCTATTTCACTTAGAGCCTCTTCATAGTCACTTATCATACAGATAATCATTCCATGGAGATTAAGCTCTTCATAATACTCGTGAGGAAGGTTTCTTATAAACTCTCCATAATCGCCAGATTTAAAAACTCCCTTTGCGAGCTTCCTCAGTGCTGGAATTCTAACCCCTATTACTGTATCCGGATCAACCCCTGGAATTAGCTTGCAATGGAATTTCTTATAGTCAATGTCCTGCATATCAAAAAGCTTGCTTCTAATCTCTTTTATCTTCACGGCATTTCCTTTCGATGCTCTTACTATTGAAGAACATCATTATATTAGCGATGAGTAATAGCAGCACAACTATGAACGCTGCCGATTCATGAATTCTTCGCGTAAAGAAGTCCCCGATGATTGCCCCGCATATAAAAAACATTATGCATCCATAGTAATGAAGACTCTTTCGTATATAATTAAAATCCTTTGTCGCCATGTACATATTTATATTCATGGTTCCTGTCTTGAGGTTTCCCGTGCACATCGTAGTAGATATAGTGTATCCACGTACTTTTGCAAAAGTGACAACCTGAATGCCACACGTTAACGATATTAGTGAGTTTGCAAGTAGGTTATACTCCTGCGGTAGGAATCCTGCTACAAACATAGCAAGGATTTCAAAACAAATAGTGACCTGACGCCAATGAAGTCTAGTCGGTCTATTTTTTCGAATTATTTTTACGTGCTGGGAAATCATAACTCCCCCTGCAAATGAAACTATAGGTATTAGGTAATGAAATATATTTCGTATGTTGTGATTACCTAAGCTGATTGCAAGCAGTACGATGTTGCCAGTTGCAGCGTTAGCAAAAACTCCACCCCTGCAGGTATATGAATAAGCATCCATAAATCCACCGCATATTGCAAGCAGTATTCCTATTCTCATTGATTCAGAAGTTTCAAACTCCTTTTTCATATTTCCCCCTACTCTAAGCGAATGGATCCCACGCAGCTTCGGTTTGCTCAGGCTCCTCTCTCCGAATTTTATTTTGTTCATCGATAAGAAGGGCAACAATTTCAGAGCTTCTTTGACTAGCAGCCATCTCTACAAGTTCGCTAATAAAGGATGGCTTCACTAAATCTCTTCTAACCATATAGCGTATCGCAAGAGTTCTAGAATCAGTAATAGCTCTTCTCGTAAGCCTTTCACCATGTTCGACTATATATTTATAGATTAGTTCTGCCTCTTTAAGCTTTTCCTGACTTGCATCATCACTGCTATGTTTTTCCATATAAGAAAGAACCGCAATATCTCGGATCTCCAGAGGGAGAACGCCAAGTTTTTCCGGATCTATATGTAGTGTAGTCAGTTTAGGGACCTTTCTGAATGCATTATCATCGATTGTTTCAATGCTATTTGGTAAAAAAATCTCGACAAGAGAGTTACAGTCAACGAACATCTCATCATCAACGATCTTTGTTCCTTCTGGTAGCGATACCCTTTCAAGAGCCCAGCAATTCTCAAACACACCCTCCCCAAACTCATCTACAGTCTGTGGCAGAATTATCTCCTTCATGCTATAACACATTCTAAAAGCGTAATTACCAATGCTCTTGACTGATTCTCCCATTTCAATCGCTTTAATCTGTCCTCTTTCGCTAAACGCCCTATCTGCTATCGCAAACACGAATTTAGGAATAACAACGCGTGACACATTTTCATCATAATTGATAAGAGTGTGCCCTGCTATTAGCTTTGGCATACAGACTCCTTACTATTCTATACCTTCAATCTCTCTAGTCAGTTCCTGCTCCCTGTCGCTCATAATGAGGTCCTTACTCCATCTAGAGTATTCTTCACTTCCGTACTTTCCTAGGAAGCCCGCACTATATCTATCTTCTGAAAGAGTTCTTACAAAGATTATCATTTCGTTATCTCCCTCAAAAGCGCCTTCTATAAAATTAAAGGAGTTCCTGAGGCGATCCTGTACCGACTTTACAAGAGCGTTTCTCTCATCGTTTAATTTACTCATCTCACCAGTAATAACTGATGAAGGCTCACCAATTCCACTCATGACATTATGCATGATGTCTCTCATGGTCTGAATAGACTTTCTGGCAATTCTCTCGTTCATTCTAGATATAGAGTGTGCTTTCTTACTCTCCTCTAGATCATGTTCCATATCGGAGGATATTAGCTTTAAAATATGAGCTGCTTTATCAAGATTTGCACCTAGCAATTCATCCTTTTGAAGCTTAATACGGCTCACTACTTCATCCATAACTGCAGATTTCACAAACTCACGTCTAAATTCTGAGCCTAGGGCATCGCTTAATAATCTGACAACCGTAATGCGCTCGTCAAACGGAGCATCTGCTAGGCTTGCAGCCGCCTTGTCATAACCAGTGCCTGCAAGAATACCAGCGATATCGTATTCTCTTCTATAACGATAGAACAAATCATAGTATGAAGTAAAGTCACGCGCTATTCTCTCATCCTGAATATATTGACTCACTAGTTCGAGATTAACTTCGATATCATTTTGTTCATATAGGTAAATCATCTCAGATAAGTCTACCCATCCTCTAGCTGTTACAAAGAGCTTGCCATCCACCGTAATCCTTACACTATAGAAGTCATCTTTTTTAATGCTTAAATAATTTAACACTGCGGCATGCACAGCATTATTTCTAGCATATACGATCCATGGCTCAAGCTCTGGTTCTACATCAATTCTCTTAAGTCTATCGAGTGTTGCAAGATCGAATTCCCTTGCCGAGTTATTGTACTCCAAAGGATTTCCTGCTGTTACTACCACCCAGCCCTCAGGGAGTCTATGGCGACCAAATACTTTCATTTGAAGAAACTGCAGCATTGCGGGCGCAAGTGTTTCCGATACACAGTTAATCTCATCCAAAAAGAGAATTCCTTCCCTCTTACCAGTTTCTTCCATCTTGTCATACACACTAGCAATGATTTCACTCATTGTGTATTCCGTAGTTCTATAGCTTTCATCACCATACTGATGTTCAGAAATAAAAGGCAGTCCTATTGCACTCTGCCTAGTGTGATGCGTCATAGAATATGACACCAGAGCGATATCCATCTCCTCTGCTACTTGTGACATAATCTCAGTCTTACCAACTCCAGGCGGTCCTACGAGAAATATCGGTCTCTGCCTCTCAACCTGAATCTTATATTCTCCAAATTCATCTTTTGACAGGTATGAAATAACTGCGTATTTCACCTGATTCTTTGCTTCTTGAATATTCAACTTATCTCCATTTCCACATACCTAGATATGTTTCACTCGTCAAAATACACCTTCATCGCCCATGCTGGAACATCGTCTCCGCATGCATCATCATCTACGAATATAAATGCAGTATCGTACACCGGCTTTCTTTTTGGGTAAGTCCCCTTTCCATCCGTAAAGTACAGCAGACCTCTTAGATTTCTTAGTTCCTTCTTACGTATGAGCTCATTTATATAATGGAATACTGGGCGAAAATCTGTACCGCCAAGACCTTTAATTTCTAGATTGCGTAGAAAACCATCCACATCATCCTGATTCTTAAGCACTGTGTCATCCTGAATCTCTGCATCACATTGTACCACATGAATGTTAAATTTAGCTCCGATAACATCATTGTTACAAAGTATCTCGAAGCTTTTGTCAACAAACTTCTTCACTAGCTCACCATCCGTGGATCCTGATGTGTCAATTGCTATAACGAGGTCACGAATATTCTTCTCGTCTTTGTACTCGAGGGGCTCAATGAGTGGCATGTCTCTGTACCTATTTAATCCATACGTATACATGATGTAGTCAAATGAATCGTCATCAACCTTAAGAGTCTCATGATTGGCAGCAAATTTCCTTAGAAAAGTGCTGTAATCTATTCGTTTCTCCTCAGCATACCTTAGCTCTCGCTTCATCGTTCCGCCAGCATCACCAAAGCTAGCATCATCCATTTCGAGTGCGGTTTTTACCGTCTCTCGAATCTTATCCCAATTCTGGTCGGATAGCAGCGCTGCACCATCGCATTCTTCATTATTGCCTGACTCCTCTATGCTCGTTATGTCAAACTTCGTATCAGTATCATCATTGGAGCTTCCCTGCTGATTTTTGTCCTGATCTTGCAGTCTAGAATTTTCTAACTCATCATCACCCGCTTCGGAAGTTTCAACTGGCTTATTCGAACTCTTATTAGCTCCGTACCACAGCAAATGATCATCTACTGTAAATAGTTCTCGCATCAGTCCTACTTCAGCTTCAATCGGTGGGTCATTTACAAAAGACTTATATAGTCTATCAACCGAAAGCCTCCCTCGTTTAGCTTTAATTTTCTTAAGTTCATCTCGTCTTTCACTGCTTTCAGGTGTATTTAAGCAGGGTTCTCCAAGCGACTCAATCATTTCTTCAACAGCAATATCTGATGCCAAATCCCAGTATAGCCTATTTACCTTCGCACTTACATAGTAGTGTTTGAAAATGCAGTGAAGAAGAACATGCATATAATCATGTGTGAACGAAGAAAGACCGCGTTTCATTCTAGCAAATATCTCATCACTGCTATAGTACAGCGTTGTTCCATCTACCATGAAAATGCCTTTCTTATCAGCCACAATTTCTTTTTTGAGCGCAAAAACAGCAGAGTCCATAAACCGCATACTTGCGACGATCTTGTCCTGTGCTGCGGTAATTATCTTCTCTGCTAAAATCACATCTTTATTCGATTCTCTATCGTTATTATCATTATTAAAGCTCTTTGACACCATGGAATCTCCTAGCTGATTCTACATCCTCAGCAATGTGTTCGGTGAGCAGCTCTACACTTTTAAATTTAACCTCTGGTCTATGAAGTTTAAGAAATTCAATTTTTATTTCTCTTCCATATAATTCTTCATTTACACCAAATATATGCGTCTCGATAGATTTATTATAATCACCAATAGTCGGTTTATTACCGACGTTAGAAACACTGTTAAAAGTAGAATGGCCCACTGAAGTTCGTGTAAAATACACTCCATTCATAGGCGATATCTTGGTTGAACTAAGTTCAATGTTAGCAGTCGGAAATCCTATTTTTGAACCGATATGATTTCCGCGAATCACAGTGCCATTGATGCTAAATGGTCTACCGAGATATTCATTAGCCTTTATGATATCCCCGGCTTCTATGTATTTTCTTATGGCAGTTGAACTAACTATTTCAGAACCAACTTTAACCGGGGGAATTATACTAGTTTCATATCCGTATATGCTACCAAGTTCAAGGAGTAAACTATCGTCACCACTAGCCCTTGTGCCAAAACGGTAATTAAAACCACAAGATACGCCTTTCGCCTTAAGCTTATCACATAGAATCTCTTTAATGAATACCTCTGGCAACATATTCATCGTAACTTCATCAAAGGGCACATCGAATACTACTTCAATTCCTGCGTCCTCAAAAAGCTGCAGCTTTTCATCATCATTAGCAATAAAGAGTACGCCGCTACCACCAGTCTTTCCAAATAGCTCGCGTGGATGATTTGAAAATGTAAAACAAGCTGGCTTTACACCCAGCTTTGCTGCCAGCTTAACGGCAGACTGTAAAATCTTCTGGTGACCTACATGAACACCATCAAAATTGCCTAGTGCAACTGACGTTTCAAAATCTATATTAATATCTGCAAGTGATCTATACACCTTCATATTAATTTCTATTACCCATTACTTTCTCTGGTTTCAAGCTGCCATCTTCTCTCATCAGGCAAGTTCCTAGAAAAGCACCTTCTTCACCATATAGTCTGTATATGTCGCTGAAGAAGTTTTGCTCGTCCTCTGCGATGTCAAAACTCCCTTTGTTAACTAATTTTTCTTTTTGCTTGATAGCATCGCAGGCATCCTCATAAGTCATATAATACTTTCGTTCTATAGTTCTGCCATTAAAATAAAATGGTTCACTACCGTTTTTAAGCACAAGCTTTCTGAGATTAAGAATAGTAGATTCGCCACTGATGATAATATCATTTAATTCAGACTCACTCATCTCTAGCACCTGCTCCAGATCATGTGATGATTCGTCTGTAAATACGCCACTCTTCGTTCTCACAAGCTTAGTCATCGTTGCTCCAACTCCTAGCAATTCACCTATCTCAGAACAAATACTCCTTATATATGTGCCCTTCGAACAAGTTACGATAAAAGATACTTTTTTTGAATCGATATCTATAAAATTAAATTCAAAATGCTTTATCTCTATCTGGCGCTTTTTCGCTTCGATGTCTATTTCCTGCCCTTCGCGAGCATACTTGTACAGAGGACGTCCATTAACCTTTAGCGCCGAATATTTAGGTGGAATCTGAGTAATTGTACCCCTATATCTAGCAGCAAGAGACTCAACATCCTCTGCTGTAATATCTTTAACTTCACGTTCTTCAAGCACCTCGCCGGTAATATCTAATGTATCTGTGATCTTACCAAGCTCTAATTCTGCTACGTAAGTCTTCCAATCGTGGTCATAATACTCAATGAGTCTCGTGTCCTTGCCAAAGCAAACAGGAAGAACTCCCGTCGCCATCGGATCGAGAGTTCCAGTGTGTCCAACTCGCTTGATTCCGAGCTTATGCCTAAGTTTAGCTACCACATCGTGAGATGTGTAGCCCTCAGGTTTATTAATGTTTATAACACCGCTATTTTTCATCATTAGACCTAACAAGTTCAGCCTCGAGGGCTTTAGCAATCTCAGCTTTTGCTTCAAATATTGTTCCTTCAAAAGTTAAACCCGCCGCGCGAACATGTCCACCTCCACCGAAGCTTTTGGCAACACGTGCAACATTTGCATAAGATTTAGCTCTTAAGCTTGCTCTAACAGTCTTATCGTCTGATTCCTTCAGAATACAAGCTATTTCAACATCGTCGATGCTCATAAGTTCCTGTATTATCCCATCAGCTTCATTCATCAGGGTGCCAGTTTCAATCAAGTGGGCCTGAGTTACGGCGCTCATAATAATCTTGCCACCGCTAAAAGCTTCCATTTCAGAGACAACCTTGCCCTCAAGCTGAATTGCCCCTAGCGACTTTCTATTATATAAAAGCTGTGCAATTTTATTACCATCAAAGCCCGGAACCTCATATATCTCACTTGCTATTTTATGAGTTCTAGCAGTGGTATTCGAGTGCTGAAAACTTCCTGTATCAGTGCTTATGGCAGCAAAAATACACTGTGAGAAAGGTAGTGTAACTTCTGCTCCCATATCGCTCGCGATAAGATAGATGAGCTCAGCAGTTGCTGCGGAGCTCGGTTCGATAATTCCAAAGTTGAACTCTGTATCATTTTCCGACACCCCGTGGTGATCTATTACCGCCTTTTCTCTAGCCCTTTCAAAAACGACCGCTCTTTCTCCAATCCTACTTTTGCTCCCACAGTCCACAAGAATAGCAAGGTCATATTCCTCAAATACATCATAATCTCTAGTAACCACGCCACTCTCTAGAAAATCCAGATTGTGAGGAGTTACATTGTCAGCAAGTACATAGGCATCTTTACCAAATCCTCGGAGCACGTGGCATAACGCAGCTGATGAACCAAGGCAATCCCCATCCATGTTTACATGAGGAAAAATCAAGACCTTGTCGTAACCATGCAGTTTTAAAGCAATTTCCTTGTAAGTATTATCTGTCATATTTTATCTTTCCGGCTTATTTATCTCATCGATAATCTCATCAATATGTCTACCATATTCCATAGATGAATCTAGCTTAAAATTAAGCTCAGGAGCATGTCTAAGCTTTATGTCGTGAGATATTTTAGTTCTAAATAGGCCCTTCGCATTATTGAATGCGCTTAAAACCTCTTTGCTAACTTCGTTACTATCTTCTCCGCTCAGCGTGAGAGGTGTGAAGAAGACGGTCGCATAGCTTCCATCACTCGACACCTCAACAGCTGATATGGTGATTATCCTAGCAGAAAGTCTCGGATCCTTTATGCCATTAAGTAAATATCCTGAGATACTTTTCTTAATTTCCTCACCGAGTCTCCCTTGTCTGTAATTCTTTCCCATGTTACCTCTCTATTTCCACCATGTGGAAGCACTCGATAATGTCCATAGGCTTGATATCATTGTATGCTTCAATTCCGATACCACACTCATAGCCCTGAGCTACTTCCTTAGCATCGTCCTTAAATCTGCGAAGTGAAGAAATCGTGCCTTCATGAATTACGATACCATCTCTTACGAGACGAACCTGAGCATTCCTCTTAACCTTACCTTCAACGATATATGCACCGCCGATGATTCCAATGTTAGGAACCTTAAACGTCTCTCTTATCTCAGCCTTACCGAGGATCTCTTCCTTATACTCAGGATCAAGCATACCCTTCATAGCGTTCTGCACATCATCGATGATGTCATAGATTACACGATATGTTCTGATTTCAATCTCAGCATCATCTGCTCTCGCCTGAACTGCGGTCGTTGGCCTTACGTTAAACCCTATGATGATAGCCCCTGAAGTTTCAGCAAGCATTACATCTGATTCTGTAACTGTACCTACACCTGAGTGAATTACATTTACTCGCACATCCTCAGTATCTAGCTTCTCAAGCGATGAAATAATAGCACCAACGGAACCTTGTACATCTCCTTTGATGATTAAGTTGAGTTCCTTTGTCTCGCCTTCCTGAATCTGAGAGAAAAGTTTCTCTAGTGTAGTGCTTGCATTTTTTGCAAGTACATCTTCTCTCATCTTCTCCTGTCTGCTCTCTGCAATCTCTCTAGCAACCTTGTCATCCTTTACAGCATTGAATGAGTCACCTGCCATAGGAACATCAGAAAGTCCAAGTATTTCAACAGGTGTAGCAGGAAGAGCCTTTCTGATTGCTTCTCCCTTAAAGTTAGTCATTACCCTAATCTTACCTGATGTTGTACCAGCAACGACACTCTGTCCAGCCTTTAGAGTTCCATTGGTAACAAGTAGCGTAGCAATTGGTCCTTTGCTCTTGTCGAGTCTTGCTTCAATTACAGTTCCCATAGCAAGTCTGTCTGGATTTGCACGAAGCTCGAGAACCTCAGCCTGTAATAGGATCATTTCCAAGAGGTCAGTAATTCCCTCACCTTTCTTAGCTGATACTGGAACGCTTATTACATCTCCGCCCCAATCCTCGACAAGCACACCATGGTCAGCAAGGTCTTTCTTAACCCTGTCAATATTTGCGCCTGGCTTATCTATCTTATTGATAGCAACAATCATAGGAACGTTTGCAGCTTTAGCGTGGCTAATAGACTCTATAGTCTGTGGCTTAACGCTATCATCTGCTGCAACTACCAATACAGCGATGTCAGTTACCTGAGCACCACGAGCACGCATTGTAGTGAACGCTTCGTGTCCTGGTGTATCGAGGAATACGATTTTCTTACCGTTGATCTTAACCTCGGAAGCACCAATATGCTGTGTAATACCGCCCGACTCACCAGCCGTTACGTTGGTATTTCTAATGGCATCGAGTAGCGAAGTCTTACCGTGATCAACGTGACCCATTACAGTGATGATTGGTGCACGAGGTTTTAGTTCGTTCTCCTTATCCTCGCGTAGGTCAAGACCTTCTTCAACAACCTCTTCCTTCTCTTCTGTTACTACGACCTGCATCCCGAGATCTTCTCCGAGCATCTCAACGGTGTCCTTATCGAGTGTCTGGTTTACAGTAGCCATTATTCCAAGCTTCATGAGTGACATGATAATCTTGCTGACAGAAATCTCCGCCTGTTCAGCTAGACCAGCAACAGTAATCGGAACGGTCATAGCCACTGCACCCTCTGGAAGTAGTTCTTCGATTTCGATTTCAGGCTCAGTAACCTTTGGAGCCTTCTTCTTTCTGTGTTTAACCTGCTTCTCAAGGTTTCTCTCGTCAAAGAAGCGAGACTTGCTGTTTCTTCCTTCACTGCGCTTTTCATGTTTGAACTTATCGCGATCTTTATCCTTATCCTTGTCAAAGAATTTCTTGCTCTTGCCTTTAGTCTGTGGCTTATCTGCCATAGGTGCATCTGCAGCAGCTGAACTCTGAGGTCTTGATGAACTTCTGCTCTGCTTTGAGTCAGAATTTCTGCTCTGTCCATCTCTCTTATCGTTCTTTCTGCCGCCACGCTCATCCTTCTTACTGTCCTTACGTCCGTCTTTGTCGGAAGACTTCTTGCGAGCAGGCTTAGGCTCTTCCTTTGGTGCTGATGATGCATCAAAGATCTTCTTGAAGCGCATTGGCTTGTTAGGAGCATTTTCATATGACTCCTCTTTTTTCTCTATCTTTTTCTCTGGTTCTTTAGCTGCTTCCTCACCTTTATTAGGCTTTCCTTCAGCCTTTGCAGCATCTTCATTTGACGCTACTGCCTTTTCTTTATTCGCTACCTTTGATTCTTTAACTTCATCGGATGGCTTTTCCTTAACAGCAGTTTTCTTTTTAGTAGTCTTAGGCTTGGCTTCTGCATTTTCCGCTTTTACCTCTTTATCTAATGTCACCTTCACTTCTGATTTTGCGTTCACTTCATCAACTTCACCATCTGTAGATTCTACCTTGCGTGGCATTGGCTTTCCTACTGGTGCCTTAGGTTTATGCGCAAAATCCTTGCTAATTATTGGAACAGCCTTAATTTTAGGCTTGTTGCTATTCTTATCGGATTTTGAATCCAGTCCCTTCAGTTTGCTAATTGTGTCATTCAATCTATCAGCGTCATTCTGAGCGAGATTTGTGCGCTCCGACTTTACCTCGATGCCCATCGTATCAGCTGCTTTCTTAATATCCTGATATGACACACCGAGCTCTGTCATCAGCTCATTTACCTTTTTCGTCATCCGCTACCTCCTTGTTTTCTCTAGCATTTTTTCGAGAAGCTCGCTGAGGCTCTTATCATCAATCGCCTTCTTGTAAGCCCTGTTAAATGCTCTATTCTTACGGGCAGACTCTATGCATGACTCCCTTTTACATAGGTAAACGCCTCTGCCTTCGTCATTTCCCGTTATATCTTCATAGATTTCCACACCACGGCATGTAAACCTAAACATTTCTCTTTTTGGATGTGAACTCCTGCATCCAATGCATCTGCGCATTGGCTCTCTGTTTTCATTTAGAGCCATACTTATGCTTCCGCATCTACATCATTTTCTACTTCAGCAGCTTCTGGATCAAGCGGAGCATCTGCAGGCACATCCTCATCGATAGGCACGTCTACCGCCTGTCCATCCTGGTCTTCGTATTCATCAAAATCAAAGCCGCTGTCCTCAAGCTGTGACTTGCTCTTGATATCGATTTTCCAGCCACTAACCCTAGCAGCGAGCCTAACATTCTGTCCCTCCCTGCCTATTGCAAGAGATAACTGTTGCTCTGGAACCACAGCCGTTGCCATCTTTTCCTTTTCACTCACATAGTTGATATATACGCCTTCAACCTCAGCTGGTTTCAGTACATTGCTAATTAGCACAGCTGGGTCCTCGTCCCATACGATGATATCGATTTTTTCACCGAACAGCTCATCAACGATACTCTGAACTCTAGTACCTCTGTTACCAACACATGCACCGACTGGGTCCACGTTTTCGTCGTGTGAATATACAGCAATCTTGGTTCTTGATCCTGCCTCACGAGCTATTCCCTTAATCTCAACCGTTCCATCAGAAATTTCAGGAACCTCTAATTCGAATAATCTTCTTACGAGGCCTGGATGCGATCTCGACAGGAATATCTGAGGACCTTTTGTAGCCTTCTTAACGTCGATTACATAAACCTTTATTCTATCACCTACGTTAAAAGACTCTGTTTTAACCTGCTCCGACAGTGGGAGTATACCCTCAGAGTTACCAACCGATAGAAACATAGTCCCATTGTTGATTCTCTCAATCTTAGCCGTAACAATTTCACCTTGCTTATTAACGAATTCATCGTAAGAATTGCGTCTCTCCGCCTCCCTGATTCTCTGCACAACAACCTGCTTTGCGGTCTGAGCAGCGATACGGCCGAAATCTTTTGGATCAACCTGATATTCGATGACATCGCCAACTTCATATCTTTCATCGTATGATCTAGCCTCTTCAAGTGAAACTTCCATCATGTCATCTTCAACTTCCGATACGACTTCCTTGCTCATTAGAACAAGTACTTCACCATCCTCACGATCCACCAAAACTCTTACGTTTGGATAGTTGCCGTAGTTCTTCTTGTAAGCAAGCTCTACTGCATCTTCAATCGCAATGATAATGTCTTCTTTTGAAATGTTTTTCTCACGCTCTAGTTCAGTGAGAGCATCCAGAAAATCTTTGTTCATTAAATCCTCCTAAAAAATTACTGCTAAATTAATCTTAGAAATTTGATCTGCCGGAATACCGACCTTACGTTCATCTATATCTATTGTAACTTCGCCTGCAGATTTGCCAATCAAAGTGCCTGTGAATTCCTTCCTACCATTGATTGACTTATACAGCTTAACTTCAACCTCTCTGCCTCTAAATCTATCAAAATCAGAAGGTTTAATCAGTTCTCTATCAAGTCCCGGTGAGGACACCTCGAGAGTGTAGCTTCTCTCTATAAAATCTTCTTCATCTAGCTTATCGCTCAGGAAACGAGTAACAGCTTCGCACTCATTGATGCCTACGTACTCTGTATCACAGTCAATCGGCTTATCAAGATAAACTCGAAGCTTCCAGTCCTTACCTTCCTTCTTATATTCAATATTGTATATCTCAAGCTGTTTCCCTGTAAGATACTCATTTAGCAAGTCTTCAATCCTTGCAGCAACATCTTGTTTAGCCATAATTCCTCCCGGAAAAAGTCATAACATAAGTGAAAGAGTGGGTTGCCCCACTCTTTCGCTCTTTAACGTTCGCATTTATATTATCATAAAAAATTGCAAATTGCAAACTTTTCTACATATCAAAGATGGATACCTGTGCGCTATCCGGTAGTTCATCAAACACTCCGCATGCTTTGAGATCTTCGATATTTGTGCTTGAAAGTTTAGTCTTTCTCTGCACCTCATCTATTGATAAAAATGGTCCTTCCTTGTAGGCCTCAGCAAGTGAAATAGCAGCACTTCTTCCTACTCCAGAAACTGCCATAAATGGTATCTTAATCTTATCATCTACAACATTGAACATGCATGGATCAGATACACCTAGCTCTGGAAGTGAGAACTCACAGCCTCGAGATAGAAGTTCGTATATGACTTCATACACTACCTTGAGCTCTTTCTTTTTTGCGGCGCTGGTATCATCGTCTTCAGAGTTTAGTGAGCTTAACGCAGCTTTTGCCGCCTCTACACCTCCTCTAGCTACATTTACATCGAAGTTATCTATCTTGGTTGATAGCCATGCGCAGTAAAAAGCACTTGGATAGTAAACCTTAAACCACGCCATTCTGAGTGCCATCATTACATATGCTGCAGCATGGGCTCTAGGGAATAGGTATTTGAGTGTCCTACAGGACTCAACGTACCAATCAGGCACACCATGCTCTTTCATGATATCAAGTTCCTCTTGCTTGAGCTCTTTGTTCTTACGCACAGCCTCCATGATTTTAAAAGCGTTACTCTTATCTACACCTTTGATCATAAGATAGTTCATGATGTCATCTCGACAAGATATAAGCTCGTCAATAGTTGCAACACCGTTTTTAATTAGGTCCTCAGCATTATTGGTCCATACATCAGTACCATGCGAAAAGCCGGAGATTTTGATCAGAGCTGAAATTGTCTTTGGCTTTATGGCATCGAGCATCCCTCTGGTAAAGTTTGTACCGAACTCGGGTATACCATAAGTACCATGCTTGAATTCATAATCATCTTGATTGACAATGTTTAATGCATCAATGGATGTAAATATGCTTAGCGTCTTCTTGTCAGCAATATCTATTCCAAGCGGATCAACACCGGTCATATCCTGTAGATGCCTAATCATCTGCGGCACATCATGCCCGAGTATATCGAGCTTGAGTAGGTTCTTATCAATCTTGTGATAGTCAAAATGAGTTGTTATAAACTCAGCATCTCTGTTATTTGCAGGTTTCTGAACTGGGCAGAATTCGAATATCTCTCTATCGGCAGGAACAACTATGATACCACCAGGATGCTGCCCTGTTGTTCTCTTCGTCCCGGTACAGCCGTTTGCAAGTACGAGTTCTTCTGAATTAGAAAAGCTCTTTCCTGTATTTTCCTCATATTTCTTTACATATCCAAAAGCTGTCTTCTCGGCTATTGTCGCAACTGTTCCAGCTTTAAAGATGTTCTCCTCACCGAATATTTCACCGACAAATTTATGGGCGATAGGCTGATATTCACCGGCAAAGTTGAGATCGATATCTGGCTCCTTATCTCCGTTAAAACCTAGGAATGTTGCAAATGGAATATTCAGACCATTCTTGTTCATATCGGTTCCGCATTTTTCACATACTCTATCAGGCATATCGAAGCCGGTATCGTACTTGTCCAGCTGATCTGTAAACTTTAAATTATGGCACTTCGGACATATATAATGTGGCTCAAGCGGATTAACTTCGGTAATGCCTGCCATAGTAGCTGCAAATGAAGACCCTACCGAACCTCGGCTGCCTACAAGATAACCGTCTTTGTTTGATTTTTCAACGAGAAGCTGTGCTGCCACATACATAACAGCGTACCCATTGCTTATGATAGAATTGAGCTCTGTATCGAGCCTATCCAGAACTTCCTTAGGGAGTGGATCTCCGTATATGCTCGTAGCCCTCGCATAGCACGATTCTCTTAGAGTTTCATCTGCTCCTTCGATGCTAGGTGGGCACTTCTCATCTGGCACTGGCTGGAACTCTTCGGTCATGGATGCTATAAGGTTAGTATTATCTATAACTATCTCCTTAGCCCTATCACCTAAATATTCAAATTCACTGAGCATCTCGGCTGTAGTTCTAAGGTAAAGGGAGTTTGAATTCGTATCATTGAATCCGACCATTGACATAACGATGTTACGGTAAATAGCAGATTCTTTGTCCGGATAGTGTGAATCTGTGGTTGCAACGACAGGCTTTCCTAACTTATCTCCAAGCTCAACGATCTTCATATTCATATCGATGAGATCCTGCTTGCTAGTTACATGAGGATATCTATCGCTATTTATTAAAAAGTGATTGTTTCCAAGTGGCTGAATCTCTAAATAATCATAATATGATGCAATCTTGAGCAGCTCTTCATCAGAAGCACCTTTAAGCACTGCCTGAAACACTTCTCCAGCCTCGCATGCACTTCCAATAATCAGTCCCTCCCTATACTTATCTAACAACTTTCTAGGAAGCTGAGGTCTTCTGTAGAAATAGTCGATATGCGTATATGAAACTATCTTGTAAAGGTTCTTAAGTCCAGTAAGATTTTTGGCGATTAGGATTATATGATATGTATTTCGCTTTTTACTCAGATTGATATTGCCGTTCTCATCGTATGCGTCATCATCTGGATAGAGATACCCTTCCATACCGTACAGTATCTTAATATTCTTTCCTTTTTTTGCGAGCTTCTTCGCTGTATTAGCAGCATCGGGAAACGATTGTACAACACCATGGTCAGTGATTGCTATAGCAGGCTGTCCCCATTCGGCAGCTTGCTTTACCATTTCTTCGACATCATTAAACCCATCGTTTTCACTCATTCTCGTGTGGGCATGTAGCTCCACTCGCTTTTGCCCATCATACGTTTCTTTTCTAGTGCTCTTTACAGATTTATTGATACTATTAGCAATCATGACGTTCTCATGAATATACTCGTCATATCTAATATCGCCCTGAGCGATTATTTCGTCGCCTTTTGATACTAATTCATTAACTGCATCAAATTCCTGCTTACTCTTTATAAATGCTTTTACAGCAATAGCCTTTGGTCCTCTGTTAATCCTTAGAGTCATAACCCAGAAGTTCTTCTTCTTGGTATCCTTAATCTCTATTTCGAACACAGTACCTGATACAGCAACCTTAGTTCGAGCACCAGAAATCTCTGCAAGATTCTCATACGCAGTTTCAGCCATGGTAATTCTCTTGCCAAGTATTATCCCATTATTGTTCGTTTTTAGTTTCTCAGTAGGTTTGCTATTTACTCTTGATGCTTGCTGTTTGCTTTCTCCATAGCTCTCGTCATAGAAATAATTAAACCTAACATCATTTATATTTCCGAGTGACTTGATGAGTCTATCCCTCATGACACGCTCTAGTCTTGGCTTTACGTCAAAGTTTACTAACACATCTAGCTCCAGCACTAATCCAGCGCTATCAAGAGATATGTTTTTGAAAGATAGCGTTAGCTCATCTTCTGGCTTACCAGCAGACTCACTTACCTCTTCAGGAGTTATTATTCCATTAGGTACTTCAATCATCGATTAATTCTCTCCATCAATGCATTATTTCTTAGTCATATCATTTGATACTATATCAATAAGAGTAGGAATCAGCTCGTCTTCAGCCACCTTTGCGATTATCTCTCCATGGGCAAATACAAGCCCTTCCTTGTTGCCGCCGGCAATTCCGTAGTCTGCCTCTCTTGATTCTCCCGGTCCATTCACTACACATCCCATGACCGCTATCTTGAGTGGCTTTAAACCAAGTATTGCTCTTCTTTCACCAAGCTCTCTAAGGCTTTCTTCAGCTTCATTGGCCATGTCGATTAAATTGACCTCAGTCCTGCCGCAAGTCGGACATGAGACAATTTCTATGCTCTTCTCCCTAAGTCCGACAGACTCTAGTATTTTACGTCCGAATATAACTTCATTTACCGGATCATCAGTAAGAGATACGCGAAGAGTGTCACCAACTCCAGCAAGAAGAAGAGACCCGATTCCTACGGCCGACTTAAGTCTACCATTTTCAGGAGTCCCTGACTCAGTTATACCTATATGAAGAGGATGGTCGGTCATCTCCTTAACTAGCATGTGAGCGTCATAGTTCATCTTGACATTAGACGATTTAATAGATAGCACTAAATCGTCAAATCCCATTCGCTCAATCTTGCTGAGAGTATCTATCGCACTCTCTGCTAGCGCAGCAGCTGTTACACCACCATACTTAGCCAGAAGCTTTTTATCAAGCGAACCAGAATTCACTCCTACACGAATTGGAATTCCCTTGTTACCAGCAGCTTCAACTACCTTAGCAACTCTATCATCGGCACCTATATTACCTGGATTGATTCTTATCTTATCTGCACCAGCCTCAATTGCCGCAAGTGCTAGTTTATAGTTAAAATGAATATCTGCTACGAGTGGCATCTCCGTCTCTTGACGTACTTTCGCAAATGATTTTGCCGCAGTTTCATCAGGAATCGCAACTCTCACTATGTCACAGCCAGCAGCCTCAAGCCCTTTAATTTGCGTAAGAAGTTTCTCGCTATCTCTTGTATCTACATTTGTCATCGACTGAATTGATACTGGTGCACCTCCGCCAATAAGAACTCTGCCACATCTAACCTGTTTAGTCATACTACTACCTACCCATTTTTTAATGTCCTAATAACTTAGACAAATCCTGCCATGTGATGAGCACAAAAAGTGCCATGAGAATAGCAAATCCTGCTAAATGCATATATCCTTCCACCTTAGTAGAAATCATATTCCCAGTAATTTTTCTAATCAAGACAAATATGATTCTACCACCATCGAGTGCCGGAAAAGGTAAAAGATTTATAATCGCCATATTTAGACTTATAAGCGCCACAAGATATAAATACGATAAAATTCCAGTATGAGCTGTTTTATTCACCAGACCTGCCATTCCCACAGGACCAGTCACGCTATCTCTATCTATCCCCTTATGCACCATCTGTCTAAGCGCACCTAGCATCTGGTTGTTAAGATTCCAAGTGACCTTCACGCCTTGACCTGCACAAACAAAAACATTGTGTGATGCCCTAGATACTATACCAATTACTAGCCTTCCATCCTTGTCCTTAGTCGGTGTAATGGTATATGCATGAATCTTTCCATCACGCTCCACTACAACCTTCATCGCTTTACCGTCAGTATTCTTAGAAATTGTTGTCACAGTGTCTAACCATGATGATGATTCTTTTCCGTCTATAGATGTTATTCTGTCACCCGCTACTAAACCTGACATCGCTGCTGGAGAACCTGGAACCACCTTATCTAAGGTATTAGTCGGTACCCCAACATATATGGTTATTATAATCATCAAAATTAATGCGACAAGCACATTGACAGCAGCCCCAGAAGCTAAAACAATTAATCTCTGCCATGCTGGCTTATTGTTAAATGCCCCCTCTTCATCACTTTCTTCATTCTCCGCTTCCATCGCACAAAAACCACCTATAGGAATGGCTCTTAGTGAATATTTCGTCTCACCCCTATCTTTACTTGCGAGAAGTGGTCCCATGCCTATTGCAAACTCATTCACTTTGATATGAAAGATTTTAGCCGTTATCAGATGCCCAAATTCATGAGGAACTGTGATTATCATGAGCATCAATATTGTCAGAATTATCGTTATTATCATATAAATCACTTTTACTTAAAGAGCTCTTTTGCCCTAGCTCTCGCTTCCTTATCAATCTCTAAAATATCTTCAATAGTCTGTGGTTCCACCGACTTATGTTCGTCCATCAATCTGCGAAGCGATCTCTGTATGTCAAGAAAATCTATCTTGCCAGCTAGAATCATCGCTACGAGCTCTTCATTTGCACCATTAAGCAGTATTGGAAAACTACCCCCATTTTCAATAGCCTCATATGCCATAGAAAGGCATTCGAACACGTTTGTATCAGGCTTTTCAAAGTGGAGTGTTGAACCTTCCGTGAACATGTTTAAGCTCTTACCGGAATAATGAAGCCTGCTTGGATAACCAAGCGCAAGGCTTATAGGAATTCTCATATCTGGAAGTCCAAGTTGTGCGATAATCGAAGTATCATCAAACTCTACCATCGAGTGAACGATGCTCTCTGGATGTACATGTACATCAATCTTATCGGGCTCTATATCGAAAAGCCATTTTGCTTCAATAACTTCTAGCCCCTTATTCATCATCGTAGCTGAATCGATGGTGATTTTACGCCCCATGCTCCACTTCGGATGATGAAGTGCTTCCTGTAGAGACACCTTCTCAAGCTGCTCCAGGCTATATCCTCTAAATGGACCACCAGAAGCCGTGAGTAAAATCCTCCTCACCTTTCTTCCGCTATTCCCTTCTAAGCATTGAAAGATTGCACTGTGTTCACTATCCACTGGGAGTATTTGTACACCTTTCTCAGAAGCCAGTTTCATAATCAAACTACCCCCTGCAACAAGCGTCTCCTTATTGGCAAGTGCGATATCCTTTCCAGTCAAAATCGCCTCATAAGTAGGTGCCATACCACTTATTCCCATCAAAGCATTGAGTACGATATCAGCATCAACCTTAACAATTTCTCTTAATCCATCGTCACCAATATTCACTTCAATAGCAGGAAAAGCCGCACTCACTTGTGCGGCTGCTTCTTTATTTCCAACGCATACAGCTTCTGGTTTAAATTCCTGAATCTGTTTTATCAGGCTATCTATCCTGTTTTTGCAAGTTAGCGCCACAACCTTGAACTTATCTGGATTTTCTCTAACTATATCCAAGGTCTGAGTTCCAATTGAACCCGTACTACCGAGCAAAATTATTCTCTTTATTCCCATTTTTCCTATCTACCCTTAATGAATGAAAAATACCGAAAAATAATATACAAAAGGTGCAACGAAAAGAACACTATCGAATCTATCTAGTATTCCGCCATGACCAGGTATTATTTTGCCATAGTCCTTAATTCCCATCTGTCTCTTAAATGCAGAAGCCGTTAAGTCTCCAGCCATCGATACCGCACCACCGAGAACACCGATAATTGCACACTGCACTACGATGTCCGGCATGACGAAGTAACCAAATAGAGCAGAAAAAATCGATGCCCCTGTGAGTCCTCCAATTGCACCTTCAACTGTTTTCTTTGGGCTGAGATTAGGTGCCATCTTATGCTTTCCAAATGCCATACCTGAAAAATACGCCATAATGTCAGCTCCAAAAGCCGCAATTAGAACGAGCCAAGTTAGATGCCTATATCTAGATGCATCAATAAGCACTATGAAATATGGAAACAGCACAACATATACTATACCTGTAAGTGTAGCGATTGAGTCGCTAATTCCGCGACTCTTGATATCCCAGCCATAGACTAGGCTCGCCATAACTGAAGCAACAAGCCATACTCCAACAAAATCCGATACATTGCCAAGTGTAAGGTATCCTGCATATAAGATAACGGCCATAGCAATGGCAATTTTTCGCGAAGGTCTAATATCACAGGCATTGAATCCATCAAAGAATTCTTTTACTCCAATTACAGATATTAGGAGCGCAGCTCCTACAAGCCAGATACCACCAAAATAAAGTACTGCGAGCAGCGGCAACATCACTAGTGCCGAGATAATTCTAGTTTTCATCACTTATCTTCCTTTTCTCTCCCGCCAAATCGCCTCTTACGATGTGAGAATTTCTCAATCATGGCCGTAAATTCTTCTGGCGAATAATCTGGCCACAGTGTGTCAGTAAACATCATCTCACTGTAGGCAGCTTGCCAGATTAAGAAGTTTGACAGCCGTTCTTCACCACTCGTTCTTATGATTAAATCTGGATCAGGAATATTCTTATGCAGGACGCCAGTATACAGATGATTTGATACCTCATCCTCTGTCACATCAACTGAAACTCCTTCATCTGCAAGAGCCTTTCTATCAATTATAATCTCGTTGATAGCCTTTACAATTTCATCTCTACCGCCGTAATTTAGTGCAATATTGAATATGAGTCCATCGTTATCTCTTGTCTTGTCAAGTAGTTCATCTATCGCTCTTACGGAATCGCCTGGCAGCATATTATAGTCACCAAGTATGTTGATACGAACATTATTATTAATAAGATCTTTTAACTCTGAATCCACATATTTAATTATAAGCTTAAATATACCTGAGACCTCTTCTGTACTACGCTTCCAGTTTTCCGTAGAAAAAGCATAAACTGTTAAGTACTTAATTCCAAGATTTGAAGCGGTGATAACTATCTGTTTCATCGCTTGCATACCTGCATTATGCCCGAATAGACGAGGTCTGTTCTTGCTCTTAGCCCATCGTCCATTGCCATCCATAATAACAGCTACGTGCGTGGGCAATTTACCAATCTCTAACATCCTGTAACCTCATAAAAAGCAAACGTGACCTAGGCCACGTTTACTAAGAATTATACTTCCATTACTTCCTTGTTTTTACTTTCAATGATAGCATCGATTTCCTTAACAGCCTTATCTATCTTTTTCTGTACATTGTCCAGTTCACTCTTGCAATCATCTTCAGTAATTTCATGCGCCTTCTCCTGCTTTTTAAGCTCTTCGTTTTCCTCACGTCTTATATTGCGTACTGCAACTTTTGCATCCTCTCCAAACTTCTTGACATGCTTAATCAGTTCCTTACGTCTCTCCTCCGTCAGCTGCGGAATAGTAAGTCTAATTACCTTTCCATCGTTGGATGGATTTAAGCCTAAATTCGCTTCATTTATAGCATGCTCAATATCACCAATGGAACTTGCATCAAAAGGTGCAACCATGAGTGTACGTGGATCTGGTGTTGTGATGTTGGAAAGTGACTTTAGAGGAGTAGGAACTCCATAATAACTAACCATTACCTTGTCGAGAAGTGCTGGGTTTGCTCTTCCTGCTCTCACTGTGTTCAGGTTCTCTTTAAGAACGTTTTTAGTAACTTCAATCTTCTCTTCTAAGCTCTTTTTAGCCATGATTTCCTCCGTGATAGTTAATATAAATTTTTAAATATTGCCAAACAAAGCGATGAGTAACTACTCTACTAGAGTGCCTATATTCTCACCATTTATTACTTTCATGAGTCCGCCTTCTTCTGCAAGTGCGAATACATATAGCTTAATGGAATTATCCTTGCAAAGCGTTGCAGCAGTTAGATCCATAACTTTTAAATCCTTCTCAACGATATCCATATACGTCAAGTGTTCATATCTAACAGCACTTGGATCAAGCTTTGGATCCGCAGAATATACAGCATCGATAGCCTTTGCCATGAGAATAACCTCGGCATCCATCTCAGCTGCTCTAAGAGCTGCAGTCGTATCTGTTGAGAAGAATGGACTTCCAGTTCCCCCGCCGAATATTACGACCTTGCCCTCTTTCAAATAATCGAGAGCTTTGCGCCTAGAGTATCCTTCAGCCATATCCCTAATCTCAATAGCTGTCATAACTTTTGCTTCGCAGCCGATTGAGAGAAGTGAGTCCTGTAAGGCTAAGGCGTTCATAACTGTGGCTAGCATACCCATGTAATCGGCAGTAGCCCTATCGATGCTTCCACCGGTACGACCACGGAAGAAATTGCCTCCGCCAACGACAATAGCTACATCAACACCATTCGCTCTGATTTCCTTTATCTGCTTAGCGGTCTTGAGAGTCACATCTGGATTAACCCCAAACTTGTCTTCTCCAGCAAGTGCCTCACCACTCAGTTTAATCAAAACTCTCTTGTACTTAATGCCCATGATAACTCCTTATGATATCTATTTTTTGATGTCCGCTAGGTACATAACTGTAAACTTGTTACCGTCCTCAGATAACTCAATGAGTTTCTGATATTCTGCTGCTTTACCGCTGCTGCTCTTTGACTGTATGAACTGCTGCAGCAAGTCGTATACACGATCTTCCTTTTCTGGTTCCATGTAATCAAAGGAAACATCCTTCATCCCTTTGAATGTTCTCACGGTCTTGAAGAAATTCTCCTCGTTACACACACCATCGATTAGACCGAGTTCTTTGGCTTGACTAGCTGAATAGACACGTCCATCCGCAAGCTCTCGCACTCTACTCTCGGACATATTACGGCCCTTAGCAACAATCGTAACAAATTGGTTATATGCTTCATCTATTAGGCTCTGAAGGATTTCACGCTGCTCATCAGTAAGTTCAGTTGTCATGCTGCCCATAGCTTTATTTCGGCCGCTTGTAATCGTATTAGTTTTAATTCCGAGCTTATCTAGCAATCCTCTAACATCGTATAGAGTACCAGTCTTAACACCTATAGATCCTGTCCATGTATTTCGATTAGCATAAATCTTATCTCCAGCCATCGCGATATAGTATCCGCCAGATGCGGCCTGATCTTGAAAATAGAAGTAAACCGGACGCTTGGTCTCACTCTTATACTTCATGAGTTCCTCATATAATTCATCAGATGTATAAACACTACCACCCGGAGAATTAACACGAATGACAATTCCTTTATTAGACGAATCATCAATCAGTTCATTGATTGTATGCATCGTCCAATTGTGATCATAAGTAGCTCTCGCACTGACATCGCCGATCTCGCCCTGAACATCTAGAACAGCAACAGAATTGCCTCCAAATGGACTTTTTCCAGAGATGGAGCTGAACCTAGCTCCGCCAATATATGCAAGTGTTGTGACCACTATACCTATTGTCAGCATAAGAACAAGGACTACTATTACGGCTATAAGCCATGAATTCTGGCCCTTTGTAGATTGTCTACTCTTACCGCCGTGATTATCCTTGATATTATTATCTCTCATATTGTAATCCCTATATCCTATATATTAATCGATTAAGTAAACGTATAGCTAACCATATGTTAGCAAATATCTCAATTATTATCTAGGTGTTATATCAATAACTTCTGCTGAATCTACCGCTGCACTAACAAGACCCTCTACATCTAGTGCTTCTTCGGACTTTTCAATTTTACTTAACTTTGGTTTTGTAACAGGATGTTTAGGCAAGAAAACCGTGCAGCAATCTTCATATGGCTGAATTGAGATATCATACGTTCCAATCTCCTTAGCCTTATCCATAATATCAACCTTATCCATGGCTATCAGCGGTCTCATAACTGGCATCTTAACTACACTGTCAGTAACTACAAGAGCTTCTGCGGTCTGGCTGGCAACCTGACCGAGATCCTCTCCAGTTATCAGCATCATATCTTTCTTTCGAATCGCAATACTCTCGGCTATACGCATCATGAATCGTCTCACGAGAAGTGTCGTCTCCTCTTCAGGGCAGTTTTTTACAATTTCTTCCTGAATTGGGAGAAGGTTTACAACATGCATTCTAATGGTTCCCATATATCCAGCAAGTGTCGCACATAGATCCTCGACTTTCTGCTGAGCACGAGGACTTGTATATGGATAGGAATGGAAATGAACCGCCTCGATTCTCATACCACGTTTCGCCATCATAAAGGCTGCAACTGGACTATCTATACCTCCAGACATTAGAATCAGCCCCTTGCCGTTCGTTCCAAGAGGTAGTCCACCGAAGCCTTTTATCTTATCCCTAAATACATATGTACCTTCACGGCGCACATCTACATATAATTCACAGTCAGGATTATGAACATCTACAGCCAAAACCTTGCATGTTTTAAGAATCTTAGCTCCCACTATCCTGCCAATCTCTGGTGACTGTATAGGAAAAGTCTTATCAGCTCTCTTTCCTTTTACTTTGAAGGTCTTAATTCCCTCTTTCTCTATAAGCTCCATCATGAACTCTGCTGCAGCTTCGCCGATTTTCTCGATATCTTTTTCCGCTTCAACGGCTGGACTTACTGAAGCAACACCAAAAACCTTTGAAACTCTTCTTATTACATCTTCTCTATCAATTTCCTTAGGAACCTTTACAATCATGAGTCCGTCATTCCACTTAGATTCCGTATTTTCATACGAAGTGAGAACCCCACGAACTCTCTCAAGAAGCACTCTCTCAAAATACGGCTTATTCATGCCCTTAAGCGCAACTTCTCCACATCTAACAATGTAAATATTTTTCTCGTTCATCATAACACCTATCTGAAGCTACCTAATCTTCTAAATCTTTTAACAGCTGCTGAAACCTTAGCAGCAACCTCATCCATCTCCTCTAGCGTATTAAACTCAGAGATACTAAATCTAATAGCACCTTCAATTTCTTTGTGACCCAGCCCCATTGCAGCCAGTACATGGCTATCGCTATTCTTATGAGATGAGCATGCCGAGCCCGTTGATACGAATATCTCATACTGCTCTAAAGTATGAAGTATGACTTCACCCCTAGCACCTAGAAATGAAACATTAAGAACCGATGGAAAGCGCTTTCCATAATCAGAAACGTCAACCCCCATATCTATAGTGCCGTTAACTATTATATCATCAAGTTCAGACATTAGGCCTTCACGTAGTCGATTATTTAAATTGATGATATGTAATTGCTTTTCTTCCAAATTATCATAAGCAAGCTCTGTAGCTAACCCAAGTCCCGATATGCCCTGCGTATTCTCTGTGCCAGAGCGATTCCCGTTCTCCTGACCGCCTCCAGTGATGAACGCTGGAAGCTTAAGTCCTGACTTCACATACATAGCTCCAACGCCTTTAGGTGCATGAAATTTGTGACCACTTATTGTAATTAAATCAAAAGGCACTGATCTAAGATTCATCTTACCAAAGGCCTGAACTGCATCGGTATGAAATAGTATATTTGTTCCATGAGCTTTATTGTAATCCTTGACAAGATCATATGCTGCTAAGACAGGCTGTATCATGCCAGTTTCATTATTCACAGACATCAACGTGACCAGTATTACATTATCGTCTAACTCCTCTTTTAGTCGATCTAGCTTAATAGTTCCGGTATTATCCACATCGAGATAGCATATTTCAAATCCATCTTCAGCTAGTTTCTTGCAAGGTTCCAAAACCGCAGGGTGCTCAATCTTAGATGTGATAATTTTGTTACCTCTTCGCCTCAGCTTTCTCGCAGTGCTCAATATGGCAGTGTTATCACCTTCTGTACCGCCAGAATTGAATATAATCTCTCCGTTTGCCGGGAAGGCTTTGGAAACCCTTCCTCTTGCCTCTCGAATCAAATCAGCGCTCTTAAAGCCTAGCATATGGAGCGATGATGGGTTTCCAAAGGCTTCCTTACTCAGTTTATATATGAGCTCTGTCACTTCATCGTATTGACATGTTGTTGCACTATTATCTAGATATATCATTATTTCTCCAATATCATTAATTGCTTTTAAAAAGCTCTCCGCAAGCGGAGAGCTTAAATTTACTTTGCATAATCTATTGCGCGAGTCTCTCTGACTACATTAACTTTGATGTTACCAGGGTACTCAAGCTCAGCTTCAATCTTCTTAGCAATTTCTCTAGCCAACATCGGAATTTCATCATCTTTAACCTGGTTTGGCTTAACTGCAACTCTGATTTCACGACCAGCCTGAATAGCATATGATTTATCAACGCCTTTAGTAGTATTTGCAATATTCTCTAGGCTCTGAAGTCTCTTTATATAAGCTTCAAGAGTCTCTCTTCTTGAGCCTGGTCTAGCAGCAGATAGAGCATCTGCAGCGCCCACAAGAACTGCTTCAAGTGTTGTTGCTTCAACATCTCCATGGTGAGCCTCAACTCCATTGATAACCTTCCAAGACTCCTTATACTTCTTGCAGATATTTACACCTATCTCAACATGTGTTCCCTCAACTTCGTGATCGATAGACTTTCCAATATCGTGCAGTAATCCTGCTCGTTTTGCTAACCTTGGATCAAGACCTAGTTCCGAAGCCATCATCCCTGCAAGGAGAGCAACTTCTACGGAGTGCTTTAACACGTTTTGACCATATGAAGTTCTGTATTTTAGTCTACCTAAAAGCTTAACCATCTCAGGATGAAGATTGTGAACCCCTGTCTCGAAGCAAGCCTGTTCTCCCTCTTCCTTGATAATATTATTAACTTCCTTTGTAGCCTTCTGCACCATCTCCTCGATGCGCGCTGGATGAATTCTTCCGTCTGAAATAAGCTTCTCGAGTGCCCTCTTAGCAATCTCTCTTCTCACTGGGTCGAATCCTGATAAAATTACAGCCTCTGGTGTATCGTCGATTATTAAGTCAACTCCAGTTAGCGTTTCAATAGCTCTGATATTTCGTCCTTCTCTTCCGATGATACGACCCTTCATATCATCGTTAGGGAGTGCTACTACCGAAACAGTCGTCTCTGCAACCTGGTCGGCCGCACATCTCTGAATCGCTAAAGTTATTATCTCTCTAGCCTTCTTGTCAGCCTCATCCTTAGTTTCTTCTTCAACTCTTGTTATAATAGCCGAGGCATCTTTTCTAACATCCTTTTCGATTTCTTCGAGCAGTAGGTGTTTTGCCTCATCCTTAGAGTATCCGGAAATCTTCTCGAGTTCAGCAATCTGCTTCTCAATGTACTGATCGATTTCCTTATGCTTTTCATCCATCGAGCGCTCACGTTTTGATAAACCCTCTTCTCTACGCTCAATACTTTCTAGTTTCTTTTCAATGTTTTCTTCCTTCTGAAGAATACGTCTTTCGGCTCTTGTAACCTCATTGCGTCTATCGCGAATTTCGTTCTCGAGATTTTCCTTGATTTGGTGCACCTCTTCTTTGGCTTCAAGAACCTTTTCTTTCTTGAGATTCTCAGCGGAACTTTCCGCATCAAGAATTATGTTCTGAGCCTTTTGCTCTGCACTTCCAATTTCTTTCTCTCCGACACGCTTACGCACACTGTAGCCAAGTAGCAATCCAATAATCAGGAACGCTATGCCTGCCACCATAGTTATTAATAGCGGTGTCATGTTCAACTCCTTATTTAGTTATTTGTTAGTAATACAGTATATTTTTACTTATTAATTATTAAAAATAAGCATTTGGTGTATATAATCATACCGATTAATTATATATTTTAATGAAAACATAGTCAACTGTTAGAGAATCTCTCTAATCACGCGTTCCGCTATTTTATCGAAATTTCTAGCTATATATGTATCTCTTTTTGCAACTATTGGTATCCCAATATTACACGAAGCGCGAATATTTTCATCCTCCATAATCACACCTAACAGCTGTGACCTAAAACGCAAGTCAATCTCTACCAAGCTAGGTCCACATCCAAGATCATCGCTCACAGGCATCACCCTGTTTAAGACATAATGCCTGTTCATAATCTCGTTTTTAATCAATCTATCCTCGATGGCGTCTGCATCTCTTATGGCAGAGTAATCCGGAGTTGTAACTATGATAACCTCATCAGCAGAACTATGACACAAATCAACAGCACGATTTATACCTGGAGCACCGTCCATAATCACGATATCATACTCACTTTTAAGGTGCTCTATAAGTTCATCAATGTCCGCCCTTGATATATCAATCCAGTTTCCACCTTGATGTGCAGGAATTATAGCAAGCTTATCCACAAAATTAGAATGTATGATTGCGTCCCTAGGTTCGCATGTTCTCATAATTACATCATACACATCAAATATCGCTTCATTTTGAACACCTAGATAGAGATCTAAATCCCTCATGCCCATATTCATATCAAGCAAAATAACACGCTTGCCCATATATGCAAGCGTTAATCCGATGTTCGCAGCAAATATGGACTTTCCCGTGCCACCTTTTCCAGACGTGATGTAAATTGTTTTGGACACCTTATCACACTCTCCATTTAAGAATCTTGTTCAATAATTCCTTCGCTTCTTAGACTAACATAGCTGTCACACCCGACTATTATGTGATCAAGCAGCTTAATCCCTACTATCTTGCCAACCGCCTCGAGTCTTTTTGTTGCTGCAATATCAAGGTTGCTAGGCGTAGGGTCACCACTAGGATGATTATGCGCAATTATAATGGCTGCAGCGCTTCGCCTTATAGCAATGCTATAAACCTCTCTAGGATGGATATCGGCAGAATTTAATTCACCAATAGAGACCGTATATTCAGATTCAATTTTACACTTTGTATTAAGAATAAACATCTGAACATGCTCGCGCTTTGCACCACGCATACGCTCCATGTAAATTTCAGCTATATCTTCAGCGGTTGTAATAGTCTTACCGGATTGTAGGCTAGACCTTCTAACACGTCTAGCTAGTTCCATGCTAGCAACAATTGAGCAAGCTTTACTAATTCCTATACCGTCTACATTAAGCAGTTCTCTAGCATCTACACTAGAGATATTCTGTGATAAATTATCGGTATAGTTCATCACTTCTTCCGCTAACTGAATAACCTTCTTTTCTGCTGTTCCAGTCCTTAAAATTAAAGCCAAAAGTTCGACATCAGAAAGTGATGATGCCCCAGAATACATTAGTTTTTCCTGCGGCAACCTGTATAGGTTGTTATTTTCATTATCCATATATAACCCTCTCTCGAGAGCAACACAATAGAATTATATCAAAACACCCTGTCTGCAACAAGCACAGACAGGGTCCAAAATTCCTTAATTTAGAATATTTAATTTCAATTATTATATTGATTCTAATATCTACCACGCTGGAGTATTGTTAGATTCTTAAGTGCCAGCAAAAGCATCATTACAAGCATCATAATTAACGCTTTTTCAACATAAATATTGTCAGCTACCGCATAATTACAGATAATTCCTGCGAGAAACACTAACATCGCCATAAAGCAGTACCTTAAGCGAGCAGCATACATTATAATCTCTTTACGCTTCTTGTCTTTTTGACCCACTGTAGTTACATACTTCACCACATAAAGGACACTAAGTACCGCCTGAAATAAGATTATAGCTGTAAAACCATACAGAATCTTTTTATCGGTTGTTCCAAAAAATTCAGCTATTTCAGAATGAAACAGTATAAGTATATCGAACAAGAATATCAGATAGCAATACCCTCTAACTTTACCAAGTGCAATCGCACCTTCTTTCATATATGACCTCCATTACTAATTGCACGAAACTCTAGCAGCCATAGCTACAATTGTATTTACAACCTCATCAATAGTCATATCAGAAGTATCTAACATAACCGCATCTTCAGCCTGAACCAGTGGATTAAGCTTCCTATTCATATCCTGATAATCTCTATCTTTAATTTCCTCGTGGATATCATCAAGATTCGCCTTTACGCCTTTTGACCTAAGTTCTTCATATCTACGGCGAGCTCTAACCATAGAATCGGCAGTTAAAAATATCTTGAGTTCTGCATCTGTCAATACATTGGTTCCTATGTCCCGTCCATCCATAATTACACTTTTACCAGCAGCAATTTTTCGCTGTATGTCGACAAGCTTACTTCTAACTTCTGGTATCTGAGAATAAATCGATGCGAGCTTAGAAATCTCCTGAGTTCTTATAATATCGCTGACATCATCCCCGTCGAGAATAATCTTACCATTCACAAAATCAATAGACGTCTCCTCTAATATATTGCTAATCGATATTAGATCATCAGTTTTAATTCCCTCGCGATTGAGTTTTAGTCCTACAGCACGGTACATAGCACCAGTATCAATATACTCGAGACCTAGCTTATCACCTACAAGCTTGGCGATAGTACTTTTGCCGGCACCACCAGGTCCATCAATGGCAATTCTTATCATCTTCACACCTTAATTCTCGTCAGCGGAATCTTCTTCGCCAGTAGACTCCTTTACATATCTCTCTGCATCGTGACCATTTCTGTCCTTCTCCAGCAGATTATTAATCTCTTTTACAAAGGTATCTATATCTGTGAATCTATGATATACAGATGCAAATCTGACATATGCAACTTGATCTAAATCACGAAGTTCATCCATGATAAGAGCCCCAATCATCTTGCTGTCTATCTCTTTTTCCATAGTGTTATTTAGGCCACGTTCGATGTTATCAGCAATTCTCTGCACGTCATCGTACTTAACCTTGGTTTTCTCGCAAGCCTTTAATACACCATTTATCAATTTGTTGCGGTCAAAACTCTCCCTAGTGCCATCACTTTTTATGACCACAAGTAGCGAGTTTTCAATCTTCTCGAATGTTGTAAAACGCTTATGACACTTGTCGCACTCACGACGACGTCTAATAGCAAGACCTTCTTCAACAGGTCTAGAATCAACAACCTTTGTATCAGGATTACCGCAATAAGGGCACTTCATATCGTTCCTCCATGTTTAATTAACAATAAAAAGTTTCGTAGCATATTATTTATCAATTTATTTATGTTTTATCTTAATTAAGTATATATAAGGGTTGGCATTCAGCATAAAGCTATGGCAAAAGTTATTTTGCAATGCTGTCCTTTAGGACTTTCGCCATAACCTTCTCGTACACCATGGTGTCGTACAGATTGTTCTGATCAGCATATTTTTCAATCGACATACCAGCAGCCTTTTCATACTGAGAGCGTGTATAACCTGCGTCCTTAAGAAGTTTATCTAAGTACTCCTTGTATTCCTTATCAGATACTTTGATATTATACTGCTTGGCTAGAGCAAATAGCACAAGTTCTTGCTTAACAGTATTCTTTGCTGCAACTTTTGCTTGATTTTCAAAAGCTTTTTTGGACATGCCCATCGAGCTCTTTAAATATTTCTCATATGACATATCATTCTTCTTAGCAAGAGCCTTGTACGTGTCAATCATCTTCTTCTGAGCATCCTTAAGCTCCTTGCTAGGATATTTCTTAATCTTACTTGCATTTAAAATCTTCTGGAACAACTCCTGCTTCTCGGAGCTTGCTGCCTGAGCTTTCTTATCCTTCAAAAGCTGATTTTTGAGATTCTTCTCATATTCAGCTTTATTCTTGAATTTTGTATTCTTTTTTACAAATTCATCAGTATACTCAGGTGTAACAGTCTTAACTATAGAGTTGAGCTTTATTGTAAACGTCGCTTTCTTACCTGAAAGTTCAGTGTTATTAGAATAGTTAGCAGGGAACGTAACCGTTATATCAAAAGTATCTCCTACCTTATGTCCAACTATCTGTTCGGCAAATCCGCTGATAAAATTACTATCTCCAAGATTTAGTTCATATCCAGTAGCTGATCCACCATCAAACTTCTTGCCGTTAATCTTACCTGTATAATCGATGTTAACAATGCTATCCGACGCTGCAGTTCCTTCTTTTACCTGTTCCTTGGTTTTCGCCTGTTCCAGCGTAGTATTAATTGCATCCTGGACCTCAGTATCGCTCACTGAAGCATCAGCCTTGGTGTACTCAAGATTCTTATAATTGCCCAGCTTTACATATTTACTAAAATCATCATAGTTATACTTGTCTTGTACAGATGCTCCACCGCACGCAGTAAGCATGAGTGCACCGGCTACCATAACCGCCACAATTGTCGACTTGCATATTATGTTACGTGACATATTAAAACCCCTTATATATTGTGCTTTAAGTTGTTTATACTTATAATTCTTTCAATATATATTATCATAGCAAAATCGAGGGTTCAACGAGTTTCACAGTAACCACACGAGTATTACAATTAATAAATCTTAAGAATAAATAACAAATGACAGGGATAATTCCCTGTCATTTGTGCTAATCATTATTTTCTTGTTCTCTACGCTTTGCAAGTGCAGCCTCTTTACGGGCTTTTGCTCTTTCTCGCTTAAGAACTTCATTTCTCGCCGTTAAACCCCACCAAGAAACCGCACACAGAGCAACGATTAGGCCAGCGATAAATATAACGCCAATATGGCTTAGAAAATATTCCATTATTAGTTAGCCTTCTTTGCCAGTTCGCAAAGCTCAGCAAAACCTGCAGCATCATGGATAGCCATCTCGGAGAGCATCTTTCTGTTTAGCTCTACACCGGACTTCTTGAGACCGTTCATCAGGTTGCTGTAGTTAATGCCGTTAGCTCTTGCAGCAGCATTAATTCTTGCAATCCAGAGTCTTCTATACTCTCTCTTCTTGTTCTTTCTTCCAACGAAAGCAGATCTTAGAGCTCTCATAACTGCAGGGTTAGCAGCTCTGAAGTTCTTGCTTCTCTGTCCGTAGAAGCCCTTTGCCTGCTTTAAAATCTTCTTGTGTCTCTTATGAGCGTTTACGCCCTTCTTTACTCTTGCCATATCTTAAAACCTCCCTAAACTACTTTGCCATTGATCTAAGCATACGCTTTGTATCTGCACTAGTAAGCACTGTGGACTTACGAAGACCTCTCTTTCTCTTGGCAGTCTTCTTTGTCAGAATATGGCTCTTAAATGCCTTGTTTCTCTTAATCTTACCTGAACCAGTAAGCTTCATTCTCTTGCTTGCGCCTCTATGAGACTTCATCTTGTTCTTTGCCATAATGATTTCCTCCTAAGTTGTTAATTCATTACTTACTATTCTTTGGTGATAGGAACATAGTAAGACTTCGTCCCTCAAACTTTGGCTTCTTGTCTATGATGCCGTATTCAGAAACCAGCTCTGCAAAGCTGTTCATAACATCGAAGCCCTTTGCTGTGTAATCACGTTCTCTCCCTCTGAATCTAAGGCTAACCTTGACCTTATCTCCATCCTTTAGGAACTTGATTGCTGTATTCGCCTTTACATTTACATCGTGCTCCTCGATAAATGTGCTGAGACGAACCTCCTTAACCTGCATAGTCTTCTGGTTCTTCTTAGCCATCTTATCCTTCTTCTGGAGCTCATAGCGATATTTCCCGAAGTCTAGGATCTTGCAAACTGGCGGTTCAGCATTCGGAGAAACATTTACGAGGTCTAGATTAGCCTCTTCTGCAATTGCAAGCGCTTCTCTTATGCCCATAACTCCGCGCATATCTCCATTTTCATCTATCAAACGGACTTCCTTTGCACGAATATCTCCGTTGATCTGTTGTTTATCCTTGCTAATTGGTCTACCTCCATATAATAAAAAAGCGGATACAGAAGTATCCGCGAATTAACTGAAATAAATCAAGTTATTGATAACCCGTACGCCTGTGCCCACAAGGTGAGAAGCGGATAACTTCTTCTTTGACTAGATGATTATAGACTATTGCTGAACTTGTGTCAATACTAAAAGACATATGCCTTTACTGTTTTTCAACTTCTTGTTCTGGCTTCATATTCTCCCAGTTCCACTCTCCTTTACACACAATCCTATTGTACGAAGGAAACACTACTGAGATTAGCGACATTATTCCTAGAATTATCAGGTACCAGTTATATGGAATCATACTAGTCGGATTTACTGCATTTTTAGTCAAGCTGGCGATTAGCAGGAACTGTGCTCCGTACGGAATGAAGCCCTGCATTATACATGAGAATATATCGAGGAACGAAGCTGTTCTTCTAGGATCAATCTTATACTTCTCTGAAATTTCTTTGGCAATCTCACCAGTAACGATGATCGCTACTGTATTGTTAGCTGTTGCAGCATCTGTTAAAGCTGCTAATACCGCGATTCCTACAGATGCAGATTTAGGCCCTTTTAATAGCTTACTTGTCTTATCTATAATCCACTTAAGACCACCGTAATGCTTAGTAAGTTCTGCAAGACCACCTACAAACATTGATAAAATAAATACTTCAATCATACCCTGGTAACCTGCCCAGATTTTAGCTGCAACTTCCATAAGACCAATTGCACCAGTTCCAACACCTACTGCTGAAGCGCTGATAATTCCGATAATCAGTACGGCGAACACATTGAGTCCTAATAATGCGAGCCCGAGAACAAGCACGTATGGTACTACCTTTATCAAGTTATAATCTAGATTTCCAGTTGCAGTGCCACCCTTGCTAAAGATAACCATAAGTGAAAGAGTAATTAGCGCAGAAGGAATAGAAATCCAAGCATTAGTTCTAAACTTATCCTTAAGATCTACCCCTTGAGTCCTTGTAGCAGCAATAGTAGTGTCAGAAATCATCGACAGGTTATCCCCGAACATCGCACCTGTGAGAACAGCAGCAACCACGAATGACATATTAAGATCTGCTGTCTTAGCCATATTATAAGCAATTGGAACTATAGCTCCCACAGTACCCATAGATGTGCCAGTAGCAGTAGATAGAAATGCTGCTATTATGAAAATTCCTGGGACAATGAACCTAGGTGGAATAATCGCGAGTCCAAGATTTGCTGTTGACGATACTCCTCCCATCGCACCAGCAACAGAAGAAAAAGCACCTGCTAAAAGGAATATCATGAGCATCGTCATAATATTTTCATCCCCAGCACCCCTTGCAAATAGTTTAAAATTATTGTCGATTCCCGTCTTGTGATACATTAAAAAAGCCAGTATAACGGCAATTGTCATAGCGACCACAGAAGGGAACTGATAAAATGCCATTTCTACACCCTTGGAATGTAGGACAATTCCAACGCCCAGGTAAATAACGATAAAGAAAAGAAGTGGAATTAACGCCAAGCCACTTGCTTCTCTTTCCTGGTGAAGTTTAATTTGTTCTTTCATTAAAATCCCTCAATAACTCGTCTAATATAAAAGTAACGTCTTAAAACTTTTACTAATCGAATAAAAGCACTATCTATCATTTTACACAAAATCGAACTTTCTTACACCGTTAATTTAAATTTTTCTATGTATTTTAAGAGCTTTTCACATACTTTGTAAGTGTGTCATTAAATTTAAAATGTCAATGGCATCAATCTAATGTTACAATCATAGTAATTATTGTTTGAGTTCATATAATAATGAGGAAAAAATATATGAAGTATTACAACATTTGTTTGGATGATGCTGATTATTTATACTTGGGAAGAAATTCAAAGCTGCATGTACAGTTCTGCCCATATTGCGAAATGGTTCTTAATCGCGAAGCTTTAGTATCTCAAGCCGCCGCAACATTAAAATGGAGAAACAAGACTTTCTTTGCTACCACATACGACGGCATAAGCATTGCAAACCAACAGTTTTACAATATTTATCAAAATTATAAAATGAAAGGCATCGAGTTTATACCTTTTAAAAAATCCGAAGGCTACTATATTTGCAACTTCATCAATACTGTATCCTTCGATCTTGAAAAAGCAAAACAGATACGTGTTGAATATGAAGGAAAAGTCACTTATGGAGTTATCGACAATGGGATATGCGACCATTGCAAAAAAAGCAAAGGGCATCATCATCCTTGGCCGTATCGGATGATAGAATCCGATGAAAAAGAACTCGAATCAAATACATTTTACCGTAGTGATATAGAATTTGGCGAAAAGAATTATCAAGCTCCACTGATCTGGGGAACCGAAGGAATCATTAAAGCGTTTGAGAAAGAAAAAAGTAATATTTTTTATAGGATTGTAGAGTAAGATCTTTGTTTTAAAGATCTATTGCAATCAACATTTATAATAGAAATTGAACATAAAAAATAATAAAAATAACAATGGTCACACTGATAAAATTTATCGTATTGCAATATCACATATAACAATATACAATTAATAAATGAAATATTGCTGGGGGAGCGATAGCTGAGAGTTGCTTCACTTAAGTGTGAGATTAGTTATTTTTATACACTAAGATGAAGCGAGACCCTTCTACCCTGCGGACAATGCCGTAGCGGGAAGCTGGCTAAAATATACAAGCACCCCCTCCTGCATTATAGGAGGTTTTTTTATGACTTTACAGAGTTTTGTTGAATCAAGAGTTGGTCAGGTATTGATTGTATTTATAATCATCCTGTTGCTATGCCTAATAACAGTTAGCGGAAAATCAAAGAGTGATAACAAGAGAATCGATGTTAAAGCACTCACTGTTTCTTCTCTGCTAATTGCGATTGCTATGGTTCTATCTAACATCAAGATATTCACCATGCCACAGGGGGGATCAATTACACTGTTCTCTCTACTACCTATAGCGGTTATCACTTACCTATATGGTACTAAACGCGGTGTAACTGCAGGTGTTGCTCTAGGTCTTGTAAATCTAATATTCGGGCCTTACGTAATTCACCCTCTTCAGCTACTGCTCGACTATCCGATCGCTTTCGGAGCACTCGGTCTCGGCGGTGCACTACGTGACAGCAAAAATGGTCTGACTAAAGTATATCTTACAGGTGTATTTGCGAGATATTTCTGCGCAGTCGCATCGGGAATCATCTTCTTCGGAGCGTATGCGCCAAAGGGCTTCCACGCAGTTACATGGTCGATTTGGTACAACTTCACTTACCTAGCAGTTGAAGCTGCAATAACGGTTGTTGTAATTAATATGCCACCGGTTAAAGCTATTTTTGAGAAGATGAAGAATGATAACTAAAGAGAATAATCCGCTATTAGATCGATATGCTAGAGTCATTCTTGCATCGAAATCACCACGTAGATTAGATATCTTGAGAAATCATGGTGTTGAACCAGTTGTAATGCCTGGAAATGCTGACGAATCATTACCAGAGGGTATATCTTTTACAGATGCGGTAACGATGCTTTCCGAGCGAAAAGCTATGGCAGCATTAGAACTTCCAGATATATTAGTACTTGAAGGCAAATCGCTACTTATTGCTTCGGACACTATCGTCTATAAAGACATTATCATGGGCAAACCACACGATAACGAGGATGCTTTTAATATGCTAGCATCTCTACGAAATGATACCCATTTTGTAGCTACTGGTGTCACACTCATCGACATTATTGACGGAGTTCCTCAGATCGATGACAGATGCTCGTTTTCCGAAGTTACGGAAATCATCTGCGGTGATTATACAGATGAAGATATATGGTCATATATAAAGACTGGTGAACCTGCTGATAAGGCTGGTGCATACGCTATCCAAGGTGGTTTTAGAAAATATATCAAAGAGTTTAGAGGCGATTACGAGAATGTCGTTGGGCTACCTTATAATAGGATAATCAGCGAACTTAATAAATAACATCAACGTAACTTGGGCTGCACATTTCATATGGTAGCCCACTTTTTATAGATTCATATAAAACGACATCTGGCATGCCCCACTTGCTCCGGTCGAAGCAACCTCTTCTATATTGAATTCATCGATTCCACCTATAGCATAAACTGGTACATCAACTTGCTCTACTATGCTTGTCAGGAATTCTATACCACGTCCAGGGAGCCCCCTCTTGCAGTCAGTTTCATAGATATGACCAGCAATTATTGCATTGACACTAGATTCTTCAGCTCTAATGGCTTCTTGAAGTGAATGAACTGAAACCCAAACCGATAAGCCATTTAAGCTTCTAACATTGGATTCATAATCATTAATCGGTAATTGAACGGTTGTACCGAGTTCGCGCGCAACCTTATAGTACTTGTTCACAATCAGCCTTACAGAGTATAAATCACAGAGCAATTTAACTTTATAAGCTAGTTCCCTATATTCGTCTTCAGAAAGATCTTTCTCTCTAAGTATCACGATATCTGGCTTCGAAATTGCAAATACTACCTTAATTTGTTCATAAAGCGGTCTATCAGTTAAGTGGCGGTTCGTTACACAGACTTTTTTAAACGTATACATAATCGTTCATAACCGGCTGCATGCCGTGTTCCTTAAGAGCCTTACAGATTTCATCAACGGATCTTCCATCAGCTATTTCAAACTGATTATCACCAGAACTCGTTTCATCATCGCTATGACTACCGATCCCAGTATCCACACCTGCTGAGATTTTTGTAGCAGTTATACCCATGACATTATCTCTGAATCCAGCTCGCTCACGAGTTGAAATGGTCATCGCTGCAAACGGAAGAAAAATCCTGTATGCAGAGATAACTTGAAGCAGTTGGCGTTCTCCCACAATCTCATTACTCTGATTCGGTGTGAACATCGCCCCTTCATCGTTATTGCTGATTATTGGCCTCAGTCTTGGACATGACAGCGAAATCTCTGCCCATGGATACTTGCGCTGAATTAGATATGCATGAAGGCCAGTAGCTAAAGCATCTTTTCTAAAATCATCAAGTCCGAGAAGGGCCGCGAATCCCACACCCCTCATACCACCCATAAGTGCTCTCTCTTGAGCGTTAAACCTATATGGAAAAACCCTCTTGTGTCCAGCTAGGTGAAGCCTCTCATATTCATCGGAATTATACGTCTCTTGAAAGACAGTCACGTAATCAGCTCCGCACGACTTTAGATACGCATATTCATCCGAATTCATCGGATAAACCTCAATCCCGATGTTCTTGAAGAATCTTCTGCCAATTTTGCACGCTTCACCGATGTATTCTATATCTGACTTACTCCTACTTTCCCCTGTTAGAATTAGTATCTCTTCAAGCCCAGTTTTCGAGATAGCCTTCATCTCCTTCTCTACCTCGTGAGAGCAAAGTCTAGCCCTATGAATCTTGTTATGGCAGTTGAAGCCGCAGTACACACAGTAATTCTCGCAGTAATTCGATATATAGAGAGGTGTAAATAGATTTACAACATTACCGAAATGTTTCCTTCTCTCAAGACTTGCCTTCTCGGCGATTTGGTCTAGGTATTTATCAGCTGCTGGAGATAGCAGTGCCTTGAAATCATCGATACTGCATCTATCCGACTTAATAGCACGCACTACATCTGATTCGCTGTATACCAAAGGGTTATATGAATTAATTTCGGCTATAACTCTATCAAAAATATCATGAGGAATAATCTCCATTCCATCCATATAAGCCATATGGTCAGTGCGCAGCATCATTTTCTCACTACCAGATGACTCCATATGTTTCACATCATTCATATTTTAATCCTCCAGAAATCCAGTAAGCGGTGACGATGCAACTCCGCCATCTCTTACAATGCGTCCAAGACCAGCAAGGTAAGCTGCTCTACCTGCCTTAATGGCACTTCCAAATGCTCCTGCCATCCCTGCTACGTCATTTGCCGTAGCGATTGCCGTATTAGCCATAATCGCACTTACACCCATTTCCATAGCTTCACAAGCCTGAGATGGTGAACCTATACCGGCATCTACAATGATTGGGATATCCACCTCATCAACGAGAATCTTGATTATATCCTTAGTTACTAATCCCCTGTTTGAACCAATTGGTGCAGCTAGTGGCATAATAGTTGAAGCGCCTACATCTACGAGAGCTCTTGCAACATTAAGATCCGGATACATGTACGGCATCACGATAAATCCTTCATTTGCCAAAATCTCTGTTGCACGAATAGTCTCATAATTATCTGGGAACAAGTACTTCGAATCCTTGATGACTTCAATTTTAATGAAGTTACCGCATCCCAGCTCCCTAGCGAGCCTTGCTATTCTAACTGCTTCTTCAGCATTCCTCGCTCCAGATGTGTTAGGAAGCAGGGTTACGTGGTCTGGGATGTACTGAAGGATATTCTGAACATCTGTATTAGCTCTTCTAACCGAGAGAGTAATCATCTCTGCCCCCGCCTGTTCAACAGCAGCTTGTATAAGCTCAACATCGTATTTGCCAGAACCAAGTATGAATCTGGAATCAAATTCATGACCACCAATCACTAATTTATCATTCATTATGTGCTCCTTTTAATTAAAATCCCCTGTTTATACGCATAACCAAACCCCGTTACCCAATTACATCTCAATTTATCTCAATTCCACATTAAATCTCGATTAAATATTATCCGTGCCTAGAATATGCCCTATCGCGAGATTTGCCTGATGACCTGCACAGACAGCAACTCTCGGAGCCATTAGTCCAATGCCATCACCTATATCTGTATGTCCATCACCGCATATGAATAATCTTTCCATGATGCGTCTTGACCTTATTTCATTTGCGCTCCCATACCCAGCCATGCCGGATCCTGAAATCACAATTGGTCCATCTTCAACCGTGAGGAGTGAATCTATAAGCATCGCCTTTGACTCGGCTCCATCAAATGCCTCGCACACAATATCATAGCCTCTAAATATCTCCTCACAGTTATCCGCCACTACTCGAATACAGTCGGTAGTTACTTTCATGTAAGGGTTTATCTCCATGAGAATTTCCTTTATGGCATCAACCTTCCGTGAACCAATATGCTTAACGGTATATACTTGCCTGTTCAGATTAGTTATATCTACGATATCGAAGTCGACTATGTGGAGGTGTCCAACGCCGCTTCTAGCTAACATAACGGCGATATTTGATCCGAGACCCCCCGCACCTGCAATGGCTACGCTTGCCCGCTTTAGTTTCTGATGGATATCATGTGAAAATCTATCGTCTTTAGCCTTATCAAACTCACTGGCACTAGGAAACTTCTTAGTAGAAGAATTTAAATTGTCCATCGTTTAACCTCCTCCCATGAAGCAAACTATTTCTATCTTGTCTCCGTCGTTTATTAGAGTGTCTGCATAATTCTTCTTAGGTATGATCTCACCAAGCCTCTCTACCGCAATACGAGATGTGCTGTATGAGAGCGATATCACGAGGTCTTGTACTGTCATGCCAGATGTATATTCAATTTCCTTACCATTTACCTTAATCAAATTCTCACCACCTTTCATAATGGACTTTATAATTTGCCTATTCCCCTCGATTCGTTTATTAGCTGCTGTCATAAGTTAAGTACCCATACGGCAACAAAAAAAGGTCATACGAAGTTCTACACCCAAGGTGGTGTACCCCTTCGTATGACCTTGCATACTCTATCTCTAATTATAAGTGACTGAGTATTATTGTCAATAAAAAACTAGTATTTAAACTATTACAAATACTAATAGGTCATCCTTTATTGATTAAAATAAAGTCTAAGATATGCCCCATACAATATGATAATATTTAGTTAAATATAAACAATCTAATTAATATATAAGAAAGGGAAATCATGCGTAAGGACAACTTAAAGTTAATTTTAGGACTTGTATGCATTTGCTTACTTTCTACACCAATAAGCACCTTTATCTCAGACCATATTAACGTGACAACTGATGAATTCTCTATAAGTAGAATTACAAATTTTGCATGGAGTATCCGAATTGCTTGCCTTATTTTGGCAATGTATTTCTTATCCAATGATAATAATCAGAAATAACTTACATATTGGATAAAACATTCTATTATCATTCAGCATCAAAGACAAAAACCAGTTGCTACGCAAAGCAACTGGTTTTTACTATCCAATTAATCTAATTAATGTAAATCATCACAATCATCATAATCAGCGCAAACATCGAAACCGATATCTCAATTACGACTCCGATATCGCGATCTTCATTCTCAAACGAAATATTTCTAATAGCACTATTTCTTGAGTTCTCTGTCCATTTATACGGATTCCCTAGTCTCTCGCCAAGGAAATGCACGAAGTTCAGCGATTTACTGTCTGCCCAGGCAGTAAACCTGTTTAGACCGAGTGAAACGCAATTAACGAACTTTGCCAGCGGTCTTCTAAAGAACCAGTCAAAATCTAATGAAAGTTCATCGTGCGGAAGCATCTTAACTCTGAAAATCCAGAACACTAGTGTAGCTCCAGCGAACAGTATTATGTACTCCGCAATATGACTGAGGTTAAAAGGATTCACTGATATTTTGTAAGGCATAATCCTAAAGAGAAGAGACGGATATACACCCAGAATTATACATCCTGAAGCCCCTAGAATCATACCTATCTTCATACTCATAGGTATCGGCTTTACCTCGAATTCACTTCTAGCCTTACCGAAGAACACGAACCAGTTCACCTTTAATGCTACAGAGAGCCAGGTTCCAATAGATGTAACCGTAAGCAGTAGTGCGGTCATCTCGTGACCACCTGCATTAACTGCATGCATCACGACAGCCTTGGAGGCAAATCCATTCAAGAACGGAATTCCAGCTATCGACAGAGATGCAATGAGGAAAGCCCAAGCTGTGATAGGCATTTTCTCTTTTAATCCGCCAAGCTCTGTAATTTTTCTCTTACCAGTTGCCATTATGACAGCTCCAGAGCACATCATAAGCACTCCCTTATAAATAATATTGTTAAATGCATGAGCCGCAGCTCCATCAACTCCCCATGCTCCGCCCATCGCGAGCGATGCGACCATATACCCTAGCTGTGACATTATGTGATAGCTAAACAGTCTACGAAGATCATTCTCGAGAAAGGCCATTAATACGCCATATAGCGCCATAAATACACCGACATACACAAGTGCTTCAGTACCTGCAAAAATCCTAATCATAGCATATATACCAAGCTTAGTGGTATATCCACACATGTATACCGTTCCTGCAATAGTAGACTCAGGATAAGAATCTGAAATCCATGAGTTAAATGGAGGAACTACCGTATTTACACCTACTCCTATTAGAACGAACCAGAAAGCAGCCGATCCATCAGCAATTGTGAATTTCGGAATTACGAGAGAATTCGTCTGAGCCGCGTGGAGCAGGAATCCAACGAGAAGCATATTGCCGCCAAACGCATGCATCAGAAAATACCTGAGCGCCGATTTAGACGAGTGTCTCGTATGATTTGCATATATTAGATATGTAGCACTGAACGCAGCAACCTCCCAGAACACAATCAATGAGATTATATCACCGGCTAAGGTAGCAGATATAATGCTTCCACCATATATAACCGAGAGTCCTTTTTCCCATTTATCCTGTATGTCAAATGAATAAATTGAATTAATAACCGTGATTATACCGAAAATGATTATAAACATCATCGATAGGCCATCAACATGAATCATCTCCAGTTTGATATCAGGTGTAATCTGATACACCAAATGGCTGCTACTATTGAGCGTGAACAATCCAAGAATTCCCGCTGCTGCTGCAACAATCGAACACAGCTTTTTAAATCTATCTGGTAACACTAGGATTAACGCTCCAACCAGAATCATAAGAAGTCCTGGGTGAAAACTATTTATCATCATCAGTCCTCCTTTCCAAATAATACGCATCTAATCCAGCATTCTGAAGAAGCTCAATCTCTTCGTTTATCTCTGTGCTCTCGTAGTACTTCACATTACGGCGTAAAAGCTTATTTAAGATAATCTTACTAATAAATACAAGTGCCAACGAGCCTACAATAGAGAGGACGGTATAATGTAATATCTCGTTTAACATATCACACCTCCCGCACGAGCAAACACCGCTTCACCCGTGCTTATCGCTAGGTCTAGCAGATGAAGTCCGAAGTTTGGAGCCACCCCTAGTATCACAGATACAGTCGCTGTGATCAGCAGTGGAGCTAGCATCGTCTTGCTAGCTTCGCCGTACGCATTGAACTCTGGGTTCACCGGCTCTCTCTTAAAAGTAATAAGCACAACTGGCATAAGATAAGTGAGTGCGAGTACTGCACTTACAATAAGTGTAGCACCAAATAGTAGCTGTCCTGTCTTGAGTGCCCCCATGATGATGTTCGCCTTACTTACAAATCCCACGAAGAATGGGAAGCCTGCAATGCCAAGCGAAGCAATCGTAAATGCGCTCATAGTAACGGGCATTCTCCTGCCAAGCCCAACCATTTCACTGATATCCTTCTTGTGAGTAGTCACAAATATAGCACCGGCACACATAAAGAGTGTAATCTTCATAAAAGCATGAGCAACAAGATGATATAGAGCCCCCGCTGTGCTTAATGGAGATAGAATAGCTATCCCGAGCACAATATAAGACAGCTGCCCTATAGTTGAGAATGCAAGCCTAGCTTTTAGATTGTCTTTCTTAAGCGCTATCAGTGATGATATTAGAATCGTCGCTACTGCCATCCAAGCAAGTATAGTTGCACCACCACACTCTCTAGCTAGCTTAGGTCCAAATACGTATAGCACTACTCTGAGTGTTGCAAATGCTCCAGCCTTTACGACTACTACAGCGTGAAGGAGTGCACTTACAGGTGTAGGCGCTACCATAGCCGCAGGAAGCCAGCTATGAAGAGGCATAACACCTGCTTTAACTATTCCTGCTCCTATCATCATCATAAATACAACTAGTGCCCAAGGCGCTGGTAGCATGCTTTTATCCAGGAATCCACCCGGTTTAAACTCCATACTACCTGATACAGAGTAAACTATGACCATAGCTGCAAAGAATATCTGCCCACTGATTAGCGTATATGCTAGATATTTTCTTCCAGATCTAGTACCTTCAGCATCACGATAATGCACAACTAACGGATAAGTAGCAATAGTCAGTACTTCGAAAAATATAAAGAATGTTATCATATTTGCTGCAAAGCAAATTCCCATGGCAGCTGACAGGCACATTGCAAAAGATGCATAATATCCGGTCTGGTTTTTCTCGCCATGCCCCCTCATGTACCCTACAGAATATATAGATGTTAATAGCCACAGCGTCGATGCGCTACATGCAAAAACGATTCCAGCTGTATCCACATTTAAAGTGAAATCTACGTCATCCACTATCCTAAATAGCTCTACTCTTATAGTACGACCAGCCAAAACAGCTGGAACCATCGAATATACGAGAGCAATTTTAATAATTGCAGCTATAAAGGTTATAGCTTCTCTTGCATTTTCTTTTATATGATCACCGAGCACATATATAAGCCCAGATGCACATAGCGAAACTAATATCGCAAGAAGTGGGCGGATGTTTAGAGAAATTAAATTCATATTCCTACCCCCTTCACAGTCATCATAATCACATCTACAACGCTTACGTTAAGTATTCCTATAGCAATTATTGCTACAAAACAAGTTACAATCGCAATAAGCATGGAAATAGGAAGTTCACGCACTTCACCTTCTCGTCTATCATTAAGCTCTGTTGGTTTATTGATAAAGATCTTCTCAATTAGCTTGAAGAAGTAAACCGCATTTAGCAAACTGCTAAGCACTAATACGGCTAAATACACAAACTGATGGTTCTGAACTGCCCCAAGCGCGATGTACCATTTGCTGAAGAACCCTACAGTTGGTGGTATTCCGATCATCGAAAGTGAGGCCAAAACGATAAGAGCTGATGTAATAGGCATTTTCTTGTAAATCCTACCGAAACTTGAAAGCTCAAAGTTTCCGAATCTGTATCTGATTGCCGCGGAGCTGAAGAAAAGACCGCTCTTCATAAACACATGTCCAATCAAATGCAAGAATGCTCCAGCAAGTGCATAAGAATTACCTATGGAAAAGCCGAGTGTTATGTACCCAATCTGGGCAATGGAGGAATATGCGAATATCTTTCTAATATCCTCCTGTGCCATAGCTCTAATCGATCCATAGATAATACCAATGCATGAGAGCACACCTATTATAGTTAAAAACAAATTAAAATACTTGAAATCTGTTCCGTATATAATATACAGATATCTAAACATAGCAAGCGCTGGAATCTTACCCATTATACCGACGATCAGCGGTCTAGATCCTGGTTCAGCGTGTGCGTAAGCGGATGGCTGCCATCCGTGGAATGGGAACATCGGCATCTTGATGCCAAAAGCGCCGATAAAGAGGCACATGGAGACAGTCATCTGAACCGTGTAGTCCTGTGAATCCAGAATGCTCCTCATATCAGTCATATTTAGCGTCCCTGTTAATGCATATAGTATGCCGACACCGAGCAAGTACATGGTAGCTGCAACTGTACCCACTAGAAGGTATCTAAAAGACGCTACTATTCCCCTGCTGCCACCTAGAGCAATTAAACAATAACCAGAAAGTGAAGTAATCTCTAGGAATACGTATAGATTAAATACGTCGCCAGTTAGCGTCATACCACACATTCCGACTATTAACAAACCTATAAGAGCATATGCTCCACCTATGACCTTACGTTCATTAGTAACTTCAAAATTCATGGCATAGAGCACTGTAACAAATCCGAGGAGCAGAATTATCAAAACGATAATTGCACCGATTGAATCGATATAAAATTCGATACCGTACGGTGCTTTATAGCCTCCAAATGTATAGCGAATCACGCCATGATTTATAACCTTTGATAGTAGCTTTGTTGAGCAAATAAATGCAGCAAATATCGAAATTGCAACCGCATTTCTTCCTAAGTGTTTATGTATCTTAGATAGTGGTAGCGACAATAGCGCACTTATTAGTGGCAGTAAAATAATAATTATTGGAAGATCATTCATTTGAAACGGTTCTCCCTCCTTATTATATCGTCCTCTTCTATGCTGCCATACTTTTCTTTAATTCTAGTTAGTAACGCAAGTCCAACACCAGTAGTACCTAAACTTACAACGATTGCTGTTAGCATTAGTCCGTGGGGAATTGGGTTAACGTATTTATCAGCATTAACTATTGTATCTAGCGCAACAGGAATAGTTCCACCTTTCTTCTGAGCAAAGCATAGGTAGAAAAATATTACTGCAACCTGCATGATATTCATGCAAATGAGTTTCTTCATGTAGTTCTTACAAGAAACCATTCCATAAACTCCAAGTAGCAAAAGTAGTAAAGTTAAAAAATAAATCCCTTTACTTGCCAGAAGTCCATTTATCTGTGTCATCATCAAATCTTACCCTCTTCATAATCGCATTGAGAATCGTGATAATAGTGCCCATTACTCCGATAGTTACGCCTATCTCAACGAGAAGAATTCCAATCGCATGTCGTTCTGCAGCGTGAACCGGAATTGGCAGATAGGTGTAATCCATGAATGAGCCTCCGTTGAACATCGGAACAACTCCTGTCATCACATATATCAAAACACCAATACCTGCAATACTCGCTGAATTTTTGCCTGTCATCATAAACAGGTTTTTCTTATCGGGAATTACTAGAATATCAATGATATACGTCAATGCAATAAGTGCTCCAGACTGGAATCCTCCACCAAGGCTGACTTCTCCATGAAATAATACATAGAATGCATATATCAAGATTAGCGGTTCAATGAGCGTGATCATTACATCCTTATTGATAGTCTTGTATGCAGGATCTCCGAGCTTATAACGGTGACCAAAATATCTCTTTGGCTGTACGATTCTATTCTTTGCCTTTGGTCTACCCGCTAGGATCATGATTACCCCTATTCCAGCTAGGAACATAACAGTCGTCTCGAACATAGTATCGAATGCACGGTAGTCTACAATCATAGCGGTAACCATATTTGGAGAATTCGTATCCCGTACTGAATGCTCTATATAGTATTTTGAAACATGAAGTGCTGGTGCAGAGTCGATATCTCCAATTGCTGGCAGTACATCGATCTTAGCTACTATAACAAAGAGTAGCAGTATAGCCGTAATCAAAAATGTCACGTTAATATACTTGCGCATTACTTACACCGCCTATCTATACTCTTCAGTGTCATTATGAAGTAAATAGTTGAAATGACACCAATTACAGCCTCTGTAAAGGCTACGTCAGGTGCTCCCATTATGATGTATAGGAACATCGTTACAAAGCTGAATGCGCAGTACACTACGACAACTGACACGAGGTCTTTATCAAATATAATCACGAGAGTAATAGATATTAAAGCGAGAAGTAGAAGTGCCTCTACAAGAAATGAACTCATCTATATTCCCTCCTTTTTATCCGCAGTATCATCCTGATTTACCCCAATATGCTTCTTGTGATTATAATCCTGGTAATTCTTGGCATGAACCGATGTTATCATAATCAAATTAGTTCCGAGAGGATTCGTAAGTAGTAGTAGAAAGAATATGATAAATACTTTTACTGATAATAATGTCCATCCTGTGTACACCATTATTCCTATAGTCATCATCAGTGCTCCGAAAGTTTCTCCTACACCAGAGGCATGAAGCCTTGTAAAAAAATCAGGAAATCTAATTACTCCAACTGCTGCTAAAGCCATAAAAATAAAACCGAAGGAAATAATAGTAATCGCCACGATATTCTGTAAACTCATTACCTTCTACCTCCTATGAATTTAGCAAGAATAACAGTTGTTACGAACCCTAGAATCGCATAACTAAGTGCGATATCTATATGCATATCCATTCTGTTGTCAATCAAGCCAACGACTAAAATCAGCATAACGATATTCGTATTTATGACGAATAAAGCATTGAGCTTGTCGTATACCGTCTTACCTATAAACATCGTTATAACCATTACTATGACGATTGCAAGCAGACCAGCAAGAAGCGCGATAAAATAATTATGCATTAGACTTCTTCCTCCTTCTCTTGAATCGCTTTGATGTCAGTTCAACGACTTCCTTCTCGGTGAAATCGTAATCAGTAACCACATCGATCACCTTGTAATCTATAGTCTCTCCATAAAGTTTTGCAACACGCTCCTGCATAGATCCATCTAGTAGACCATCTGCAAACTCGCTATTTAGTGCGTGAACGGAGAAAACACCGCTATCATAGATATCGATAGTTACAGTTCCCGGTGTCAAGGTGATTGAATTTGCAAGAATAGCCCTCGCTGTCGGATTGTCATAATCTGCCTTAAACCAAACTACAATCGGATCAATCTTCATATTAGGAGATAATATAATCTTGGAAACATCTATTGCACTCTTAACTACCTCTTTGATAAGCCACAAAAAGTAGATTATCAATTTTGGATAATTAGCATGCAGAATAAAATATGTTCGATTAGATTTAAGCCCTCCGATGCGCAGAGAACCCACTACGAAACATGAAATCAAAAACGAGGAAACACAGCCATAAATTATAAATTTAACTGTAAATATTCCTGACATCACGATCCACAGGAGTAATAGCAATCCATAGACCTCGATAAAATTGAGATACGGGTTGCTAGCTAGATGCCGGTCGCGAAAGAATTCCCTCATCTTTGCTTTTAACCTTTCATATATAAAATTGATTGAATTAATAACATTAATTTTAGTATACATTATTATTGACAACCTTTAAAGGCTTTTGTTCTATTAACCATACATAATTGTATTAATTATGTTTCTAGTCTTAAAAATGGTCATAACACTGTATTTCGTCGTCATTTCAATTGCAAACAACTGTTCGAAATGGTATAATCTAATGATTTTAGTATAGGGGGATAACTAGAATGAAAGATTTTATCAAAGAGGGTCCAACTGTTACCATGTTCGTTCCATACGACTGTAACAATTGCTGCCCTTTCTGTGTAAATAAAGAAGACTACAGAGACACATCTTCGTTCAATCTCGATAGATGTTACAGGTCTCTAGACTTACTAGACAAGATTTTACCGCACAATGATATAGTGCTCACCGGAGGTGAACCTCTTGCAGATCTTGACGCGCTTCAGGACATACTTGATCACATTAAGGATGGTCATCATGTGTACATCAACACAACACTACCAACCAATGAGAATCAAGATATTCATAGAGTTGCAGCCGTGCTAAACAAAAATAAAGATAAGATCAGCTGCATTAATGTATCAAGGCATCTTAAGCATTACGTCAAGGAATGCTCTGATGAGATTTTCGGGCTTCTTGAAGTTCCACATCGCATCAACTGCGTTATTTTCCAAGACGCAACTGAGGCTGACACAAAGGAAAAGCTGCTAAAGGTTCTGGACAGATTCTCTGGTCATGAGATACAGCTTCGAGCTAACTACTCTAAGCTGACACTTGATAACGTGTTCGATACAGAACATGACGATTTATTCAAGCTAATCGATTCCATCGCTGAATACAAGGGACAGCTTGAAAAGGAACTGTTCCGTACTGGCTTCCTATTTCAACTTGGAGACAGCAGAATCACTTATCACAAAACACTTCCATACAGCAAAATTAATGGTAAAGTCGGTGATATTATCATCAGACAAACTGGTGAAATATACGATGATTGGAATAATTACGGCGAAGAGATGACACTCAATTCACTTACTTTATAGAGGATTTGACATGACAAAGGTTAAAAAAAGCGAAAAACGTCAGCAGCAAGTGCTCGCGTACATGAAGGAAACTATAAAGCTAAAGGGATTTCCCCCAACCGTTAGAGAGATTTGCGACGCCATAGGTATCAAATCAACTTCAACGGTATATAGCGATATCAAAGCACTAGAGGACCAAGGGTACATCAAAAAAGACCCTAGCAAGCCTCGTGCACTGGCAATTGTTGATTCAGTTAGCAAAGATACTAATGAGCCTATATTTGAGGCAGATGACATCAACATGGTGCAGCTTCCTGTAATCGGTAACGTTGCAGCAGGTGTTCCGATTCTATCCGAGCAAAATATCGAGGATAACATACCATTCCCTGCTAGATTTATCGGTAATGGGAATAACTTCTTGCTAGTAGTACACGGTGACAGCATGGTTAATGTCGGAATAAATGATGGCGATTACTTAATCGTACAAGAAGATCAGACTGCATCTAACGGTGATATTGTTGTTGCGATGATAGACGGAACATTTGAGACTGAGGCGACAGTTAAGAGGTTCTATAAAGAAAAGGGACATATACGGCTACAGCCTGAAAACGACTTCATGGAGCCTATAATTGTCGATGACTGTAAGATTGTCGGCAAGGTTAAGGGAGTCTTCAGATATTTTAACTAATATTTCACTTTATACGTACCCAAGGAGGAAACGATGACACAGAGTAACGAACATCACTACTCTAACGGCATAACCGATGCACGAACACTCGGTTGGCCGAAAACTATTCTACTAGGACTTCAGCACACATTTGCCATGTTCGGTGCAACTGTGCTGGTACCACTTCTCACAGGTCTTAGCATATCCACTACGCTTTTGATGGCTGGTCTTGGAACACTGTTATTCCATCTGCTGACTAAAGGTAAGGTACCGGCATTTCTCGGTTCTTCATTCGCTTTTCTTGGTGGTTATGCAGCTGTAGCACCGCTTCAAAATGGTCATCCCAATACAGAAATGCTCCCATATGCTTGCGGTGGAGTAATTGTTGCAGGCTTTGTATATGTAATACTTGCTACACTTATAAAGTTATTTACGATTGAAAAGGTCATGAAATTCTTTCCTCCTGTAGTTACAGGACCGATTATCATCTCAATCGGTTTAATACTCGCACCATCTGCTATCAAGAATGCACAAACAAACTGGCTTCTAGCCATTGTTGCCCTAGCCTCAATTATATTCTTCAATATGTGGGGACGCGGTATGGCCAAGATTGTGCCTATCATCTTAGGTGTAATGATCTCGTATTTAGTAGCTCTAGCGATGGGACAGATTGATTTCTCGGGTATGGGTAAAGAATCAATTGTTGCCTTTCCTCCTATCATGATGGCCAAGTTTAATATAAGCGCAATTATCACGATCACCCCAATTGCCTTAGCTACGATGATGGAGCACATCGGGGATATATCCGCAATCAGCGCTACAACTGGATATAACTACATTAAAGATCCAGGACTGCACCGCACGCTTCTAGGTGACGGACTAGCAACTATGCTCGCCTCTCTATTTGGAGGACCTGCTAATACAACATACGGTGAAAATACTGGCGTTCTTGCACTAACCAAGGTATACGATCCATTGGTAATAAGAATTGCTGCATGCTTTGCGATAATACTCTCGTTCATACCAAAGTTTGCATTCATCATAGAAACCATCCCAGTAGCTATAATCGGCGGTGTTTCACTGATACTATATGGTATGATTTCTGCAGTCGGAATCAGAAACCTCGTAGAGAACCAGGTTAATTACAAAAATACTCGCAACACTATAATCACTGCTCTCATTCTCGTATGCTCTCTAGGCTTTAACCAGATTGGCGGTATAACATTTACAGTTCTTGGTGTAAAAATCACTCTTTCTGGACTTGCCATTGCGGCCATAGTCGGCATTGTAGCTAATATGCTACTCCCTGGAAAAGATTATGAGTTTGATGAGGATAACGAAAACGATAAATTCCAGACATTTAAAGTTTAGTACTTTACCGACTTAAGATTTTTTGAGCCGTGAGCATTATGATATCCCACGGCTTATTTATTTTTAAGATATATAGGAGGTCATCATGCCTGCACATAACGCACACTATCTGTTCGGAAGAACTGTTCTAAGCAAGTTACCTGCTGATACTGAGAGGTTAATTAATACAAATGCCGATTCATATGCGGCATTTGTTTTCGGGCTCCAAGGACCTGATATTCTTGCATTTTATAGACCTATATTCCCAAGCATTCTTAATAAAGAAGGTGCAACTATTCATCATAATAGTCCTGGTTCATCCTTCTTTAAACATGCCTTTAAGGTTGTTCAAGAATCTCCTACTGTAGAGAAAATCAGCTATTTATACGGTGCGATGTGTCACTATATACTAGATTCTCTATGTCACCCTATTATTAATAATTACGTAAAAACAACTGGTATGTCTCACAGCTTGGTCGAAAGAGAGTTTGATCACTATGTGCTAGAACAGCACGGCCTTACGCCATTTACTATTAAGCTAAAGCTCGTTGCGCCAGTGAGGAAAAATCTCGGTTCAATAATGGCACCTTTTTATGAAACCCCTACCGCAAGCCAGATGCAGCTAGCCACTAGAGATATGCGGCGTTCAATTCTAATACTTGGTACAAAGAATGACTTCCTTCGAAAGAGGCTTCTCTCGATCCTCGCTTTTAATAGAGCAACAAAGAAGCAGTGTGACATGGTAGCATCTCACGACTACGATCCTCGTTCGGCGGAGAGCAATGCGGAAATTTGGAAAAAGTACGAAATAGCCATAGATAAGGCTGTTTCTGAAATCGAATACATAAGAAAAAGCCTGATTGATCATGATCAACCAGACCTTAGTCGCTATGAATTAGATTATCTTGGCAAGAAGCACTAGATCCCTATAAAAATATCGATGCTCCGTACGTTACCCATGTAACTATGAATGCAGCGACGACCACACCTAGAGCAATTGCAGGGAAGGCTCTTTTGAGCTGCATGTCCATCATCGCAGCCACTAGAGCACCTGTCCATGCACCAGTTCCAGGAAGTGGAATCGCTACGAGAATCATAAGTCCCCAGAACTCATACCTTAGAACAACATCTTTATTTCTATCAGCTTTTCGCTCCATCCTTAGAACTATACTGTTTAGCTTATCAGACTTCTTGCGCATCCACGCAAATACGTCCCTTGTAAAAACGACGAGAAACGGAACTGGTAGCAGATTGCCGAGCACCGCAATTAATGCCGCTTGCCAGATTGGCAGTCCTGCGATTCCAGCACCATACGGTATTGCCCCACGTAGCTCTATAATAGGCACCATCGCCATAAAAAATGTTTTAAGCATCCGCCTCTCCTTTCTCTTCAGTTCTATAATTTATACTAATACGAAATTGAATAATCTATTATAAATATTATTATAAACCTGACTAATGATAACAAAAAAACAGCGAATATCCAACCTATTCGCCATTAATGAATAATTTAAAATTAATATACAATACTTATTAAGAAAATGGTTTTTAATGTAACAACGAGGTAAATAATCCATACGCACCTAAAGCAACAAGTATAATTCCTATTAATACAAATATACCCGCATATGCCTTCTTTACACCATTCTTAACCTTTGATAAATGCAAAATGGAAAGTCCTAAAAAAACTAAAATTAATAATAACATCCTATTGGTCATTATCACCCTCCATAAATTCTACTTTTACTGTATAATCCTTTGTTACACTAGCAGCTTTTATAAATGCTTTAATTGTATTTCTAGCACTAGATTGAGTTATCTTAATGAATCTAACATCTGATTTAGCTTTCTTAACCATTGCTTTATTACACTTCGCCCTGACATCTGCATTTCTTTCAACATCATTATTGTTGAAAGCGGATTTAGTTTTATATACAACCTTAAATGAATTATCATCAACTTCACTTGATATAATTTTCATTTTAGGCATTTTCACTGTAATTATTTTATTATCATCATCCACATCAACATCAATCTTTGATAAATCATACCCTGCATTTATAGTGCCTTCATATGTAAACACATACTTATTAGTTGTACCCGGCAAATTATTTTTACCTATTGATATTGGATCTTCATCAGAAACAGCATTTTTATAGAAATACTTACCGGAAACCAAATCACTTGCTGGATAGAGAATTTTTTTAACGGTTTGCATTGTTACTACACCATCTTTTACACCAGCAACTTTTTCTCAAAAAATTCCATTTCTTATGTTAGCAAAATAAAATCCAACAAAAAAAACTGCTATACAAATCAAAAAAGCACCTAGTATTTTAATTAAATTGAGGCGTGTCTTTTTATGAACATGTTTTCTAATGTATTCTTCCAATTCGTTATTGTTATTCAAAGATAAATCATCTCTATTCTGTCCATTTTCCACAACAGTTACCTTCAAAAACTATTCACATATTACATGTCATATTATAGCAACTTGTTATTTATTTTTCAATTATCTTAATAGTTCATTATACTTTTAACACTTCCCATTATTGATTGTACTGTATTATCTTTTGTGCTACCATTTACATACTATAGGAGGTACATTATGAAAGATAAAAACGCATGGAATAACTACTCTCCAGAGGAGCTAACAGCTCTAGAGGATTTAAACAAAGGATACATAGATTTCATTTCAGAAGGAAAGACAGAGCGTGAATGCACAGAGCTTCTAGTCAAGATGGCAGAGGCTCATGGATATCGTGACCTAAATGAGGTGATTAAAAATAATGAAACTTTGAGCGTAGGAAGCAAGGTCTACGCAGTTAACATGAATAAGTGTCTTGTTACATTTAACATAGGCGAAGACATCGTTAATCGCGGTATGAACATTCTCGGTGCGCACATCGACTCACCTAGAATTGATTTAAAGCAGAATCCACTATACGAGACTGATGAATTCGCTTATCTAGATACACAGTACTATGGCGGCATTAAGAAGTACCAGTGGGTTACCATGCCACTTGCACTTCACGGTGTAATTGCAAAAAGGGACGGAACCGTTGTTAAGGTAAATATCGGTGAAGATCCATCCGACCCAGTTTTCTTCATCAGCGACTTGCTAATTCACCTAGCGCAGGATCAGATGCAGCTTACAGCAGCGAAGCTGATCGATGGTGAAAACATGGATATCGTATTCGGCACGCAGCCACTTGACAACGAGAGTGAATCCGCAGTGAAGGCTAACGTATTAAAGCTACTCAAGGATAAGTACGGTATCGAAGAGGACGACTTCTGGTCGGCTGAGATAGAAGCCGTGCCAGCTGGAAGAGCCAGAGAAGCAGGTTTAGATAGGAGCCTAATTCTCGGTTATGGGCACGACGATAGATCTTGTGCGTACACTTCAGCGGTTGCTCTCTTCGAAGTTGAAAACCCAAAGACGACTACTTGTGGACTCTTTGTAGACAAAGAGGAAATCGGGAGCTACGGTGCTACAGGTATGCAGTCTCACTTCTTCGAGGATATAGTTAGAGAGCTACTAGATAGACTAGGAATTTACACAGAGCTAAATGCAGCTCGCGTTCTGAGAAATTCTCGCATGCTCTCATCCGATGTAAGTGCAACCTACGACCCTATGTACGCAGACAAGTTCAGCAAGAGAAACGCTGCTCTCTTCGGTAGAGGAATCGTGTTCAACAAGTACACAGGAAGCAGAGGAAAAGGTGGTTCTAACGACGCTAATGCCGAATATCTCGGCAAGCTCAGAGCGATTATGCATAAGCACAATGTAATGTTTCAGTCAGCTGAGCTCGGCAAAGTAGATGTCGGTGGTGGTGGTACTATTGCGTATATCTTGGCACTTTACGGCATGGAAGTTGTAGATAGCGGAATCGCAGTACTCAACATGCATGCTCCATACGAAGCGGTTAGCAAGTCTGACGTATACGAAGCATACAAGGGTTATAAGGCGTTTATTATAGAGGCGTAGTCTCAAAAACGCTGATCTGTCTATCAGAACTGCGAATTGTAAAGATAGAAATTCAGCTAAAACATAGGTAATACACACTATAACAGTAATTATAAAGAATACCCCGCCTCCATAGGAGACGGGGTATTGTAATCTTAATCAATAATTAGTCAGCCTGCTTATTCACACCTCTATTTACATATGAAGTATGTAGTAAATGATGTGCCTTCTCGCCTCCTGGAACTCCGAGATAATCATCGTACATCTTGACAATTACTGGATTCTCATGAGCCTTACGAATTGGAGCATTCTTATCCAAGGTATAAAGACCTTTTGCTCGTTCAGCTCTGACATCGATGAAGTTTCTAACCTGTGAGTCCACATGTGGCTGGCCACCACCATTTACACAGCCACCAGGACATCCCATGATTTCTATGAAGGTATAGTCAGCTTCTCCTGCCTTTACCTTATCCATAATAATCCTAGCGTTTGCCAGACCGCTGGCAACAGCAACCTTAACCTTCTTGCCCTGTAGGTCGTATTCGGCCTCTTTTACGCCCTTTACACCGCGAACATCTACGAAGTCAAGGTCTATAAGCTCTTCGCCTGTAAGCTTTTCGACAGCCGTTCTGAGCGCTGCTTCCATTACACCACCAGTAGCACCAAATATTACTCCCGCTCCGGTGTATTCACCAAGCGGATTATCATAAGGCTCATCTTCAAGCTTCATAAACTCGATACCAGCCATCTTTATCATCCTCGCAAGCTCACGAGTTGTAAGCGAGTAATCAACATCCTGATATCCATCAGCACCCTGATCATCTCTTCCAAGCTCATGTTTCTTAGCTGTACATGGCATGACGCTTACAGACACGATTTTGTCTACTGGGATGCCCATAACATCTGCATAGTATGACTTTGTCACAGCACCGAACATCTGCTGTGGCGACTTGCATGTAGATAGATTAGGAATTAGTTCTGGGTAGTAGTGCTCGCAGAACTTAACCCATCCAGGAGAGCAAGATGAAATCATAGGAAGGACTCCGCCCCCCTTAACTCTCTCAACAAGCTCATTTGCCTCCTCAACGATGGTGAGGTCAGCCGAGAAATTCGTATCGAATACTCTATCAAAGCCAAGCCTGTGTAGAGCTGCCGACAACTTACCTTCCACTTCCGTACCTATCGGTTGATCAAAACACTCAGCGAGCGCAACTCTGGTAGAAGGAGCAGCCTGAACGACTACGAACTTATCTGGGTCTTCAATCGCTTCCTTAACCTGCGTGATAGAATCCTTCTCATATAGAGCGCCTACTGGACAAGCAATAATACACTGTCCACAATTTACGCAGCTAGTCTCAGCTAAAGGAATATTGAAAGTCGTCCCAACGTAAGTATCAAATCCTCTCTTGTTAGCACCGATTACTCCGATACTCTGAAGGTTATTACATGCACCTATGCAGCGACGACATAGTATACACTTGCTGTTGTCGCGAACTATTGACTTCGAACTATCTTCTATTACGGAATGATTTTTTGCACCCTTGTAGTACTCAGTATCATCTACCCCGTACCTTCTACATAGCTTTAGAAGCTCGCAGTTGCCACTTCTGAAGCAACCTAGGCAGTCCATGTTGTGATCTGATAATAGAAGCTGCAAATTCTTTCTTCTATACTCAACTATCTTCGGTGTATTAGTACGTGCAACCATTCCGTCAAATACAGGGAATACACATGCTGCCGCAAGTGCACGAGCACCCTCTACTTCACATAGGCACATTCTACATGCACCAATTTCATTTACATCCTTTAGATAACATAGCGTAGGGATATCAACTCCTGCGATGTGCGCTGCTTCGAGTAGCGTAGAACCTTCAGGAACATTAACCTCTATGTTATCAATTGTTACTTTAACATCTGACATCTCGTTTCCTCCACTACTTTCTGATTATTGCACCGAATCTGCAGTTATCCATACATGCTCCGCACTTGATACACTTAGCAGTATCAATTACATGAGGCATCTTAACTGCTCCAGAGATAGCATCAACTGGGCAGTTTCTAGCACAGAGAGTACATCCCTTACATTTCTCTTCGATGATGCTGTACTTGAGTAGCTTCTTGCAGACACCCGCAGGACATGTCTTATCCTTTATGTGTGCAACGTACTCATCTCTAAAGAATCTCATTGTCGAAAGAACTGGGTTTGGTGCTGTCTGGCCAAGTCCACATAGCGAGTTGGTCTGAATAAAGTTAGCCAATTCCTCGAGCTTTTCAAGGTCTTCCATCTCACCTTTTCCCTCGGAGATTCTAGTTAGTATTTCGAGCATTCTCTTAGTACCAACTCTGCAAGGTGTACACTTGCCACATGACTCACTAACCGTAAATTCTAGGAAGAACTTTGCGATGTCTACCATGCAGCTATCTTCATCCATTACGATAAGACCGCCAGAGCCCATCATACATCCGATGCTCTTTAGGTTCTCGAAGTCGATAGGGATATCATAGTATGTGCTAGGTATGCATCCGCCAGATGGACCACCTGTCTGAGCAGCTTTAAATTTCTTACCGTTTGGAACTCCGCCACCGATATTTTCAACTACATCACGCAGAGTTGTACCCATTGGAACTTCTACAAGCCCTGTATTGTTAATCCTACCACCTAATGCGAATACCTTAGTTCCTGGGGATAGCTCAGTTCCGAGAGAACTGAACCACTCTGGACCCTTGTTAAATATCACTGGTATGTTAGCATAGGTTTCAACGTTGTTTAGAATTGTTGGACATCCGAACAATCCCTTTACAGCAGGGAACGGTGGACGAGGGTGTGGTTCACCTCTATTTCCTTCGATAGAAGTTAGAAGAGCAGTTTCCTCTCCACAGACGAATGCTCCAGCTCCGAGTCTTAAGTCGATATCAAAGTTAAAACCTGTACCAAATATATCCTTACCAATCAGTCCATATTCCCTAGCCTGCTTTAGTGCAATCTCTAGCCTATTAACGGCAATCGGATACTCAGCACGAACATAGATGTATCCCTGATCTGCGCCAATTGCATATCCTGCAATGGCCATGGCTTCGAAAACTGAATGCGGATCGCCTTCTAATATTGAACGATCCATGAATGCACCTGGGTCTCCCTCGTCGGCATTACAACATACGTATTTCTGGACTTCTCCTCTATTGCCAGATGCGAACTTCCATTTCTTTCCTGTTGGAAATCCTGCACCACCACGGCCTCTAATACCACTGTCGAGTACAGTCTGGATAACCTCATCTGGGGTCATCTCCGTTAAGCATCTGCCCAGTGCTTCATATCCACCTGTAGCGATGTATTCATCGATATTCTCTGGATCAATTACTCCACAATTTCTAAGTGCAATTCTCTCCTGCTTAGTGTAGAAGTCAGACTCTGTCATCGTCTTTGCTGGACTTCCATCTGTAGTCTCCTCTTTGAGCATGTATTTGTCAGTCGGAACGCCACCGACGATATGCTCATTAACGATTGCCTCTACCTTCTCAGGATCAACTTCTTCATAGTAAACAGAGCCAGGGTGAACTACAACTACAGGACCCTTCGCACAGAGACCAAGACATCCCGTCTGAATAATCTTTACATCATCTTGAAGACCATGCTCTTTGAGATGAGTCTCAAAAGCTTTAACTACATCTAAGCTGTGGTTAGATGTACATCCCGTACCACCGCAAACTAATATATAATTCTTATGAACCTGCGCACCTTCAGCCTCCGATGAGATAGTTGCTTCACTACCTAGTCTGAGGTTTACTTGGCACATCATCTTATTCTTGATGGCTCTAAGTTCATTAAGCGATTTCATAATAACCTCCATAGTCTACACAACGCTGCTAAGCGTATCATTTACAAACGAAAACTACATGTATTTAGCAAGAACCTCTGGAATCTTATCCGCAGTCATTTTGCCATACACGTCTCCACCAACGATAACTACTGGAGCTAGTCCACAAGCTCCAACGCAGCGGCATGAATCTAAGGAAAACTTTCCATCTGGTGTGCATTCTCCATCACCAATCTTGAGTTCCTCAACGCACTTATCAAATATATCTCCTGCACCTTTAACGTAACATGCTGTTCCGAGACAGACTGAAACTTCATGTTCACCCTTAGGGGACATTGAGAACTGAGCATAGAATGTTGCTACACCATACACCTTCTCCATCGGGAAACCTGTTCCATCGGAAATGATTTTCTGAACCTGATATGGAAGATAGCCGTATATCTCCTGTGCATGCTGCATGATTGGCATCAAGCAGCCCTTCTCACCTTTAAGCTCGTCAATAACCTTTAGTAATTGCTGTTCTTGCTCAGGTGTGCTCTTGAATGGGACATTTGAAACCTTCATACCTAGAACCTCCTTCAACCAAATTAGTTAGTGATATTTAACAAAATTAAATCATATGTTTAATTAATTATATATATTAAATAAATTTATTTCAATGATAGTTACGAATCTATCTATGTGATGAAACCATTCATTTCACTGTTACTTTCGCTGTAATTATCCACAGCTTTTTCGATAAATCCACTCGCAATTGATAATTGTGTAACGTATAATAAAACCATAATTATATATCTCTGCGCTGACTAGGGAGGACAAAATGACACTACTTGAAATTAATTCTATCATAGAAGGAAAGATCCTAACCAAGAATCCAGATCTAAATCTTGATCTAGTTAATGCCTTTTCATCTGATGTAATAAGTCACATCGTAACATATGCTAGCGATAAGTCGATACTTATCACGGCAGTGTATAACCCTCAAATCCTTAAAACCGCTGAAATGAAAGGCGTTCAATGTGTCATACTGATTGGCATTTACGAACCAGAGCCATCGCTTGTCACTCTTGCAAATTCATTGGGAATCACTTTGCTTCGTTCTACTTTTTCAATGTATGTTACTTGCGGGAAGCTTTATAGCAGCGGTTTGCAGGGTGCTTTTTAATATAAGGAGGACATTATGATATATCCTAAATTTCCTGAACAAGGTTCCTCTCTAGGCATCTGTGCCCCGAGCGCTGGAGTTGGTCACAAAATTAAATTGTTTGATAAATCATTAGCAGCCATTAAATCATCGGGCTTTGACATTATAGAAACAGCTAGTGTTAGGAATGATAATATAAAATCTGCTGATGCTAAGACTCGTGGTGAAGAGTTTAACTTTCTCGTTCAAAATCCTGATGTAGAGATGATTGTTTCTGCAGCTGGTGGTGATTATAACATAGAAATATTACCTTACTTAGATACAGAGACGTTGGCTAATTACCCTAAGTGGATTGCCGGTGCAAGCGACCCAACTAATATTATGTACTATGTAACGACTAAACTCGACATAGCTACGATGTATGGCTTTAATGCTGGCAGCTTCGATTGGGATACACTTCATGAGTTTCAGAAGAATTCACTCGAGTTTATGCTTGGCAACACTATAAAACAATATTCATTCGATAAGTATGACTCAAGCACCGACTTTAGCGTTCAGGATGTGGTTCTTGATGGAGACGTAAATTGGCAGCTATCAATGCCAGGTACAGATGAGATAATAGATAAATCGTCCGCTGCTGATTCACCAAGGCTAATAGCTGAGGGGCGACTTATCGGAGGATGCGTAGATTGCATCGCGAAGCTTATAGGAACACCTTTCGATGGCACTAAATCATTTGTAAAAAAATATCCTCGCAAGATATGGTTCTTAGATAATTTTGCTATGACCTCGTTTGATCTGTATCTCACGATGATGCAGATGAAGTACTGCGGTTACTTTAAAGGAACCACAGCGATAGTATTTGGAAGAACTATGTTCGGAGACAAATCCGACGAGGAATATATCGCACAGCTACGCCAAGCTATTCCAGATATCCCATTCATCTGGAATGCCGATATAGGCCATGTAAAGCCTTGCTTTACAGTGATAAATGGTGCGTACGGCAGAGTTACATGTGCTCAGGGCAAGGGCACTCTGGAGCAGGCGCTTGTGTAACGCCTAAAAAGCAAATACAACACAAGGCAGATGCTGATGCATCTGCCTTTTTGCTATTTAAAACTAATAAATCTAAAATCATCATTTATAGCGCATCATTATGAATTAGAATGCTCATGTAAGCACCCTTCTTAAATATCGATGTACTTACACCCCATGCGATAGCAGAACAAGCTAACTCACCTGCATACTTCGACTTAATACTTCTCGAGCTTAGCACGATTCCCTTTGGATATAGTTCAGCACCCAGATACTGATGCAAGCTATCCGCAGAACCCGATTCAACAGCTTTGATAGAACGTCCAGGATTTGTGTCCCACCACTCATTTGGCTTCGAGAATGAGCCATCAGCTCTCATCTCACCCGAGGATAGATTCTGAGCACATATTTCTCTTAGTTTCTCTAGAGTCTCATCATCAATAACCCCATCAGTAATCGAATATGCATACATTGCACACGCAACACCATCATCATCTAGTTCCTTTAGAAGGTATAGATTAGATACCCCTCTCTCCTTGAACTTCTTCCACTTAGCAGATACTTTCTGAAGGCTTGCATCATTATAAACAGATGAGTTTCCATCCTCAAGAGCGCGCTTTAGCTCTTCTAAGTCTACGTCCTTCTTCTCCCAGTTGTCGATAAAATTGATTCTTAGATCACTCATGTAACTTTACTCCTTTAAATCTTCTTGCCAACTAGCTAATGTATCATTATCAAACACGATCATCGTGTCAGTAAACGGTTTTACTAAGACCTCCGTGTAAAAAGGTCCTTTTTTCTTGTAATATGCTGCTATCCCAGAGCGGGCTTTAATTGAGAATCTTATCTTGTACTCTCCTGGAGGCATCAAAATAGACGGTGTTAGAAACTCGTCTGAAAATAATACTCCAGATGACCAGTTCTCTCCATCAGCCGAAAATGACATATCATAGAATTGACCATAACCGTTATCGATTCTAAGGTACACCTTAGACAGCTCCTTATCGCGTTTCATGCTCTTAATAGTATTAAATGCTTTTCGCCGTTTAGTGTTCTTATAATGCAATATACCCACACTTATATAAAACAACACGGACATCGCAACTATTACTATCCATGGGTGTTCGATTAAAAAACTCATAGATTACTTCTCACTTTTCTTATTCTCACCAAATTAAGTTTGCAAAAAATATCTTACAATGTCAAGTTACGCAGACTTTGTATAATACGCCGAGTAAAAGCAATCTGCTTCCAATGCTCGTAGGCTTCCTTATGGACAATCATCACAGTTAAGATGCTGGAGGCGAATACAAAAGGCTGCGAGGTTTTGGAAGTGTTAAACTTTTACGAGAATGCGGATTAACAAAGTCGAGTATTGTCTTATCACGTCAAGTTACGCAGACTTTGTATAATACGCCGAGTAAAAGCAATTTGCTTCCAATGCTCGCAGCCTTTTGCTATTCGCCGACCCCTATGTGTCTCTTAAAATTCCCCACTATATTTTCTCCTTCTGACATCATTAGAAATGCATGAGGATCAATATCGTGAACGATTCCCTTAAGATGTTCAATTTCATACTTTGAGACGAGCGTTAGAATTATATTCACCTCATCTCCTGTATAAGCTCCTGTTCCCTTCCAGCTAGTAACACCTCTATTTAATTCTTCAGTAAGAATTTTTTCGATACCTTCTTTCTTAGTAATAATCAGAACCTCTGTCTTGATATTTTGGGTGTGCATCCTATCGATAAACATCGCTTTGATAGCAGAGTAAATGAAAGAATAAACTGCTATCTTTACATTAAATAGCAATAAGCAGCCTCCATATACAGCAAAATTCACAACATTATTAAGCATCCCTACACTAACGTTTGGATTCTTTTTTGCCATGCACACTGCAATGATGTCTGGGCCACCAGTGGAACTTCCACCCCTTAAAATCATTCCGGTTCCTATTCCTCCGATAACACCTGCTACCACGCACGCAGTTAGGTAGTCATCAATATAAGGGATCTTTGGTACTGGAACAAGCGTAAGGCAAACCGACGATATACCTATTGAAATCAGCGTCTTAGTCGCAAATTTAAAGCCAGCTGAAGAGTACGCATACAAAAATAAAGGAATATTTATCAGGAAGTAGATAATACCCGTAAAATCAAGCCCATATATCGTTCTAACGCCAGTATTAGCAACAATTAAATGTCTTACAATCTGGGATATTCCGAGAAAGCCACCGTTATAAAGATGCATCGGTGTAATTAGAAGGTTTATGCTGAACGCATAGATTAAGTTTCCTAGGATTATCAGTATTGTACTTGATAATCCATTCCATTTATCTTCAAATTTATTAAACCAGTTCATTTCAAAAAATTTATGGTGAAGCATCCAAAACGGATGCTTCACCGATAGATACTATTTACGATTCTTGATTGTTGCCTGTGCAGCAGCAAGTCTTGCGATTGGTACTCTGAATGGTGAGCAAGATACGTATTGAAGTCCAGTCTTGTACATAAACTCAATAGTATCAGGATCTCCACCGTGCTCTCCGCAAACACCTAACTTGATGTTTGGTCTGGTTTCTTTTCCGCCTTCACAAGCCATCTTAACGAGTTTTCCAATACCCTTCTGATCTAGGGACTGAAATGGATCTCTCTCAAGTATGCCATCATTGATATATTCTTTAATGATGTTACCAGTATCATCACGCGAGAATCCAAATCCCATCTGAGTTAGGTCGTTAGTTCCGAATGAGAAGAATTCTGCTTCTTCAGCAATTTCATCTGCAGTTAGAGCCGCTCTTGGAATCTCGATCATAGTACCTACCATGTACTCAAGTTCCATTCCTGCCTTTTCAAAGCACTTCTTAGCTGTCTCATCAATTGTATTCTTAACGAAACGCAGTTCCTTAACATTTCCTACTAGAGGAACCATGATTTCAGGCTTAATCTTATATTCCTTCTCCTTTGCTACTTCAAGTGCAGCAGTTAGAATAGCTTCTGTCTGCATCTCAGCTATTTCAGGATAGGTAATTGCCAGACGGCAGCCTCTGTGACCGAGCATAGGGTTGAACTCATGAAGCTCAACAGTCTTCTTCTCTATAGCCTCCTTAGAAATTCCAAACTGTTCTGAAAGCTGGTTGATATCAGCCTCAGTTTTAGGAAGGAATTCATGTAGAGGTGGATCTAGAAGTCTAATAGTAACTGGTCTCTCGCCCATTACTTCGTATAGACCTTTGAAGTCACCCTTCTGATATGGAAGTAGTCCTGCTAGTGCTTCTCTTCTCTCAGACTCAGAGTCAGCAAGTATCATCCTTCTAATCTTAGGGATTCTCTCATCCTCAAAGAACATGTGCTCAGTTCTGCAAAGACCAATGCCTTCAGCTCCAAACTCTAGTGCCTGTCTAGCATCTCTTGGGTTATCGGCATTAGCTCTAACTCCGAGATTTCTAACATCATCAGCCCACTTCATGATTGTTCCAAAGTCACCCGATAGCTCAGGTGATACAGTCTTAATAGCTACATCATAGACACTACCGTCAGTACCATTGATAGAAATTACATCTCCTTCGTGGTACTCTTTGCCGTTTACAACCATTTTCTTCGAAGACTCATGTACTGTAACCTCACTGCAACCAGCAACGCAGCACTTACCCATTCCACGAGCAACTACGGCAGCATGAGAAGTCATACCACCTCTTGCAGTTAGGATACCCTGAGCAGCAACCATGCCTGCGAGGTCTTCTGGGGAAGTTTCCTCTCTTACAAGAACGACCTTCTTACCTAGTGCAGCAGCCTCTGCAGCATCATCAGCACTGAATACGATTTCACCACAAGCAGCTCCTGGTGAAGCTGGAAGCCCCTTAGCAACAGCGGTTGCAGTCGCTAGCTCCGCACTATCAAATGTAGGGTGAAGTAGCTGATTAATCTGATCTGGCTCTATACGAAGTATAGCAGTTTCCTTATCGATTAACCCTTCTTCAACCATGTCCACTGCAATCTTTACAGCTGCAGTAGCAGTTCTCTTACCATTTCTTGTCTGGAGCATAAATAGCTTGTTATCTTCAACAGTAAACTCCATGTCCTGCATATCTTTATAATGCTTCTCCAGAATCTCAGCTACAGATTCGAACTTCGCATATACTTCAGGGAAAGCCTGCTCCATCTCTGCGATTGGCTGAGGTGTTCTAATTCCGGCAACAACATCTTCACCCTGAGCGTTTACAAGGAACTCACCAAAGATCTTGTTCTCTCCGTTTACAGGGCTTCTTGTAAATGCAACACCAGTTCCAGAAGTCTCACCAGTATTTCCGAATACCATGGACTGTACATTGACTGCAGTTCCAAGAGATGCGGAAATGTTGTTTAGCTGTCTATATAAAATAGCTCTGTCGTTATTCCACGAACGGAATACAGCCTGGATAGCTTCCATCAGCTGATCTTTAGGATCCTGTGGAAAATCTCTTCCTAGCTCCTCTTTAACGAGTGCTTTATAGTCTTCGATAATAGCCTTAAGATCTTCTGGAGAAAGATCAACGTCGAACTCAGCTCCAACTGCTTCTTTCTTACCGTCAAAGATAAAATCGAACTTAGCTTTTGGTATCTCGAGAACTACATCTCCGAACATCTGAATAAATCTTCTATAGCTGTCGTAAGCAAATCTTTCGTTTCCAGTCTTCGCAGCAAGCCCTTTTACAGACTCGTCATTAAGACCAAGATTTAGAATAGTATCCATCATACCCGGCATCGAAACAGGTGCTCCTGATCTAACCGATACAAGAAGAGGATTCTCAACATCTCCAAAAGTCTTGCCCATTACGTGTTCAAGTTCTGCAAGATGGTCATATACTTCCTTAACAATCTCTTCGGATAGTACTCCGCCTTTGTCTAGATAGTCTTTGCAAGCATCAGTTGAAATAGTAAATCCAAATGGTACTGGCAGACCAATCTTAGTCATTTCAGCAAGGTTTGCACCCTTACCACCTAAAAGACTCCTCATATCCTTAGAGCCTTCATTGAAAGAATAAACAAATTTTTCCATGGCATTTCTCCTTAGTTAAAACTGCAATTTGTTTTCTATATACTCCCTAACGTCAGACAGAGGTAGACGAATCTGCTCCATCGTATCTCTATTGCGTATAGTGACTGATTTATCGGTTTCTGTGTCAAAATCCACACAGATTGAGAAAGGTGTTCCTATCTCGTCTTCTCTTCTATATCTCTTGCCTATTGAACCAGCAGCATCATATTCAACGTTAAAATGCTTACTTAGTTCCTCATAAATAGGTAAAGCTACATCCTCTAGTTTCTTAGATAGCGGAAGAACTGCAACTGTATAAGGTGCAAGTGCAGGATGAAGTCTTAGGACAACCCTAGTATCTTCTTTGCCCTTTCCATCCACCACGTTTTCCTCATCATATGCATCAATTAGGAATGCAAGTGCTACTCTGTCTGCCCCAAGAGATGGTTCTATGCAATACGGAACGTATCTCTCATTTGTTTCAGGGTCAAGATAACTCATATCCTGTCCAGAATGTTCTTGATGTCTCATGAGATCGAAATCTGTTCTATCTGCTATTCCCCATAGCTCGCCCCAACCGAACGGAAATAAATATTCTAGGTCCGAAGTTGCATTACTATAGTGTGATAGCTCCTCTTTCTCATGATCTCTAACACGAATATTTTCCATATTCATGCCGAGATTCTTGAGAAAATCAATTGAGTATTGTTTCCAGTACTCAAACCATTCTAGATCAGTTCCTGGCTTGCAGAAGAATTCCAGCTCCATCTGTTCAAACTCTCTTGTTCTGAAAGTGAAGTTTCCCGGAGTAATTTCGTTACGGAACGACTTGCCTATCTGCGCTATACCAAACGGGATCTTTTTACGTGAAGTTCTCTGGACATTCTTAAAATTAACGAATATACCCTGTGCCGTCTCGGGTCTTAGAAAGATTTCTGATTTTGAGTCTTCTGTTACACCCTGAAATGTCTTAAACATAAGATTAAACTTACGAATTCCTGTGAAGTCAGACTTACCACATTCTGGGCACGGAATATTGTTTTCAGAGATATATTTTTCCATCTCCTCATTACTCCAGCCGTCACATGCAATCTGCTTGCCTTCCTTTTCAACAAGGTAGTCTTCAATAATTTTATCCGCTCTAAACCTTGCTTTACAGCTCTTGCAATCGATAAGTGGGTCTGAGAAGCCCCCCACATGTCCAGATGCCACCCAAGTCTCCGGATTCATGAGAATAGCAGCATCAATGCCAACATTATACTTTGACTGCTGGACGAACTTACTCCACCAAGCCTTTTTAACGTTGTTCTTGAATGTAACTCCAAGAGGTCCATAATCCCATGTGTTGGCTAAGCCACCATAAATCTCTGATCCGGGAAAAATATAACCTCTGTTCTTCGCCAGAGCAGTAATCTTATCCATAGTTACAACTCTATCTGGCTGAACTACACTCTTATCAATTGCCATCTGTCTATACCTGTCCTATCTAAAAAATTTCTAACTATTCGCGCGGTTTGGCGCAAGCTTTTATTTTTCTTCTGTATCTTCTTTATGAGTTTCCTCATTATCAACAAATACATTTCCTGGCTGATCAGGACCTAGATTCTCAATATCCAAATCATAGTATCCATCAACATCATCAGCTATATCATTTTCAGAAAAATCAAACTCGTCGTCTTTGCTGCGTTTCTTAAGAATCTCACTGCCCTTGCGCTTTAAATCAGAGAGATTGACATTGCTCTTAACCTGATCAAACTTATCGAGACCCTTATCCTTTAAATCTTCAAATTTATCCTGTCCCTTGATTCTAATATCGTTATACAGCTCGCTATCTTTAATCTTATCTACAGTCTCGGTGCCAGCATTCTTTGCGCGGCTATACTGAGCTTTAACTTTGCCGTTAACATCTGTAACTTCTCCCTTGTCATTTACAAACTCGACATTGCAGTTAAATCCTGCCGCAGCGACTAGACCTAGTATCATTCCCCAAGGCGCGATAACAACACCTAAAATACCAACTGTAAGCGGTAGATTTACGAGTACTTCGTCGCCTTTCTTGATGATGATTCGTGACATATTCCCCTTTTCAGCAGTCTTCTTAAGACGAGCGAAGAGTTCATTACCGTATAGATTTTCATCAGCTGAATCCTCGGCCCCCATATTCTCCTCAATGAGAATAATAGCATCAACCACGCTTCCATTAGCTTCTTCAAGAGCACTCTTTGCCTCTCTATAGCTAACCCCTGTCCTGTCTTTCACTAATTCAATCTTTTCTAATGTGATTTCCATAGCATCCTCCTTTTTAAACTTTGCAACTAACTCTACAAGCTAATGTCCTTATCGAAAATATCAACATCAAGATAATACTTTAAGTATTCAGACAAAATTCTCTGCAATCCGTTTGATACTGCGGGCTTGAGAGCTACTTTTTCAAAACTCGAGAGTGGCTTCTTTGCAAAGTAATCTAACACTTCAACTATATCAAAATCGGGTTTGAAAATCAACGAAACATCTTGTGCATCAAGCCTTGTGTAGCAATCCTCACACAGAATGCCTCCACCAGTCACAGAAAAGTACTTCACCTTGCCATTTCCCTCTTTCCTAATATCAGAAAGTGGCTTTCCACAGCTCACACATTGCTTTATTTCTGGCATCACTCCGTTAAGCGATAGCGACTTTACAACAAACGCATAAAGGAGTGTCACGTAACTCCCCTTAGCATTGGTGATTGACTCCATGAACTCAATTGATAAATCAAAAAGTCTAGGCCTAAGCTGTTCCTCTTCAGTTGTTTTATCTATATATTCTAGAAGCTTAGAGGAAACCATATACCTATCGATATCTTCGCCAATCGAGTAATAGCTTTTCTTTACATCAGCATTATTGATATTGAAATAGTTTCGCCCTTTAAATATGTCATATTCCGCATATGTAAAAGGTCTTATAGCAAGCGCCACCCTTCCTTTAGCACGCTCGTTAATACTTGTCCCCGCAGTTATTTTACCGTATCGCCTTGTGAACAACGTAATAATCCGTCTGTTATTGGCAATCTTGCTCTGACGAAGCACTATTCCTTCTGTATTAATAAGCATTCTTACTCATCCCTATATCCAAGATTTCTAATAACCCTGTCAGAATCACGCCACCGCTCTTTAACCTTTACCCAAAGCGACAGAAACACCTTGGTTCCAAGCAGCAATTCAATTTCTTCCCTTGCGCTCTTTCCAATCCCTTTGAGTTTGCGTCCGCCCTTACCGATAATAATGCTCTTGTGCGATGTGCGCTCGCAGCATATGACTGCACCGATTTCCGTGATGTGTGGTTTCTCTTCATATGACTCAATTTCAACGAAGATTCCATGTGGTACTTCCTGATCTAGATATTGCAGTAGTTTTTCTCTAATTATCTCACTTACTATGAATCTTTCCGGATGATCAGTCGCCATATCTTCAGGATAATACATTGGTCCTTCGGCCATATATTTCGATAGGCATTTCATGAGTTTGTCTACATTGGTATCCTGAAGTGCCGAGATTCCGAAAATCTCATCGAACAGTCCACATTCATCATATTTATTATAAAGTTCAAGATATTCCTCGGGACTAATTAAATCCATCTTGTTAATAGCAAGCACTTTCTTGCTATCCGACTGGGCTAGCATGTCTAAAATATACTGGTCTCCCTTTCCGAACTTCTTAGTTCCATCTACAATAAGCAAGACCACATCCACCCCACCCATAGTGTTAATCGCAGTCTCGTTTATCGCTGCACCCAGTTTATTTTTAGGCTTATGAATCCCAGGTGTATCCAGAAATATCATCTGAATTCCATCCCCACCGTCATACTCTAAGTCCGTATAAATGCCGGTAATTCGATTTCTCGTCGTCTGCGGCTTATCCGAGGTGATGGCAATTTTCTCACCTAGTACATTATTAAGAAGTGTGGATTTCCCCGCGTTAGGTCTTCCGATTATTCCAATAAAACCTGATTTCATTAGTTCTCCATTCATTTTCATTGCAATAACTCCAGTTCCCTTATACATTTAGAGAACACTGAAACTTACAGCTTAGTAACTTAATTAAAGAAACACCTATCTTAAGATATCGAGTGATGTCATGATTTTTTCTTCACGAGTCCTCATCAAGGACCTATCCTCTTCATCAATGTGATCGTATCCGAGAAGGTGGAGCACACTGTGAACAAAGAGATACGTAACCTCTCGTCTAATGGATGTTCCATACTCCTTCGATTGACGTTCTGCTTGGTCAAGGCAAATAACCACATCACCGAGCGGAATATCTACGAGTGCCTCATCACCTTCTATTTCAGCAAGAATTTCATCAGTGCTTTCGAACTGTGGAAACGATAACACATCAGTGACCTTGTCTATGCCGCGAAAATCTCTATTAATTTCCTTTATTTCATCCTCTGAAACAAGAGAAACTCCAACGTATAGAGGTAGTTTTGCCGCTCTGTCAAGCACTTCATCACTAACCTCGCCAAGGAGCTCTGAAGATATAAGATAGACTGCAGCCTCACGAATCAGCTCTTCATCTATACGTTCATCAGTGCAAGTATCTCCATAAACGGTATCGCTATAATTGATATCTAAAATCATCGTTTACTCCCACCACGTCTGACATTCGTTCCGGAATTATTCGAGTCTTCATAGTCACTATAAGCCTTGATAATCCTCTTAACAAGCTCGTGTCTCACAACATCCACCTCAGTCAAGTAGCTGAATTCGACACCCTCCACTCCAGATAGAACACGCTTAGCCTCCACAAGTCCAGATCCTGCGCCCTTCGGTAAATCAATCTGCGTAATATCACCTGTTACAACGACTTTTGAATTGAATCCCATTCTAGTCAGGAACATCTTCATCTGTTCACGCGTTGTATTCTGTGCTTCATCGAGTATGATAAATGAATTATCGAGCGTACGACCTCGCATATAAGCAAGAGGCACAACCTCTATAACCCCGCTTTCCTTGAGCCTAGCAGCTGTCTCCTGCCCCACAATCTCAAATATAGCATCGTACAGAGGCCTAAGATATGGATCAACCTTATCCTGAAGGTCTCCTGGCAAGAAACCGAGACTTTCGCCCGCCTCTACAGCAGGTCTAGCCAATATTATTCTCTCTACTTCTTTATTTTTAAGGGCATTAGCAGCAAGGGCACAGGCTAAATACGTTTTTCCTGTACCTGCTGGGCCGATACCAAAAACCATATCATTTCTCCGAATGGTATCGATGTATCGTTTCTGTCCCTTAGTCTTTGGCCTAAGCGGCTTCCCCCTATGCGTGTAGCAGATTACATCATTTACCTGCTCTCTAGCATCAAAACTCTCGCCTTTCTGTTCAAGATCGATCAGGTAGTTAACCCTGCGCGCATCGATTTCTGGCTCAACTCGTAGATTCTCAACCATTCTATTAATTATATTTGCAGCTTTCAGGTTCTCCGTTCCTTTAATAAAAAGCTCGTCATCTCGCATTACGATTGACGTGCCCGTAGCTTTTTCGACCTGCTTGATATTAGCATCAAGGGTGCCAAAAAGCTGTTCTCTATTAATGTCCTCTGGAATCTCAAATCTAACTATATCTTTACTCTTATCCATGCACTCTTCCTTTGCAAATATTAACTATTATTATAGCTTTTTTAACCACCTATTACAACGAAATGATACTTAACATGCATTTGTAATTTCAATCAGAAAAAAGAAAAAACAGGGCATCGCCCTGTTAAATACATATTGATAGTTATTTGCTGAGGTATTCCTTAACCTTCTTAGACACGAGGGAGCCATCAGCCTTGCCATGTAGCTTAGCCATAGCCGCCTTCATCATAACGCCCATACTCTTCATGCTGCGTTCTATACCCTCTTCGTCTGCAATCTTTTCAACTGCAGCAAGAATTTCGTCTTCAGACATCTCCTCGGGGAGATATCGCTCGAGAACCTCAATCTCTTTTTTATAACCATCTAACAAGTCTGTCCTTCCAGCCTTCTCGAAATCAGCTAGCGCATCTCTGCGCATCTTGAGCTGCTTCTTGATGATTGGAACGATGTCGGCGTCATCCTCAAGTGCGACCTTCTGATCTACTTCGTGCTGCTTAATAGCGGCTCTAACGAGGTTGACGGTCTCCTTGGTGGTGACGTCGTGTTCCTTCATAGCTGTCTTATAATCAGCCATCAACTGTTCTTTCAAACTCACACTCTTCACCTCCTAAGACTTAAAACTTTCTTGCCTTCTTTCTGGCAGCTTCAGACTTCTTCTTACGCTTTACGCTTGGCTTCTCGTAATGCTCTCTCTTTCTGAGTTCGGACATTACTCCATCACGTGCACAAGATCTCTTAAATCTCTTGAGTGCGCTTTCCAAGCTCTCGTTTTCTCTAACGGTAACCTGTGCCATATTACTGATTCACCTCCTGCCATTTCAGAGTGTTATGGACAAGCTTCGTCATAACGGATTGATTATAACATTTTCACTGGCTTAGTACAAGAAATAAAAAACAGAAGCCACTTCAGACTTAATCTTATGCAAGTGACTTCTGTAATTATTTAAATTAACTATTGATTCTTAAAAAAGATTCTCCACTATATCGCTAGCCATCATCTTCCGTCTAGCATCTTCACCAGTGTCGAGCTTATATGCAGCATTACCATGAATCATAACTCCGTACAGCAAGCTGTTATTAAGACTATTGCCCTGCGCTACAAGCGAAGCAATGGTACCTGCAAGAACGTCTCCAGAACCTGCAGTAGCAAGCCCTGAATTGCCAAGGATGTTTAGGAAAAGTCTCTGGTCATTACCATTCAAAAGCGATATAAGTGACACATCAGACTTCACCACCATACTCACATTGTAGTGCTGTGAGAACTTCTTGATAAATCCAACTCTGTTCTTATCAACGACCTTTATATCCTCATCGCACAGCCTTGCCATCTCTCCAACGTGAGGGGTTATAACACAATCGGCTCTCCTCTTGCGGAAAGGTTTGAGATTTCGCGCGATAATATTAAGTGCACCTGCATCGATTACCAGCTTTATCTCCATTGCAAGAAGCTGCTTAACTAGAATCCTACCTGTCGAATCTTCTTTTAGACCAGGTCCGATAAGGACAACATCAACGGAACTGGCAAATTCTGTCATAGCACCAGTTATATCATCGTTCTTATACGGAACGACTACAGCCTCAGGTATCGCAACATTGAAATATCCAACGTACTTATTAGGACAGAATATCTTAACCAGGCCACATCCGCATCTGTAGGCCGCTTTGGCCGCCAGCATGCTAGCTCCCATCATCGCATTAGGTCCAACCACAATTCCAACCGAACCGAAGGTTCCTTTATGAGAGCGCTCTTCACGCGGAACTAGAGCAAGATGCCTTGTATCATCTAAAAACTTCTTATCGCATATAAAAAGCTTATCCTCGATTGTAGAATAACCGGATTTGATTATTCCAATATCTATTAATTTAACTTCACCAGACACGGCTCTACCATCGCCAAAGAACATCCCTGTCTTGTAGTTTCCGAATGTCACTGTGAGATCAGCCTTAAACACAGCATCCATGATGCCACCAGTCGTACCATTAAGTCCTGAAGGAATATCGATAGCAACCTTGAAGCCCGACTTCGTATTTAAATACTCGATAAACTTAGCAAAGTTAGCACCAAATCTCCTATTTAGTCCAATTCCAAAAATACCATCTATAATTACATCGTAACGTTGCTGTAGGATCTTAAGATCATCTCTTGAACCCAACCCGTACATCCTAAAGGATTTGCTCATAGACGTTAAAATTCTTAGTTGGTCAGTGAATGCACGCGAAACCTTGCTTCTTTCTCCAACAAAGTAGACATTGACAACATATCCTAGATGAATTAGCCATCTAGCCACACAGAGACCATCTGCACCATTGTTGCCATGACCAACGACTACGAGGAATTCGGTATCCTTGTCAGGAAAACGAAAAATAATCTCATTAACAAGCCCCCCAGCTGCATTCTCCATTAGAACTGCACTAGGTATTCCCTTGCTAATCGTATATTCATCCATGTAACGCATAGCCTTCGCCGTCAATGCATACATAAAAGCCCCTCTTCCTATTACGACATAGTTTGCTTGAATTATAGCATTTAAATAAATTTTCATCAATAATTCTAGGCAGCACAATGTACAATATTTACAATTTTTACACAATATAGTAGCATGGTTACATAAATTAAGAATGAAACAGGAGAAGAAATTGGCACTTACAGAGCAGCAGATGCGTGAGATAATAATTGCAGACAAGCGCAAGAAAAAATTGCGTAGACGTCGCAGACGCAAATATACATTTTTCATATCGCTCTTCATAGTTCTATTTTTTGTGATTGGATTATACCGTAATAGAGATGTGCTCGCCCCACCAAAGCTTGATCGCGGAGTAATTTTCATCGATCCTGGTCACGGTGGACACGACCCAGGTTCTCAAACCAAGTCTCGAAAAGAAAAAGATGATACGCTTCGTATCGCTCTACAAATAAAAAAGGAACTTAACAAGAAAAATTTTAAGGTCTACCTAACTCGTGAAAATGATAGCTTTACCGAGAGAATCAAAATCGGTAAAATGGCTAATAAAAAGAAAGCCAAACTAATGGTTTCTATTCATAGAAACAAAGCTGGAGATCCAAGGGCACAAGGTGTAGAAGTTTTCCTACCTAAGGATAACAGCCCTAAAAGCCGTTATCTCGGCAAACAGATTATGAAGCAGCTAAACGATGAAGGCTTTGCAAAAAGGCGAGTACGCTCTGGAACACTCGTTAGCGAAAACAACGAGTACGACGAACTCAGTGTCAATAAAATGCCTTCTTGCCTAGTTGAGATTGGATTCATAAGCAATAAGCACGATAATAAATTATTCGACAAGAATATAAAAGGTAACGCAAGAGCCGTAGCAGATGCGATTGAAAAGACTTATTCTCATTACTATGAAAAAGATAAGAAGTCTAAGAAAGACAAATAGTAAGCAAAGAACTCGATTCAGCTGAATCGAGTTCTTTTTATGCAACGATATTCAATGTATCTATATGTCAATGTTTGTATAAGCTAGATATTTTGCTAATCAAACTCTATCCTCTCATAGCCACTGACTTCTCCGTAGCTGCATTGGCACCTTCGATAACAGCGCTTCTGAAGTTGTTTGCTTCAAGTGTACGAACAGCCGCAATAGTAGTTCCTGCTGGTGAGCATACCATATCCTTGAGTTCACCCGGATGCTTACCAGTTTCCATAACCATCTTAGCAGCCCCATATACTGTCTGTGCGGCGAATTCATATGCCTGCTTTCTAGGCATGCCTCCAACCACTGCCGCATCAGCAAGAGCCTCGATGAATAGGAATACGTAAGCTGGTCCACTGCCACTAATTCCAGTAACCACATCGAATAGATTTTCTGGAACAACCTCAGCCCTTCCAAAAGCATTCAGAATGCTGAGAGTCGTCTTAGTCTCTTCTTCGCTTACGAACTCATTTGGGCAAGCCGCCGACATACCTTCACCAACCTGAGCTGGTGTATTTGGCATAACACGTACGACTTTTACATCTTTGCTGCCAAATGCTTTGCTTAGATAGTCCAGTGTCACGCCTGCTCCAATCGAGATGAACACATGATTTTCCTTTACGTGTTCTTTTATTTCCTCGATTACTGGCGCATAATACTGTGGCTTTACAGTGAGGAATACGTAGTCACATTTTTCTAGTACATCTAGATTATTGTTGGTAACCTCTACTCCATTCTGCTCCTTAGTCTTGTTTCTTCCAAGCTCAGTTGGATCTGCACCTATGATGTCTTCGGGGTTGCATACTCCAGCGCTGATGATGCCTCCCATCATCGCATTCGCCATAACTCCTGTGCCGATAAAGCCTATTTTCATTTCTGCCTCCTAACGCACGCAAATACTATAAGTAAAGTGATATTAGATGGATTGGCGCAGTCTCACGCCAATCCAGTCAATGTGTAATTATTTAGAATACACTGCGCATAGTCGCTTCATATATATTATACATCGAAATTTCTTCTATACACGGTTTATCCCTTTTAGCTGAAGGATTGCTCAGTTCTATTGATAATCTCATCCTGTAAAGGTTTATCAAGGTTACGGAAGAAGTCACTGTATCCAGCTACTCTTACGATTAGATCCTTGTATTCCTCAGGGTTCTTCTGAGCCTCAATCAGAGTTGCTCTATCGATAATATTGAACTGAATGTGGTGTCCATCCATAGCGAAGTATGAACGAACAAGATCAGCCATGTGAGCTAGTCCTTCTTCGCCAGCAACTACATCAGGAGTGAACTTCTGGTTTAGAAGAGTGCCACTTGTTGCAAGGTGATCCATCTTAGCGCAGGACTTAATTACAGCTGTAGGTCCGTTTACATCGGCAGCCTTTTCTGGTGAAATTCCCTCAGATACTGGCTTGTGTGCCTTACGTCCATTTGGAGTTGCAAGGATAACATCACCGAAGTATACATGGCAAGTTGTAGGAAGCATGTCGATTCCGTACTTTCCGCCCTTCATATTTGGTCTGCCAACGATTGTATCGTGATACAGATCAAAGATTTGCTTCATAATATCATCAGCGTAGTCGTCATCATTTCCGTACTTAGGAGTCTTTTCAGTTACGAGGCTATAGATATAGTCGTATCCTTCAAAGTTGTGCTCCATAGCTTCGATGAGCTCGTCCATAGTGAAGTTCTTCTCATCAAATACATTGTACTTAACCGATGTTAGACAGTCTGTAACTGTTCCGATTCCTACACCCTGGATGTAGTTTGTGTTGTAACGAGCACCACCAGCATTGTAGTCCTTAGCATTTGAAATACAATCGTTAGTTACTACAGAAAGTAGAGGTGCCGGCATGAACTCTGCATAGATTCTCTCAATGATATTGTTGCCGTAAAGTTTGATGTTTACGAAATACTCTAGCTGCTTCTTGAATGCGTCCCACAGCTCCTCATAAGTCTTGAAATCCTTAGCATAGCCTAGCTCTAGACCTAGCTGCTTGCCGGAAACCTGATCATAACCATTGAACAGCGTCATCTGGAATATCTTAGGGATGTTCATATATCCTGTTAGAATATATGCTTCACTTCCCCATGCTCCAGTCTCAACGCATCCAGAAGAACCGCCGCGACGAGCATCTTCGAGTGTCTTTCCTGCATTTATCAGCTCCATAATCTGAGCTTCTGTGTTATAGAATGCTGGCTGACCCCAACCCTTTCTTGAAATCTCGCAAGCTCTCTTGAGGAATCTCTGAGGAGTTTTCTTGCTGATTGTTACGTTTGAGTTAGGCTGTACAAGTTTCATGTCATCCATACAGTCAAGGATTAGATAGCTAACTGCGTTAACACCGTTCTCTCCAGTTGGTGTAACTCCACCAGTGTTTATATTAGCAAAGTCTGTGTATGTTGCACTCTCCTTGAGTGTAATTCCTACCTTTACAGGTGCTGGCTGGTTGTAGAACTTAACCCACAGGCACTCTAGAAGCTCGAGAGCCCTCTCATCATCGAGAATACCTGCTTCAGTATCCGCTTCGTAGTACTTGATGAGGTGCTGATCCATTCTTCCAGGGCTAAATGCGTCCCAAGGATTTAGCTCTGTAGTAACTGCAAGGTGTGTGAACCAGTATAGCTGGATTGCCTGCCAGTAAGTCTGTGGTGCGTGTGCAGGAACGACTTCTAGGTTCTTAGCAATCTGTAAAATCTCAGCCTTTCTAACTGGATCTGTCTCCGCTTCAGCCTTCTCGAGGGCAAGCTTGTGATATCTCTCACCGAGGATGATTACCGCATCACAGCAGATATCCATAGCCTTTAGCTCTTCGTTCTTATCATAAGCTTCAGGATCATTCATCCAGTCTAGCTTATCCATTGTTTCCTTAATCTTAGCCTTATAATCCAGGTATCCAGTAGTGAATACCTGCTCTCCACCACAAGTGTGCCCAGGGCCTCTCTGCTCCATAAACTCTGTGAATACACCTGCTTCGTAACACTCATGCCACTCTGGCTTCATCGATGCTAGAATCTTCTCACGGATAGTTCTTCCTTCCCAGAAAGGAATGATTTCCTTCTTCTGTAGTTCTCTATCCTCTACTGTAGTATGGAATGAAACGAGCTTTCTGTCGCTCATTACAATCATATCTTCTTCACTATGACAGCATAGCTCAGGGAATGTAGGCGATGCCTGAGGGTCTTTACCCTTCTCACCGACGATAAGCTCTCCATCTCCAAAGTAAAGTGTCTTCTTGGAGAAATACTCTTTGAGAACCATAGCTCTCATTACAGGAATCGAGTACTTTCCATCGTTCTCTCTGTAGAAGTCTGTCTCAATCTTAGCTCTTTCGAGATCGATGTGTACAGGTGTGTTTACACTGATGTCCCTTAACTTCTGAATCCTCTCATTCATACCGTGTGCTGCCATTGCTATCCTCCTATCTTGGTATTAATAAAACCAGCTTTTATAAATAGTTCAGCGAACTTTTCCATCTCTTCCTTGAACGGCGCATGCAGTTCACGTCCCTCATACACCATTCCAATCTTCGAATACTTCGAAACACCTGCGTCGTGATAAGGTAAAAGGTTGATTTTAGCAGGATGTATTCCGTTTTCTTGCAGGAATTTTATAGTGTCCTGCATGTTTTTCTGATTACCATTAACTTCTTTGATAACTGGGATTCTTACGTAGATCCTTGCTCCGTCCTTAGAAAGTCTTGCGAGATTGTCAAGAATCTTCTCGTTGCTAACCCCCGTATATTTCTTATGGAGTTCATCGTCCATGCACTTGAGATCGTATAAGAACGTATCTGTGTATGGAAGGATTTTACTTAGTCTCTCATATGGAACATATCCGCATGTGTCAATAAAAAGCGAAATTCCATTGCGTTTTAGTTCCTTAGCTATAGCGATTAGATAGTCTATATCCATCATCATCACTTCGCCGCCTGAGAGTGTTACGCCACCTCCCGACTCCTCGTAGAACATGAGGTCTTTCATCAGCTCTTTTACAAGCGCTTTAGGCTCGTAATCTTTACCCATTACTCTTCTAGCCGAGCTTGGACACATCTTGCCACACTTATCACAGCGGTTGCACTTATTAGAATCTGTAAATGCCTTACCGTCTACGATACTGATTGCCTCTCTATGACATACTCTGATGCAGGAGCCACACCCTACACACTTCTCGCTGTCGAACTCAACCTCTGGATTGTAGCACTGTGTCTCAGGGTTATGACACCAAGTGCAGTGAAGCGGACAGCCTTTGAAAAATACGGTAGTTCTGATGCCGTCTCCGTCATGTATTGAAAACTTCTGAATGTTAGTAATTGCTTTCATATCTCAATCACCCTTTAACAATTTTTAGACTGCGTTCTAAATTTAATATAACCATAACATCGTGACAAAACCTTGTCAATTGATTTTGTTAAAATATTTTCAAAATTTTGCAAAAAAATAAAGCAGAGCTTTCACTCCGCTAAATAAATCAATTTGCATTCATCTTCAATTTTCCACTAAAATTATTTAACCCTGAACTCCCCAAAGAATAACGGCATATACTTTTTGCTATATTCAGCTAGTGAGAACGCACCATTCTTCATGCACCAGTCAGAAACTAGGGCACGCTCAAGTATTACGTAATTATTAACCAGTTCAGGAACACTGAATTCTATAGTTATCTCCCCGTTCGCCTGTCCGCGTTTGAGCAGCTCACCGAGGAGCTTAAAATAATATCTGTCCTTATCTAACAGCTTACTAGCAGCAGTATTAGTTAGCTGACTTGCGTACATGTTGCCTAGAAGCTCATGATCGATGTGCTTCTCGATAAATGTATGAGTTTCAATATTAAGGATCATCAGCGTATCAAACACACTAGTATCCGCTGGGATCCCCTTCATAATTTCTCTATACTTGTTATCGAAAACAGTGGCGAGCGTATCGAGCAAACTCTCTTTCCCTTTAAAGTAATAGTAAAAAGAACCTCTCGCAACCTGCGCTTTCTCGATGATGTCATTCATCGTTGTTGCTTCGTAGCCCTTTTCTTCGAATAGTTCCCACGACACTTCTATAATTCGTTCTTTGAGACTTTGTTTCTTCGCCATATTCCTTCCTTTCATTTTTTAACCCGCGTATATTCTACTCGATTTTGCACAATCGGTAAAGGGTATTTGCCACGAATTTCATATAATACAAAAGGTATTTAACACATGAAAAGACCCGAATATAATCCGAGCCTTTATAGTTTCTTATATTAATTTGTATAGTTATCAAAATAACCCTGGATGTGCACTACAGGAGTTCCCTTATCACCAGAACCACTTGTCAGGTCACAAAGCGAACCGATGAGATCAGTCAGTCTACGTGGTGTAGTTCCCTCTGTCTCCATCTTTCCAACAAGGTTATCATCCTTCTCCTTGATTCTAGCAGATATTGCTTCTCTAAGCTCTTCACCACTTAAATCCTTAAAATCATTATCAGCTAGATACTTAAGCTTAAGTTCGTTAGGTGTGCCCTCAAGCCCCGGAGTGTACGCAGGTGATACTACTGGGTCTGCAAGCTCCCAAATCTTACCAACCGGATCCTTAAATGCTCCGTCACCATATACTAGAACCTCTACGCACTTACCTGTCTTATCGAGTATTGACTTTTGGATATCTAGCACAACATCTTCGCAGCTCTCTGGAAAAAGCTTTACGCTGTCCTCAGTGCTCTTGTTGGAGCCTAGCAGTCCATACTTGCTGTTGAAACCGCTGCCATCAACTGGGCCATTTAAAATCTCGTCCATGCCTAGCACTGTTGCACCAGCGTCCTTTAGTATGCGGCGAGTTCTCTTTCTGGTGTGGATGTCACAGTTAATAACTTTGTCAGTATAGTTCAAAATCTCTGTCGCGTGATTAGCGAGAACAATCTCCACTTCAGCGCCAGCTGCTTCTATAACCTCTCCGTAATACGCGAGGTAATCAACTCCTGTGAATGGATGCTTATTTTCTCCGAAAAGTTCACGGTACTCCTCAAGAGACATAACCTTTGAATAAGGATCGATTCCTGCCTCATCGAGCTGGTCCTCTGTTAGAAGCTGGTTACCAACTTCATCTCTTGGGAATGAAAGCATCAAAACTATTTTCTTAGCAGCCATCGATATACCGCGTAGGCATATTGCGAATCTATTTCTCGACAAAATCGGGAATATTACCCCAATCGTATCACTTCCAAGCTTAGCCTGAACGTCCTTCGAAATTGCCTCAACACTTGCGTAGTTACCTTGACTTCTAGCAACTACCGACTCTGTTACAGCAACAATGTCTCTGTCTCTGATTTCATAACCTTCAGCCTCTGCAGCTTCAATTACAGACTTAACCACAACACTTGAGATATCATCGCCTTCACGAATAATAGGACATCTAATTCCTCTTGATATCGTGCCTACTTTTCTTTCCATTGTCATCTCCATCTATCTCGTTATTCTAGATTTCATTATTTCTCATATATAGCTTATCTGTTAAGCATTTAAATTTCAATAATTAATGAAAGATTTGGAAAAATTATCATTAATGTTGGCTTTATAAATCATTTATAAGCCAAATTTACGAACTTTTTTACCAAATAAGCGTGATAAAATACGGGAACTGCAATGAATTCTAATATATTTTATACACACTCATCGCTAGATATTTTCATAAAAATACCCGCCAACAGGTAAGGTCATTAGCGGGTTTTCTGAACAATCTTATACATCAGCATGTACTCAATTATCCATAAGTATGAGGTAATGTATCTATATGTAGGCTCTTTCGAACCTGGACATAGCTTATTTATTAGCCTTAAGCTTCTCATCTATCGCTGCTGCTGCAGTCTTTCCAGCACCCATAGCTAGGATTACAGTAGCCGCACCAGTTACAGCATCTCCTCCTGCATATACGTATTCTTTACTCGACTCCATAGTAGCCTCATCAACTATGATGCCGCCCCAGCTCTGTGTATCAAGACCTGGAGTCGTCGCTCTAAGCAGAGGATTTGGACTTGTTCCAACAGAGATGATAACCGAATCAACATCGATGACATAGTTTGAGCCCTCAATAGGAACTGGTCTACGTCTTCCAGATGCATCTGGTTCTCCTAGCTCCTGCTCAACAACTTCAATACCTGTTACATATCCGTTCTCATCTCCAAGTATCTTAGACGGATTATTGAGGAACTTGAAGATAATACCTTCTTCCTTAGCGTGATGAACCTCCTCAAGTCTAGCAGGGCACTCTGCTTCGCTTCTTCTGTATACGATATATACCTCGTCCGCACCTAGCCTCTTTGCTGTCCTTGCAGCATCCATAGCAACATTTCCTGCTCCTACTACAGCTACCTTCTTACCAACCTTAACAGGTGTAGGAACCTCTGGGAATTTAAACGACTTCATGAGATTAACTCTTGTGAGAAACTCATTAGCTGAATAAACGCCTAGAAGATTCTCTCCAGGAATGTTAAGGAACTTAGGTAATCCTGCTCCACTTCCGATAAATACAGCCTTATATCCATCATTCATTAGTTCATCAACTGTAATCGACTTACCTACAATGACGTTTGTTTCGATTTTAACACCGAGCTTCTCGACACTCTCGATTTCCTTTGCCACTAATGACTTAGGAAGTCTAAATTCAGGAATTCCATATACTAGCACTCCGCCTGGCTTATGAAGCGCTTCGAATACAGTTACTTCATAACCTCTTCTAGCAAGCTCTCCTGCACAAGTTATTCCGGAAGGGCCACAACCAATTACTGCAACCTTAATTCCATTCTTTTCAATAACTGGTTCAGATGTGTCACCTTTAGCCATGTGGTAGTCTGCAACGAATCTCTCCATACGGCCGATTCCAACTGGTTCTCCCTTGATACCACGAACGCACCTACCCTCGCACTGATCCTCCTGTGGACATACTCGTCCGCAAATCGCTGGAAGCGCATTCTCTCTGGTGATAACTTCATATGCTGCGTCGAAGTCACCTTCGGCAACCTTCTCTATGAACTCTGGAATTGGAACATTTACAGGACATCCATTTACACAAGGCTTGTGCTTGCAGTGTAAGCATCTCTGTGCTTCTTCCATAGCCATCTCAGGAGTATATCCAAGTGCAACTTCATCAAAGTTTCTGTTTCTTACGTTAGGATCCTGTTCAGGCATCTTGACCTTCTCAAGACTCATATTTCTATTAATAGCCATCTTAACCCCTTCCTATCTTACATGCGTGGTCGTTCATCTCCTTCTCCTTATCCTTGAAGAAGTTCTGACGCTCCATACATTCCTTGAAATCTACTTTAAATCCGTCAAAGTCTGGTCCATCAACACATGCGAACTTCATCTCACCGTCAACTGTTACACGACAGCATCCGCACATGCCCGTACCATCAATCATAAGTGGGTTAAGCGAAACCATTGTATGAAGACCTGCTGGCTTGGTCACATTTACTACACCGTTCATCATACCTAGCGACCCTATAGCAATGCATTCTTCGTATTCTTCACCTTTATCTAGAAGCTCCTGAAGCACGACTGTAACGAAGCCTTTTTCTCCATATGAGCCATCATCTGTACAGACATAAATATTGTCACAGAATTCTCTGAACTGCTCTTCAAGAATTACAAATTCCTTAGATCTTCCGCCTAGAATAACATCCACCTTAACGCCCATCTCAGCTAATTTCTTAAGCTGAGGATAGATTGGTGCAGCACCAAGTCCTCCAGCAACGCCGATGATCTTTTTGTCGGTATATTTTAGAGGTGATGGGACACCTAGCGGTCCAACAAAGTCCTCAATGTAATCCCCTTCTTCTTTGGTTGCTAGCAGATTTGAGGAATATCCAACCTTCTGATAAATGATTGTAACAGTTTCCTTATCTCTGTCGAAATCGGCAATCGTGAGAGGAATCCTCTCCCCATCCTCATCAACTCTGAGAATGATGAACTGACCTGCCTCACACTTTCTAGCGACAAATGGGGCATGAATCTCCATAAGTCCAAGTGCCGGGTTCAAGATTTTCTTACTAACTATCTTGTACATTTTGCCTCCATATTAAAAAAGTTAATACGACTATAGTTACATAAAATAGTTTATATGCGTCTTAAGTCATTCGCACAAATAAAATAAATAATGTTAAAAAGCCCTATTGCTAAAGCCTCACATATATTTATACTACTCGCATCTAACAGTGTCAACACAAATAAAAATTGGTTGAACATATTTTACCATAGTATTGCGCCAGTTTTCAACCAATTTTTTCACTAAGTATTATTCAATTTTTTATACAAGATAATCTAATTATAGATTATAACGCAGACTCGATTCATTGAGGTGATTTTTCATCGCCTGCGCTGCTACATCAGGGTCATGTGACATGATCGCCTCATAAAGGTTTTTATGCTCCACAAGAACTGCAGATATCTGCTTCGGCTCAACCATACCGGTACCACTTACTCGCTGTAAGAAGTTTCTGATTGTTCTAAGCATTGATATAATTATCGGATTGCCTGAACACTCTGCAATACATGTATGGAAATCTATGTCCTCGTCTAGTGTTTCCTTGAGAGCAACTTGTGCATTATCCGTGGTATCATAACCAGCAAATGTATGCTCCATCCTATTATAGATATCGGTTAATCTGTTTAGTTTGACCTGATCTTCGCATTGTGCAGCAAGTTCAGCTGATTTAATCTCAAGAATAGTTCTTACAGTTAAGATACTATCAACTTGATCCCCATCAAGAAACAGCGACCAAGATAAAGGGATGGAGAAGAAATTAGTTTCTCGACTAGAGATATAAGTCCCTTGCCCCAGTCTGATATCGATCATTCCAAGCACGTCAAGCACCTTTAGGGATTCTCTAACTGCTGATCTACCTACACCTAACTTCCTAGCTAGCTCTCTATCAGATTCAATCTGATCTCCACGCTTAAGCCTACCTTCGAGCATCTCGTCAGCAAAGTACATAGTAAGCCTGTTCACAAGCTTGCTAATGCTGCCCTTCTTTTCTATACCTCGTACTAATTCTTCGTTATCCTTATGCTCAGCAAGATATTTTTCTATCTCTTTGATAAATTCTTCCGTGCTCAGCGAGAATAACATCGTATCGATTTGGAGCTTTGTACATACTGAGCTAACAACCTCATTGACACGCTCTCCTCCCCTTGATTCTAGGTTGGAGAGTGTGGCAATGCTCATCGATGGTTTATTGTCGCTATTTGATAAAAAGTAATCTATAAATTCCTTTTGTGTCATCTTTAGCGCACGTCTCAGTTGTCTAATGTTTTTCCTCTTGAAGGCAGAATTATATCTACCATCCACCATAGCTTTCACCATCCATTATTAATATTACTTGTTCAATAAATCTGCAATTAGGTCTGTCATCAGTACCGAAGCTTTAGCAAGGTCGCTATATCTGCTGAATTCAACTGGTGTATGACTTCTTCCATCCTTACTAGGCACAAACACCATTACGGTAGGTAGCTGCTGACCGATTTCAAGGGAGTCATGACCTGCTCCACTTGGCATTCTCATATACGAGAAACCATGTGTTTTACACGAGGTCTCAAGCTTATCAAGCATGCTCTTGCTCAGTTCAACTGGTGTGATAACAAGCTTTGTATCAATCTTAAATGATCCGCCCATTATCTTGCACTCACGTGTTAATGCTGCTTTAATTCTATTTGCAATATCATTTATATTGTCATTGTTCATCGAACGAATGTCAACAGTAAATTCAACCTCTTCGGCTACTATATTCATTCCACCATTAGGAACCTTAATCAGTCCAACAGTTGCAACAGTACCGTCCGCTTTTTCTCTAGCCCAATCAGCAATCTTGGATATTACCTTTGCTGCTGCATCTGCTGCATCAAGCCTCATATCCATCGGTGTTGTACCAGCGTGGTCAGCTCTTCCATATACCTTGACCATATATCTCTGAATTCCAACAATTCCTGTAACTAGACCAATTTCAATATTCTTTTGATCCAGTACTGGTCCTTGTTCGATATGAGCCTCTACAAAGTTTCCAATCGAACCTTCTGGCCATGCAGCATCCTCAACCTTGTCAGGATCAAGCCCATATTCTCTCATTGCCTCAGCAATAGTGACACCGTTTATATCGGAAAACTGTCTGGTGTATTCCGCATTTCTATGTCCTAGAATAGCACCTGAACCAAAATATCCAGTGCCGAATCTCATTCCTTCCTCATCCATGAAACCAATTACAACAAGGTCTCTCTTGTGCTCAAGCTTCATCTCAACAATCTGCCTTGCAACTTCAAGCGAGCAAACCACTCCACCAATACCATCATAATTTCCACCATGTAGTACTGAATCGATATGCGAACCTGTCATTACACAAGGAAGAGACGAATCTGTTCCTCTAAGAATTCCGTAGATATTTCCAGCAGCATCTTCCTTAACCTCTAGACCTATTTCTTCCATCTCTTTTCTGAGGTAATCAACTGCTTCTCGGGTCTCTTTTGTAAACGGGAGTCTAGTGCAGCCTGCGTCAGGTGTAGAAGTAAATCTTTTTAGATGCTCTAGATTCTGAGCAATTCTTCCTGTTACCATTTCAATTTCCATCTTTAGTCCTCCTTTTTACTCCATTTATCGAGTATAAAAACTTTTATAGGTGAAATTAAGACTGCAACGATTACCACAGCTAGTCCGAAATTCTCGATACTCAGAGAATTCATCTTAATCCCAACTAATATAATCATAAAGCTTAACATTGCAAGTATAAAACCTACAGTCAATGCACCAGCCTTTGTCTTCCAGAAACTTGTTTTATCCATATCGAACCTCCTATATTCCAAATACTGCGAACAAGAAAGCACCGATTAATATCGTTGCTGGAATTGTTATAGCGAGTAAAATCTTAAGCACTTCACCCTCTTTGCCGAGAATATTCGCCGTAGTCGTACCTAAAATAATTTTACTTGGACTAACTGCAGCACCAATAGCACCACCTGAAGTCTGAGCACCGAGTACTCCTGAAGTAGAAACATGAAGTAAATTAGCAGTAGTGACCTGGAATCCGCCAAATAATATATTTGAACTCATATTGCTAGCCGTCATGAATGTTCCGAGAAGACCAACAAACGGAGCGAGTAGCAGGTACTTGCTTCCGAGTACATTTGCAATTCCCTGTGAAAGAACTATTGTCTGACCAGTGCCACCCATTATCTTTGACATTATTACAAGTCCGATTACAGCCATCCCTGAAGGCATTGTCATGGATATAGAATTTGCAAAGGCAGTCTTTATGCCTCCCTCCTTTATCCAACCCTTCTTCTTATAGTAAATGAGCGCTATTATGGCCGCTAGGAAAAGAAACATGCTAGCCTGTGTAAATATCGCAATTGGCGAATAATTGTCACTGCTCATGTTTACAATCCCGTATCCCGTACGAGTTTCTGGAACTGTGATGCCTATCTTGAATTGACCAAGAGCTTCATTAACAGGCTTTATAGCTAGAACTGCAATCGTCATAGCTGATAAAAGCAAATATGGTAAGAATGCCTGAAATAGTGTCATATCAGGAATTTCAACTTCCGCTTTGTCGCTTCTTTCCGTTCTGTCCATGATTGGAGACTCTTCGATTTTCCAACCAGTATTATAGATCTTCATCCTGCCGAGAAGCATAACTATAACAAGAGCTAAAACCGCAGGAATAAAGTTGCTCAGCGTCGTGTTAATCTGGCTAAGAACTAGTTGTCCGCCTCCTCCAACAAGTGTCAGAATAAGAATAGCAGGAAATGCCTTGCGAACAGCTCTGCCTTTTCCATAGAACCAGCAAATAATAACGCCTGTAACAAGGTTCCATGCTAATAGAAATACCGCTGCCCAAAAAGCTGCTTTAAAATACTCATCACTTCCAGCTTTAATTCCAGCAGAATCAGCAAGTGCATCCCACGCTGCTCCCAATGTGCCAAAGGTATTTCCCCATGCCTGACCTAGAAGAGAAATTGCAACAGCGTATATCGGTCTCACACCTATTCCTATTAATAGCGGTGCTCCAACTGCAACCGGAACGCCAAATCCAGTAATTCCTTGTAGGAAACTTACAAACACCCAACCGAGAGCCAATATCAGCAGTAGCTCATTTGGAATGAGTTTACTAAGCTCATTTTTGATAACAAGAAAAGCGTTCGCTTCTTGACCTGCTTGATATAGTAATATCGCCGTCCAGATGATCAAGAGTATTACCAAAGAACTCCATACACCTTTTGCACTCTCAACGGCAACAAGATTGGCTGGCGCTTTGTAAAACGTCATTGCAGATACAATTGTTACAATCAATCCAACTGGAGCGGCTTCAGTAGCACCCCAGCGGAATTTGATCATTAATACGATTAATACGATGATTGGCAAGATAGCCATGCCCCACATCGCAAAGTTAACAGGTATGTTCATTTTCTTAATAACTCCTATGAATTATACGGACAACTATTTTATGCGGGGGATGAATTACTTATGAATAACTGTTCCCGTCTCTCCGTTTATACCTTCTTTAGCTTTCTCTAGTAGTGTGATAAGCGCATTTCTGCCTTCTCCAGATTCTGCAAAGCGAATAGCCGCTTCAACCTTAGGTAGCATTGAACCTTTTGCAAACTGCTCTTCAGCAATGTACTGATTAGCCTGATCAATTGAAAGATCTGATAACCATTCCTGGTTTTCCTTGCCAAAGTTGATGGCAACCTTTTCTACAGCTGTAAGAATTACGAGATAATCAGCCCCAATCTCCCTTGCAAGAAGACTCGAAGCGTTATCTTTATCTATTACAGCCTCTGCTCCAACGAGTTTACCACCTTCGTCAAACACTGGAATTCCACCACCTCCACAAGTGATTACAACATGACCTGCTTCAGCAAGTGTCCTGATAGTTCCTAGCTCGCAGATTCTTAACGGCATTGGTGATGCAACAACCTTGCGGTAACCTCTGCCAGAGTCTTCAACTACCGATACACCCTGTGAGGCAAGCTTGTCAGCTTCTTCCTTAGTCATAAAGCTTCCAATCGGCTTAGTTGGATTCTTAAATGCTTCATCAGCAGGATCAACAAGTGTCTGTGAGATAATCGATGATACCTTCTTGTCCATTCCTCTCTTCTTAAGCTCGTACTTTATTGCGTTCTGAAGGTCAATCGCAATGTATCCCTGCGACATAGCAACACTTGTAGGTAGTGGAACCGCACCATAACCATGGTGTGTAGCTGCAAGAGCATCCATTGCATTCTGGATCATTCCAACCTGAGGTCCATTTCCGTGTGTAACTATAAGATCATGCCCTTCAGCAATCAAATCAACGATCACTTCCGCAGTATGAGCAACCGCTTCACGTTGCTCATCAACTGTATTGCCTAGAGCATTTCCTCCTAGTGCGATGACAATTTTCTTTGCCATATTTATATCCCCCTTGATATTGTCTAATAATAGTAACGACCTGATTACTCAGGCCGCTACGTAGTTTTGTCTTATAAGATTTCTATAAGCTCTAGAAACCAAGCTTCTTTGCATACGCTAGTACTGCTTTTTCAAATGCCTCAATTGGTGGGTGCACTGTTCCAGCACCGATTTGACCAAATCCAGCAATCTTGTGAGCAATACCTGTATTGATTACAGGAGTGATTCCCTTTTCAACTACAAGTCTTGCGTCGATTCCTAGGCAAGTACCAGTGAAATTCCAATTTGGAATTATATAATTAGGGTTTCTATCGATTGTAATCTCTGTCATCTCATTTGATGTATTTAGAGCATCCTCATATCCACCAGCACCGACAAACCTTGTTACAGCTGGTGCAGCAATCATAGCCATACCACCAACGCCAACAGTTTCTGTTATAGCGCTATCACCGATATCTGGGCAAGCATCTTCACCATCATAGCCTGTAAAATAGAGCCCCTGTGGTGTATTAACTGGTCCAGTGAACCACTCATCTCCCATACCTGCGATACGGATTCCGAAATTTACACCATTTCTGCACATTGCAGTTACTACAGTTCCTTCTGTAAGTCTTCTAGCTCCATCCATGATTGACTTTCCAGTAGCCATCATTATATTGAGGAAGAACTGATCTGTATCGGAAAGGAACTTAATTACCTGAGACTTTTCATCCTCTGGTATATCCATATCAGTGATTATCGGTGCCATTTCCTTTAGGAAGCATAGGGAAGCAGCGATATTTCTCTGGTGGAATTCATCACCCATAGCAATTGCCTTAGCAATTAATGGATTAACATTCAGTCCACCTTCGATGCTTCTGATTGCCCTTCCAAGTGTTGGACCGAGAACATCTCTCATCCATCTTAGTCTGTTTACAACCTCTTCTGAGTATGCACCGAATCTAAGAACCTTTCCTATTCCTTCATTCATCTGGCAGTATGCATAATTACCATCAGTTTCGTTCTGAACTACGAATACTGGCATATGCTGAGTAGTAATTCCTCCCATAGGACCTACTGCATTGCAGTGGTGACAAGGGATGAACTTAATTTCTCCAGACTCAAGGAGCTTACGAGCATCAGCTTCGTTGTCTGCCCACTCCTCGAATAATACTGCACCTACACAAGATCCCTGTACTGTAGCAGGCATATCCTTATACTCAATAGGAGGACCAGCGTGAAGAATAACTCTTCCATTGTTCTCGTTGAGCTCAGGGATAACCGTCATAGCTGGAACATTATCCTTCAGAACTGGCTGTGCAGCTACAACCTTAGCGATAACCTTGCGGTTTGCTTCGTCGATATCAAATCCCTCGTAGTTTCTGAGGAAGTTAAGAGCCTTAATTAGCTCAATGTTTCCTCCTGCTGGTGGCATCCAGTCATACTGAACTACATCGCATCCGAACTTAGCTGTAACTTCTGCAAAGCTCTTAAGACCGATGTTGATCACCTTTGGCTTATGTGAAAGCATCGATAAAAGCTTTTCTGAAGGCTCAGCTGGAGTAAATTCTTTTACTTCCTTAGACCTTGTTTCCTTTGGCTCTTCAGTGAATTTGTATCCTACAGCTTCGATAGCCGTCTCAACAGCTAGCTTGTTGGTTTCTGCAACGATTACTCCTGCATCCTGAAGCTTCTTAACAGATTCGTCATAACCCTGATAATCATTTCTTGTTCCGCAAACCTCTGCTACGAAGAAAATCTCTCTATTCTGAGCTTTAGCCTTATTCTTTAGCGTCTCAACAGCTGGAATAAGAGCACCTGCCATATCGTCATGAGAGCCATATCCTAGAACAACATCGAATAGGATTACCCCTGTGCTAGGGTCGTCCATAGCCTCTTCCATGCACTCCACTCTCTTTGTAGGGTCAATCATGGGATGCGGCTTACCCTGAGTATACATGTCATCGCCTAAATCGATTACAACGTGGCCATCATGATTAAGCTTAAATCCATCTGCATGCGTATTATCAGTAATCTTAAGGGCATCCTTAATCATCATAGCGGCCTCGCCTGCCAATGTACCGCCGGAGTAATATGCTTTAATTGTCTTCTTATCTTCAGGCTTGAAGAACTTAGACCTGTCGCAATCAACAGTCCCTTCAGCCACGTTCTGACCTCTTACTAGGCTGACTGCAAGACGAGCACACTCATCAAGTGTATAAGTCTGATACAGACCTTCTTCGTAATACTCTGGCTTCTCTCCTAAGAATAGGCAAACTACAGGCTTACTATAAACGCTAAGTCTTGCTGCAATCTTGTCTCTTACTGACTTTGCTGGTGGTTTAGAGATAACTACGAGTACCTTTACTGTCTGATCCTTTTCCATAGCGTCGATGACATCCATCATAGTAGTACCACCAACTTCTTCAGAGAGGTCACGTCCACCAGTGCCGATAGCATTTGTTACGCCCTCACCCAGTCTATCGATAATAGTTGTGAGCTCCTGAATACCCGTTCCAGAAGCACCAATAATGCCGATTGATCCAGGATTTACAGTGTTTGTAAATGCAATTGGCACGCTCTGAATGATTCCTGTTCCACAGTCTGGGCCCATAACCACGAGACCTTTCTCATGAGCCTTATCCTTAATCTTCTTCTCATCCTCAATCGTTACATTGTCAGAGAACATGAACACATTCATACCCTCGTCGAGAGCTCTATCTGCCTCAAGTGCAGCGTAAGCTCCTGGAATGGAGATTACTGCTAGGTTAGCATCCGGCATCTGCTTAAGTGCCTGATCCCAGCTCTTTGCTGATTTATTTCCTTCGCTTTTTTTATCGGCATTTGCTTCCTTTGCGAAGTACTCGTCAACCTTATCCATAAGCGCATCGAGCACGCTCTCTTCTGCTACATCAGCAACAACTACCATATCGTTAGCAATTGCGTTCATTAGCTCTTCAGTCTCAAGTCCACTCTGCTTAAAAATGTCTTTGTTAGCTGGAGTTGCCATCATGATGGATACCTTGTTTACACCATCAACCGTTGAAACTGCATTGGTAAGTAGCATCAGGGTAACAGAATCATGATAACTTCCTGCTTTTACAATTGTCTTTAGCATTTATTCTCTCCCTTTTATATTAGTCAGCAAATCTATTCTTGTGATCATATCTATTAAAGTGAACCGGTTCACCCTTTAGATACTCGACTAGTTCGTCTGCAACATCTAAACCACCTGTTGCATAAGCCTTTTCCATTCTGTTCTTAGCTCTCTCTCCAGGGAAGTTTACCTTATCAAATCCTGGAGCAGGCTTCATTGCATCAAGCTCGTCTAGGCACTGGCTCATAGCCTTCTTGAATGCTTCTGCACCAACAAATCTCTCTGGGTCAATTACGATATGCATCTGACCAAGTCTTCTGCCCTCTGAAAGATCATGATACATGGAGCTAACATGACCACCGAACGGTACACCAAGAAGAATTCCAGAGAATACATCGACGAGCATCATAAGTCCATATCCCTTAGCCCCAGCAATAGGGTTAAGCGCATTAACCTTATGCGGATCAGTAACAGGAGCACCATTCTCATCTACTGCCCAATCTGCAGGAATTTCCTCATGCTTAGATCTCTTATCCAAAATCTTTCCCCAAGCCTGAACTGTAGTAGCCATATCGAATACTACCTTTCTCTCATCTGCAGTTGGAGCTGCAAATGACATAGGGTTTGTTCCGTAATATGGTTCAGCACCACCGTAAGGAACTGCCATAGGATCTGACTGGCAGAACGAAATTGCTAGTAGCCCTTCATCTGCAGCCATCTCTGTGTAGTAGCCAATGGATCCTGAGTGTGACAGGTTTGCCATTCCTACAACAGCGATTCCATTCTTCTTAGCCATCTCAATAGCTTTTTCCATGCCTACCTTAGCAACAGTAAAACCTATTCCATTATCTCCATCAAGGATTCCAGAGCATGGTCCAGTTTCTTTCCAAGTCATGTTTGGCTCAACCGTGATTCCACCTTTAGCAATTCTCTCACTATAATACTCAACTCTTACGGCACCGTGAGAATAGTAACCTCTTTCATGAGCCCAAGTAAGAATCTCTGCTGTAGTTTCAGCGTCATCAGCATGTAGTCCCGCCTGCATGAGCTTATTTTTCATCAGACCCTTTAATTCTTCTCTAGATAATTTCACTTGTTTTTTCCTCCATGAACCTGTATATACAAATTCTTTCTATAAAAACAGGTCCGCATCTATGACGCGAACCTGTTACCAACAATTCTTAATATTGTTTAAACTTACAGCTCAACGTCTCTGTTGCAATCCTTTGAGTAGATGTAGATAAAGTCTTCAGTACCTACACCGTAGCAAGCCTGTGGTACGTATGAATCCATGAATACATAGTCACCCTTCTGTAGAGGAACCCACTCATCATCAAGCACGTACATTCCCTTACCCTGTAGGAAGTATGCGCCATGCTCCTGAATATGAGTTTCGATATATCCATGGCATGCACCTGGAGCAAATTTCAGTACGTGCATGTTCATATCAAATCCTAGATCCTCTGCTGCAGGGAGGAAGTCTTTGCTCTGACAGTTTGTCATGCCCTCGTAATCCTTCCAAGGTGTATCGTTAATATTTGCAACAACTGTGTAAGCTTCTTTCCCAGGAAGTGGGTTATATCTTCTTCTGTAGATATAAACGAAAGCGTCCTTATCGCTATTGTTTACGAAGCTGAATGGCTTATCTGCTGGCGAATAAATGTAACCACCTTCTGTCAAATTTGCCTCTTTGTCAGCATTCTTTACTGTAAGCTCTCCACTAATTACATATAGGAAAGATTCGATACCATCTCCTCCGATTTTATCGTTCTTTCCGCCTGGATGAACTGTTGAAATATAATCAGCAAATGATGCGCCCATAGCAGGTGAACCTAGAATAGTTGTATCGCAGTTCTCGTAGCCAGGGATAACGTTCTTAACGATGCCGTCTGGCTCAAGAATAGTGTACTTACCCTTCTTATAAACAGATCTTGTCGAAAGCAGTGTCTCTCTGTAACCGGTATTATTGTTTAAATAACTCATGAAGTTTACCTCTCTTCCTCATGTTTAATAATAATAGACTTTTAACTTGGTGAAACTTATCAACCAATTTTCTATAACAATTTAATCATCTTTCAACCTTTTTTTCAAGTGTTAGTTTGAAATTTTATGTTCTAAATATCGACCTTATTGCTTTTTTGAATTTTATCTAATAGTGTTATATAATTCTATAAGATTTCATTGTATTTATCATGTATTTTCAAGCTTTCTAAGATATATTTATTTTGCATATTTTATAATTCAATGATATTTAAATATACAATCTCTATTTGTATTCATTAATTTATAATTCATTGGTTAGATAATTTTTATTTTTAACATAAAATTTTTTTGGATAGCAAGCGAAGGAGTTATTAAAATTATGTTAAATGTTAAGAATATTACGGTTTTAAAAGAAAACAGTATTAACTCGTCAAGAAGATTCACTTTTTATTATCCTAGCGATTCTTCTATACGCGCTTTAATCGTATACATACACGGAGGCGGACTGCTATGTGGTAATGCCAAGGATTTGCCGGAACTTCATAAAGAGAAATTGACAGACGAGGGATACGCTATTTTAGCTATTGATTATCCTCTTGCTCCGCAGGCGAAGATTGATGATATTCTAGAGGACATTATTGATTCTATAAATAATTGTTTTGAGCTAACTGAACTTAGAAGCGATCTCCCATTATTCGTCTGGGGGCGATCTGCAGGCGCTTACCTCGCATTGCTCGCATCTGCTAGCGATAAGCTCCACCTTAAATTGAACGGAATAATTTCGTACTACGGTTATGGATTTTTGTGCGATAGCTGGTACGATGCACCGAGCCCATACTATATGAAACTCCCTCTTGTCGAAGAAGCCTCTACAAAGATTCATGATAAAGAAATCGTATATCGAGGGGATATAGCTAACTATTTCAGCACATATATATACGCAAGGCAGACTGGCAAATGGAAAGACTTAATATACGAGGGGCGAGATAAATATTTCTTTTTGTTATACACGTTAAGAGCCGTAGATAGTCTTCCAACGCCTTTATTCGCTGCACATAGTACAGGTGACACAGATGTTCCATATAGCGAATTCATCGCCCTATGTAATAAATATCATCCGGATAAATTCGTTGCCTCTATACCTGAACACGACTTCGACAGGAATACAACTGAACCTGAGACAGTTGAACTTATTAATAAGACTATTACATTTATATCTAATAATATTTAAATATAATTAGATACTATGAGGGATTCCGTATGAAAATTCATCGGAATCTTCTCATAATATATTTTAACTTTGGTTTCTCAATTATTTTCTCTATTACGAACCCTTGTTTTTCATATAGGTTCTTAGCAACTTTATTAGAATCAAAAACTGATAAGGTAATGCTATTAACGTTTTTATTATCGAAAATGTATTTTAAAAATTCTTTTAATGCCATTGAACCTAAGCCCATACCTGTTTTTTCAGGATTTATTACAAACCTACCGATGTGGATACTATCTATACTTGACCTTATTTCTTGTATTATCCCGACAAACTCATCATCGTTGAAAATTGAAAAAACATTTTCAAGTTCTCTTATTTTGTCACAATCAAGCGGATAAGACACCTTGTTCCCCATCCATTGTTCTTGAAAATCCTTACCCTTATCATTAGACCATTCACATAGTGATAATGCATTAGCATCATTTATACCTTTTTCAATTAAGATATTCATGTAACTCAAATTCTCCTAAGTTATTGATTAGAACTGCAGTATTGTTTCAAGCACATCACCGATATCACTGCTTATACAAATGCTTCTCTCTTCAAGTTCTGCTGGACAAAATGCTTCTCCGTAGTTAACACAAGCATAAGTTGAGTTCTTATTTGCAATCGCCATCTGCCAGAATGGGAACTTTATTATCACCGGTGTGTTTGCACCGACACCTAACTCAAGAAATAGCACATTCATGTTCTCGTGTCTGCGCAGGAAATCAGAATATCTTGCCGAAGCATCTCGCCAGCCACCATCTTCGACGAAAGTCCCATCAGCTCTAAGGTTATTTGTAACCGGCCCTCCTGTGGTCGGCATAGCTGGGATTAGGTCAGAAGGTATCTGCATCTTGATTGACTTCTCACTAGGAACATCGAATTCGCCAAAATCATCACGTATAAATCCCTGTGCCTCCATAGCTCTATTGACCCAGACTTCGTTGTCAAAGGTAATGCCATCCTTACCATCCTCACTTTGGAACAGCCCGAAGTCTCCTTGTGTATAGAATAGTCTCTTTTTATCAAAACCTGCCCGTTGGAACTGATGATCAACATTCGTAGTTACTACAAAATAATCTTTTCCACTAACAACCTTAAGTAAATTTTCATAGACAGGCTTTGGTGCCTTTATATATCTGTTGTAATAAATCGCTCTTGCCCACCATGCCCAGCGAGTCTCATCGTCAGGAAATGGAAAAAAACCGCCTGAATATATGTCGGTTATTCCATACTCCTCTGCAAAATCAAAAAAATATCTTTCAAATCGTTCGCCGCTATACGTAAAACCCGCCGATGTCGAAAGCCCTGCCCCTGCTCCGATGATCACAGCATCGGCTGCATCCATAGCTGCCACCAGCTTTTCCGTTCTTTCTTGAATAGAGCCTTCACCATAAACCATCTGGCCATTTAGGTAGCTCATAACCGCCTGCCCTCTCTTTATGCTATCTATATATCCATTAGGTCTATCTCTAAATAAGTCTCTCATAATACCCTCTATCTTCGTCCTTAAATACGTTAAATATAACTCTTTCCATAACCCCTGGGTGTTCCGAGAGCCAGCTTCTTACAGTACTAACTGCAATTTCTGCAGCACGCTCATTAGGAAAACGGAATACCCCTGTCGAGATACAGCAAAACGCTACTGTCTTTAAGCTGTTTTCCATGCACAGATTTAGTGTGTTGATATAGCATTTTGCAAGGTCTTGTTCAAGTTCATGAGTAAGGCTGAACTGCACGATAGGTCCAACAACATGAATAACTTTCTTCGCCGGCAAGTTATATCCATCTGTAAGCATGGGGATTCCCGTTGGCTGCTCATAGTCAGGTCCAAACTTGGCTCTTAGCCGATTCATATGCCTGTTACATTCCTCTCTAAGCTGTACTCCTGCGTATGTATGAATGCAGTTATCTATACAAGTATGCATAGGGATAAAACAGCCTAGCATCTGTGAGTTGGCAGCATTTACTATTGCATCTACAGACAGCCTAGTAATGTCCCCTTGCCAAATTGAGAGACATTCGCTTCTAATAGGAATATCATTTACTTCAACAATTCCATGCTCATCTGCCACGCCTTTTAAATATTCATCTTGAACTCTCAAAATTAAATCGTCGATGTGACGAGGGCTGCGGATGTTCATAAGCGAACGAAGAAGTCGCCTTTTTCCAATAACATCCCCTGGCGTTTGCAAATCCTTATAATCTATAGAATCTGCTTTAAATTGCTCAACTAGAAAATCTAACCTCTCAGCTTGTGTCATCTTTTCATTCATATCTATTCCCCGCTTTCACAACTTAAAGATATTATACCAAAATAAAAGCTTATTCACTCCATATTTGAGTGAATGAGCTTGATGCATTTTAGTTTATCTTAGAAAATGTTATTCGCAAATTCCGCAATCATGATAGCTACTCGTTTATTTCTCGAGTGTAGTTCCTTTTCTGAAGTTCTCACAAGACTTCATATTCTTCATTAGCAGGTAATAGATAACCCCTGTAGGAATCGTAGCTGTGAAGAACGAAAGGTCAACCTTATACAGTCCGATTGCAGCACCCACTACAGTTGCGATAATAGCTGCCATGTTTACACCAGCTTTTGATCCATTTGGATTATATAGATCGTCTAGCTGCTCCTTAGTGAAGTTTCTCTTGTGGAGAATGAAGTAGTCAACAATAAGGATAGCAAAGATTGGAGCGAAGAACGCCGAGTAAATCTTAACGAATAGCGATAGACCTGCTGCAGAGCTATCATTAGTTAGGATCCATGGGCAAGTTGCTACTGCAAGGATTCCGATTAGGATTACCGCAGTTCTGTGCTTCATCTTAAATGTATCCATGAATACGTATGCTGGTGGAATTACGTTACTTGCAAGGTTTGTCGAAAGCTGTGCAAATATGATAAATGCCAGCGTAACAACCAGTACAATCTTATTATCTACCATCTCTGCAAACGCGTTGATTGGATTTGCAATTCCAGTAGCTGTCGATGCCATAGCACCGATAATTCCAAGCATAACTGTCGCAGGAACCATAGCCATGAAATACGAGAAACCTCTTACAGGTGCGCTGTATCCTTGCTTCATCTCACGAGAATAGTCCGATGCATTGAGCATTACTGTAGTTGAGTTTCCAAAGAAAGCAATTACAGAAGCAACAAATGGAAGTCCCCATGTACCGCTCTTATGCATTAGGTTAGCAGAAATAGCATCCCACTGAGTTGTGAGGCATATGTAAAGCAGATAGAACATTGCAATTACAATTACCGTTCCGCCGATATTTCCGACCCACTTTGCACCCTTGAATCCCTTGATTGAGAGCAGAATCTGCACAATCTGGAAGAGAATGAAGAATACCCAGATATTATCATAGTGGAATAATAGTTTCGAAATATTGTTGATAGCTGCTCCACCTAGCCACGTCTGGTAGCCATACTATACGATAGCCGGAAGACCTCTGATCATAGATGGAAGTACATTTCCCTTAGTACCATATGCACTCTTAAGATGAATGGAATATGGTGCTCCAGTCTTATAACCAAACTGGTCATTCATAGCTATTCCAACTACTAGGATCGTTGAACCAAGCAGCACTGCTAGGAACAGCTGCATTAGATTAAGTCCTGTCTCCATCTGAGCGGATCCCATTGCCAGAGTTCCTATTGAGATACAGCCACCGAGCCAAAGCATTGTGTTCGAGCCCCAGCTCATGGTACGTTTCTCCCACGGAATCGGTTTGATGCTCTCGCCCTCATTATTTGAGGTGTTTACGTTCTTGTTTTCTGTACTCATATTGTATTGTTCTCCCTTAATTATTTAGCACCTTTATCTAACTGGTGTTACATACTTTCCAAAGCCCTTAGCTTCTTCTATATACATGCCGTCCTTAGCAACAACGCGGCCACGGATAACTGTGCATGTTGGTGCACCCTTTCCTTCCAGCCCATCGAAGCAAGTTACATGTCCCTTTGTGAAGAGCTTCTCCTGCTCAACCTTCCAAGGCTTTTCTGGATCAAGAATTACCGCATCAGCGTCAAAACCAATTTCAAATGCACCCTTCTGCCCATAGAAACCGAATACCTTAGCGGGATTATAGTCCATAACCTTAGCTATTAGGCTTGGGCAAAGCTTCTTCTGGTGTACGACCATATCGAACATCATAGGCAGGAAGAACTGGATAGCATTGAGTCCGCCCCAGGCCTGCCAAATGTCTCTCGATTCATTATCCTTTTCCTCGTCCGCAGCTGGTGAATGGTCACTGCCAACGCATGATAAAGTTCCATCGAGCACATAATCCCAAAGCTTTTCTACGTCTTCCTTAGTCCTTAGAGGTGGTGTGCACTTTGCTGGTCCGCCTTTTTCAAACACGAAATCTTCTGAGAATCCTAGGTAGTGAGGGCACGTCTCCGCTGTTATTGGCAGCCCTTCGTATTGAGCTTCCTTAACGACCTGTGCAACCATAGGATGACTTACGTGACAGATATGCACTCTACCGCCGGTCGCTCTAGCCATGTCTATTACATTTTTAGTAGCTACGTATTCTGTCCATACATCGTGAGAATCGAGGAAGGCTCTGATTTTCTCTTGTCTTGAAAGACCGGTCATAGTCTTAGCCTTCTTCTCTCTCTCGAGAACCTGTCCATATTCTTCGCAGTGGAATCCACAAAGAGCCTTGTACGGCTTTAGAATCTCAAGAGCTTCACGAACGTTACCCATATTCACAGTTGGGAAAAGTGGTCCGTTAGGGCATGTGAATCCCTTAAATGCAGCTACTCCAGCCTTCTCAAGATCCTCTAGATCAGCAAGATTGTTATGAACCGAGTCTGGATCATCATCGAAGTCCCCTACAATTCCACCCCATAGACCGAAGTCGATATATGAATGTTTAGTAATCTTGCTCATCTTGAGATCAAAGATTTCTTTATTCATCAAAGATGGATCATTGTTGGGTAATCAAAGTTTTTTAGGGTCTAGATATTTTAGGGGCGAATTTTAGGGTCTAGTTTTAGGGGCAGATTTGGTATATGAAAAGCGAGGCAATGTTACTCTTGCCTCGCTTTTCACTTTCTCATAATATGTTTTTTGGTAAACATCTGAGAAAGGAATTCATATGAATATTATCACATCTTTACTAGACATAGAAGACAACGATCTTGAGTTATTGTCTTGCGAAGTTCAGGGGTTAAAGAAAATTGTTACTCTTGAAAGTGCCCCTACACCGCACTTCTGTCCAAAGTGTTCTTACAAAATGCATTCTCGAGGAATTAAAACTAGGACAATCAATCATCCCGTACTTCAAGACGGCTATCAACTAGTAATAAAACTCAAACAAAGACGCTGGCGATGCACAAATAGCGATTGTCTTTACGAATCAAATGAGCATTTCAAGCTCGTTAACCGTTATAGGCGTAATACCAATGCTTCGGAGCTTCTAATCCTTAATAAATTCAGAAATCTTAATAGTTCTGCTGTAGATATTGCAAAGCAATTTCACACTTCAGATATGCATGTTCTCAATGTTTTCGACAGGTATATACAAATGGAACGTCTACCACTAACAGACGCTATTTCTGTGGATGAAGTATATCTAGATATGGATAAAAGCTGTAAGTATGCTCTAGTTATTCAGGACTTTTACACTGGTGATCCAATAGATATTATTCACAGCAGATTAGATAAGGTTACTGAGCCATATTTCTCAAATATCCCTTTAAAAGAACGTGCAAGTGTTAAGTATCTAATTTCAGATATGTATAATCCATACCTCAGCTATGTAAAAAGGTACTTCCCAAATGCTGTATCTGTAGTGGATTCTTTTCACGTAATGCAATGGCTCATTCATTCTCTTGACATATTTCTTAGAAGCTTACAAAAGGAATATAAAGCACGAGATGAATCTAGGAAACAAATACATTATTCTAAATATGGATATGAGAAAAGAACTCATCTTTCGGATGAAGTATATCTTCTAAAAAAGTATCGCTGGCTTCTTCTTTCAAATCAAGATAATTTAGAATATCGCCTGGAACCTAGGTATGACAAACACTTTAGGTATTTCATAAACACTTTTGGATACGAAGAAAAGTTTCTAGCTCTTCACCCATATATTAAAGATTTCAGAGATTTAAAAGAAGAGTATGTAAGATTCAATTCTAGAAATGCTGGTAATCCCTTGAAAGCTACTGAGGAAATCGAACTCCTAATTCACAAATTCTGCAGCAGTGAATATAAGATATTCGTTGAATTCGGAAATTTACTACGTTAATAAAAAAATCCAATTATTAACTCATTCATAATGGTGGAGCGAATAGGACCAGATGGTATATAATAGTCGACTTTCTAATAGTCCAATTGAATCTTTAAACCGTAAAGAAAAAGACCTAAAATGACTTGGTAGAGGCTTTCGAAACTTTGAACACATGAGAAATAGATTTCTTTTTGCTACTCGTAAGAATCCAATTTACAAAGGCTATTAAACTAAACACCGATGTTTCCCCATGCAAAATGGATTGGGCAAAATGCCAATCCATTTACATTTTGTAAGACCCTAAAATTCGCCCCTAAAAAACTTTGATGACCCCAAAAGTGCCAAAACAATTCATCTTGTTCCTCCGAAAATTATCTCTAGTTAACATACTCTTGGTATATTATCATAAATACTCCTTGAAATGGTATCTTTTTTAGACTAAATTAGTCTTTTATTTTAAGCGATTCAATTGCGTCAGTTTAACACGAGTGGTATTTTATCCAAAAACTTACTTTTTAGGAATTAATACTCCAATAGTCATGCCTAACATCTCACCAAGAGACATTCCCATAATCATTCCAAATCCAGATCTTTAAAACAGGATGCCTGCTAACAGACCTACGGAAATACCGATAATCATTCCGCTCGCCATATGGTCGCCTTTATATTTTTTCGTCATAACCCTTCTAACAATGGTAAATATCATAATAAAGATACATAGCACCGTTAAAATTATAGTATATTTACCAATTACCAAATAATTACCATCACTCACAAGGTTCCCCCCTTCGCCGTTATTCATTCTCTTTATTAAAAGCTAAAATATTTCTTATTGCTATCGCATAAAAAACCACTGCTGAAAGCACGCTCATATATGGATTCCGTGTTACACCACTTCCCCGTAGGTAGTGTATCAATTCAATTACCCCTGTAGTTGCAAGAATTAGAGGTAATAATATAAATATAACCTTAAATATTTTTTTCATTTTACACACCTCATTCATACAAATAGATTGCAATCTAATTCCAATCTTGTTTTCCAGACTTAAACTTGTTTTCTAAAATGCATATGGTGACTAGCAGCACGATTAATAGTTCCATGTTTTGACTAATGATAACATGTAGGTAGTTGATTTAAAATCTTTTATATGCTCATTACCTTCTTCAATATTAAATGATATAAATATGCTCAATATGACAACTAAAAAAGGAGCCTCTGCACCTCGGAAAACCAACTGGTAAGAAACTCCTTTTAGATAATTCTATTTATTCAATTTAGTAAGCTGTATTCGTGTAATTACTGCTCAAGAGCCTGATCAACGTCAGCGATGATATCATCTATATCCTCGATACCTACTGACATTCTCACTAAATCCTGAGAGATTCCAGCAGCTGCTAGCTCCTCGTCGTTCATCTGTCTATGAGTAGTCGATGCAGGATGAAGTACACAAGTTCTTGAATCAGCTACGTGTGTAACTATTGCTGCGAGCTTTAGCGAATCCATGAACTTAATGGCTGCCTCTCTACCGCCTTTTACTCCAAATGCGATAACTCCGCAAGATCCATTAGGAAGGTACTTCTCTGCAAGCTCGTGCTGGCTATCATTTTCTAGTCCAGAGAACGAAACCCAGGAAACCTTCGGATGATTTTCGAGATGCTTAGCGAGAGCAAACGCATTCTGGAAGTGTCTTTCCATTCTCAGATGTAGTGTTTCAAGCCCAATTCCTAGATAGAAAGCGTTCTGAGGTGAAGGAATAGATCCGAGGTCACGCATAAGATTAGTCGTCATCTTTACAATGTATGCGGCCTTGCCAAAGCTCTCTGTATAAACAGTGCCATGATATGTCTCGTCAGGAGTTGTAAGTCCCGGGAACCTGTCGCTGTGCTTAGTCCAGTCGAAGTTGCCTGAATCTACAACTACTCCACCGACTGAATTAGCGGTACCATTCATGTATTTTGTAGTTGAGTGTGTGACGATATCAACACCCCACTCGAAAGGTTTGCAAAAAATTGGCGTAGGGAATGTATTATCTACGATTAGCGGTACCCCATGCTTATGTGCAGCATTAGCAAACTTTTCAATATCTAGCACACTCAGCGAAGGATTTGATAAAGTCTCGCCGAATACAAGTTTTGTGTTAGGCTGGAACTTCTTCTCTAACTCCTCAGGTGAAATGTCTGGTTCAACAAACGTAGACTCTATCCCCATCTGCTTCATAGTATGTGCGATAAGATTGTATGTCCCACCGTATATAGCAGAGCTAGAAATAATGTGATCCCCTGCACTTGCAATATTCATCATTGCATAGAAGTTTGCAGCCTGGCCAGATGATGTAAGGATAGCTGCAACACCACCCTCTAGTTGGCAAATCTTATTTGCTACTGCGTCATTAGTTGGATTAGAAAGTCTGGTGTAAAAATATCCAGACTCTTTTAAGTCGAATAGATTTCCCATCTGCTCGGATGATTCGTACTTAAAAGTAGTGGACTGAACTATTGGAACTACCCTTGGTTCCCCGTTCTTTGGCTCGTAGCCACCTTGCACGCATACCGTGCTAGTTTTGTAATTTGGCATATAAAAGTCCCTCCTTTTTGTATCTAATTAACTATATAGTGTTTATTCGTGAATTGCAAGATACTCACAGAGTAGTTAATTAAATGACATTAATTACTTGATCGATCCGAACAAATCATTAAGTGCTTCCGCCATTGTCGGATGTGTAAATATCTGATTAGCGAGCACTGTGTATGGCTGCTTTGCAATCATTGCTGAAACTACAATATTGATAACTTCGTGAGACTCCTCGCCAAAAAGAACCACTCCAAGAATTTGATTCGTATCCGCATCAATGACCGCCTTGTACACTCCCGTCTGGTTTCCAAGGATTTTCGCCTTTGGGATAGCCGTTACAGGTAAGGTCGAAACTTTCACGTTATATCCTTTTTCCCTTGCATCTTTTTCACCGAGACCAACTTTAGAGAATGTAGGATGTAGAAATGCCGAGAATGCTATTCCCTGGCGATCTTTTCGCGAGTAGCTTCCATCTCCATCCAAATAGCTTTTTACAATACGATAATCATCGAGGGAAACGTAAGTGAACTGAGGTCCGCCATTGATATCCCCCATTGCAAAGATATGCGGCTTGTTAGTCTGGAGGTGATCATTTACATTTATAAATCCTCGTTCAGAGACTTCAACTCCAGCATTCTCAAGATGCAGCTCCAAGGCATTAGCACTTCTGCCAGTAGCTACTAGCAGTGCATCTACCTTGAGTTCTTTGATATCACCATTTTCAGTATATGAAATAAATACTTTCTCATCGCTCTGCTCAACATGATCAATTTCTGAATTGAATAGAATATCAACACCTAATGACTTATATGATTCATATACTACTTCTGCTACATCATCATCTTCTCTTGGAAGTAGTCTGTCCCCCTTATCAATAATCGTTACTTTAGTTCCAAACTTTGCATATGTTGCTGCAAACTCTAGCCCTATAAATCCGCTACCTAAAATAGCTAGCGTTTCAGGGAATTCCTCGAGGTTCATCAGCGTTTCGCTAGTATGAATGCGGTTACCTACTTCCAGTCCTTTTACGTCAGGAATAAACGGCCTAGTTCCAGTATTGATAAAAATCTTTTCAGCAAATATCTCATATGAATCCGAGCCGTTATCAACTATGATAGTGTGGTCGTCTTTAAACGAGGCTGTTCCATCAAGAACTTCTACGTTTTCATTGCTTTCAACCTTGTCGTAATTTGTTTTATTCAGCTTCGCTATAAGGTTTTTCTTACCTACTACAGAATCTTTATAGTAAGCTTTATTATCTGCATTGCTATAAGCCTTCCTATCTGCACAAGTTGCGAGGAACTTAGATGGGATGCACCCCACGTTTATGCAGGTTCCACCATACATATTTGATGATTTCTCAACGAGAACAGTCTTCTCGCCTTTATTTCCAAGATAATTAGCCAGTGTCTTTCCAGCTTTCCCGAACCCAATTATTATGTTATCTACTTTTCTATTCATTTTTATTATGCTCCTTATTGTAATTTTAAATTGCGTGCTATTTATTTAAACCATATCATATTGCGCAAATCATAATATGTTGAATTGTAGAAGTTTTTAGTTATTGAAATATATAATTTATTTCTTAAAAATATCCCTCTTTTTTAAACCATTCTTCTTAGCCTTTGGAATCCAGTACATTCTATTAGCTTGATACTTCCACATAAACCTTGGCCAATTAGGATTAATATAAAGTTCTTCACCAGTGCCCCGTCTATTAATATTTATGGCAAAATCTTCTAAAGCATCCCCTAAATTTTTAGTGGGTCCATGCCCAAGATGTGCGTTTATTCTTTTTGAAAAACTATTACCTATATCAAGATATGAATTGTTATAATATCAATATATGCTTTTTATTGTATTTTAGAGGGGAAAAAGAATTCATATGGGCTTTTTAATTGTATTTCTTGGCTTTTTTATCATTCTGATTCTGTCTTTTATTGCTACTATTTATATATACATTAGATTCGCCCTTGCTGTTAAATCTAATACAGAAGTTCCTGCTTGGATTTATAAGATCGGTCAATCTTTCAAATCTAGAAGCTACATTACTTTTGATAAGGTTACTGACTCCACAGCATTCAAAGAAGCAACACTATTTATTGTTAGGCTCATTTTTATAAATCTTCTTTTTATAGCCGTAGCTTATCACAATACTCACAGCCTAACATTCGCCACATACAAATGCATAAAGGCACAGTTTGCCCTTGTACTCGTAACTACTTTTATTCAAAAAATCATTAAATTAATCTCTATAACGAGAGCTAAATTAGATAATCCTATTTACTCATATGCTTCGACGAATGCTGTAATTGCTTCGATATTTTTTACATCCTTTATCTTAATGCTCTGCACGTCCATGGCAGGCGTCCCTGTAAAGCCGCTTAACATACAGCTTGATAATACCAATGTGCTTATCGGCGAGACGACAGCAGCCGACCTAATCTCCTCGGGATTCACTTTCAAAGATGCTTCCCCAAATGATATAGTTGTAAATCAACGTAACGATCACTTTTATTATGGCAAGCTCGTCGAGATTACTAAAGATGGTAAGTCTTACGGGAACATGTTTCTCACTCCGGAAAGCGGTGATAAAGACAAGCTCAGGAACTGCATAGTTACATTTTACAGAGTAGAAGCTACGAACAAGCAGATATCAAAAGTGAAAATAAACAATAAAAGACTAGAAAATCTTAGATACAATGACTTTAATAGTAAGAAAATGATTAATATCTTCTCGTTGAACCCACTTGATTACAAAGAAGATACATATGACCACTCTTTTAGCTTGAAGGTCGGCACCGATGAATACCTAATATGGAAAGCGTACTGGGTTACTGCTGATTTTAACGCTGATAAATCACCTTACAGATATAGTATAGGAGCGCACCACATAAAATGGGAGTAAGCACTGCGCTTACTCCCTTTTACATATTTTCTAACAAACTTATTTCCTTTTGTAAAATATTTTTTTCTTTCAAAATAGCTATGAGTTCTTCTCGCTGCTGTTCAGACATATATTTTTTTACTTGATTGTTTTGCGAAGAACTATAGCACTGCCTGATAGCAATCTTAATGTGGGACAACGTAAGTTTATCTCTTTTCTTCTCTAATACTTTTATGAAAACATCCCATACAAATGCTTCTTCATATATCCAAAAAAACGATGCTACAGCCTGCAGTACCTTGGGATGTTTTTGTGTCTCAAGCAAATATCTAACGTATTTTTTACTTTCTTCTTCGAAATGATTAATTTTGTCTTCTGTAATTATATTTGAGTCAGCCTTATATAAATGACTTAAATGAATATATCGTGCACAAAAGCTTTGGAGCGTATATACATTGTTCCATATAGTATCAATATCGGTCTCTTTTTTAATTGCTGAGATATACCTATCTGTATTGATAATAAACCAAACCTTTATCTGTTTTGTATCTTTAGTACCAAGCTCTTTGCATGCAGCTCTCATAAAATAACTTGAGGCTTTTTTACGTTCTTTCTCATCATTGCTTTCCAAGTTACATAGTTCATTATCCATTGTCTCAATCGTATATTTCATATCAATTCCTCGTGATATTTAAAATTTGTGTCTTACACAGTCTACCATATAACAAGAATATTATGGATATAATTTATAAGCTCTATTTCCTACATTATGTGTGTAAATCCTATAGGTTTCTACTATAAAAACACAAGTTTATCTATAGACATAAGTTAATTCTATCAAAAAAAGACTGACATGATATACCCGACTTTCAGTCTACAATGCTATAGGTTTCTTTTTAACCAGTTTTGAAGTTCATCAAAACTGTACCCTCCCTTTAAAGCTAATCCATCTTTTATTATTGAGTTGTTACATTCTTTTTTATAATCTTCAATCATTCTCCCAAAACCACCTCCACCATGTGTACAAAACGGAATAATTGTCTTTCCGCTTAAATCAACTTTCCTTAAGAAGGAAAGAACAGGTGGAGCAAAAGTTTTAAGCCAATTGGGGGAGCATATAAAAATTACTCCTGAATTATCAATAGGCTCTGTCCCTTCAATAAGAGGTGGACAGTATCCCTTTTCAATTTCTTTTCTTGCTTCTTTCACAGCTGTATTATATGAAAATGAGTAGGGTTTTTGTGGTTTTAGTTCTCTCAAATCGCCATCCGTAATTAATGCAATATCTTCTGCAAGTCTTTTTGTTATTCCAGAGTACGAATAATATACAATTAGTGGTTTCAATTATGTCACCTCCATTTATTTTTATATTTCATATAACTTTCTTTGCTTATTATCTTAATATTAACCTACACAATCTAGGCTAAAAGAAGAACTTGTGTTCCTATACCATCTTCATCACCTAACAAAATGCATAAATCTTTAGATATTTATTATAGACGTATAGACGTAACAAATGTCACCTACTTTTCATTAGAACTCCTTCACTTCATCGAATACATTTATAAGTTCATCCTTGTTAATAGATAATTCATCAGGTATCAGATTTAAAATTTCATCTAGTGCCTGGAATATTTCATCCCTTTCAGTGGTATAGATAAAATTTTTTCTTTTATCCATCTTGTTAAAGCCCACGGTATACTCTCTCACTAAAGTCTCTGTTTCCTTTATTAAGTCAGTATCTGGATCTGCGATTAGTTTAACCATGGCTGACCTAGTCTTTCTATATATCGTGACCGCTTCCTTTGCAACACCTTGTGGTATATTTTCGTCCCCATCCCATAAGCGAAAAGGATTGTCAAGGTTCTGTGCGAGCCATTCTTCTTTTCTTGGCTTTGTTATCCGTAGGTCAAGTCCTTCACCCTTACGTTTTTTGTAAAGCTTTTTAACTTCCTTCGCGGCTTCTTCTGGAAGACTATCCATCCATAATCTGTATAGTTTTTTTAAATCTTCAGGTCTTGGCACCTCACTGGCTGTAAATCCGAAGACGTCCATAGTTGTTAGCACCTCTAATTCACTAAATTTCGCCAGTTTTTCAAAATTTATTATCTTGCCAGGTTTACCCCACAGCCTTAGCTCCTTAAGCTTCGGATATTCTCCTTCAATGTCATCAACATCAAGTTCTGTTACTGCTGTCACATGGAGTGCATTTAGCTCCTCTAAGCCTTCCAGTTTAGGAACCATACCTTCACAGTTTAAAATCAAATATTTACCAGCATCGCGAGCCCTTATTTTGCAAAGCTCCTTTACTTGTCCGGTTAAAGATAGCATGTTCAAATCATCATTTAGTATTAGCTCATCAAGTCCTGTCATATCAACCGTGAGCCTATGTATAGAAGTTTTTGAGAAGTCGAGCTTCGATTTGCCATGATTTTCAATTATAAATTCTCTAATAAAGGGATTCGAATTTAGATATTCAAATAAGTTCTTATGCCATCGTGTAACCGTCAGAGATGAAAGGCAAGGAAATACCCTAAGCTTAAATGCATCATCAAAATCATGCCAATTATCATTTTCGTTATGAGTTCTTATTCTTCGTCTTTTGCCCTCAAATTCTACAAACCCATCACTTGCATTTGCTTTCTTAAAAGTATCTCGTTTATCTTTAGGAATTTTTTCCCATATAAACTGATTATATACTTCATGCCCATTACTCCAGCTACCATAAATATCTGTATCATCATTATTAATCGGTGTGAGATTGCCAATGTAAACATAATTAGGCGGAACACTTATATCAACCTTTTTCATATGTAAAGCTCTATTCCAGTACATGTAATCGATATAAAGTGGTGTCAACGCAGCAAGATCATCCAGTTCAGGTAGTTTGTCACCGAACCAGTCAAGTGACAATATAATAGCCTGCGGATTTTTACCGCTGTCATCTACCTTTGTTACTTGGCAAGCAGTGTATTTCTTAAAAAGTTCATTGTAAACACAGTAAATATCTCCAGCCTTTGCTATCATGTATATCTCCTTAGGTTAATTCACATAATTATATAATTTGTCCAGCAGCTTATTTTTAATGATTTGCACTCTTTACGCGGAACAGCATCGCTGGTCTATGTCCATATCCCTCAATTATCTCTCCAGTTTCTTCAACGTATTCTGCAACCTTCCTTCTGAAGTTTGCAGACAGGAACTTCTTATCCGTCACTTTTTCAATAGTGCTCTGTAGCTGAGCCAAGGTAAATGATTCTGGCAATAAATCAAACGCAATTCTAAGGTCGTACTCCATCATATCTCTGAGCTCGAGAAGTGACTGGACTATGATTTTAGCATGATCGAATCCCAGCTCACCGCTGTCTACTATCTGATAACTCGATACGTGGCTGTAGCCTTTTCTTGATGATTTCTCTGACACAATTGCTTTAATCTCAATATTCTCATCACCTTTTATATTGCTATCGGAAGAAGCGCTATCAAAGGATAAGGTGAGAGTGTGTTTTATCATTTTAGTTGTGCTTGTAGAATCATCGGATGAAGTATTATCACTCTGAAGATTTACGCAGAACCAAGCTGCATCCCACGCATCCGTATCCGCCCTTAGTGTGCAGTTTTCCGCATTAATTAGAGATATGAAACTATTTGATATAATCCAGCCTCTTGGGTCTCTTCCGGCTTCTGAGTACACCCCTGCTAGGTGTAAAAATGGATTCTCAACGCCTGTTTCCTCAAGAAGTTCCCGCTTTGCAGTTTCATAAGCAGTCTCACCAGGCCGTAAAAAACCTCCGGGAAGCGCCCAGGCACCTTTGTACGGAAATTGAGATCTCTTGATTAACAAAAGCTTAAGCTCTCTATTTGCCAGTTTCCTAATATTGCTCTGCTCCCCATCCTGCATTACAGCAAATGCAACTATATCGGCAGCGACCGACGGGCGTTCGAATTGTTCAAGATTGTAATCCTCGAGGTATTCCCTCTCTTCAGAACTATTTATGTCGTATGTCATATAGGTCATCTCCCGCTAACCAATTATTCTTTCCGTTACTATAATTTCAGTTCTTAAGTAAGTAATTATTAATTATATAGTATCAATTTTAGGATCAAACATAGGCATGAGTTTCAATTTAAATAAATTCTGTACATGCTTTCTATCTATAATTTCTTTCTTTTCTAAGTCGTTAATCTCGCCTGTCCTAATATATACATCCAGCATTTCATAAGTGAACCCGAGGTTATCTTCATCGGTTTTTCCACACAGACCATCGATAGGCACTTTGTCAATTAGCACATCTCGCAAGTCTAGCAGACGACCAATTTGCTTAACCTCCGTTACAGTCAAATTAGACATAGGACTAAAATCACCGACAGAATCGCCATACCTAGTTGAATAACCAACCCAATCTTCTGAAAGATTGCATGTATTAACAACCCTACCATTCATGCTTTGACTTATCGCATATACCGTCGACATTCTAATCCTAGGAGGTAGGTTCTCTTTTGTCTGCTTTGAGATCTCTAAGTTCAATCCATTCTTCTTACCTGATTCGATTCCATTCAGTACCCCATCCACGGCAGACTTGATATTAATCTCGATGCTCCGTATTCCTAAATGATTAACTAAAAGCCTCGCCATTTCGATATCAGCTTGCTCGCCATTTGGCATAAGCACGCCTATTACACGGTTCCTACCAAGCGCCTCTACGCACAGGGCTGCCGCGATGGAGCTGTCTTTTCCACCTGATATTCCAAGTACTGCATTACAACCTGGTCCATTTTCATCGAAGAACTGACGAATCCACGTAACCACTTCATGTTTTGTCTTCTCTGCATCGAATCTATATTTCATCATAACCATATCCTTTTAAATTATCACAAAATTATTATTATAATTCACCGTTTAAAATTCACCTTCATGTAGCACCGCTCTTATTTCCGCTAGAGTCTGGCTTACTGTAAGCTTACCATCTTTGAAAACAGAAATTAATTCGTTCTTAGGATTTCGGCATACTTCTTCCCAAGTATATTCATCCTTGTAACTAAGCTCACCTTTATCATCCTTAAACACAGCGCAGCAACCCTTCTGTGACTTTTTGAATCCACCGTCCTTAGGATTCTTGAAAATATGATATGGTTTTCCCTCAATCTCGCAATAAGTAGCTTTAATGCACGAGCTGAAAGTATCTCTTGTAAACGGTTTCAGCATACCACCTTCTTCGATGCACTGCATTGAAAACGAACCGACACCTAGAGCGACATTAGAACAAGCAAATCCATTTTCCTCAAGAATTCTATAGACCTCTTCGCATCTTTGAAGGGTTATCGAGTCACCGTAAATTGCTTTCACATGAGGGTCAAGAACCTTGTATCCCTTGCTGTTTATAGTTCCACCAAACTGCTCCCACAGCTTGAAGACAGTTTTAGTTACGACTTCGACGCAGTCCCCCGAATCGCCTCTCATGAGCATGCACCCGTTATGTGCCATGATTTCAGGCTTTAATTCAGGAAGCACATTATCGATAATATTCCAGTAGTCGTATGAATCTAATACAGCACTGAAGCTTGTATTTGGATATATCTCAGTAAGCAGTCTTCTGAGCAAGGTAATTTCATCCCCATCTATCGCATAATTGCTACACATAACCGAATGCTCGGTACTTGGGCTACCAAACGCTACAGGCTCCTTCGTACAGTCACAATTGTAGTTAGCCTCGAGGTACGGGATAGTCGGAACAGTGGCGGTGTTTAGAAACGACAAGCACCAGCCAGCACCAGCCTTCACAGCAGATTCAACAGATTCTTCTCCTCTGAAGTCAAATGCCCCTAGAGCTCTCGCACGAGAAATATTATCATCACATGTTTTGTCATAATATTCATTTACAATCTGTCTATACGTATATCCGACAGTTGCAGCGATCATAGGATGCCAGCTTTCGGCAGATATTAAGCTTTCAAGCGACTGAGGAAGCCATGCAAAGTCTGAGTGTGTATTAGTAATTCCGAACATAGGCACATGCATTGGAACTAATGTGCCTTCTGGTAGGGCCACAATCTCAATTGGCAGGTACCCAAGATGATGTAGCTTTTCCACTTTTTCTATTTTATAAGCCTCACTACCAAGGGCATTATCCATAATCCTTTTATAATCTTCCATTACTTCATCAAATGGTCTTCCAAAGAACTCCTCATTAAAGTAATCAATTAAATAGGTCTTAATAAAGCCTTGAAGTCCGAACATTACAACCTTGTCCCATCTCTTTATCCGGCTCATCCTTGGTGTAAAATATGAAACCGACTTTGTTATTCCTTTAGGTAGCATTTCGGCATGTACAGCCTTGTAAAAATCTATAAGCAGCATAGGATTTATCTTCTTCGCACTCATGATGAACTCCTCTCTAATACTCCTGTACAACCATAACTGGTCTCTTATCCTGAAATCGATATATGCTATTAGTTGTGTAAACATTCCTAACGAGTCCGCTCTTAATCATTTCACCTTCCCAAACTGCATCTTCGAGGTGGGACACATATAGGTCAATATCGGCAGCACCCATAGCTTTTAAAGCTTTGGCACTATGTAAAAACGTTCCGCCCCTCGAGCATATATCGTCGATAATAAGGATATTTTTACCTGGAACTACATCGGTTTCTCCAAGCACCTCAAGTCCCAATATCTCCCCTGATCTCCAGTCACGATTCTTCATGCCGAACACATACGGAATATCGCACTTTGATGCTATGTGAGAATACCTTTTCATTGCCCCTTCGTCTGGAAAAAACAGAATGGTATTTCCGTCTCTATTCACGGTTTCAAGTAGATGTAAGATAATATCCGTCGGTTCAATGATAGAGATGTTATCGATTAACGCGGTACTGACATTTGAATGTGGGTCAAGTACCTCCACGGTGTCAAATTTAAGATCATTGATAAACTCAGCAAAATACTTAAGCGTGAATACTTCATCGGAGTTTTTTACCCTATCCATTCTGGCGTTTGGAATATAAGGCATGAACAGGTCAATTCTCTTTACTCCGTGTGTGCGAAGGTGTTTAGCTAGGAAATAAACCCCCATGCATTCCTCATCACTATCATATAACCAAGTGATTGTAGCATATTCTAAATCAGCCAAATACTTGATTAGCATAGTTCCATCAGGAAAATGTCTCATATCAATTTCTTTGTTATTTACACGAATCATAGCAACCCTCCTAATTACCGATTGCTCTATGTAAGCTATCTATACTAGCTATTCGCCTATTACTTTAACCTGACAGCATTTCATAATAGTTAATGCGGCTTCATGCGTTTCTGGGGTTACACCAGCGCAGCAGCTAGCGTCAACTGTGACGTCTATTTCTGGAAATGTTGATTTAATAATTAATGCATTTGATACAACACAGATATCTGTACAAAGACCTATGATTTCCACGTCTTCAAGCTCAAACTGTTTCCAGTCCATATACCCGAAAGCCGGCTTGTTGATATATGTTGCTCCGTCTACTATGAGTTCAGGATAAATTTCCCATCCTGCAGAATTCTCAATACAGTGTTCTACCGGAAGATTTCTGCCCTCGTTAGTTTCTAGATAGTTGTTCTGATGAGTATCTCTTGTAAAGATTATTTCATCACCTCTGAGTTTGTATTCTTCGATTTTGTTCTTCACATTCTGAAGTATTCCGACTGCCTCTTTCGTTCCCAATGTTCCATCAATAAAATCTTTCTGCATGTCGACAACAATCAATGTTCTTTTCATGGTTATCACCTCGTTTTTACTTATTATCTTTTTGATAATATCTTTATAGATATAACTTATCATCATTTTGATAATAAGTCAATGTGTTTTTATTATTGGGTCTATAACTTTCTTTGTGGTTTAAGGGATAGCTATTCCACAGATTGTGGTATTAATATTGTTAAAATTCACAAATCTTTGATGGATAATAGTGGCTCTGATGAAAAATAGTGGCATAGATGAAACAGAAGCCTACTCCACTCGCAAATCCCGGTAATGGAAAGCTAGTTACCGTAGATGATTTGAGCTACACTACCTAACATCGAGGGCTAATCTGTTATATCAAAGATTAGTCATAATTAAAAACTCACTAGTAATATAATTACAACCACCGTCTCAACTGGTGGTTTGTTGTATAAAAAACTCCAGACCACTTCCGGTCTGGAGGAAAAATATTTTCACTTTCTAAACTGTTCATTTTCTAAGATACAGTTCATTAATGAGCTTTTCGCTTTACTCTTTCAGTATCTCTGAAGTCTTATTTCAGACTATATTGCAGCTATTAGTTTGCTACTCGTCTTCTTGAAACAATCATTCCCATCAATACTATTAATGAAGCGAATAGCATCATCGCATATGGGATCAGCTTATTAATGTCTCCGGTCTTAGGGTGTGTAATCTCCTTAGGTGTGTGCGTGTTGGTAATGATTATGTTTCCATGATCCTTATCATCTACGCTTACTGTATAACCTTTCAGCTTATCTACTTCCTTAACCGTATACTTTATATCCTTTCCTTTTGCCTTCTCAGGTAGGTTATTCCATGTATGGCTCCAGTTACTGTTTGCTTTCAGTTCAACAGCTTCTCCCTCTTTCTCTTCGTTTGCATAAAGCTGTACTTTGATACTTTCAGGTCTTAGTTTATCCTTATCGTTGCTGTCGTTCCATCTCTTGGTTACTGTTACAGAAGTTTCCTTTGGAGTATAGCTATTCTTGATGTTGTAGCCCTCACTGCTGAAGTTGTAATCCTTTACGGTATCCTCTGTTACGGTATACTTTATCTCCTTACCATTCTCGTACTTATCCAGATTAGTAAACTCGTACTTCCAGTTTCCGTCTGCATCAGGTTTTACTGTAACTGACTTGAACTTAGCTCCGTTCTTAAGTAGGTTTACTGTGATTTCTGTAGGTCTCTTTCCATCCTGGTCATTTGCATCATCCCAAGTCTTCTTGCCTTCTACCTTAGTCTTTTCAGGCACATGTTTGTTGCAGATGATTATATTGCCATGATTAGCATCGTTGTATGATGTCTCATAGCCTTCTACTGTTCCTACTTCCTTGACTGTATACTTAATGGTCTTTCCTGCCTTTTTCTCAGGAAGATCGTTCCATGTGTGAGTCCAGCCGGTAGACTTCTTAAGCTCTACTTCATCGCCTACCTTTTCATCATCAGCATACAGCTGAACCTTAATTGTATCAGGGCGCTTTCCATCCTGGTTATTAGCGTCATCCCAGCGCTTGGTTACGGTTACACTGGTTTTTCCAGGCGTATAGCTGTTGGTCACGTTGTATCCGTCAACCTTTGTAGTGTACTCTGCTACAGCGTCTTCCGTTATGGAGTAAGTGATCTTCTTCCCGCCTTCATATTCCGGCAGACCTTTCCATGACCATTTCCAGTCGTCAGTTGATTTAACAGTCTTTGTCTCCTTCTTTACAACAGGTCCGTCGCCTACTTTCTTCATCAGGTTGATCTTGATTTCTGTAGGACGCTTTCCGTCTTGGTTACCTTTATCATCCCAAGTCTTCTTGCCTTCTACATCTGTCTTTCCAGGTTCTCTTGTATTTGTTACCGTGAATCCGTTTTCTGCTGAACCTGTGACAACACTCTTGTAGCCGTTTCCAACATTAGCTTCCTTTACCTCATACTTGATAGGTGTTCCTGCTGCGTTCTTTGGAAGCTTTGTCCATGTATGAGTCCAGCCGTTTCCTTCGTTGAGCGTTACTTCACCTTCAACTTTTTTATCATTTCCATACAGCTGTACCTTAATGTTCTCTGGACGCTTTCCATCCTGGTTTCCTGCATCTTCCCACTTCTTGGTTACCTTTACGCTGGTTTCTTCAGGTTTGTAGCTGTTTGTGATATTGTAGCCATCAATTTTAGATTTATAACCTTCCACGGGCTCTTCTTTTACTGTGTACTGTATTTCTTTACCTTTATTATCGTATTTAGGCAAATTCTTGAAGCTATACTTCCACTTGCCATTTTCATCAGGTTTTACATCTGGATTTTGAATAGGCTCTCCGTTAGCAAGAAGAATTACTGTTATCTTCTCCGGGCGCTTTTTATCCTGGTTATTTGCATCATCCCAGGTCTTTTCGCCATAAATATTTATTTTAGGATTCTTTTTGTTTTCAATTGTTCTCTCTACTATTTTATTTGTGCCAAAATCAGCCGGTTCAATCATGATAGGTTCTGTGAGCGGCATATATCCTTCCGGTGCTTTTGTTTCAACAAGCTTATATGTATCACGAAGCAACTTCCCTATTTCGCCCTTGCCGCCGGTACCGCTTTTAATAGTTCCGACTTTTTGATTATTACGCACACGGATGACATCAAACTCTGCGCCGGCTAGTGGTGCACCGTCATGACCGGTCTTGTTCACTCGTATTTTATATACATACCCTTCACCAACACCGCCGGCATCTCTAATTTTATAAAAAGAGGTTTTATGAGAATCACCTCCTCCTGTTGTAAGATCCACTTTGTTGTGAATTTCTTCACCCGCTATTGGTTCATATTTTAGCTTTACTTCATATAAAATTTGGAAGCCTCTTGTTTCTACTTCCTCCGGCAAATTCCCAATATCAATGGTGAGACGATTACCTTCAAATTTAATTCTGTTCTCACTCTTAAATTTCGCCGTTACATCTTTTTCGGGTTTAAGCAACTCTGTAGATCCAAGATTTTTCCATTTCCCTTGAAGCACCCGGATACTACTCTCGACGTATTCTACGTTGGGAGATTCAAGAGTATCTACGAGCTTAGCATTAACAAGAATATCGTTTGATTCATTAACCCTTATGTCGTATTTCCCTCGGGTTTTATCATTGAGCATCCAACCGCCTTTTCTTAGCGGTTGATTTACCCACTGAGACTTCTTAAAATTAACCTCTCCTGCAGGGATTACTTTTCCATTCACAGTTAGAGTTACCGGAATCTTGCCTGATTCACTTTGTTCATCACCATTAACATTGATATTAAAATAAAACGAACCGTGAACACCGGAGTGTTCTTCTGCGTATTTTGTATAAGTCAGAACGATTTTCCCGGGTTTTTCACTGTACATGGTGCCCTTTGCAATTATATTATCTCCATCCTTTATCTCAAAGGTCTCAGGTGGTGAAGTTCTAAACACTATTGGCAAGGTCATTGTTGTCGTGTCTCCTGCCTTTACCGTGTTGTCCGGCAATTTATACTCTGCATATACCCTAAACGGTTGCCATGGACCGATCATGGCACCCTCTTTAAAAGCATTTCCATCTGCGTCAGTAATCCATGCTTTTGTTATTACATTGCCCGGCACTTCTGCTGCACGTACTGTATTACCAAACTGTAACACAATCGAACAAAGCAGCACTATTATCAATGTAATACTAAAACTTTTTCTCATTAACTTCGTTTCCAATGTTCCTTCCTTTCTCCTATCATTTCTAACGATTAATCTCTAATTCCCTTATTATAAAATTTATAAACGAAAATTTATAAATCCCATAAATCAACTTAAGATTGCTGTGCATAATGTTGTGACTTAATTATAAGTTTTAAAGGTTGCTTTAAGTTTCAAAATATAAGTTTAAATTCTATCTATACATTATTTTTGATTGTATATGATTGATTGTGTCATGTCAAATATTTGTCTTTCTACCCATTTTACAACGTCCAAATGAACTAACAATTGTCCTTCTTGCAAAGAAATATACTATAATCTCAACATGTCGAGAGTTGCAGCAGATATGGATATTAGTCATCTGACTATTGGGTCAGAGCTAACGGAGTTAAAATACTAGGTAACTACGCAATGGTTGCAGCTAGCTATACGATACACCCTAAAGGTTCCTTAATTCCAAAGAGAGAGGGTGCGGACGAAAACCTTGACACAGATTAGGACTCTGAAAGGATTCCTTGATGTATTCAAAAGAACAGAGATTAATATCTTCTCATCTTCGAGAACTTACTAATCTCTGTATTCTTTTAGGTTCTAATCAATGGAATATTAAACCTACAGCACAAATAAAACTCTATACTCCTTATTTCGTCGTATTTACAAATGTGTACACTCTTGAGTTATTACTCGCACATCAACTCTCTTTTCTTTTCATTTAGCAATAATTATTTCTTCTCAAATAATCGTTTTAATAATCCTTTTTTTCTAAAAGCTTCATCCGCTGAAACACGTTTGTAAATTTTCGGTTCTTGTTCGATTACCGGCTGCCAACCTGATTTTAATGTCGTCTCTCGAAAGCTGTTTGTATCTGCATTCCCAGGAGCAAACAATGTTTCCCTACCTTCCATCTGTCCTCGACCTAACGCACAAACGGCACCAGTCTGCCCATTAACCATAAAATAAACTTTAATTCCGTTGTTCATCTTATCAAGAAAATAAATCGGTAGCATGACCGTTTTGACTGTTCGTATTTCTTCTCTTATCCAATTTACGCGATATTTTTTTGAAGAATACAATTTCTTGAATGCCGTGACAATCTCCGGTTTTAATGTATTCTCCCTGATAAATAAGGTCGGCGAGCTATCCGCCTTATAAGTTTCATCAAAGCCGATATCACCTTCCGCAAACTTTGCGGAGAATGGAGCAATTGCTGACAAGTCACACGGACCGATATCATTCAACATGTGCTGATTGTGATCGTTAGTAATCGGAGTGACTAGGTTTATACAATCCTGCAGAAGTAAAGCGGCGCCTTTTTCAGTCTCAACCTCGACTAAGAAACTTGAATCACTAATTCTAAAAGGCACATAAAATTGCCAAAGCTCATCGACTCTTTTTTCGAGATTTTGTTCCTTAAAAGCATTCGGTCTTAAGGCGGCAAAGCGTAAAATAATACGCTTTGCTTCTTCTCTGGAAACTGAAAACGGGATAGCGAAATGAGGGAGTAACTTATCGCCATTATCAATTACTTCGTATGATTTGTAGTCCTTTGATTGCAGGATCTCGTCTTTAATAAACTTATTGCGACAGTAATCACAATGCCAAATATTTTGGGAAGCAAAAGCTTCGACCTGTGCACCACACATAGGGCAACTATGAATAAGGAGTTCTCTTGTGCTATAATTTTGCCTTTTTTGGTGATCGAGGAACTTTTGTTTTGCAATATATTGCCAGTTTTTATCCGCCTTCCACCCTTTTCCATGGCTCATGTCACGACTATCACCGAGGTGCTTAAGACGATAGCATTCATTTTCAACAGTAACCGGGATGTGATCGAGATGAAAGGATGTTTCCTCAACGCCATCATCGCCTTCATAAGGCATTAAATTTCTGCAATACAAACAAAAAAGGTATCATAGTAAACAGGTGCTGCACAAGTAGCACATTTCATGGCTTTAAACTTCAAACGATTTTTCTCTTCCGGCATAGCTTTCTCCTTTACGATAACTGCCCATTATTTCCACCTTTTTTTAGATGGAGAATTATCTCCTAGAATTCCTGAGTTCCAGATCTATTTCACCAACACTCATGCTTGTGCGAACATCCGGGTTTTCGTCAAACCTTTTGCTCAATTCCTTAGTAACGCTCGATCTAAATTCGTCGCTTGTCTTTTGTCTGTAAAAATCAAAAGCATCATAGGCTCCGCTACAGCAAAAGCCCCAGTCAGACAGATACCCAATAATATCAAAAACACTATCGTTGTACTTTTCAAATCTCTTAGTAGCAAGACTCTTTAGATACCCTGAAATACAGTATGCAAAGGAATAGTAGTATGCTGGATCACGAAAAGAATTATATTCTGCACTATGAAAACTTGGATCGATAATCCTAGCTTTTTTCACATCTTTAATTGTCGGCTTAGATGATGTCCTGATATCAGTTTGTAGGTAATGATAGTAGGTTTCCTTGTCACAAAACCGTCCTTCTACCGCTATTAATGCGCCATATAACCCGTCTTCATACTGAAATATCATTACGGCACCATTCTTGTATTTACTCTCCACAGGAACAGGCGGAGCAACCCTCTTCTTCGGTTTCTCTTTTTTTACACTGATTTTCTCCAAGAATTTCTCTAAATACGCAGTTCGCTTCTTTAGAAAATTCTCATCAGCACCAAGTTCTTCAGCAATAGCCAAGTCCTCTTTTGATTCGATAGATTTCTTTATATCAGATAAAAAAGCCTCATCTAATTGCCCTACTTCCCACAGGCAGTGCGCCAGGGCAAACATCACGTTGAATCTATCATCGTCATCGATGTCTAAAGACAAATCATTCTTGATATTATTAGGCTCTTCTCCGCGATTATATCTTTCATAAAACTCATCTTTGATATCAAGAGACGTATCGTTGCCAAATATTGTTGCGCTCCATGTCCCCATATTCGTTTACCCCCTATCATACAAATTGAAATTTTATTCTTCCATAAAATACTTATACGCTTCTACTTCAATCTCTCCGCATTTGCTTATAACATTCCCGTCCTGATTAAGCAGTTCACAGATAAGCTGCTTTCCTCCTAATGATGCTTCCCCCTCTAAAGCAAGGAGTATAGTATAATAAGTTTCCTTCAAGATTAGGTTAATGAGTTCCTAAACTTTACCATACTTAAACATTATTCCAAGCCATTTCTTTGCATTTTCGCAGTTGCTATCTATAGGCGTTTTATGATCTTTCTAAAGGCTTCCCACTGCCAATCCTCACCACCTACGCACCCGATTTTTGTATATTCCTCCAAAAACTCTTGGAACGAATTTGCCATTACATAGCCATGTAGCTCGCTTCCATCATGGCTTAGATATACGATTTTCCCATAGCTTTCTTCTTCTAGGTCAATAGCAAATAAATCACCATTACTTACTTTTTGAAATGCTAATTTATTGTGAAAGACCTTTTCTATTCATAACCTAAGCTCCATCAGATATTTACTAAACCATTTCACTGAAATTTATATTGTCTATACAGACTTCGTTTCGAGTAATTTTAATCCATATTCTGAAATGAATTTTTCTTTTTCAGAATTTATTTCCCGCCTCTCTTGTAGATATTCCTTTAGCTCTATTTCTCCCTTGTGTCTTTGCTCTGTTAAGCGTTTTCCTCTCTTCTCTATTTCAAGATAAGAGATTATAGTAAAAAACGATGCGCCCGGATTCACCTTTTTGAGCCTTGAATATTCCACCACGTCATACTGCAAATCAAACATTTTAATCTTAGGTGTAACTTTGATAAAGTACCTGTTTAAGTTATTTCCCCCAAATTCTTTTTCTAACATCTCCCATTGCTCATTTGGCAGAACGCAAAAAGCGAAAGTATCATCTTCGGCACTGTCGACAAGCAGGCGAATCGAAAAATCATCTTTGATTACCTCATTTATCGATTTTATGGTTGTATCTCTATCCATCTTTTCTTGATATGGGATTACCATGCTTTTATCTTTATAGATTAAAATAATATCATCCCCATACGGCTTTTTATTGTCCTCCCTGCAGACAGAAATCATATTGCCTATTGCCTTATTAAAATATTCTACAATATCCTCATCATACTCGCGCCAATCAACCTCTATAAGTGCCTGACTTTCATAAAACTGATCTACATTTTGCGGATTTGCTAAAAACGCTTTGATTGCTTCATTAATTTGTTTCATAAAAACCTCAAAATACTTTAGCTCTGAGCAACGAATTTATTATATCGAGCTATCAGTTTCTTTGGGAGCTTCTGTATGTTTGACCCGCACAGTTTATATAGTTCAAGTCCCTTTTCTGTGAACCTAAATTTTTCTATATAGGTAAGAACAAATTCGCCTTGAATGCTTTGATGTTCCCCGTCACAAAGGGATAAATAATCGCATACCAGCTTATGATATTTTTCATTGTATAGTCCTAATGCAAATACCGCAAAGCTTCCCGGCATCGCGGAGTATTCGCCGTCAAGGTTCAGGTACCATTCAAACTCCTTCATCGCTAGCCTTGCGTATCTCTCAATTTTGTCATGAAGCTTAGGGTAAAGAATCGCGTTAGCGAAGAGCTGGTTTACACCTTTCTTAGGTAGCTTTTTGATAGGAAGATATATCTTATTTTGCCCCTTGAATTCTATGGCATAGCTATGCGAAAATCCAAACTCCAGCAAGTCGCACAGGTAATCTAGGATTTTACTATAGCTTTCCTCAGATTCATTTTTTACCGATATTTTTATGGTTGCGAAAGCATCGTTAGCAATGCATGAAAAATCCTTTGTCTTGCATTCTGCGATTTCTTTTGGCATTGATCCGCTGCCGTTTTTCTTTATCTGTGCCGGAAGTTTACTTCCAAGTGCAGTGACTAAATCAAAGATTTCTTTCGTAAAACTCTTATCAAAGCTATGACCGTATTTGGTAAAGCAAACTGCAATATAGCAAGCGAACTTAAGTTGCTCATCAGTTAGCGTATATCCTGGATTCTCTGGATTTAATACCCATTTGTGCTCATATTCACTATCACTTGCATCGCGGAAGAACGGATTTATTACGACCCTCTCAATCCACTTTCTGAGCACTCTGTCAACGTCCCATTGCCAGCCACATATTGCTCTCATCTTTTCCGTGAAGGCTTCTGCACTTTCACTGATGAAACCATTGCAATGAAGATCATATAGGTAGTATTCGAGAACCGCAGATACGAGAAATTCTTTGCCTTCTACTCTAAAGCATGGCCATGATGGATAGCCTGCTTTTGCTCTCGTCCGGGACAAGCGGGCGATTCCCTCTTGCACATCTTTAACACATAGATCAAAGTACTTTCTTAAGCTTTTATCTCTGATAGCATCATCAAAGACAAAGTATGTTGGTTTATCTCCCATTAGCTTCATTCCTTCCAAATGTCCTAAAACATAATAAAACTAGTTGCAACCGTTGATTCAAATGCCTAATTATGTCTCATTAACTTCGAACCCTCTTATCAGCTCCCATGTATCTTTAAATTTAAGATTCGAAGTCTTTTTGTCTATGGAAATTTTACTATAAATGTCTTCCAACGTGGAAGCAGGCGAGAGAATTCCTAATACATAATCTTCCAATTCCACTCGACCAATCTTCTCAAATCTGTCTATAATCAATCCTAGCTCTTTATGATTGAACCAACAGTCTGTCTTCAGGCAGTATGATGTATTCTGTTTTCCACACGCAATTTCACTATTTATAAAATCATCTATACTAGGTTTTTCTTTTTGCAGTAATCGTGTACATGCCAAGTGGTATTCTATTTTTCTTGGTCCTTCATCCACCGAGGACACAAAGCAAACACCATACTCATCATCAAATTTTATCGCAAGAACATCTCCTGTTTGAAAGTAGGGTTTTCTTGTAGTCTTTGACTTTGGTACTTTGATTGGCTTTGGATTTTCGTTTTCTAATTGTATTGCTAATTTATCCAGGTTCTTTTGCCTTTGCTTTAAGGCCTTGCCGTCTATCTCAAGCCAGAATTCATCCGCTCCTTTTTTGATGATTCCGATTGTTTTCTCTTTTACATCATCTGGCAGATGTCCTATTTTCCATAGCGAATAAGCAAGCGCCGTCCAGTAAATTTCGGAATAAAAATCATCGATGCAATAGTCTTTTTCTTCAGCTAGCATGGTTTCGACGATTTTATCTACACTCACCCCGTCCTTATAGCTCCCGATAACATAATTATAGATATCATACCCTGTATCGCTATCTATAATTTTCACACCATCTATTGCCATAATGCCTATTCCCTCATAATTTTTCTAATTCCTCAGCTGAAATATCCGTTCAATTCATTTTCTTCCAATAAATTCTATGCTTCGTCAATAGCTATAACAAGCTCGCTTTTTATCCCATTAAGTTCAATATAATTATCGGATTCATCATTTGAAAATGACTCTACCTTTTTTCCTTGCTTTTCAAAATAAATAGTATTGGCAATTCCTTTTTTTTGCACTTCTAAAACAGAAGTTTTCAGGTATTATAAGTCTTGATGTTTCAGACAATTGATTGATTTCAATTGCACCTTCATGTGAGGTAACATTATCGTATTCCGTACGACTTTCATAGATATAGTCAGATTTTTTACTCTCTGTTTTCTCATTTGACAGTAATTCATCTATAGATATTTGAAAGAGATTGGCTATAGCCATCAAGTTTGAAATATCAGGTGTTCCAGTTCCATTTTCCCATTTTGTAATCGCCTGACGAGATACACCGATCTTCTCCGCCATCTTTTCCTGTGACAGTCCTGCCTGTTTTCTGTAATGTTTGATTTGATCTTCAAATAAAGTCATTTTTCTACCTCCGATATTTAGCTATGTTTTACTTACATCAAAGGTTAGTAAATTGACGTTTACCAATCAAGAAACATTAGTTGTCTTTATTATATTTTTTGCTACTTTTCGTAGCAAAGCAGCAAAAATCTTAGTTTAAGTAAAGTTTATTTCTCTACTCTATATACCATATCTCCCCTGTTCCAAATATACATAATTGCTGACACTGGTTGTTTACCATCTTCCCAAAGCCAGCCTGTATATGTTGTCATGTTACCAAAATATCCTCCTTTTATTATTTCAAACTCTGGCCCTTCATATTCATCCATAAATTGCTGTAATTCAATAGCCTTTCCATAAAAACGGCCTTCACCCAAAGTTTTATTAAATATCAGTACATCACACATGTCCAAATCACAATCTTTAAAAAATACTTCGCCCAGATATGCCTTTTCTTCACCATCCACAAATTGAAATATTTTATGTACCTTTAATGTCAAAGTCTTATTATGATATTTTATCTTATTCACCCTGCTGTCATGAAGGCTAAAAAGAATATTGCTGCTTCTATCATGTATAAAATCCATATTGTTCCTCACAAAATCGAATTAATTATAATTTCATTTTAACAAATTATCTATCATCTGCTCTGGAGCATCCATAAATCTTTTTGTTATAAAAAAATGTTCAGTTTCCTTGTAATCGATGCTCTTTATTCCTTCATTCGTAATTTCAAGAACTTCAGCATCTGGAAATGTCATCAAAATGGGCGAGTGTGTAGAAATTATAAACTGAGATTTTTCATCCACCAGTTTCTTTATATAACACATCAATTCCATAAGTCGCATTGGCGATAAAGCCGCTTCAGGTTCATCTAATATATATAATCCATTTCCAAAAAACCTATTTTCCACTAAAGCCATAAAGCTCTCACCATGTGATTGTTCATGTAAAGATATACCACCATAGCTTGATATAATTGGGGGACCCCCTCCGTCCTTATCTAAATAATCGATGTTTGATGCGACATTATAAAAGCTTTCAGCTCGTAAGAAGAATCCATCTTTATGTTTCCGACAGCCTCTACCTACGGTGATGTATTCATGAAGATTAGAATGAGATTCTTTTGTAGAAAAGCAAAAATTAATACTTCCCCCCTCCGCATTAAATCCCATCGCTACAGCAATTCCTTCAACTAGGGTTGATTTTCCAACCCCGTTTTCTCCAACAATAAATGTAACTGGTTTAGTTAATTCCAGTTCTTTTATTTTTTTTAAATTTGAAATTACTGGTAAGTTTTTAAGATAATTATCATTAGGAATTTCTCTAGATAAAAACACATTTTTTATATACAATTCCTTGTTTTCCATTTTATTTTCCATTTGATCCTCATGCATATCCTAAAAAAGGTAATGATATAATTACATATCATCACCTCGATTATACAACATAAATTATTTCTACAAAATCCGTCTTTTTACAATACTAGAACTGCCTATATATTAATAAAAATTCAATCCATAAATCAACATTGGCAATATCCTTTAATTATTTGTACCCATTACGGATACTGATTAACACATTCAAGTGCTTCGCATAGCAATAATCAAATAGAATCCAACCAATAGTAAAGCTATTCCAAGTAGTAATTCAATAAAGCCAACTTTTCTGGCATAAGATTCTGTTTTCCTACCATACTTGTAGTTCTCTTCAAAGCCATTAATGAGGTTGTACTTTTTCTTAAAGTATATTAAGTATCCAAATATTGAAAAAGTTGCACCGAGGGCTATTAAAATGATTTTTAATAATGTCATAAATTTAAACCTGCAAATTTCCTTTCTAAAACTATATGGCGCCTAATGATCTCACCTCTATTTTAAATTTAAGGTATCTATCATTTTGTCAAGAATGCATATTTTATACATTCCTCTTTTATCATATATTGTGTGAAGAAAAGCTTTCTACCTGCTCTACTAGATCTAAAATAAGCTCCGAAAAGCTTTCTGAAATTTCCTCAAGGTCCGCATAATCATTGTTATATCCACGTACTTTGCCGCTTTCAAGGTCTATAAACACGATGCTCCCATCACCTAAACCTCCGATAGGAAATGCTGGGCCGTGTTCACATTCACACATATATTCCTCATATACCTCTTCAAAGATGGTATAGTTTCCCGTAAGCTCCTTCAAACTAAAAATCCATGGCTCTACCAAATAGCAACCGCCTAGGTTAAGTAGTAGCCACCTGTACTCTGATGGTATGGAGGTGTAATTTGCTTCGAAATTTTTTACATCTTCCTCTGACTCTGGCCTAACACCTTCTGTAAAGGCACTTGCTTCATAAGCCGCCTTAATCCTGCCCTGATATTTTTCCAATTCGATATTGCACATGTTGATCTCCTAGTTATTGGGGTTATCCATCGTTTCTTTAACATATTCTTCAGTGTCTTGTATCTCTAAAATCGTTGGATCTAAGTGATAGAGTAGGTTCCAATCTTCGGCATCGTTTTTTCTGTAGATAACCGCCGTATGGATTCTTCTGTCATAAGGACAACTTATCCCAATCCTGCACCGATTCTATTACTGGAATCCAACTGTCTATTTGGAATCTTTCTTCTATCCACGGCTCTGCATAGCCGTCAAGAATAAGCACCCCATTACATTTTATATGGGCTTTTGCCTCTACTATGTCTAAGATTTCTATCCTGTATTCACACAAAGGTTCATTTTCATAAATATAAAATGAATCCTCACGCTCTTCACTATCCAAAGCTGTCTTTACTGAAAATGTAGTCCCCACCAATTCCTTTACAGTGCTCTTATCCGTATCTATCGGATTGATACAGAGGGAAGGTGAAATCCCATTTCCCTCAAAATCCCCAGGCTTAAATCCAATGTCTACAGCCCATGAAGCGCTTTCCTCTCGGTCTGCTTTAAAGAACATGAGACAACTCCTTCTATTCTCCAAATCCTCTTGAAATGTAAAATCTTTTATCTTTAACATTTTGCTCTCCCTACAAACTGGAATTTATAGTTTTTTAATTGGATGTCTAATGACCATCTTCCATTTTTCAGGAGCAAATTTTCTTGCATCTGAAAGATAAATCTCATGATGTAATCTATCATTGTTTATATCATTCACATATCCGTTTTGTTCAAGATATGCATCCATAATTTCAACGGTAGCTGGTTCATCATCAAAAGCACCTAAATGCATTATTTGAGCGCACAGTCCTTCCTCAATCATAAGATATTCTGCTGATGAACAATCCAGTTTTTTCTTTTTCGTGGCCACTTCAACAGCCCAGTCAAAATCTTTCTTTGTTACGAAATCCGGGAGTCTTATTACAGAAATCCAATTAAAGGTATCTTTGCTAGAATAATCAACACCATCAGCACCATCTTGCCACCAAAAGCCCTCAAGTGGTGGCACTACATATTCAAAAAATCCTTCTATCTTATAATCGGTCTTATAACTCATCTTAAGTGTATAGGCTACGGCATACAAAACGCTTATGGCTTGCTGATATGCTCCACCTTCTTCATTCGGGTTACCTTTACCTCTTACTGCAATAAAATTTGCCTTTGGAACAGTAACTATCTCTGGTTTGTTCTTAGGCATATAGAACTCTTTATATTCTTTCTTAAAATCAAATGCCATAGTCCCTCCTCAAATTCAAATTTATCTTCCTAAAAAACCAATAAACAAAGCCTGAATTGCCGATACAATCGGAATAAATAAGAAAGGAACCTTTAGAAAATGTTCAACAACTGCCAAATGTTTCATCCAGTTATTAAATTCATAATCCTTGTGTCCTTCTGTTCCTGGGATCACAATCTTGTTCTTATACTTTCCCTGAAATAACAGACAGTCTAACAAGAAAAAATCACCTAAGTTTAATATGCTCCACTGAATATATCCCGTCCAAAACAAATTCAAAAAACCGGTAATCCCTTTGTGTAAAACACTTGCTGTCGAATAGGCAAAACAAATTCCAACAATGAAAACGGTTAATATCCCGTTTATCTTCTTCTCCTGCTTTGTCATTTGTTCGGGTGCAGCCTTTTGTATGGCCTTTGGATAAGAATTAAAAAAGAATCTTGGATTAATGAGTACCAAGGGAGCTACCGCCCCGTTAAAAATAGCCGCTATAGCAACACCATCAAGAAACGCTTGTATTACATCCATAAAATTCCTCCTTGTAAAGTTCGAATTTAACCATATCTTGCTAAACTGGGATTTACTTATATGAAATCCAGTCCGACTTTGATAGACAGGTTATGTGTTCTGTGCGAAGAACACCTTCCAATGCACATGGAACGTTTTCTTTTGTATGATGATAACGGAAACCACATATTTCCTGAACTCTCTTTGACTTTGTATTGCCGTCAAAATAACCGCACCACAGTTTCTCTAGATTTAGGTCATTAAATCCACGTCTCATAATCTCACGAACTGCTTCTGGTATAAGACACTGACCCCAATATGGAACTCCTATCCAGTAGCCAATCTCCCCCTCAGTATCAGGAATACCTTTATCACTTGCAGAGCCGATTATCAATCCTATACTACCAACTGGCTCATTGTTTCTTTTAAAACTACGGCATATGTCTCAGGTGCGGAAAAAACACTTTTTATAATCTCCTTGCTATTTCAATACTTGTATGTACAGGTCAGCCTGCAATCGGACCAACCTCTGGATTACTGGCATATTGAAATAAATCATTGGCATCTCTTTCTTCCCATGAGCGAAGAATCAATCTTTCCGTTTCTAAAATCATTTGTCTTCCTTTAATTCAAATTTGTCTTTTGTTTAAAAACAAATCCCATTATATAATTCCATAAACTCTTAGCAAACTTTGTTACAAGTTAATATTCGCGTGAAGTGGCTAAGTTTTCTTCATTAGGTCGCGTGGGCAGTACCATCTTTTAGTTTGCGTCAGTGTCTGACTTAACTAAAAGGTATCAGTTTGGCAAACTGGGACCTGTACATGTACCTACGGGATTTTTTTATCTGTACATCTTTCGATTCTATAAAAACGGCACCATATACACAGGGATATAATTAATGTCATTTTCCCACTTATAATCCTTCGTATGAACAACGTATTTATCTCTTATGCGGCTACTGAATTTTCTACAAAAATTGTCCAGCGATTTATGATTTCTATAGTTTCCTGATTTAACTTCCACCGGACATATTTTATCGCCTGTTGATATTAGAAAGTCGATTTCATGCAAATGATTTGAAGTTTCACTCCCCGTTGTATAATAAAAAAGTTTATTTACTTTAGCAGTTAGCATCTGAGCGACTGCATTCTCGTATACATACCCCATGTTTGCCTCTAGTTTATCAGAAAGCAGTTTATTATAGATTATATTTTCAGTGTACTTCTTATCTCTGAAAGCAAGAGTTACAAACAATCCTACATCAGATGTAAAAAGCTTATAGCGCCCGGCATCCTTCTCAAGCGACATTCCTACACTTGGATTATTAGCATGATATGCAATAAGCACTGTATAGGAACTCAACATATCAGGGACAAGTTCCTTCATTTGTTCTGATTTTATGCCAGCTCTAGCATTTGCAAAAACATATCTTGATGCATTACCGCTAAGGCTAGCTGGAATAGCATCGTAGACATCTCCCGCAAGGCCTGTCCCATCTATTTTTGCGAAATCTTCCTCGTATAAATCTACAATTTCTCTTTTAGCTTCATCAACTGCCTGCAGATTATTATCTGTCAAATATGTTTCAACTGCCTGAGGCATACCGCCAACAAGCATATACAGCCTAAAATACGCATCAGACTCCTATGCATCGTATTACCGGCCGGCCTTGCCTTAGGCAGAAGCTGTACCTCATCAAATATGATTACTGATTCCTGCTCATACAGTCTAACACCAGTCAGCTGTTGCAGTTGGAGAAAGAAAAAATCCAGACTATATAGATCCTCGAATAAGATATTGATATCTTTGCTGGTACGAGCAAAATCAAGCAATATACATTTTCCTTTTAAAAACTGTTGTCTCCATATACATCACCTCACTATAATGATTTTACTCCAAATCCCCATTTAAATATTTTTAAATTTTCCTCAAATCCCCATTTAATAGTCTTACTTTTATAACATCTGCCTTTATAAAAATACATTAAAATGATTTGCCCAGGAGGCAGCTCTGCTATTCAACGCCGACGGAACTCTTTGATGATTTCTTGGATCAGGTGTATTCAGTTATCAAAGTGCATGTAGCTTAATTTATTACTTCAAGTGTTCAACTTGAAATTGCAATTTGCGTTTTAATTTTGTAACATTTTCAAATATATATCTAATCTTTCATTGATATACTTGGCAAATAAAGACTCCATTGATTTTAAATTATGTTTCACATGATATTCATCAAAAGCATTATAATAGGCAATCCTATCTGTAAATTTTATATCGATAGGTGTATACCCTGCTTTCATTAACTCAAGATTGACAAGAAGTCTTCCCGTTCTTCCGTTTCCATCAATAAATGGATGGATTCCTTCAAACTCTATATGAAATCTAGCCAGCTTTGTAACAATATGTTCCTCACTAGCTAAATAATTCCTTAAAAGTTCTTCCATTTTAGTAACAATCAAATAAGGTTGCGCAGTCTCATGTGCAGCACCCATGATGTGAACAGGAACTCTTCGGTAGACACCTCTATCATCTTTCTTATCAGCAAGAACTAAATAATGGATTTGTTTAATCACTCTTTCATTAATTTCACATTTTTCCTTTACAAGTTCAGTTACAAAATCAAATGCCTCCTTATGTCCAATTACCTCTAAGTGTTCCTTTAATGATTTCTGGTCAATAGTAAGCCCTCTAAGAACCATATCTGTCTCTCTCAAAGTCAAAGTGTTGCCTTCGATTGCATTTGAATTATAGATATATTCTGTCAGGAATTCTTCATTTAATCTCTCGAGCTCTCCTTCTGTTAAAGGTCTTCTTTTATTTAGTTCTTCTAGTTTTTCTTCTATGATTGGAATGAGCGATTCCTTAGTTTTATATCTGCCATCAGTTGGCTTTGCTGCATCATGTGGAATTTTCCAAGCCCTGCCTTCTTGATATGCACCGGGAATCTTACCTTCCGAGCATAAAACCCTTACTCTTCTATCAGATATGCCCCATTTTTCAGCTGCTTGCTTCACTGTAATGTACATATGTAATCCCTCCATTTTGTAATATGATAGCATTTTATCGGAATAATACCAATAACATCGGAATAATATTATGCTTTTTATCGGAACGATATATACGGGATAACCTTAATCATAACGGAATATTATACAGGCACTTTTCGGAATGATATCCTACATAAACAAAATACCTCTACTATCATAAACACTTTCTGTATTTTGATTCCCACACCTAATTGCCCTATCAAGTGCCATGATTGTTGCAATCGCACCATCAATCTTTTCTGTTTCAACAGCACCCCATCTATCAAAGGAAATTTTTTTGATATTAAATCTTTCTCCCAGCTTTTCTATAAAGCTTTCTATATATCCATAGTGAACTACATTTCCTTCTGTTGTCTGAATATACCCTTGCCTTTCCCATATATCATATGGAACATGGTCTCGCTTAACCCTTAACTCCAGAGTTTCTTCCAGTAACCAAAAATATGGAAGTATCACAAATTTATTGGCATCCACCTAATTGTTTGTTTTACCCACTGGTTAAGTCTTAACTGTCTAAAGGAATTTTCCTCACCAGGATTTTGCTTTGCTGATTCACAGGCAGCCTTTACTTTATCAATTCCAACCGTCACCCTTAAAGATGGATTTGCTTTCTTCCAAACCTCAGGATTTGTCCAGTCATCTTTTTCATCTGCTCCATAAATCACATGATAAAAGGTAGGATCTATTTTCCTACCTTCTAAAATATCCTTAGCCTTTTGATGAGTTTCATAGCAGATTGAATGCGTATCTGTTCCTATAAAATAAATTAGAGCAAGAACCGTTAAGTTCCGCGCTTTTCCCTGCTATTGACATATCCTGACAGGGACTTCCAAAAGTTATAATTTCCACCGGCTCTATTTCATAGCCTTTAATATCTGATACATCCTCTAGGTGCTTTACTTCCAGCATTCTTTTTGTTGTAACCCTGATGGGAAATGGCTCAATTTCTGATGCCCATAGCAGAATTTACATCTATGTGAAAAAATACCTTGTCCTTCACCAAAGAACCCCTCATAGCAATTTATCCAATTTGCTAAAAGAAGTTCTAAGTTTGTAACTAAATTATATCCATATTTTTCAAACTAATATCCAGGGCCTTTACCGAATGAGTCAAGGCACCACAAGATATAATATCTATGCCTAGGCCCCTATAGTCACCTATATTTTCTGGACTTATATTTCCAGATACCTCAATAAGGGCCCTGCCAGCTATAAGGTCTACAGCTTCTCTAATCTGGTCTATAGACATGTTGTCCAACATTATTATGTCACAACCTACATTAAGGGCTTCCTTAACCTGGTCCAAGCTTTCCACTTCCAATTCTATCTTTTTTGAGAAGGATATCTTGGCTCTTGTCTTTTCAACTGCCTGCCTGATACCACCTGCAACACCTATGTGGTTGTCTTTTAACATGACCATATCAGATAGGTTGTACCTGTGGTTTTTTCCACCCCCAACTTCTACGGAATACTTGTCAAATACCCTGAGTCCTGGGGCAGTCTTCCTGGTGTCAGCCAGACTAACGGATTCATCTCCCAGGGCATCCACCATATACCTGGTCATACTAGCTATACCGCTCATCCTCTGAAGGAAGTTTAGCCCAGTCCTCTCAGCCAAGAGCATGGCCTGAGCCTTAGATTCAACTATAGCTATCTTATCGCCCTTGCATACCCTATCTCCATCCTTGTAGGAACAAGTAAATTTTACGCCTTCATCCAATATTTTAAAGGTCTGGTAAAATACCTCTAGTCCACAAATTATACCGTCTTCCTTGGCTATCAAGTCTGCCCTGGCCATCCTATCCTCATCTATTATGGCATCGGCACTAATATCCTTGTAGTTGATATCCTCCATAAGGCTCTCTTTAATCTTATCAAGCATCTTAATTTTTAAGCCAGTATTCATAAAAATCATGGCTCCTTTCCTTTATTGTATCTACCAAAATCTTATGGTAGCCATCAACTATATCCTCTATCTTTCTAGTTTCTGTGTTTTCTTCCATATGGGCCCTAAAGTCTGGTAATAAAGTATTCAGGTTTTCACCACACTTCATACCGCAGAAGCAGGCCTCTAAAAGTGAGTTTGATGCCAGCCTATTTCTACCATGTAGGCCTGTGCAAGATGTCTCACCTATAGCATATAGGCCTGTTAGGCTAGTCCTACCATCTATCTTGGCCTTGATGCCACCCATTTGGTAGTGCTGGCCCGGGCATACAGGTATCATATCCTTCCTAATATCTATACCCTTGTCCATACAGGCCTGGAAAACTGTCGGAAACCGTTTATCAATCCTTTCCCTATCCCTTATATTCTCAAGAGATAGGTAAACATGGTCACTGTGGTCCTCCTCCATCTTTTGTCTTATGGCCTTGCTGACTACATCCCTGGGAAGCAATTCATTGATAAACCTGTCTCCATTAATGCCAAGCAGGATGCCTCCCTCTCCCCTCAAGGCTTCAGTTATTAAGCTATGTCTACCCATGGATTCATCATATAGGACTGTTGGATGTATCTGGATATATTCCAAATTTAATATCTCTAGCCCATGCTTCATAGCTATAGCCAGGGCATCACCAGATACCGACTTATAGTTGGTAGATGAATTAAATATACCCCCTATGCCACCTGTTGCCAGGACTACTGCCCGGGCATATATATTCCTATATTGGCCACCAACAAAGACCCTTATGCCTACAGCTTTATTATCTTCAATTATCAGATCGTAAAAAGTCATATTTTCACAAATATCTATATTAGGCCTGACCTTCACCCTTTCTGCCATAACCTCACACATAGACCTGCCAGTAAAGTCTCCAACATGGTAGACCCTGGCCAGCCTATGTCCACCTTCCTTATGGAGACTATAGGTATCCTGGTCAATTTTGTCAAAGTTGACACCATAACCTATTAATTCTTCTACCACATCTAGGGATTTATCTAAGATATTCCTAACGACATCCACATCATTCTCATAGTGGCCTGCCTTTAAGGTATCCTCTATATAGTCATCTAGATTTTCATGTGCTAGCCTAGCCGATATACCTCCTTGGGCCAGGTATGAATTAGCCTCATCCATACTCTTTTTAGATATTAAACATACCTGGTAAATAGGGTCTAATTTTAAGGCACAAGAAAGACCTGCCGCACCACTACCAACTATTACAATATCATAAAAATCTCTCATTTAACTCATCTCCATCATCTTTTTGAGAGGTCGGCTGGCCCTCTCCATTAAGGACTCGTCAAGTATAATTTCTGGTCCTTCATCTACCAATACCCTGTATAGATTTTCCAAGGTATTCTTTTTCATATCCTCACAAGGCTTCATAGATGAAGGTATAATAAATTCACTATCTGGTGATAGCTTATTCATCTGGTATAAAATGCCCTCTTCTGTACAGACAATATATCCCTTCTTCTTAGTCCTTCCAACATAGTCTAAGAGTGCCTTGGTAGATCCTACGCAGTCTCCAAGCTCAACTACTCGGCTTGTACATTCTGGATGTACAAGGACATCGTAGCCATACCTATTCTTTAAGTCCTCAACCTCCTCATATTCCACAAAGTTATGGTACTTGCAGTAGCCCTCATGGAATATAAAGTTTTTGTCCTCTATCTGGTTTGCTATATAGGATCCCAAATTTTTATCTGGCAAGAAATATATATTCTTGTTCGGTAGGGCCGATACTATCTTCATAGCATTTGAAGAAGTAACACAGACATCACTCCTAGACTTTACATCTGCTTTTGTATTTATGTAAGAGACTATAGCTACATCATCATACCTTTCCTTGATACCGTCTAAATCATCTAGGTTTACCATGTCTGCCATAGGACAGCCTGCCCCTATGTCTGGAATCAATATTTTTTTATCGGGATTTAAGAGCTTAGCACTCTCACCCATAAAATTGACACCACAAAAGCAAATAATCTTATTTTTTGCATTCTGGGCATCCTTAGCTAGCTTGAAAGAATCTCCAACCTGGTCAGCTATGTCCTGAACCTCACTATTAGCATAAAAATGAGCTAGGATCAAGACGTCCTTCTCCTCTTTCAAGCGTAAAATTTTCTCTTTTAAAATTTCAATTTCCTTTTCCATATATTCTCCTCAACATATAAGACTATTTGGTTTGTAGATATATATGTGTATATACACTAGCATATTATAATACTATACATAACTTAAAATATGAATAGAAAAGGTGAAGAATCTTCCGAGTCTCCAAATCACATACGAAAAAGGGGGCTATAGGACAAAAAGTGTGTGTGACTAATCCCAGTAAACTGGATAGTTGCTTGAATGATGTAGCTCGCTCCATACAACTGCATCTCCCTGAGACAAGCATTTACACCACCTTCAATTCGATTGTTTGTAGATGGGATTTTAAACTCAGCTCTTAATCTTCATCAAGATACGTGAATAGAGTATTATCGTTAAGTAGTCTTAGTATTGATTTTTCAGCCTTTATCAGTCTTTCATGCTTAGGCCTTGGTTTCCCATTTTCATCATATGTTACTTCGCTTAAAAAATGCTCATGCTTTACAATCCTCCAATAACACTAATTCTAAGGAAGATATACCACGTTTTAACGTTGAAATTTGAATGTGTTTAGAAGTTTTTATCAACACTTTTTGTCCACCCTTAATCTTCTTTCAAAAAAGATTAAATCGCCATACACATTGAAAGTTCAATGTATATGGCGATTTTTATCAACACTTTTTGTCCTATAGCCCGAGAATACTAATCAACAAACTGATTGGAAACATGATTATTTTTATTATCCATCTCATCATTTAGTAGCCCTCACTTTCCAATCCATTCCTTGTATCTCCACACACCATATCAATGCAAACATAAACATAAATATAATTTTTTAGGACTTTTTTTCTTCCTCCATCGCCATCTTCATTAAAGACA